>Ga0181555_1000040_pt1 | contig 114990 bp, 101 predicted proteins | sample 011ome_15_FD_145601 | JGI IMG/M metagenome (GOLD analysis project Ga0181555, IMG submission 145601) | Coastal salt marsh microbial communities from the Groves Creek Marsh, Skidaway Island, Georgia - 011504AT metaG (spades assembly) | ecosystem: Environmental > Aquatic > Marine > Intertidal...
AGAAGAACCATCTACACCATCAGCACCCTGTGCGGCTTCTATATCTCTTTTTTCTAATCTACCAGTTACCTCATTGTATGTTACTACGAAATCAGATGAACCAGTTTCTAAATTTTGTATGAATGTACTACCAGTAATAATTAAACTACCACTTACATCCAAACTACCAGTTAGTTCAGCGTATCCCTCAAATGGGAATCCAGCTCCACTACCACCGGCGTTTAATGCGTATTCTGCAATCGAAGCAAATGATGCTGAGTAAACATACATCGATGCCGTTTGGTCAGAATTTAAATCGCCACCACCACCAGCTTCACCAGCGTTCAATGCGTATGAAGCAGTTAATGCGTAGAATGAATATGATGATGTTGCAACACTCATAGAAGATGTTTGTGAACTTTGAATAAAGTCCCCACCTTCAGAAGATGCTGCGTTTAATGCGTATGATGCGGTAAGAGCGAACGATGAACTCAACACCGTCATAGATGCGGTTTGTTCGTTTCTTACAAAGTTTTCTAAATCATTAAGTAGTGCAATGGATGCGGAATCAATACCTGCAACATTTTGTGCTATATCCGCAGTTGCTGCTGAAATTGCTCTAGATGCTGATGGTACTATACCTATTACATTATCTCCACTAATTGCTCCACTTATTTTTGAACCACCAGTACCAACAACAACGTGTCCACTTGTCAACCCACTAAAGGTTACTCTTACAGTGTTACTATTTAAAGGTTCAATTGCTTGAGGAATAATCATTCCATTCGAACCAGTTTCATAAACCTGTACGATTGGGTACTCAACATCAAAGTTGTGTACAATTGTTACCTCAGTTACATTTGTAAATGGTTCTGCTAAAGTTGGTGTACTTTCAGGTACAGGTACATATTTAGAACGAGCTTCATCATAGATAAGAATATCTCTATCATCAGCATCACCTTCACCATAATATCCACCATAAAGTGAACCAGTAATTTGCCCACCATTAATAATTGGTGAGTATATATTTTTTTCTACACTCAACCCCCCACTAATGGATGCTGAAGTGTTTATTTGTAATCCTAAGTTTGGTGAAATTTGTGCAAATGCCGAACCACTCTCTAAAAGTGAAGTTTCAAATGCTAAGTTAGCGATATTGATATTACTCAATCCACTACCATCCCCAACAAATGATGAACCACTAGCTACAACAACATCACTACCAGTTACAAATATCCCCCCACTCACTTGTAGAGATTGGGATACATTAACTCCTACATTTATTTCCAATCCTTTATTAGGAGAAATAACTGCTACTGCCGAACCAGATTCAATTTTATCTAATTTTAAATCTTGTAATGATTCAGCTGGGATGTTAAATAATCCACTACCATCACCATCGTATCGAGATGCGGTTATTGGAACATTAACTAATAATCTCTCAGGGTCAACTTCTGCGAATCCAGACCCAGAGTTAATTATATTTAACTCCAAATCCTCAAGTGCATCAAGTGGAATGTTAAATAATCCACCACCATCACCTTGGAATAGTGATGCTGATAATGAACCACTAATATCAACCGAAGATGTAAATTGAGAACCACTAAATGTATTTACAATAAAGAACTCACCACTCTCAACAGATGCGGTTGCCGAACCACTTGCTATCTTTGGAGATGCCGCCGCTTGTACGTTTGTAATCTGAGAACCATCTCCAACAAATGCTCTAGCTATTACAGATTCGGAAACATATACCGAACCACTAAATTCAGATTTAATTGGTCCGTTAGAATCTTCTACTCTGAAGAATCCACCAGCATCTACCGATGCGGTAACTGAACCAGTAAAAATACGAGTAGTATCGAATGCCAAATTAGCGATATCGATATTTCTCAATCCACTACCATCACCAGTGTAAATACCATCTATGGTAATTGAACCACTTACATCAATTGAACCAGTAAATGTAGAACCATTTTCAACTGAAGTTACTACAAATCCAGTATCAGGGTCAACTGATGCAGTTACTGAACCAGATGTGATTTGATTTATTTCTAAAGATAAGTTTGCTAATTGGATATTTGTTAATCCACTACCATCACCTTCAAATGAACCGGAGAATGAACCACTAAGTTCATCCGCAGTTACAATACTAGCACTTAATATAGTTGTGGTAATATCATTACTTACAACCAAACTACCAGTTACATTAATAGAACCAGTAAATTGAGAACCACTATCAACAGAGGTTACAATGAATCCATTATCAGGTGAAACCGATGCGGTTACACTACCACTCTTTATTTCAGTTGAAATTAGAGCTTCAATAGCTTCAATTGAAAGTGCGGTTAGTGGTATATCAAATAATTCAGCACCACTACCACTAAAGGTAGAACCACTATTAACACTTATACCACCACTTACAAATAATGAACCTGTAAATTGAGAACCACTATCAGCTGATTCTACTTTTAATCCAAAATTAGGTGAAACCGATGCGGTTACACTACCACTTGCTATTCTAAATGAATCCCCACTAAATGCAGATTGTGGAATATTAAATAACCCCTCACCACTACCACTAAAGAATCCACTACCAGATGGTATAGTTACATTACCATCAACTGATACTGAACCACTAAAGGTAGAACCACTATCAACTGATGTTACAACGAATCCATTATTAGGTGAAACCGATGCGGTTACAGAACCACTTGCGATTCTAAATGCATCACCGGTTAGTTGAGAAAATGGTATATCTATTAAATCTTTACCACTACCACTAAATGAACCACTAATAGAATCAGCTATTACAATTTGTGATGTGATTGTGTTTGTTACATCAACCGAACCAGTTATAGAAACCGAGCCAGTAAATTCAGAACCCTCTAATGATGATTCTACTCTAAATCCAAATTCAGGTGAAACTGATGCAGTTACTGAACCGCTTGAGATTCTTACAGCATCATCTGTAAGTGCTGATTGTGGGATATTAAATAATCCACTACCATCACCACTAATGATTCCATCATCAACGTTAAGTGAACCACTTACGTTTACGGAACCAGTAAATTCTTGTCTATCTGATGTTTTATCACCAAATGTGTTTGAACCAGAAGAATAAATTACTTCTGAGTTTATAAATGTTACGTTTAATTCAGTTGCGGTTATTTTACCACCTACATATAAATCATTATCAACACTCAAATCACCTTCAATAGATGATGATGTATTAACTACAAACCCTAAGTTTGGTGAAATAGATGCAGTTGCCGAACCAGACGCAATTAATGTACTAACTAATGCATCAGGGGTTAATGCCGTTCTAGGTATATCAAATAGTTTAGCACCACTACCACTAAATGAACCACTTGTCAATTGGATATCACCAAAGAAAGTTGAACCACTTACTTGTGAGTTTACAACAAACCCATCAATCGGGTCAACAGATGCGGTTACACTACCAGTTGCTAATTTAGAAGCATCAATTGATTGTAATGCCGTAATTGCAGATTGTGCTTCATCAGATAACGCTGTATCAGGTATATCGAATAATAATGCACCACTACCACTAAATGAAGAACCACTTTCTACTCTAACTTCTCCAAAGAAAGTTGAACCAATATCAGTTGAAGTTACAACAAATCCATCAACAGGTGATGTAGAAGCAGTAACACTACCACTTGCAATAAATGCTGATAGAAGTGCATCTTCGGTAAGTGCGGTTTTTGGAATATCGAATAAGTTGGCACCACTACCACTAAAGGATGAGCCACTTTGTACTCTAACTTCTCCAAAGAAAGTTGAACCACTATCAACTGATGTTACAATAAATCCATTTTCTGGATGTGTAGATGCAGTTACACTACCACTAAAGATTAAAGATGTATCTAAATCAGATATTGCCGATTTTGGTATATTAAATAGATTAGCACCACTACCACTAAATGAACCTGTTTGAAGTTTTACATCACCAAAGAAAGTTGAACCACTTTCGATTGAAGTTACAACAAATCCATCATCAGGTGTTACCGATGCGGTAATCGAACCAGACGTTATTTTACTAATTTCAAATGATAATGCTGCTTCTGGAATATCAAATAATCCAGCACCACTACCACTAAATACTTTACCAGGCTCAGCAATAATACCATTTTCACCAAGTTCGATTACATCAGTTATACTCAACGATGTATCCATACTTACCGAACCAGTAAATTGAGAACCACTATCAGCTGATGTTACAACAAATCCTTTGTTTGGTGAAACGGATGCGGTTACTGAACCACTTACAATTTCAGTAGTTAAAAGAGCATCTTCGGTAAGTGCTGAACGGGGTATATCAAATAAACCGGCACCACTACCAGTAAACATAGATGCGGATACATTACCCTCTACATTAAGTAATCCATTTATATCAACACTACCTACAAATGTGGAACCACTTTCGGCTGATGTTACAACAAATCCTTCATTTGGTGCAACAGTTGCGGTAACTGCCCCACTTACTATTTCATTAACAACAATATCAGTTAATTCAGCACCACTACCTTTGAAAGTAGATGCAGATACGAATGTACCAGCAGTTATAGAAGTTGTTGTTTTTACTGAACCAGTAAATTGTGAACCAACTATTTGAGATGTTACTCTAAATCCAGCATCAGGTGATACATCAGCTACAACAGATGCGCTAACCATTTCGGTTACAACTACATCAGTCAAATCTCTACCACTACCTTTGAAACCAGATGCGGTTACTGCATTATCAACTTGTATTGAACCACTAAATATGGAACCATTATCAACCGATACTACTTTAAACACATTATCTTCGGTAGATGCAGTTACACTACCACTAGCTATTAAAGCTGATAAAAGTGCATCTTGTGTAAGTGCTGAACGAGGTATATCAAATAACTGTGCACCACTACCACTAAATGAACCAGTTTGAACTTTTACATCACCAAAGAAGGTCGAACCACTAGCAATGGATTCTACTTTGAACCCATCCTCCTTTGAAACGGATGCAGTAACTGAACCAGTAACCAATCGTTTTGAATCACCAGCTACAACCGATGCAAATGCATCTTCGGATGAAACAGATATTGCCGCAAATGGTATATCAGTTAATTTAGCACCACTACCACTAAAGGATGAACCACTAACTACACCAACATCCCCAAAGAATGTTGAACCGCTAGCGATTGATGTTACAATAAATCCATTTTTTGCATCAACGGATGCAGTTACACTTCCACTTACTAATAGCTTCGATTCATCCGATACCAATGATATGATAGATGTTTGTGCATCATCGGAAAGTGCTGAGAATGGAATATCAAATAACCTTTCACCACTACCACTAAAAGCAGAACCACTTTGTACTCTAACTTCTCCAAAGAAAGTTGAACCACTCGCAACGGATGTTATAATAAATCCAGCATTAGCATCAACTGATGCAGTTACCGAACCACTTACTAATATTTTTGATTCATCAGATACTAACGATGTGATAGATGCCTGCGCATCATCAGAAAGTGCTGAGAATGGTATATCTCTTAATTTCTCACCACTACCACTAAAAGCAGAACCACTTTCTACTCTAACTTCCCCAAAGAAAGTTGAACCACTTTCAACTGAGGTAACAACAAATCCATCATCCGGAGTTACAGATGCGGTTATTGCCCCACTTACAATTAAATTGGATAAAAGTGCATCTTGCGTAAGTGCTGAACGTGGTATATCAAATAGATTAGCTCCACTACCACTAAATGAACCAGTTTGTACCTTTACATCACCAAAGAAAGTTGAACCACTTTCAATTGAAGTTACAACAAACCCATCATCAGGTGTTACAGACGCTGTTACACTACCACTTACAATAAATGATGATAATAATGCATCAGGGGTTAACGCTGCTCTTGGTATATCAAATAAATTAGCACCACTACCACTAAATGAACCAGTTTGAAGTTGTATATCTCCAAAGAAGGTTGAACCACTATCAATTGATGTTACTACAAATCCATCTTCGTTTGAAACTGATGCGGTTACATCACCTTCGGTAATTTTAGTTGCCGCAACTACTTCCTCAGCAAGTGCGGATAATGGTATATTAAATAGTTGTTCACCACTACCACTAATGAAAGAACCAGATGATAAGAAAATCGAACCACTAAAAGTTGAACCACTTTCAACAGAAGTTACTAAGAATCCCCCATCGGGTGTTACGGATGCGGTTACAGCTCCACTTACAATTAAGTTAGATAATTGAGCATCTTGGGTAAGCGCAGAACGAGGAATATTAAATAGTTTTTCACCACTACCAGAGAAGAACGAACCACTACTTAGGAATATACTTCCACTAAAGGTTGAACCACTTTCAACAGAAGTTACTAAGAATCCACCTTCAGGTGTTACAGATGCGGTTACAGCACCACTAACAATTAAATTTGAAAGAAGTGCATCCGGTGTTAATGCTGCTCTTGGAATATTGAATAGATTTTCACCACTACCACTAAAAGATGAGCCACTTTTTATACTAACACCACCACTTACAAATAATGATGAACTGAATTCAGCTCTATCGGTACCCTCTAATCTAAATCCGAAATTAGGGTCAACCGATGCAGTTACTGAACCACTTACAATAAATGATGATAATAATGCATCAGGGGTTAATGCTGCTTTTGGAATATCAAATAAGTTGGCACCACTACCACTAAAGGATGAACCACTATTGATTTCAATATTTCCACTTACAAATAATGAACCTGTAAATTGTGAACCACTATCTACTGATATTACAATGAATCCATCATTATTATCAACCGATGCGGTTACATTACCATCAACTATCCTAGTTGATTCAGCAGCGGCAGGTAGATTGAATAATCTACTACCATCTCCTTCGAAAAATGAAGAAGATACATATGAGGCAGTTACATTATTGGTTGATATATCACCACCAACTTTAAGTGAGCCACTAATATCACCACTACCACTAATAACCAACTCATTACCTATCGATAGGGAACCACTAATGGTACCACTACCACTAACTACTAAATCGTTTGATATGGTTGTACTACCCTCAACATCTAATGAACCAGTTATACCAACCGAACCAGTAAATTCTTGCAAATCACCAGTTGTATTACCAAATCGATTCGAACCAGATGAGAATATAATAGATGAAGATACTATCTCAACTAAAATTTCTCTAGCTACTATTCTATTATCTACAAATAAATCACCAGTAACTCTAACATCACCATTGATATCCATATCACCATCAAATGATGATGATACATTTACTAAGAATCCAGTATTTGGTGCAATCGATGCGGATGCAGAACCACTTATTAATTGGCTTGAGAATGGTAGATTATTTAATTGAGAACCATCTCCGGCAAATGAGCCTGAGAATGAACCACTAAATTCCTCTAATTGTATTTTTGTGATAAATAAACGATTTCCATCAATATCAGATGCAATAAGTGCAACAGAACCACTTTGGATGCTACCACTTAGTGGAACCCCTAAATTGGGTTCTGCTTCCTGTAATGATAAGTACTCATACCTATCATCGGATACATCCTGCGGACGAACTACCCTTACCTTACCGCTTAATAATTGACTCATCTATTATTCTTCAACTTAAATATTACTCATTAGCACTTTCCAAAATAGAAAGTACAACTTTTAAATCCTGCGAACCCGAAAATACTAATGCAAAATCTTGCTCTAAAACCAATTTACCAGCAACAACTGGAGATAGTGAATCACCTATTGGTATTGGGTAATTACTAATAAACTCAATTTGTTCTTGTGGTTGTGTTACCGGGTCGTATATTGTATCTGCGATAATTGTAAGTAAATCGGAAACTAATGTAGCAGACCCACTTTCAATAACTATATTTGTATCATATGATTGAGTAAATGTTGTTTGATATAATCTCTCAACATCACCAGAACCAGTAACTGATTGATTTAGTAAAATTTGTTGTGAAAGTATATTTGCATATGTGATAGCATCATATGATGATGTTAATTGAGCCTCATCAGTAATTAAACTTACACCATTTTTATCATAGAATGATAATGCAGCTTTTTTAGTTCGTAATGTACCACCATTCTCTATATCATATAAAATACCATCAAATGCGGTATTTATTCTTTCTTCAAATATTGAAGATGTAAATGAGAATGGAATATCTTGTAAATTGTTTTGAAATCCAACGTATGCTGCGGCTTCTTTTTCAATATAAGTTCTATTAATTTCCAATAATGCCGAAGCACTATAAAAACTACCAGTATTTACCACATTTTGTAATTGTGGTTCTGGTATTTCTCTATTTGAATCTAATTTTATAGTTACTTCCTCTGTTTGCGAATTACTATTGTTAGTAATCTGAGCTGATAGAACAATCGTGGAAACTCCCGTAGGAGTTGAATATACGATATCATCTTCACCTGTCAGAGTTGTTACTACCGATTTAAACGCATTTAGCGGTACAAATACATCTGCCATTTTATTGTCTTTTTCCTATATAAATATTACCTTTTTAATTATTACCCTTCCAATGCGAGAGAGAATGGTGTAACTAATGAGAATAATGAACGAGAGAATGTTCTACCCTGCAACGTACCAGTTGCCTGATTAATCACAAGTCCCGTACCAATTCTAAAGTCACCAAGTTCGTTACCTGAAGTAAAGAACACTCTACCACCCGCAATTTCCGTAATTTCTTTATCAGGGTCAGGTATACCAGCACCACCCTGATTAGGAGGTAATGCTTTATAAGTTACACCAGAACCAGCGTATGAGAAATCATGTCCAGTTGTAATAATTAATGAACCAAATTCTTCCAATGGTGAGTTTCTCACAATTCGTTGGAATTGGGTTCTTAAATATCTATTAACATCAGCAGTTTCGTATTGTTGATTGGTAATTACCTCTGCAGCTGAACCATACACACCAGTGTAATATGATTCTGCAGCTGCGATACTTCTTTCATTACCACCATAGTATAAATCAGTTGCAATTGCATCTACAATGAATCCAGTATCTCTATAACATTTTTCTTCGTTATATTCAAACCCTGGAAATGCCCCATTAGTGTAAGAAATTGCAATTGATTGTAATTCTTTTTTACTAGCTATCAAATAATCAACTGATTCTCTCGTTTGGAATGGTGCTCTAACTAATTGTTCTTTAAGAATTACCTTTTCAGATAAACCTTTAGCGAAATCAATACCATCAGTTGTTTGTGGTTTTTGTTCCGTTGTTGCTACTGAAGGAATATAGTAGTAGAATGTTCCCGCTTGTACACTTCTCTCATTTCCACCATAAACCAAATCGGTTCTAACGGCATCTATGATATATCCTAAATCTCTACTACAACTCGCTTCATTATATTCAAATTCACTCCAAGATGAACTTAGGAATGCGATTGTTTCTTTTTGAATAAGTTCTTTATTACCAACCAACAAATCAGCACCTACTAATACGGATGCAGATGGTTGTACAAATGGTTCGTTTTTAATTACTTTAGTTGATAACTTACCAGCGTATCTAATACCATCAACAGTTGGGTCTAATTGAGCCGTTGTTGAAGGAACACCCTTTTCAGTTGCCGAAGATGGGAATAAGTAGTAGAACGAACCAGCCGTTACACTTCTTTCATTACCACCATAATACATATCGGTTGCGGCTGCATCAATTAAGTAACCAACATCTCTTTTACATTTATCCTCATTGTAGAATACACCACTCCAAGACGAAGATACATAAGCGATTACCTCATTTTGGATAAACTCTTTATTATCTCTTAATAAATTCCAAGAAGATGATACTTCGTTTGATGAAGTTACAAATTCGATGTTCTGAACTAACTTTTGTGAAATACCATTAGCGTATCTAATACCATCAATAGTAGGATACAATTGTGCGTTCACATTAGGTGATTCGCTTCCAGCAACAGTTGCAGATGATGGGAATTTGTAATAGAATTCACCAGCGGTTCTACTTCTTTCATTTCCACCATAAAGTAAATCAGTTGCTACTGCATCTACAATATACCCAGTATCTCTACTACAACTTGCTTCATTGTATTCAAAATTACTCCAAGATGATGAAATATATGATATAACTTCATTTTGAATGAATAATCTATTGTTTAGTAAAGTTTCGTTACCAGCAATTCTTTCAACCGATGGTGATACGAATACTTCATTCACAATTATCTTTTCTGCCAAATCACCAGCATATTCTATACCAGTTGTAGTTGGTTCCAATTCAGATGTTGTAGCGTTCGATGGATATCTATAATAGAAATCACCAGCGGTTACACTTCTTTCATTTCCACCATAAAGGATATCGGTTGCGATAGCATCTACGATATAACCAACATCTCTCTTACAAGTTTCCTCATTGTATCCAAATGTACTCCAAGAAGAAGATATGTAAGCGATTGATTCTGATTGAATGAACTCTTTGTTATCTCTTAATAAGTTATAAGATGTAACGTTCTCTATTGAAGAAGTTACATATGTTACACTTTGTATAATGTTGTTAGCCAATCTACTAGCGTATCTAATTCCATCCAAAGTTTGATTCAACTGAGAACCAGTTGCATCTGATGGATATAGGTAGTAAAATTCACCATTAGTTACTGATGCTGATACTGAACCGAATAGTAAATCTTCAGCTGCCCCACTTACTATTAAACCAACATCTCTACTACAACTTGCTTCGTTGTATGCAAATCCACTCCAAGAAGAAGAAATATATGCAATTACTTCAGATTGTATAAATGGAATGTTAGATTTTAATAATGAATATGCTTCAGAAACCTCAGTATCATTTAAAGATTGAGTATATTCAGAAATAGTTGGTAAAGAACCAATTCCATTAAGTACAATATCCATTACTATACCAAATGAAGAACTTACAGCGTTTAATGTATATTCATCCGATGTACCAACTCCCAATGTTTGAGTTGCTGATGTTACTTTGATGTTGTTTGCTGAGTTTTCAGTTAGAGTTGGAATAGATAATGTATTCTTTAATACAATTTCTTTCACCAAATCAGATGCGTAAGTAACTGCATCAGTAGTTTCACCCAACTGAACGTTGGTTGCCTGTGATGGGAATCTATAATAGAACTCACCAGCAGTTAAACTTCTTTGGTTACCACCCCATCTTAAATCAGTTGCCACTGCATCTACTATAAATCCAGTATCTCTCTTACAACTAGCTTCGTTGTATTGTAGGTTTGGATATTTTGCGTTTACGAATGCAATAGTTTCGTTTTGGATAAACTCTCTATTCAATCTAAGTGCATCGTAAACATATTCAACTTCATTTGATGATGTTACAAATACCGAACCACCAACTAATTTAGTTACCAAACCACTTACATAATTGATTGCAGTTACGGTTGGGTCTTTTTGTTGAGTTGCTGATGGAACTCCACCTACGATAGCCGAAGATGGGTACTCATAGTAATATCTACCAGCAGTTACACTTCGTTCGTTTCCTCCGTAAAGAAGGTCAGTTGCTACCGCATCTACTATGTATCTTACATCTCTACCACAAGTGTTTTGATTGTAATCAAAATCACTCCAAGAAGATGATACAAATTGAATAGATTCGGATACAATAAATTCTTTATTTTCAACTAATAAATTGTATGAAGAAGATACTTCAGCAGATGCCGTTACATATTCGTAGTTTCTTACAATATTTTGTACCAAATTACTTGCGTATCTAATAGCGGTTACAGTCTGGTCTAATTGTGAACCAGTTGCATCCGATGGATACTCAAAGTAGAATTTGGTATTTACAATTGATGCAGAATTTGAGTTATTAATTAAATCTTCAGCTGCCCCACTTACTATTAAACCAACATCTCTACTACAACTTGCCTCATTGTACACAAAATTACTCCAAGAAGAACTCATAAATTGAATAGTTTCTTCTTTGATAAATTCGATGTTTTCTTTTATCAAATTGTAAGCCAATACAGTCTTAGGTGCATCAACTCTTTCAGTATATTCTATGATAGTTGGTAATGAACCAGTTCCGTTTGTTAAACCATCTATAACTAATCCAAATGAAGATGATACAATCTTAGATTGAATCTTATCAGCTCCACTTGCTGAAACGTATTGTTCAACTGAACCTACTTTGATTAGGTTATTTATGTTTGTATTGTTTTCAACAATTGTTGGTAATACGGATAACCCATTTTGAACAATGTTTTCAACAATAGCAACACTACCACTTACCTTTGTAATTTCAGCTGATGTTCCACTAAGTGAAGATGTAAACTGAGTTAGGTTAGTTACTTTGATTGTATTTTCAGTATTCAATACCAACGTTGGTAGGATATCTATTCCGTTTTCGATAATATCATTTATTTGTAAGAATGAAGAACTTACGATTGCTAATTCGTTTCCAACTTCATAATCTCCACTAGCAGTAACATATCTACCAGTTGTTAGATTTTGAGGAGTATCTAATTCGGATGTTTGGAAGTTTTTAGCGATTGCGAATGGAATGTTATCAGAACCTAATCTGATTACATCATTGATTAAATCAATACTAGCAGATACAATTCCAATTTGAGTTCCTTTATTCTTAGATGAAACCTCTGTCAATCTTTGAGCGTATTCAATTCCAGCTACAGTTTCTTCAATTTGATATCCGGTTGCCTGAGATGGATATAGGTAATAGAATCTACCCGCTTCAATACTTCTTTCGTTACCCCCATAGAATAAATCGGTTGCAACTGCATCAATGATATATCCAACATCTCTACTACACTTACTCTCATTGTATTGGTGAGTTGGGAAAGATGATGATAAGTATGCAATCACTTTAGATTGGATAGTTGATTTATCATCTAAGATTGAATTGTAAGAATTTACAACTGATGTTGATGGATTAGAAAGGGTTGTATTTTGAACCACTTTTTGTACCAATCTACCAGCATAATTGATACCATCTAAAGTTTGGATTAGTTCAGAACCAGTTGCGTTTGATGGATACAAATAATAGTATTCACCCGCCTTATTAGTTCTTTCATTACCACCATAGAGGATATCGGTTCTTACTGCATCGATGATGTATCCAACATCTCTCTTACAAGTTGTTTCGTTGTAAGAATGCCCACTCCAAGATGAAGATAGGTATGCTATTGTTTCATTTTGGATAAGTTCAGTATTATCTCTTAATAAGTCAAATGCTGCAATTCTTGCAGTTGATGGAGATTCGAATACAACATTTTGGATAAGTTTTTGTGCCAATCTACTTGCGTAGAATACTCCATCCAAAGTTTGATTCAATTGTGCACCTTGAGCTTGCGATGGGAATAAGTAGTAATAGTATCCATTCATTATGGATGCTGAATTACTATTCCAAATTAAATCTTCAGCTGCTCCACTTACAATCAATGAAACATCTCTACTACAACTTGCTTCGTTGTATGAAGCTGTTGACCAAGATGAAGATAAGTAAGCAATAGTTTCGGATTGGATAAATCCAATATTTTGTTTTAATATTTCGTATGCAGCTAATGTGTTAACATCAGTCGATGGAGTTGTGTATTCGATTATAGTTGGTAATGAACCAGTTCCATTCTGAATAATATCAGTTACAATCGATATTGATTCGGATATTGCAGTTACATCAGATGAGTTACCACCTACACCTCCTATGTATTGAGAAACATTTCCAACTTTAATATTTCCAGCGGTGTTGTAAACAATCGTTTCTAATTCATCAACACCACCCTCAACAATTCTTTCAACCAATGCGAATGAAGAACTTACTTTGGTAATTTCAGTTGCTCCAGCAGCAGATGCTGATGTGATTTGGGTTGTAGATGTTGCCTTAATATTTCCATTTGTATTTTCAACCAATGTAGGTATTACTTCAACACCATTTTGTAAAATATCCAATACAACAGCGTATGATGAACTTACAAGTTGTTCGTTTGCCGATACAGATTCCGTTACTTGGGTTGCATCAGTTACTTTTGTTAGAGATTCAATATTTTTGAATTCAGTTGGTAATGATACCAGTCCATTCTGAATCGTATCAACTACAACTGAGAATGATGAACTTATATCAGTTAAACTACTTCCACTAATTGCAAGTGAACCACTATATTGTTCAGTATCGTTAAATCTAATATTATTATTAGTATTCAATGAAATTGATGGAACTACTAATTCAACATTCGTAATTAGTTTGTTTACAATTAATTTGGCGTATTCAATAGCCATTGTAGTTTCAGTCAACTCTAATGAAGTTGTTTTAGATGGATATCTATAATAGTAATCCCCAGCTACAATACTTCTTTCATTACCACCCCATAGTAAATCAGTTGCAACAGCATCAATTATATATCCAACATCTCTTCTACACTTAACTCTATCATAAGTAAAGTATGGATATAATTGGTCTATAAATTCAGTTACGTTATTTTGTATCAACTCCTTATTATCCAACATTGAATTATATGCGGATATCGTTTCCGAATCTGCGTTTACCAACAATGTGCTTTGAATAATCTTATCAGCCAATCCAGCGGCATGTGTAATACCAGTTATTGTTTGGTCTGATTGTATCGTTGTTGCCTCAGATGGGAATAGGTAATAGAACTCACCAGCGGTAACACTTCGTTCGTTACCACCATATAAAACATCAGTTGCTACCGCATCTACGATATAACCAACATCTCTTCTACACTTAATATCATCGTATTGGAAGTTACTCCAAGAAGAACTCATAAATGAGATTACTTCACTTTGAATTAACTCCCTATTATCAACCATTAAACTATGAACAGTCTGTCTTTCAATTGAAGCAGTTACTAAGGTTACATTGTTTATTAATTTGTTTGTCAATCTTTGAGCGTACTTAACACCATCAACAGTTGGGTATAATTGTGCATCTACGTTTGGAGATTCACTACCACTTACAGTTGCTGAAGATGGGTATAGATAATAGAACTCACCGGCCTTACTACTTCTTTCATTTCCACCATAGTAGAAATCAGTTGTAACTGCATCTAAGATGTATCCTACATCTCTACTACAACTTGCTTCATTGTATTCAAAATTTGACCAAGAAGAAGAAATATATGCAATTACTTCATTTTGTACTAAACTTCTATTTTCAGAAATTAGATTAGATACTTCAATCGTTTGTTGAGAAGCCGTTACAAATACATTATTTTGTAATAACTCAATTGAAAGATTTTTAGCATATCCAACTCCATCTATCGTTGGGTCTAATTGTGATGTTGTTGCTGTTGATGGATATAGATAATAGAACTCACCGGCTTTATTACTACGTTCGTTTCCACCATACAGTAAATCAGTTGCCACAGCATCTATAATATAACCAACATCCCTTCTACAAGTTACATCATTATATTCGAACTCACTCCAAGAAGATGAAATGTATTCAGTTACTTCATTTTGTATAAATTCTTTATTATTAAATAATAAATCATATCCATTTGTTCTACTAAATGGTGCTGCCGCAAATTGATTACCAACTACAATGTTTTCAACCAATCTTCGTGCATAATTGATACCATCCTTTGTTTGGTCTAATTGTGAGCTTGTAGCTTCAGATGGGTATTGATAATAGAATACACCAGCGTTTAAACTTCTTTCATTTCCACCATATAGTAAATCCGTTGATACGGCATCTATAATATGACCAACATCTCTCTTACAAGTAACTTCGTTATAATCAAATGTACTCCAAGAAGAAGATAAGTAAGAAATAGTTTCCTCTTTTATGAATTCTCTATTATTTCTTATTAAATTATATGATGCTGATACTTCAGTTGATGCAGTTACAAACTCAATGTTTTGGATTAAGTTCTGAGTTAATTTACTAGCATATTCAATACCATCCAAAGTTTGATTTAGTTGTGAAGTTTCTGCCTCAGATGGATATTCTAAATAGAATTTACCATTTACAATAGATGATGAATAAACACCATATAATAAATCTTCAGCTGCCCCACTTACTATTAAACCAACATCCCTACTACAACTAGCTTCATTGTATGAAGCAGTACTCCAAGATGAAGATAGATAAGCTATTGTTTCATTTTGAATAAATGGTATATTTTCTTTTATAATTTCATACGCTGCAATAGTAGATGGATTCGTTGAAATCGCACCATAATTACTTGCGGTTAAATATGAACCACTACCATATGATATTATAGAACTTACAATTGAAATTGATGAAGATACAAAACTTATATCTTCTAAACTACCACTCAATGAACCAGTAAATTGTTCAGCTGAATAGAATTTAATATTTGAATTTGTATTTGAAACTTCGATGGGTAATGAATCTATACCCTTTCCTAATATATCTAATACGATAGCAAATGATGAACTTACGTTAACAACTTCAGTATTACTACCACTTAACGAAGAAGTAATTTGTGTTACTGAACTTACTTTGATTAAATCAGTTGTGTTTTCAATTAACGTTGGAATTGAACCCGTTCCATTTTGTATCACATTCATCACATTATTAAATGATGATGTGATTGTATTAATTATACCATCAGTAGAATCAACCGATGATGTATATTGAGTAAGTGATGTTTTTTTAATATTACCACTTGCGTTTTTAGAAATTGTTGGTATAACACCAACACCATTCGATAAGATATCAATCACATTTGAGAATGATGAACTTATATCAAATGATTCACTAATCGATGCAGTTACTTCAGATGAATATTGTGAAAGGTCGGTTACCTTAATATTATCAACATTATTTGTAATAACCTCAAACGAACCCAATGATGGAACATTAACGTATCTCTGAGTATCCGATAGTGGTAACTCATCTACGATGTTAATTACACCACCTGCATTTATATCATTACCATTTACATAAAATAGGGTATCAGGTGCATCAAATGGTACAATAAATGTAATAGTTCCAAATGTAGTACCATTGTTAGTTACCCCACTATTATATCTATATTTTGAATCAATACTTCGTTGAGTTGTTATGAAGAATGGTTCAGTTTCGGTAGGGATTGCATTTATATTATTTAATGAGTTTATTGAGAATGTGTATAAATCACCTCTCTTTAAAGTAAGAGTCGGGTCTTTAACACTATCATCAAATGAACCAGTATTTTCACCCAATATTCTACCATCAACATCATCGAATTTTTGAAGTTGTGTTTTGTTTATATTAAAACTACCATCTTCTAATGTTACCACCTCAAAGTAAGTAGATGTATCGGATGAACCAACTATACTCAAACTACCACTAATACCATATTTTATTATATCAGATACTATTGAGAATGATGATGATACTTTAGATATATTTGAAGAATCTACTGAAATTGATGATGTTATTTGTACACCATCTCCAAACAAAATACCTGCTTCAGTATTCTTTACTAAAGTTATATCAGATGGAATTGTAGTACCAATTGTGGTTGTTACTAAATTATCACCATATGAATTTTTAGGAATACCAACTGTTGATATTGGATTACCCTTTGAATCAGTTCCAATCGTTTCTTCAGTTGTAATCGAACTACCACTTTGAATAATTTTTATTACAGTATCAAAGCTAGATGTTACCACATTTGTAGTTTCACCAGTTGCTACAATGGATGAGGTGATTTGGGTAATTCCACTAACGTTTAGTGGATTTTCCAAATTCCAAATATAATCCTCAGAATTACCAGCAATAGAACTCAATACCGAATCAGTACCATATCTAATAATATCCTCAATTAAACCAAATGATTGAGAAACAATAGTTACCTCCGAATCAGTTGCATCAATTGAACCAGTTGTTGGTGTAAAGCTTGTTACTCTAATATTACCATCAACATTCAATATTACTTGTGGAGTTTCCAATACAATAGATTGAGCTACTGCTTTTGTGAATTCCTTAGTATATCTAATTGCTTCTAAGGTTTCCTCTAATTGAGTTGTATTAGCAATCGATGGATATAAGAAATAATATAATCCAGCTAATTCACTTCTTTCGTTTCCACCATAAAGTAAATCAGTTAATACGTTATCAATTATATAACCAACATCTCTTCTACATTTAACTCTATCATAAGAGAAGTTTGGATACTGAGTATCAATATATGTTATTGTTTCACTTTGTATTAGTGAACGATTTTCTTTTATAAGATTAACCGCATTAAGTACGGATGCTGATGCTGTTACAAATGTATCATTGTTAGCTAACTTTTCGGTAATACGTTTTGCGTATTTTACACCATCCAAAGTTTGTTGTAACTGACCAACAGTTCTATTATCAACAGTTGCCAATGATGGATATTTGTAATAAAACTCACCAGCGGTTACACTTCGTTCGTTACCACCATAATGAATATCGGTTGCTACCGCATCTAAGATATAACCAACATCCCTACTACAACTTGCTTCGTTATATTCAAACTCACTCCAAGATGAAGAAATGTATGCGATAGTCTCTGCTTTAACAAAATCTTTGTTTTGATAGATGATATCATATGCATTATCTAACTCAACAGAGGGTTCCGTAAACACCTTACCACCTAATATATTGATTGCCAACTCACTAGCATACTTTACGCCGGTTAATGTTGGGTCTTTTTCAGTTGTTGTTGCGTTTGATGGGAATTGATAGTAGTAAACACCACTACGAATTGATTCCTCATTTCCACCAAATAATAAATCATGTGCTGAAGATGAGATTATAAATCCAACATCCCTTTTACAGGTTTCTTGATTATATGAATGGTCACTCCAAGAAGAACTTAAATATGCAATAGTTTCATCTTGTATGAATGGTATATTTTCAATTAATAATGTATATGCGTTTTGAATATCAACAGATGGATTTTCAACCGAGCTACTTAAAATAGTAGTTGGTAGTGAACCAGTTCCGTTTGCCAAAATATCATATACAATTGATAACGATGAACTTACATATTCAATCGTTTCCAATGATGAAGTTACATCAGTTTCATATATAGGAGTTTCCGTAAGTTTATAACTTGCAGATGCGTTACTATCAATATCAGGTGAAAATGTTAATCCATTTTCTATAATACTAATTACCGTATCAAATCTATCAACTATTCTCTGAGATGTATCGGATTGAACTGCAAATGTTGAATATTGTTCAATATCACTTACCTTAATAGAAGAAGAAACATTATCTATCTGAACATAAGATGCCGTTGCAGCGTTACCTCTATCAATGATATCTAATGTGATATCAAAATTAGTATCAATAAATTCAATATCATCAGATGATGCAGTTGCTACATTTGTATATTGAGTATCACCACTTACATTATATAAAGAAGTTGGTCCGTATCCACCCTTACCACTTTTAGCAAGTAATTTAGGTACATTAGTTATACCATCCTCCACAATTGAACTCACAAGTCTAAAATCAGATTTAACCCTTTCAGCCACATCTATTGTAGAATCTTCTGAGATGAAATATTGTGGTACCTCATTTGGGTCGGTAATTCTCCTACCCTCAAATGTATTTGGAACTAAATCAGGTATAGATGATAACCCATTCTTAATGGTATCAACAATAATTGAGTAGTTATCTTGTACGTTAAAAAATGCATCAGCATTACCACCACTACCAGTGATAAAACGTGAACCAGACGCATACATACCATAATCACCGAACGAAGTGTTTGAGTTAAGTAGTACCGCTTGACCACCATCGATTACCTTTACCGAATATGCTGAGAAGTTGGTGAAGAAAGATACCAACTGAATGAACCCCCTACCAACAACTTGACAACCTACACCATTTGGTGCGATTTGTGTATATGCATCCAATACCATTGAAGCAAGTGGTGAATCGGGGTGTATTCTATTACCATCCACATTCAAACCACCACCCCCAGCAGGAATCTCCTCATACTTTTCTAAGAATGAGTTCTCTTGATTAGAAATCATCGAACAGTTCTGAACGTATGGTGATGTTGTGATAAATGCGTTTGGTGCGAATGCCACAGCGAATCCCTTTTCAGATACATCAACCGATGGGAATACTCTAAGATTACCAAATGTCATTTCAGATAAGTAGTTACCACTATTTACCCAAAATAAATCTTCATTTTCGTTTTTAGCAAGTACTTTAGTTACCCTCAAACCACTTCCCCACACAGTTGTGTTCTTTGGAAGTTCAATTGGATTATCTTCTAAATATGTACCAGTATCAACCTTAATAGCAAAACCAGTAAATAGTGAACCAGTTGGTAAACCATATCTACCATCATCACCATCGGTTGCAATCTTAGCTGCTTTTTTAATTGTTCTTAGTGGAAATTGTGGTGTTCTACCATCATTATCATCACTACCATTAGTAGATGATACATAAAGAGTTGCATCACTTTCCCCAAATTCTTTTGCTAGTATCCCACCAAATCTCTGCGAATCCACAGACTCATCAGCAAATGATGCGGTTGCATCTAATCTATTTGCAGCATTTGCAAATGCCAATGGCCCATCAATTGTTAATGAACCAGTAATTTCAACCGAACCAGTTACTCGTTGAGGTGTTGTTAAATCACTACCAATATCTATACTTTGAGATACTAAGAGTGAACCAGATATAAAGACAGAATTATTAACAGATATACTATCCTTAAAAATATTAACTTCTTCAATCTGTTTTTGTGGTATTAATCTAGCCATTATACTATTTGTGTAATTTTACCTTTAATTTCAAAGTCAGTCTCAACCACATCAGCTGGAACTCTTGTTATACTTTCAGTAAAAGTTATTGTAATTGAAGTATCATCAAATGTTACATCATAATTTTCACTTTGCTTCACTCCATATAAATATACATCTAAGTAATCTTTTGAATCTGAAACTACTAAATCTTCATACACAAATCGATACCCATCCAATACCAAAGTAAATAATGTTTCGGTATCACCATCAAGTGATATAGATGTAGGAGTTACCTCAAAAATAAAAGTATCTTCAATAACTTCTAATACAAAGTTTTTGAAGAATTGCCTATCTCTTCGTTTAGTGATATTACCTAAATCTATGTTTGGTTTTTTTCTTGCCATTATGATATATTTTCTAAATCACCCTCAATTATTACCACATCACCAATTTCGAATGACCATGGTTGTCCATAATTTGGGTCATTTGGATTTTCAATAATTGCTGGGAAGTTTTCTCTAATAAATTTTATATGAAAATCATTTCCAACTTGCTTAAATTTATAATCTCTTGGTGCTATAAATCCACCATTTACAAATACATCAAATCTACTATCAGAATTTCTCTTAGATTCTAATCTACTATCTAAAGTTTTTAATCTACAATTATTAGCTTTATAAATCCAATACAATTCATGTGTTAGATTTACAATTTCCATTGTAAACTCATTGGGTTGATTAACCTCTTTCATTATATTTTTAAGAGTCTTTATGTTCATAATTGCTCGTATTTTCCAACAATATCAACTTCATCATTTTCATCTAAATCAAATCCTAATTCAGAGTTGAATGTAAATATAATTTCATCATCGGTACCATTAAAAGAATATGTGTAATTTGATGCGGGTCTGAATTCTGAATTAACATATACCCTAAACCAATTTAACGTATCAAATGAACCAATCAGCTCAACAGGTAAAATTGGTAATCTAACATTTGTCAATGTAACAGTTGTGGCATTTGTAAATTCAGCTCTTTGAGAACTTCGTATTGCCACAAAATCAATTACCGATTGATATTCATTGTATATGTTAGGATTTGTAAATGATGTACCTGTTAAATCAGTCTCAACACCCCACATCACTTTCTTTGGTGTAAATGATTTCTTAACAGTTGGTTTATCATCATAAGTTTCAGGTAATAAATAAGCGTTAGTCACCATTGTGAATGATGTTCTAATTATTCGTTCCGAACCTTCACCAACTTCTTGCTGATTATCAAATGAATCAATACGAGTTCTAAACTTATATCCATTTTCAGTACCCCAATACCTATCAGTAGCATATTGGAATTGTTCTACAATAGTATTCATATGTTCGGTAAATGATGTCCAAATCATTACCTCATATGTTACAGTTACATAATCTGGAACCGATACCTCATATTGTTCAGTTGCTCTACTTGCACCAGTTTGTAAAGTAAATCGTTCGTATCTATTATGTTTAGAATATTTTTTGTAAGCAGGTAATGTATTTACATCTTTAAACTGAGCCATTCCATCTTGCCTATCAATGGAGTTTCGTTTAAACATTACCAATGGTAATTGAATCCTACCTCTACTATCTCTTAGATATCCGTTTGTTCGTGCATTATTCCAACGTTCAGCGTTACCATATAAAAGAGGAATTTTAACTTGATTTCCGTTCTCCTCCACTGTTGGAATAATAGAATCAACCATATATTCGGCAATAGTTGTATCTATATCAATAAGCTGAACACCCTTAGTGAACTCCTTACTGATACTTATTTGATTTGCTCTATTTGTTTCTCGCTTATTCATTAGATAACTCTCATTTCAGTTTGAATAGAACTTCTTCTAGTCATAAATGTTGAACATACAATTGAGAATTTCTCAGAACTTTGTCCACCAACTAATTGGTCCTCTCTCACATTATCGATTTCAAAATATGCATCATTATGCATTATAATATCACCAATCTCTGGATAGAAGTTCTTATCCTTCAACGTAAAGCGATTAAATCTGAATTCTACATTCTGACCTGAATCCGAACCGAATCCTTCATATGATACACTACTATCATCTCTATCAATTACGGCAGAACATTCAGTTCCTTGATAATATGTTTTATTTAGGGATTCCCCATACAGGTTTGTTGATATATCTTCAATGGCAAGTTTAAATAGAACAACAGTTGTTTCAATAACCGCATCCACTAACTCCCTTGAGATTCCTTCAAAGAATCTTATATCTCTATCTAATGCAAATCTTGGCATATCTTATTATCCGGTATAAATCGATAATGGAACTTTTCTCAACATCTCTTGTTGATAGTTAGATTCATTGTTTCTAATTTCAAATTGAGTCTTTCTACTCAACTCTTCTAAGTTTTCTCTTAGTTGTTCAATCAAATTATCCTTTTCAGTTTGGGCCTCAGCTCGTAAAGCTGCGCCATCTAAAGATATTTCAGAACCTGGAATTGGAACTGAACTATATTTTTCTCTGATTGCTCCTAATAGTTCTTTTGTAAGAGCAAGTGTATATTTTCTAATCCATTGTTTACCAACATCATTTATGTATTGATATGGGATAAAATCATATCCAACGTTTGAGTAATCTGAAATTACATCAGGTTTTATAGTTGTTGAATTCTCAACAAATTCATTTCTTACAAAATATTCAAAAAACATTCTACCATTTGTAGTTGGTATTGGGAATATTTGTAATTTATTATTTGTAATGTTAAATGAGTGTGCTGATTTACGAATTTCATCATTAAATTCAATTGCCTGAATTCTAAGTATATCTTCATAAACAGGCATTAAGATAAATTGTGCGGCTGGTGAGAATGAACCGAATCCAAACTCATCAATCAAATTAAGAGTACCTTGCCCACTTACCGAATAAGGGTCAAAGAATCTATTGATTGCTGGAGTTGCTTCATGGAATACCTTAACTACATCAATTCTATTACCATTTTCAGAAGAACTAGCGAATAGTTCTAAATCATATGTTTGCTGACCAGCTACAACTTCAATGTAATCGGTTTTTATATCAGTATTACCACCCACACCAACTAAAGTACCATAGGCATCAGAAATACCAATCAATGTTGGTAAGAAAGAACCCTCTACTAATTTTTGTGAATAATTTTCACCCGTTGGTACACCTTTAAGTACATCGAGGTTATTTCTGATATTAAATTGGTTTACTTGTGCCGCATATTCCGCAGTTGCTTCCTCAAAGCATGAGTAAAAACTTTCATCAACTAATTCAACATTTTGTATTGGATATCCCAATCTTTTTGCACACCAATTGGCAATTTTAGGTGCATCAGTTTGAAAAACTGTATCACTATCAAATGTGCCAAATGGAGTATCTCCTACTGAGAACGATGATGAGCCAGGGTATATGTATTCTACTGCCATTTATTATTCCTCTCTTTAATATCTTATCTATAAATATAAAGAAAAAGAAGAATAGGTGTTTTAGTGTTGAGAATGGTTTTGAGTTCTTTGGATGAAGATAATCACATCTGCTATTTGTACCCCCACTCCAAATGGAGTAATATTAAACTCATTCCCATTTAATACAAAATCGGAATCAGAATAATATTGAAATATTTCATGGAACTTATGCCACTCAGTATCATTTTTGGAAAAGAATAAATCTCTACCAACTCTCGTATATGGAGTTCCAACAGTATTATTCATACTTAATCTAGCGTAGTTCTCAAAACTGGGATTGACTGCTGCTTTCATACTAAAATCAATAGTAATGGTATATACATCACCATCGTTCTCAGCTTGTATTTTTTGTTCGTTTGGATTGAAGAATGGAACGGATGAATGCATGTGAGTTTCAATAGAACCAGAACCATTACAAGGTATCACTATCGTTTGACCATCACCTATTAAGAATCCAGAAGATGTTGTGTAGGTTGTATCATCGTATCTTGCCCAACCCAATCCACTATATCCTAAACCTTTTGGTATTTGGACTTGTTGTGTAGTGTTATCACCTTTGGTAAACTCTATTACCGAACCAGATATAGATGAACTTTGGAATAGTGATGATGAAAATGAATTTCCATTTAGGGTATAATCACCAGTAATATCTACTGAACCAGTAACTCTCAAATTCCCTTCTATGATTTTATCACCATATTGGATATAATCACCAACTTGGGTCATACTACCTGAAATGTATTGGAATGAACCAGTTTCTGCAATGAATGAGTTTCCAGGTTCTACTAATCTCATACCACCCGAAGATATGTCCAAGTTTCCGAGGTTGTTTACGATATCAACAGTTAGTTCTCCACTTTGTTGAGATTCTATATGAATTGAACCAGATTGTAGAAATAATTCTTTAAAAGGTCGTTCTAACGAACCTAATCTTACACCTACACCGATTTTTGGTAACATATCACCACCTAACTCCGTTGTTCCACTTACGAAAAGAGAACCTGAAATTGTTACATCTCCAATAAAATCATGTGTATCATTGACCGAGTTTCCAAAAATAGTTGAACCACTATCATAAAGAATAGATGATGATATAATAGTTTCAGTTCCAATTACAATTAAATCACCATTAATAGTAGTATCGCCAAATGTTGTAGGTAAATCGGAATTTAATATAGAACCTAATGTTGTTCTTTTGGACTGACCATCGGATGCCAATGCCACCAAATCACTAATTTGTGGATTAACTTCTATTTGTAATTCTGATATTCTCTTATTTCCCATTATTCTTGTAATATTCCATATTCGTGTTTACCTTCTTGTAAGATAATATAATTGTAAGGTTCTTCTTGTAAAATAAAGTTGGAATTATTTCCCATCTTACGAATTAACTCTACATCATATTGTTCTTGTGATTGGTAAACGTACATATTGTATTGAGATACCACCTCATTGATATTACCAATGTGTTTGTTTAACTCATAATATGTGTGCCAATTCATCATATGAATATAAATATAATAAATTTCAGTAATAAGATATTGGCATAAAAAAAGAGGGAAGATTTCTCTTCCCTCTAATTTATTAAGAATCTAAAGTAGATTCCGTTAAGTTAACTGTCTATTAGATAGAAGCTAAATCTTTAACGAAGATTCTACCGTAGTATTCAGGACGAACCATTTTCTTAGCGTAACGAGTCATCACACCTCTACGTGGAGTAAAGTTGGTTGGGTCGTACACCAATGGAGTCATAATTAATGGTACATACGGAGCGTAAACAGCACCAGTTTCTAGGAAGTTGCTTCCTCTAAATCCTAACAAGATTTCGTTTGAAGTCATGTAAGGGTTTTTGTAAACTGTGTATCTGTTAGCGATAGCACCTACCGTAGTTACACCAGCAGCGAAAGATGAAGCATCTTTATCAGCAGAAACAGTGAAACCTGGGATAGATTCTAAGATAGTACATACATCAGGAGATGCAACTACGAAGTTAGCACCACCTCTTAAAGTCAATTGGTGAATCTTATTAGATACTTTGTTCAATTTAGTACCTAAAGTTTGGAACCAAGTGTTCTTTTGGTATGCAACAGCTGTGTTAGCACCAGACCATACACCAGTTGAAGAGTTGTACTCCTCACCGATAGTTGCTGACCAGTACTCAGTAGTCAATGCGTTAGATTTCAACATATCTAAGATTTCCAAGTCAATCTCTAATGAGATGTAGTCAGAAAGCATAGAAGTCAATTCAGCTTCAGCATCGATTGAGTGGTAAGCGTTCAAATCTTGCGCCAATTCAGGAGTCCATACAGCCTTTAGTTTTCTTGTCTTAGCAACGATTGCTTCAGACTTCAATTCTAAATCAACTTCTGGAATATCGATAGAAGTACCAACAGTACCAGCAGCACCAGCTACTTGTCCAGCGTTTTTACCATCTTCGAAATCACCTCTAGCGTAATCAGTTGGAACAACTGAGTAAGTCAATTCAACGTTACCAGCTTTAGCAGTTTCAAGACCAGCAGAAGCTGATACCATCATTACTAAGTTGTTACCAGATACACTATGGAATTGGTTTAAGTTAGTTGCAATCTCAGCGTTAGCGATATTGAACGAACGTACACCATCTACATCAGCAGTTGCTGGTTTAGCGAAAGTTGCTTTTACAACCTCACCATCAGAGATAGAAGCCGATAAAGAAGCGTCAAAACCTACATCAGCCCAAGAAGCTGAAGTAAAGGTTACTGAAGCAACAGCAGTAGATGCAGTTACATCATTTGCAGTATATCCGAATCTTCCTTCACCATATAAACCATTTACAGCTGCATCAGTAGAACCTACATCAGCACCAGTACCACCGAAAAGTGATTGACCAGAGAATGCAGGGTTACCACCTTGAGCAGTACCATATTTGAAATCAAGATAGAATACAAGTCCAGAAGGTAAGTTCATAGGTTGTACACTAACGAATTCTTTAGAAGCAATCTCACCAAAGATTCTTCTTACCAAAGGTAAAGCTACACCACTCCACTCTTCCGAGCTAGCTGCAGTACCTGTTTGAGTTGCCTCATCAAGCAATTGTTTTGCTTGGTTTTCGAGCATAACCGCCATTGCGCCTTGCTCTTTTGCGTTTAAGCCTTCAAGAAGTCCAGTTGCATCCCATTTGCTTTTCAATTGTCTTGTTTCAGACAACATCACCGCTTGTGGGTTCTTTCCTTCCATCAACTTAGATAAATCAAAATTTGCCATTTTATTTTTCCTTTTTAATGTTTGTTTGTTAATAATAATTATTTGATGTTAGCCAATTCTTTAAATCTTTCGGCCATCAAGTTTGTGCTCTCAGAAATGATTTCTTTCTTAGGTGCAGTTGAAGCAACTGGTTTAGATGCTGCAGCTTCTGCTACAACTCTTTTAGTTTTCTTCTCAGTACCTGTGAAATTCATCGATTCTGCTAACGTTGCGTAAACCAATTTTACCTCTCTAACAGAACTAGTTCTGTCTAAGTTTTCTACAACTTTAGTTTTTTGCTCATTAGTTAGGTTGTAACCTCTGAACAATCTATTAGCGTATAATAACTTTGCATTTAACAAGTTTACTTCGTTGATTGTAGATTGAAGTGATTTAACAGTGTTCAAAGCTTCTTCTAAATCTGCTTCTAATTCAGCAGTTTTATCTTCAACTTCTTCTTCTTCGTTTACTTCTTCTTCATCATCTCCGTATCCCATTTCTCTTAGGATTTCTTCCAAGTCGATTTCGTCATCCATATCTTCTTCTTCAGAAACTTCTTCCTCACCATGCATTTCTGCTTCGTGGTCTTCGATTTCATCAGATGCGATATCTGCTACTTCCTCTTCTTCTTCAGAGTCCAATTCTTCCTCCATAGATACTTCTTCTTCAGAATCCATTTCCTCTTCAGAAATTTCTTCTTCATCTTCCATACCCATTTCCAATTCTCTAATGATAGATTCCAAATCTAACTCATCCTCATCTTCCATTTCTTCATCAGCTTCCATTTCATCTTCCATGTCCATTTCTGGTTCCACTTCATCTTCCATTTCATCTTCTTCAGAGATAGTAGCATCGTCAGCGTTAGTTGGGTCCTCAATAGAGCCTTCACCTTCTTCGATAGAATCTTCTTCAGATTCTTCTTCTTCGGTAATTGCTGGTGTTGCTTCAACTGTTTCTTCCACAGCATCATCTTCAACTTCATTCGTATCAGAGTAATCTCCCTCTTCCATAGTTTCTTCTTCTTCACCTTCCATTTCAGCAGTTAGCTTCTTTGATAGGATAGATTGTAAACGTGGAGCGAAAGCTTCCTCTAATGCGATTTTAGCATTAGCGATTGCAGTTTCTCTTACAGCTTTGGCATCAGCAATTGCTTCTTTTAACAATTTTGAATTTGCCATTTACTTTTACCTTTTAAAAATTTTCTGAAGTTATTTGGGAACCCCAATGTAGATTAGTTGTAAATTGGTCGTTCGGTCACTAAACATTAAAAGTTAGTATTCATAAACCAATAAACCCATAAAAATGGGTTATTAACAATGATAAATATAATCAAATTTAGAAAACCATAAAAAAATATTATATTTTCTTTAGTTTTTATCTATAAGACATAAAAAAAGGTGGATAAACCACCTTTTCTTTTTATTTTACTTTTCCTTTTTGGATATCTCTTTCCAACTCTTCTGCTGCACGAATTACATCACCTACTGCATAATCAAGAGGAACATTACGATATTTAGCAATCTTTTTAATTACCGCCATTACAATTCTCTTTTCTTCGGTTGATGCACCTTCGTTTATTGATTCGTTTGATTTTACAAACTTATCAACCTTTGGTTTTAATTCTTTCCAAATAGATTTAGCTTTTTTATCTTTACTTAAAAATGAAACTACATCATCACCTGGCATTACAATACCATATGGTTGTATAGCCCCACTCATACTAAAATCACTCGAATAAACAATCTCATAATCATTACCTTTATGAGTTACTATAAGACCATCTATATCACCTCTTCTATTTATTTTCTTTTTAACATCAGCTTCGTTTACTGATTCATTTTCATTTATTTCAGAGATTGCTCTTTCTCTCATAATCTCTCTTACGATTTCTCTAAGTTGAGCTTCTACCTTTTTAGGTAAACCTTTATGAGATGTTGATGCAAAATCTTCGATATCCTTTTCACTCATTCTATCAACGATTGCGTTTACTTCATCAGAAACTTCAGAAGCAGGAACTTCTCCTCTTTTAACAGCTAATGCTAAACCGAATAATTTTTGTTGTTGTTGTGATTGTGCTGGCATAGTATTATTACTTTTAGATTAAGTCTCCTAATTTTAATTTAGCTTCATTATTAGCCATAGCTTTATCAAAAGATGTTTGTACTTTATCTGCTAATTCACCATGACCATCGTTTCTCATTTTCCATAAAATTGCAGCGATAGCTTTTTCACCATCCCATCCGTATTGTGAAGAGATTGTTGTTGCTACATCATTAGAACCATCAAATTCAGATGTAATACCATTAAAGTTTTTATTGTAGATGGAATTATCCATATCCCACTCTTCTCTTTCAGGCGTTCCCATTTCAGGAGCTTTTGAGTAATCAGGTCTTTTTGCTAATTCAGGTTTTCCTTGTAAGTCAGCGAAGATTTGTCTATTAGCACCATGGAAGTTTGAATCTTCTAATGTATCATGTACTATACTCAACATTCGTTTTTCATATTCTTCACGACCAACTTTATTAGGGTCAAATTTTCTTTTTGAAATTATTTTATTAATAAATTTTCTATCTTTTACAGTAGTTTCTTTAGGTGTAAGTTCTCCTTTATTTACTCTGAATACACCAGTTTCTTTTGAAATTTGAGATGGTAATCCCACAGCTGTTTTTGGTTCATCTGATTTTGGTTCAGATTTTTGAGGAGGATTTTGTTTTTGTAATTCCTGTCCTAATTCCTTAGCGTATGCAATTGCATCATCTTTACTATCAAACTCTTTCGTTCCCTTAACATCAGCAGGGTCATCTTCATTGTATCCACTTACCACAAATGCACTTTCACTATCATATACACTACCCGGTGCTACAGATACAGTATTACCACTATCATCACCAAATGTACTTGTACCTTCTAAAGAACCACCATCAAACCAAGAGAATCCATCAGATTCTAATGCGTTTTCAAAATCCTTTTCATCAGATTCACCATATGGTTCTGATTTGGGTTCACTCTTTTTAGTATCAGGTGCATCATATCCAGCATCCTTAGAGAACATATTAGGTTTCTCTTTCTCACCGGCAGAATCACCTCCCTTCTCTGCCTCTTCTTTCTCATCATGAGTTCCAGCTTTGATAGCTGCATCTCTTGTATCTTTTGATTTGAATACTGATACTTTACCAGTAGATTTGTTGATAGCTGTGAAAGATTCTTCTTTCAAAAAATTTGTTAACTTTATCATATCAATAATATTATTTTCCTAATCGTCTATTAACTTCGTCAATATCCAAATCAGACATTTCATAATACCTATTTAAAATATTGCCCATATCTTCATATAAAGCATGTAACCTCTCATCCATTTGTCTTGCTTCAGAAGCAATCTTTTCGAATGATTTATCCATTTTCTCTAATTCACTTAGATTACGTTTAATAGTTACCTTATCGAACCAATCATCCGATTCACCTAATAGTAATGCTTTAGAAGCTTCTACGATTCCACCTAAAGTTTCTGCTACCTCTACGATATCAGATTTTCTTTTCATTTGCTCATCAAAACTTTTGTAAGTTGAGATAACTTCTAAAAAGTGTTTTTTAGTTTCGTTACTTAGTGGCTTATTAGCATCAAGTGATTCTGATAAACTAAATTTACCATCAACAATCTTTACTTCGTTGATATTAGTTTTACGGATATCATTGTATCCTTTGCTTACGTTTTTACCTTGTTTAGAATCGACTTTAAATTCGATTTTGTTTTCGGTAACGTATTTGTATATGTCAAATCCTTTTTTCATTATGATAATTCCGTTATAATTTCTCTCATTAAACTTTCTGCTTTACAAAAATCTCCACAAACATCGGTACCAATTTTCTTTATTACCGATTCGTTCATAGGAGTCATAAATGCACCATGTGTAGATGGGTTGGATACGAAGTCCCAACCGATTAATTCAAAATCTTCACCAACTTCCACTTTACCTTCTCCAATATTACTAACCGAACCCATACCTCTTGATGAGATACCTAATAGGATACCAGCTCTTAATAATTCTTTTAGAATATTTCCAGAAGGAGTAGGTAAAATTTCAACTGTACCTACAACATCATTACCTTCCCAATGTACTTCTCTGATATTATGAGATACATTCTTTAGGTTTATAACCGAAGAATCTGGGTGGTCTAACTCACCTAATGCTCTTCGTTCCTTAATAAGGGTTTGATATTTATTTACTTCTCTTTCTAATATATTTCTTGGGTACACTCTACCGTTTTGGTTTTCTGCACCAGAACGTTGAAGAACTCCCTTAACCAATGTTCTACCAGAAGCATCTTCATTAACACTACCTTTAAACAAATTAGTTTCTATAATTAAATTTTTCATTTCGTTCCTTTGTTATTTGTTGTACATTGTTACCAATGTATCAAACTCAGCTTTTACACCATCAGTTAATACATTTTGAATACCTTCATTAACCAATACATCAATTACATCCTTTGTTTCAAATTTACTATTTAGTATATTTTCAACAATAGGTCTTTCCATAAATGTAATTACCTCAAATGCCAATTCCTTTGATAACACTTCACCGAATTGTTGAATCATATTCTTTTGAACTGGGTTGTTAGGTTTACCTGCTATCGCAGATACTAATTTTAATCTATCTGAAAGTTTACCTTTCTTAACGAATTGATATAGTTTCTCAATGTCTAATTTATTATCATCAACAAACTTTTGAACTGCGTTTTTGTTCAAACCAGTATATCCACCAATTTCCATTGCAGTTCTTGATGCAGATTCGTTTACTGATTCCATTAAACCAATTGCTGTACTACCAACAACTCTTTCAGCACCATCTGCATATTTCTTATTTAGGATTGCAATCTTAGTAGGTTTATCAATTAGATACATTGGTAACATATTTGTAGAGAATGAATATTTGATTCCATTCTTCTTTAACTCACTACCAATATCCATAAATGATTTAGAATCTTTTACGATATCAGCAAGTTTATCTAACATTACATCATGTTTACCTTCAGTAACTATTGATTCGTTACATCCACCACAACCACAACCACATCCAACTGATTCGTTTTTCTTATTTATCGCTTTACCAGCTTTTACAGCATCCTTATGTGCTTGTGAATTACCATGTGCGGGTTTCTCACCTCTAGCTTTCTTAGCTCTTATGTTTGCCCATAGACCTGGCTTTTCTTCATTAACATCATCTTCAGCCGTTTTACCAGCTCTCAGTGCTGCTAAATCAGATGCTTCAATCTCACCATCACCATCAACATCTAATTTATGTTGGTCTCCTTTAAGAGCTTCATTCTTTTCACCCTTTGCATCCCAAGCGTTATCTATTTTGTTAAAAAATGCTTTCTTTTCCTCATCACTCATAGATGGGATAGATTTACCTGCTTTTTCTAATGCTTTCTTAAAAAACAATTTGTAATCAGCTTCTTCAGCCATTACTGTTTTTAGGGTTTCTTTAATCTGGTCTTTGGTGATATCCATAGTTGTTATTCCTATTAAAAGTTTTGTATTGAAGTTGCAATACTATTTAACCTCTCTCTAATCTTTGAAAGAGTTTTTTGAGTACGTTTCCAGTATTGGTCTGATTCCAATCCGCCTTCTTTTTTTATTTTACCATACCAACCTACAAACTTTTCGATTTCCGAAAGTTGTTTGTTGACATTTGAAATTCCTCTACCAATTTTTGCTTTTGGTGAGGATTCATCTTTTCTTAACTCATGCCAACGATTTTCGTTAACCTTTTTGTATCCAGTTGATTGATTGATTTTTTTTGTATGAGAATCATCAGGCTCAGCATCCTCATCATCACCATTTGTACGTTTAAACGCATTTGGGGTGTTGTATCCAGCTATATCACCAGAAGTAGTTGCTTCCTCAATATCCAACTCATCGTTTTCAATTTCAGCAATTAGTTCTTCGATATATTTCTTTAAATTATTTTCCATTAACCTTACTCTTCAACTCTTTAATTAATTCGTATGAAATCATTAATGATGAAACGTGGTTATCGGAAACTACTTTACCAATTTTGGTTTTAGATAAAACTGATACAGTTTCAGCTAATTTAATTTTGGTTACTTTATCGTTTATAGATTTACCCAATGATTTCATCTCAGAAATGATTTTAGGAATTTCTTTTTCAATGAACGATTTAAATCCAGTTGTGTTGGATAGGTTATTGATATATTCCTTTAATAAATTTTTCTGATTATCATCTAAGTTGGAATACTTTTCATTGAAAGTTTCTACCAATATTTTATAAGTAAGTAAACGTAAATCTTTATCTTGCTTTTTATAAGCCTCAACCACTTTATCGGATTCTTTCGATTCAACTAATTTAGTTGGCTTTGATGTAATGTTTTCGATTAGGGTAATCTTCGAATTAAATACATCCTTTACATCGTAATCTACATAGTTCTTAGATTCAAATATTTTATATATAGAAGCTAATACCTTATAGTTTGATATAGGTGAAGATAAGAACTCATCCATATTGAATGATTCGTTAATCTTTTTAATAAGATTATATTTTTCTTTTTGCAGATTTTTTTGATTAATTCTACTGTGAGCTTCATTGATTGTATCAATAAACTTTTCGGCTCTAGTTTCTGAATTATACTTCTCCTTTAACAATAGGTCGTATAATCTAAGTTCTTTGTTTAGCTCAGTTTTAGCTGAGAAGAACTCACTTACTATAGCCTTAGCCGTTTCAGTAGTATCACCATTAAGAACCTCTAAAGTGATTTGCCTCACTAAAAGTTCAAAAAGAATACCGGTATTCTTAAATTTTGAATGTTTTACTCTCTTCATTACGTTATTTACCCTATAATAATATATTCCTATACGAAAGTTTATCGTATATAAATATAAGTTTTATTTTATTTATTAAATTTTTCCTCGTCTAACAAATTACTATCACTTAAAAAGTCGGTTTTTTCAGTAATTACTTTCTTTTTAGGAGATATACCATTCACATATTCTTTTGCGAATTTGCTAGCTTTTCTACTAACCTTTACTTCATTTTTCTTTAAAGCTTTTTGATTTTCCTTAGCACCTAATGGGTCTCTACCATATGGGTGTTTATCTTTACCATAGGTGTTACCTTCCTTTGGTCTGCCACCCTTATCAACTGATAACGATGTTTTAAGTTCTTCTAATTCATCCTCTACTCCCATAGGTTCACTCTCCATTGCAGGGTCATTACCCTCATCTTCAATGGAACGATATCTGAATCTATCTTTAAGGTCATTAACCATTTGAGTTTTTTGATAATCAATCTCATCCTTACTCATATTAAAGATGTTTTCATATGCCCACTCTTTTGAAATCATATTCAACTGAGTAATATCGGAAACCAATCTAACTTTTTCACTCCAAAGGTTTACCTTCTCTTGCTCATAAATTGTAGATGGGTTAACTAAGTTTAATTCAAAATCAACCATTTCCGGTCCTTCAATACCCTGTGCAGCTAAATGTACAACAGCTAACTTAGTAAGTTCAGATACCAATGTTCTTTGGATTCTCTCAATTGTTCTTGCAAATCTTACATCTTCTGCAGCAAGAGTTGCTTTACCATTTACATTCTCATCGTATCCCAAATATGCTTTTGGAATTTTTAGAGCTGCAAATAGTTTATTCTTTAAGTAATCGATATCCTCAATAGCGGTATAAGTTAAACCACCTAATGTATCAATCTCAGTACCACTATCACCACCTCTAACAGGTAAGAAGAAATCTTCAGTTAAGTTTTGAATGTTGTACTTTAAGTTGTAATCACCAGTATTCTTATCAATGAATGGAGTTTTCTTCATTTTATTGATAATCTTCTGCATGTAGTTATCAACTTCAGTTGGAGGAATGTTACCAATATCGATTTTGAAAACTCTCTTATCCGGTGCTCTCATAATTCTATGAATTAACATAGCATCTTCCATAAGAGAAACTTGCTTCCAAATTCTTCTACCATTTTCAATCATTGCCTTTCCATAAGGAAGGAAGTTGGTATCTGATAATAATCTGAAGTGTACCATTTCAAAGTTTTCGTATTCACCTTTACCATTTGGGTCGTGATTAACTTTGAACTTAACATAGTTTGGGTTTATTGGGTCAGTATTTTCCAATCTCTCAGTTTCATAAACTGGTAGTGGTTGTACATTGATAATTCCCTTACCTTCAGCAATTTCTATTGATAAAAAGAAATCACCATACTTAACCATATTACGAGTCCAAGCCCATAGGTTAAATTCTACATTAAGAATATCATAGAAAAGATTTTCTAATAATTCTTTTACTTTTTCATTCTGAGTTTTGATTTGAATAACATCACCAAATTCATTCTTTAGTGTTGATTCATCTGCGTATATATCCAATGCAGATGAAATAATAGGGTCATTATCCATTGCATCATAATCTCTAAATAATTCTCTACGGACCTGATGATAAGCCATTGATTGAGCTGCCATCTGGTCTCCATAGAACGAACGTTGTAGTTTTGTGTACCTATCCCTTAAATTCATTAAGTTAGTACTACCCTGCTGTCTATCATCCGTATCCTTAACTGTCCTCTTACCATCCTTGTCAACAACGACTACGGCTTGGGTAGAGAAAAGTTTAGTTAACTTTTGAAAAAATGAACTATTTTGTTGTTCTGCCATTCTACTTTTCTTTATTTAATAATCTAACTAAGATACAAAAAATTATTAATATATCCTAATTTATTTACCATGCTTTACAACTCCAATATCTTGCTCCAGTTCTTGGACCAGGGTTATCACAATTATGTCTTGCCCTAAATGCTTTTTTTCGTTCTGGGTTATCTTTCTTAATTCTCATAGTTTTCTCACCTGCTTTTTTAGCTGATGTTCCACCATGTCCGAAATTAACCTTCACAACATTTCCTTTTGGATTCTTAACATAAACCTTAAACTTCTTTACATCACCTGCCATCGGTTTGTTGAGTTTTACCTCTCTACCTTGATATTCAGCTTCGTTTACATCCGGCTTATATTCTTTTATGAATTCTAAAAATTCTTTTAAATCATCATGGTTTTCTACATCATATTCAAAGATATCATCTTCGAATTGCTTTGTAAAATCATCATAAAGTTCTTTAGTTGTATTATCCATAATAAATCCTATACTATATAAATATAAAAAAATTGATTTATAACCAATTTGTTAAGTCTTCGTGAGTACCATCTCCAATATCCATTTTCCAAGGATTATCATCGATATCATTACCACCATATATACCAGTATAAGTATGAGATGAAATACTGTTAATAGCCTGTTTGGTTAAATCAACACCTTCTTGTCTTAACCTAAGAGCAGTATCTCTAACCCATAATCCAATTGCAAGTGCCATAACTAAATCATCGTTATAACCTCGCATTGCTTCAGCTCTTCCATTATTCCATATGAATGTAAACATCTCATCAATCGTTCTTACTGAACGTAATGTGATTGATTTATCTCTTATGTACTCTTCCAACTTTGAGATGATTAGAGGACGTGTTCTGGATGTTGTGGAGAACCCTGCTACTTGGTTCCTATCTTGCGAGCGATATTTATTTGTAAATTGATTACCAGCATCCACATATTTTATATCCTTATCAGTATAATATAGATTGGAATAATTTCTATCAATTACTTGTTGTATTGCAGCCCAACCAATATTAGCGTTTTCAATTACTAATAGTGCGTTATTATATTCAGTTGATAATGCTACTAAGAAGTTTCCAAAATCTTTTGTATCCAACTTACCTTTATATTCGGCAACCTGAGTTGATGCCACCACATCAATAACATGAGCGGTGGAGAAATCCGATGAATCTCCCCTCGCAACATCAGCTACAACTATGTATGATTTATTATAATCAGCATATTCCCATTTCCAAAGATTTCCATCAAACCCTGTTTTTTCGATAGGGTCTTGGACGTAAGTTTCTTTATAGAATTGTAAAAGTTGTGGGTCTATAACACTATCTCCAGACGATACAAAATCACAATCACATTCTTGTGCTGCTCCTTTAGGTCCTAATAATCTTTCTTGCTCATCTCTCCAATCTTGGTCTCTTTCAGGGTGAACTGTCCAATGTAATCTGATTGTGTTGAAATCATTTCTACCTTCTTCAGCACCTACCCAAGTTTTGTGATACCAATTACCCACACCATTTGGAGTTGATAACACAATTGCGTTACCCCCCGTAGATAACGTAGATTGAGCCGATACCCAAATCTCTTCAATCTTATCGATGAAAGCAGCCTCATCAAATACCAATAAAGATAGTGCTTCAGAACGACCAGCATCACCAGCGGCCGAAGTTGCTTTGGCTTGTGAACCATTTGCATATCTAAGTGATAGTTTGTTATCTTCTACTGTTTCCAACTTTAACCAAGATGGTAAGTATTGGTTCATTACCCTAATTTTTGTAATTAAGTTCTTTGCAACTTCTTGCTTAGTTGCAATTACCAATACGTTAAAGTCTTGATTAAATAACATTTTCCACAATGAAAAACCTGCGGTTAATGTTGAGATACCAGTTTGTCTGGATTTTAATATGATGTTATATCTATGGTCTTTAAAATCAACTAAAGTCTCTTCCTGAAAAGGATATAATTGGAATTGTATTTTTCCCCTAACTGGGTGTTGAATCATACAATACTTTTTCATAAAATAAATTGGGTCAGAAGCACACTTCTGATACTCCAATTTGATTATTTCTTTAATTGATTGCTTAGCCATAAATTATTTATTCTTACCAAATGATAATTTCCAATACATACCACCACTAATATATGGTGATAGTTGTTGTATGTTAGAATTATTTTGCACACCTAATCCTAATTGAAATATTTTATCTTTTTTAGTTTTTAGTAATAGAGATGTTGATAAGTTAGTAACCACATCTTCTCTATTGAACCCACCATTTAATCCCCAATATAATTGAGTTTTTGGTAGTTCTTTTACTATTGTAGTATTATAAATTGTTGGAATTTTAAATGTCCAATCTACATCTCTGGATATGATTGAGTTTTGTGATATGTTATCGGTTATAATACCAAATCCCAAATTTGGAGATGGTTTATTACCTAAAGAATCAGTAACCCCATTTGGAAATTCATATGAAAGATTTAAAGTATCTTTGACTTGATATGTTGCAAAGTATTTTTCTACAATAGCCAATGTATCTACATCAATTGGAATTTCAACTTCAACGGTCTTTACTTTGGTTATATATTTTGGTACATATGTAGGTACCTTTACTTCCTTAGTTACAACAACAGTATCAATAGTTTGTTTCAGTAACTCATAATCTTTCCCATCAACTTTAATGGTTTCTATTTCTTTAGTATCATTACCATCACATCCTCTCATTAACACCACAATACACAGTGCTATTATTAGGAGAGTTTTTAAATCAAATTTCTTTAACCAATTCATAATTCATATCCTTTAATTTCTCATACGCAATATTACGTTTTTCGATAACTTCGATAAGTTCTTTCTTACCATTTTCTATATCGGATTCTATTTGAGCTTTTAAAGTTTGAACATCATCATTTGATTGCCATTTTTCTACCGAACCATCATCATTTACATATTCGTGAATGTTAGATACTTCTTTAAGAGCTTGATTCCATTTTTCTAAAACATCAGTTCCGTAATCAGCCATATTAGAATATATTCTATATTCTTCATATGATTCCCATAAACCATCTTGCTTTATAATAAGTTCTCTCTTTGCTAAACAACCAGCACAATAACCAGTTTTAGAAATTAACTTTTTATCTGAATTTGAAAACTTTCCACTAACATCACAATCAGTAGCTTTACATTGGGATTGCTTCTCAATGTAATTTCTTAATTCAGACATTACGTTTGACATTTTGGATGATTTTACTCTACCAAAATCTTTTTGTTCCCAAACATTACCATCAGAATCACTCCAAATATCACCAACGTTACGTTTTACTTCTTGTTCTTTGATATCAGAGAATCCGATTTGAGTATTTTTTTCATACTCACCAGTTTGTACCATATCAGCCAACTTTCTACGAGTTGGATGCATGAACTTTCTACTAAATTTTTTATCAGCCATAACCTATTATATATTCATATATATAAGTATTCGATTTTTTACTATTCGTAAAATAATCCCAATATCTGATTTAATGGTGCGAATGTTCCAGTCAGTTTGAAAGTTTTACCACCATACACAAATACGATTCCTTCGTTTGGTACAATCTTATCCTTACCACCAATTGCGTTCAATCTTTCCAACTCCAATTTGAGTTTAGCAATCTTCTTAACATCACCTGATTTCTTCACATCTTTAATGGTTTGGTCTAACCTCTTCTTCATATCTCTAACTGCCTTATCAGGGTTAGCTGCAAGAACCGAACTCATAAAGGATAGGATATCTGCACCAATCCCTAAGAAGATATCTTCAAATGGTCTGATGTTATCCTTAGCCATTTTAGCATGGTCATTTTTATCAATACCTTTAGCCCATTCTAAAGTTTTCTCATCAGTAATATTCTTAGAATCTAATCTGAATGATTTATCGTAGAATGCCCATCTCTTAACTAATCCCATTAGGGTTTTGTTATCCAAAGTAGATGGTGATTTTTTAGTTACGAAATCTGTCCAAAAAGCTTGATGATAATCTGCGATACCATCATTATCCTTCAACTTAAATTTGGATTGAAGTTTTGAGATTTGTCCGTTGTACTTTCCTTTTAGTTTTGTTAAATCCGTTGATTTAGGTAACTCATTAATTGGTGGCCCTTGGATTGTGTAAGCTGATTGTACATCTGCATTCACTTGTTTAATCATTCCCGCAAGGATTCTTGCAGCTTCCTGATTTTCTCCAATGGCAATTCCGTCCTCGTTATATTCCATAGTCCCATGAAATACAAGTAGTGCTTGGCCATAAGGTATTACATTTACGGAAGTAGGGTAGATAACCTCCAAGTTCATAAAACAAGCACCACCCTTAAATACCTTTTCTCTTTGTTTATCAGAAAGTGATTTTATTGCTTTTGATAAATCATTCATAGCAAAGTTATAAGCTTTTTCCAATTCACCTCTACCAGCAAATTTAGTTGCTACACCATTGATATCCAAAGCATTCTCTCCCTTATTTTTTAGGTGTCCTTTGTTTCTTGCTGCAACTAATCTTCCATCTCTCCAACTAACTGCCAATGCCTGTCCATCGGTTTTTTCTCTAGCTAACTCTAGGTTACCTTCTAATGCTTTGTTTACAATATCTTTTAACTGCCCAAAAGTCAAGTTGATTTCAGTATCGAATGGGTGATTCATATGTCCATACGCACCGCCTTCGGTTAGTAGAATTTCATTTAGTAATTCTTTTAATCTTATCATTTCTTCACTTTCATTTATTGATTTATAACTCACCTTTGGATATTCCTTAGCTATCTTTAGTAAATCCTTTATACCTAACCCCACTTTTATAGTTTTAAGTTTAAAGTTCTTATCTAAATTATATAATGCTGCCACTCTATGATGTCCATCTAAAATGTAGTTATCTTTAGATATAATTACCGGTTTAGATAAATTTGATTTTTCAACATCCAAAAGTGCCTTCACTTTATCAACATTTAAATTTTTTTGAGTCATTCCAATTTTGGAAACATCTATCGTTGATGCCGATACAGATACATTATTACGTTTTAAATATGTTACAAAATCACTAACATCCTTTGAGTTGATTTGTGGCATATCTTTTCTATCTACCCCTAACGATTTGGATATACGTTTTATGGTATCTTCAGAAATACCGCCACTCAATGCATATGGTTCATTATATTGTAGTTCCTCTTTATCAAACTTTTTTCGTAACTTCTTCAATTCCTTATTATGGTCATCAATCCATTTTTGGTATGGATAACCATGTGGTGCTAGTTGTTCGGTTACAGGTTCGTAACCCCTTTTCTCAGTATCCTTTTCTTTGGATTGGTGGCCACCCATTTTATCGTCATCATCAAAATCGATAGTATCGGGTTCAGCCAATGAACCTCTTTTTGCAATTGCAGATGTTTGATGATGTTTATTAAAATCTTTTTCTAATTCTGATTGATTAGGGTCTAAGTTTACTGGCTTATACTTATCACTTATTTTAGTTGGTAATGATTCAAACTTATATTCAGGTGATGAAGTCTTGAAATCATCTTTTCTCATTATGGTTTTAGCGATTATCTTATTCGCTTGTTTCATAAATGGAATATTCAAATTTGTTCTATTATCCTTTGCTACAATCTGATTGTATTGATTAAGGAAACTTACAAATTCTTTTTTCTTCTTACCCAATCGTTTAAAGAAACCAATCAACTCAGCGTTGGTTACTTCCTTTCCGTTTCTTGGGTCGTTTAATCTATCGAAGAAATGTTTACCAGTTAGAACTACATCTACTGGTTTAAATTGTTTATCTGCAAATGTATCAATCTTCTGAAGGTCTCCCATTGGGATTTCGTTGATTGGTAATTTACCCCAATCTTTTCCTTTAGTGAAAGTTTTTGGTTTCTTAATAGTTCCTAGATGATGTTTATCGTAGTACACTTCAATGTATTCAACACCTTTACCACCTTTGAATAATTTATCAGCTGCGGCATTTACAATGTTTTTCATAAACCCATCGTTTGCTCTTGGAAGATACATATCAACCTTTTTACCACTCTTATCGTATCCGATTGCATCAAATCTAGTACCACCAAACTCATTGAGTTCAACTTCTATACCTTCTTTAGAATACATTTTATATTTAAAATCGGTATTGGTAAATCTTACCTTTACATTATGTTGTTTGTAGAAACGATTTAAGGTGTTTACCAAATCACCAATTGTTGCTTTCATTTGTTCAACATCGTTGGGTTTGTATGCGTAGAAAAACTCCTTTGGAAATAAATCCTTTACAATGTTTGCTATTGAAATAGTTAAAGATGCTTCATTTAATGTAATACCTAAGAAGTTTTCCTTCAAAGGTTTCATACCATTTTTAACTCTAACTTTATTTAGTTGTTTGATTATCTCCTTTTGTTTTGGAGAGTTTGGCATTGTTTTTAATGCCTTAGTAGTTAGTTGATAAATCAAAGTTCTATCTTCCGATGATATCTCTTCAATCATATTATGTGAACGTTTCCAATCATCTAAACTATCTAAATCATATTCTTTTGATTGATTATCAAATCCACAATTGTGGCAGAGGTATTTTTCATCATCATTTGATGTAATTTCCCATTGGTGATTACATTTTTCACATTTAATTTCTTCACCATTAAATTCAACTACAATATTTTCTTCTATTAATCGTACCTTTAAGACTGGTTTACCATTTATGGTAATATCACCCTTATCATTTTTACCAATAGTTTTAACTACAATTTTTTTGTTTTTGAACTTACCACCCAATACAGTATCACCTACGTTGATTGGGATAGTAATATCTTCTTTTACAATATTTGTATTTGGGTCTTTTACTTTTTTAGTTTTACTGGATTCCTCTTTATCATGCTTAGAATCCAATGAATCTAATACAGAATATCCAACTAAACTAGCAAAACGAGTTGCGTGCTTAAACCATAAGTTATAGGCTTGTGAACCATAAAAATCTTTTTGGTTAGTTGCAGTTGTTTTACCAATTACCCCAGCAGGGAATGGTGTTACCGCTTTTACAGGTCCTTTTGGATATATTGGATGTGAATCGATATCAGTAAGTTCATCACTCATAATTTGTGATAAAACAGTATACCCAATTGCTTCGGCTCGTTTCTTAGAAACTTTATCAAATGATGCATATGATGGAAACACAAAGTTAGGTCCATCATCTACTTCAGAAGAACCACCTATCTTAGATGCCTCTTTGATTAACTCAACGTTATCAACTATCCAATCTTCTATTATGTGTTTTGGAATAAAGATTCCCTCAGATGTTATCTCAGGTAGTTGTGATAACTTACCAGCTATGAATTTAAATATTTTTGGATTAAACTTACCATATGCTCTTTTTGCAAAAAACTCTTTCTTATCCTCATCTGAACCACTTCGTAATCCCATTCGAACATCGGTTCCACTTATTGGATTAGATTGCTGAGGAGCTATATAAACGTACCCTTTATCTTTATATCCTTCAAAATCTAAGTTATCTTTGTAAGGAGTAAAGAACTTACCTCCTAATCTACTTGCATCCTTTTTGCCAACAACTGTGATAAATGCCGTAGTATCTTCATTGAATTTTTTAAGTACCTCAGTTGGTATATATGGATTTTTTACTTCAATAATTTTGTTTGATGGGATACCAAACATTGTTGTCATTATTTGCTTCTTCTCTTTGAAGTTAAAAGGTGATTTTTGATTATCGGTTTTATTGGATGTTCCGATATATACATTATCTTTTCCAAACTTCTTTACTAAATGTGAGTAAGTAGCATAATGACCTTTATGAAAAGGTTGAAAACGGCCAGCGTAAACAACAACTTTGTTGTCTACACTGTCCGCTTCCAATAATATACTTTCTACTAAAAAGTTAGATAAATCATTCATTATAATAGTACGTTTTCTATTGTACTATATAAATATAGGATTTTATTGTTTTACAACTTCCATTTGTTGAGCCATCTTTTCTTTAATCGATGGGTCAAATGTAATTGTACCTTCTTGTAGATTGATTTGTCCTCTTGGGTATTCCTTTTCAAGTTCACCAACTAAACCTCTAAGAGCTTCGTTTTTCTCTTTGAAATCAGTTTCTGCTCTTTCCAATCCTTCTTCAAGTTTTACCATCTCATCTTCCAACTCTTTTCTTCTTAGATAAAGTTGTCCGAATACATTTACTAACTGAGATATCTCATCATTAGCTTCTTTAATTGGAGTTACTACATCTTCACCTAGTTCTCTAGTAACCAATTCGATTTTTTGAATTTCTTCGTTTGCCATAATACTTTTTAATTAAAAATTTTGTTTTTTGAATTCATATATAAATATACATAAATTATGTTTTCGTTATAATTGTTACACCTCTCTTTTGTACAACTTGAGATGCACACTCATTTCCAAAGTTTATTGATTCAACTACATCGGAGTTTTCCAAATACTTTGTAGTGAATCCTGCTACAAAAGTATCACCTGCTCCAGATATATCCATAATCTCAACTTGTTTGGTTGGATACATAATACCATTATGTTTACACCCATCCTTATCAAGTGTGATTATAAGCTTTTCAACTATCCACTCATTCTCATTAATGAATGTTTCGTTATTTAAATATTCAGTTCTATTTAATTTGATAAATTTTAAATCCCTACACCACTCACCCAATTTCTTTTTGGTATCGCAAATTGTGATAGGATGATTGAATGCTATATGAGCAATATCACTATCCGATAGAAACCCCTTATTGTAATCTGAAATTACAACCATATCATATTCCCAATAATTGGTGGGTAATATATTGATATCAATTTGTTTTACATCATCACCCTCATCTACTCTCAGTAAAAGTGTATTTGATGATTCATGTACATATCTGGTTTTTGTTATGGTGGATGTGTGTGTTATGATATCAACATCAACTCCCAACGATTCTAAATTGGATTGTACATTTAGTGCCATACCACCATTATACCTCTCATTGGTTGGATTAAAAACAGGAGCGGGTCCTTCTGGTGAAAGACGTGGAGTATTTCCATAGATAAAGATATCCATACAACTTTCTCCTATTAAAAGTACTTTACTCATTTGTTAATATTTTTGTTGTACTAAAATCTTCCATTCTATTAAAGAATACCATTGATTTAGAATGATGTTCACCTACAATTGGTTTATCCTTATAATCAGAACCGATTACAAATACATCTGGTTGGTATCGTTTAATTGCCTCATCTAACATTATTTCAGAATCAAATACAATCACTTTACTCACTCCTTTAATTCTCTCCAAATTGTACTTACGTTCTTCCTCAGAGTGAAATGGTCTATCATCTCCTTTTAGTTCCTTTACTCGTTTATCAGAATCAATTCCAATAACAACTAATTCACCAAAGGTAGATGCGAACTCAATCATTTTAAAGTGAGCATGATGTAGAACATCAAAACACCCATTCATCCAAACTTTTTTCATTATAAGAATTTCTCTAATTCGTTAATTACCATTTGAGATGATATACCCTTAGTACATTCAAATTGTCTATTTGTACCCTTATGGTCTGGACACCAATTCCAATCACCGGCATCTAATCGTAATCGATTAAAACACCCACTACACTTATCATTAGGTGGAGTTATTCTTACACAATCTTGCATCTCTGCCCAATCGTATGAGAATCCACTAATCAATACGGTCTTAGTTCCCAATGCCCAACTTAACCAACTCAACCCACTACCAATACCAATAAATGCTTTTGATTTTCTCATTTCATCCATTACGGATTCCAATGGACCCGATGGGTGTTGTATGATTCCGCTTGGGTGTTTATTACCCATATAGTTATCACCTTCATTGGAAAGTAATTTAACTGTATATCCCCTACCATTTAGCCAATCAACTACTTCTTGCCAACCTGTTGGATTGTTCCAATATTTTGATTGGGCTGTTCCGTGAATTGCAATGGTAATTAGTTTATCATCCTTTACAACATTTGATTTTGGTAGTAATGGTTTTATCTCTTTATATTCCAATCCCAATATATCAGAACCCATCTTTTGCATTGTTTGGGTTTTAAAATCATTAGGATTCTTTAATTGATTTACACTACCATCTTCATTATAGAATAAACCAACATCATACATTGCATATAAGTTTGGTACAGTAGAACCAGGTGTAACGAATTCAAATTGAGGATATTGTTCTTCAAACATATGGTTATGAAATGTAGATACAATCAGTTCACAATTGTGCTTTTTTCTAAATTCCTCAAAATATGGAAACCAAGCTAACGTATCTCCTAATGCTCTAGATGACATTGCGATAAATACACGCTTTCCATTTGGATTGAATTTATGTTCGTAAAATAATTCACTACCTCTGAATATTTCAATGTTCCAATCAATACAATATTCTATATTTGATTTAGCCCAATTGTTATTTCTAATAGTGGTCTCAAACCTAACTTGATTTGTTTTGTTATCAATAAATCGTACACTATACTCTTCATCAATATTTCCCAGTATTTCAACAAACGGACCTCTTACAAAATGAGTAACAACTCTATTGGTTATATCAACAATGTTGTTTTTATTCTTTTTTAATTTATCGTATATCATTTCCAAGTCTTATTTGTTAAATCCAATAATGAAAATCCTTCCGCCTGATTTGAATACATTTTGTTAGTTGTATATCGTGGTCTTTGGTGGTGATAGAATACGTGATTATACCATAAATCAGCCACATCCCATTCACAATCTTTTATTCTATCTAACCACCAACCTTTTTCTCTATTTGGAATTAGATAAGCATGTGCTAAATCTTGGTTATGTGCAGTTTTTGTAAACAACTCATCAATCTTTTCTTTTGTATTTGATGGATTATCTGCGAATGATATAAATGGTACGTTATCTCTTTCAGAAATAAAACACGCTTTATGTACAATCTCAACAAACTCCATTAACCCACTATGAATATATGCATCTGCTTCAAATATCAATGTGTAATCGTAATCGGGACTCATTGTTTCTAATGCGAATCTATGAGCCATATAACACCCATAATGGCCACCAGTTATCCATCCTAACCCAGCACCAGGTGAAAGTTCACCAGGCGTATTGGTTGGTGATATATGTTGAGGTCTCCTACAATGTTCCGCTGGTGGGAAATCCGTATAAGGTGTGTTTACGATAGCTTCGTAATCCATACCATATGATTGTAGTTGTTTTAATGATTCTTGGGAAATACGTTCTCTCAAATCATCAGGTCGAGTCATTAAATGTTTTATTTGAATCTTTGGTTTCCTACGAACAAAACTACGATTATCAATTAATATTTGATTGTAGAAGAATTCATTAGCAGCTTGATTCACTCCCTCAAAAACACCATAATCATCACCAGTAATAAATCTACCTGGCTTAACTTTATGGTACCAACGTTTGATATCGGTTATTACGGATTTGTAATCATGCCCAGCATCAATCATTATAAAATCAATAGAATCATTTTGGAATTGAGTTGATGCATTTTCAGATGTATCCTTTATAGCTTTAAATTTACCAAAGTTATCACTCATTATAGTGTTCTCAACAAATTCACCATAAATATCCCCACCATATGAACCAACTATATTTTGATGTAGTTGTTCATCATCAGTACCTTTCCAAGTATCAACAACAGTGAAATCTATATTTTTATTTGATTCACATATCTTAGTTGCCATATGATTGGATGATTTACCTAACCAACTACCAACTTCTACAAATACTTCACCACCCTTAGCGTTATTTACCATTCGGTCATATAAGCCCTCATATGCGAACCAACCAGGTATCTCATTGAATTCAGGTTCTAATAACTCTATTATAATTTTCTTAGTATTGTTTATATCATCATCGATATAGGTAACCAATTCGTTAGAATCGTATGTATCTAAATAAGTGTGTAACTTTCTGAATATACATTTTAATCCATATCCCAATGCTTCTTTAATTGATAGTGGATTTAATTCTAACTTAGAACTGAAGTAGAACATATCGGATGCTTTATAGAATTTATCCACATCATTACGTTCACCCCACACTATACAATTATCAGGCTTATCATTCATTATAGGTCCCCAATATGATTCAAAGTTCATTGCTTGGTTACCTACAAAATGAAATTTGATTTTATACTTTTCTAATATTCTGGCTACTCTAAATATCTCACCTTGATTCTTACCTTCGGTAAATAATCCAACCATAAGAACATGCTTCCAATCGGATTCAAAACCTAATTCTTTTTGGAATTTCGATTTATTGAATTTTTGAGTTTCAATTGGATACTCCCACACTTTGGTATCAATTCCCAAATGTTCAAACTTTCTTCTACTCCATTCAGATACCAAAACATATCTATCTGGTTGATAACGAATTTCATCTGGATTGGTTGCAGAACCATGCGTTGATGCTACAATATAATATTTACGTTTAGGATTCCATAATTTATCTAATATATCATATGATAAAAAATGTTCTGGTATTTCGGTAAAATGAATGATATTTGGTTTGATGGAATTTATCAAATCAACTATTTCCGATTTATCATCGCCTAATGTATGTAGTTTAACCAAACTATTAATTTGGTCTTTCTGAACTACGAATACACCACCACTATGATTATTTACCTCAATAACTTCAATATCAAAATCATTCTTAAAGATTTCAATTTGCTTTAATAAGTATTGCGGCATTCCACCAGTAGATAGGTGAGATGATACATATAACAATTTCTTTTTAGACATAAACAAATTTAGTGTATATAGTTACACTTCTTTACAAAGATACAAATAATATTTTAATTTACCAAATATTTTTTAGTAAACTATTGTACCTGCATCTAAATCAATTTGTCCATTTGGGTATTTCTTATCCAATTCAGATAGTTCAGTATTCATTTCATCCATTGATGAATCGATTTTGTTACCAAACTCAATTTCCTTAGAATTCAATTCTTCCAATTGCTTTTCCAATTCTCTACGTCTAACAGCAACTTGGCCTAAACCAATTACCATATTGTTTTGTACTTCTTGAATAGATTTTAGTTTATCAATTATTGATTGGTCTAATGTTTCTGTCTTTTGTTCCATAACTTAGTTATTTTATTATCTATATATAAGTATATACTAAATTTGTTTTACGAAATTGAACCACTAATTTGAGCTTCCAATTGTGTAACTTTATCAGTCAACTCCTGAATTGCTTTAATCATAGGTGAAATGAACTCATGGTATCTCAATCCATAAGATGAACCAGTTATAAGTCCAGCAAAATCTATTGAATCTTTTTCAAATGATTCCAATGTAGTTTCAACACTTTGTGCACCCAATCCATAGTGAGTTCTACTACCACTTATAAATTTATATGATACCGGATTTAATGCATTAATAAAATCCAATCCCAAATCAGATGTTACAATATTTTCTTTTTGATTCTCATCGGATGTATTAATGGTTCCATTAGTTGCAAATACATCATCCCATCTAAAACTACTATTACCCAAATCATATAAATTGTTTACACCCGGAATTATATTACCAGTGGATACAATTGCAGAAATACCAGGCCCGCCATCAGTTACATCAAAGTAAGCCGTACCTCCAGTTAACTTAAATAATTCAGGATTAGAAGAAGATGGTTCTCGCCTTTTCATTCTAACATACGAATCAGCGGAAGATACAATTTGAACACCACCCGCTTTAATTTCAACAAAATTTGCAGCAAGTTGGAAGTTTAATGAAGTATCCAACGTCATTGGTTGTAGATACCCAGTAGTAGAAATTGCTGATGTGGCTGTATTATTATAAGCAGCAGTTGCCGATGTATATATATTCGTTGAAGTACCGGATGAATTAGTATTTCTTTGTAAACCCGCAGCTGAGGATACTCTAACTGAGTATCTTAGTTTTGCTGCGGTAGATGCGCTTGATATCGGTATAGATACTGTCTGACCGGATGCTCCAGCAAATGTTCCATTTACAGCAGATACACCACCCTGTGATGTTGGTATATATTCCCAAGTAGAAGAAACGTAGTTATGTGATATGATACCATTTGAGATATAGTTGTAAACACCGGGAACCGATAATGTATATACATCAGCACCTTCGATGATATCAACTCTATCAACCAATTGTAATGATATACTATCACCATCTTTTACATAAATTTTACTCTCACCTGCAATAAGTTCAGTAGCTTTTATTTGAGTATTACCATCTAACCAAAATCCGTGAGAATCCGATACTTCAACTATATTATCACCTACTGTTATTTTATATATCTCCGATGTTTTTCTTGTCTTAACATCACTTATTGTAAATTCATCAAATTTATCAACACCAATGTGATTATCAATTTTATCATTCCAGTTCCAAGCTAATATCTTTTGTCCGATTTTTATATCTTTTGCCAAAATTGTAGAACCATCTGATAGTGTAATCTCAGTATCACCAACAACCGAATAATACGAGGGGAATCCACCTCCACCATTTCCATCATCAAAGTAACTACCAACATAGTAATTACCCAATCCAGCATATGCACTAACAGCCTCAGATGTTTGTGCTACCAATTTTCTACCAATAACAGCATTAGAATTATTAGTATCAACCACTTCTAAATACAAATATGCACGTAACTTTATAGGAACTGGCCCTAACGAGTTACCATGTATCTGTCCATCAAATGATGGTGAGTAATTTGGATATGAAGTGATTTGTGAAATATTAGCAGTTGGTGGATTTATTGTCATTGCAGGTAAATCCAATCCTATTTGTATATCACCTTGAGAAACAGATATAGCTGCAGAATTACTGTTATCACCAACGGAATAACTACTTAGGTATGGTATAGTTGCATTTGTGTTTGTTATAGATACACTGGTATCTGGTTGAGCTGATGCTAAATTTGTAAATGTTATAGTTGTTGAACTTGCACCATCCGTTTCAGATAATGTTGGTTGTGGACCAATGATTACTTTCTTTTCAGAACCCGTAAAGAATTGTAATTCAGGTAAATTTGGTTCAAATATAATTTCTGAGTTTTCATCTCTCAACGATTTTGTTTCATCATCAATTATCCAATCACCAATTCTACCACTATTAGCATTTATGATACCACTCATATTTGCATTTGAGGCAGATACGTTTCCATTCACATCAACACTAAATAATGCCTCTGAACCAATACCAGGTACACTAATAGAACCACCCACGATAGAAGTACCCTCAATTGTACCACCAGATAAATCACCACTAAATGCAATAGTATCACCATTGTATCTTAAATAATTACCAGATAAACTTCTAAGTGAGAATTGCGGAGTATCAGAGCCGGATGGGAATCCCATAAATACACCTCTTGTATTATACCCAATAGTGGGTTGTCCAATTGATATATATGGTTTATTAGAATCAGCAGTTGAGCCGGAAGTGGATAAACGAATAGCATCTCCAATTATAACAGCATCAGTTAATGAACCAGCTTTAACAGTTCGAACAGAACTTGCGAGCATTTGTACACCACTACGATGAATTGTGTACAAAATAAATTGATTTGCTGCAGGATTTTGGTCGTAGCTGGATAGAATCAAATCTCTACCAAAAGTATTAGGTGATTCAGTTTTTATCTGAGAATCGGTACCAGGGTCATAGATATCTTGATTTGATAATTTTATTGCTATTGATTCAGAAACGTAGGGACCAATATCTACATTAGTAGCATATACATATGCATTGGTATTTGGTGCGAAATCAGGTGGACCAAAGAAATTATCATTTGTAAATGAACCTGTTTCTGAAATTGTATTCCAACTTAGTGGAACTGTTCGACTTGAACCATATTCAAATGCCTGTATATAATCCGCACCATCTGCCCATACTATTTCAGCCTTTGTAGTACCCGGACCACCAGCACTCAAATCATATGAGGAAGTTAAATATGTCAGATAATCAACAGATGATGAATCTGCATACAATGCAGGTCCTTCTAATGTAAATACGGCCAATTCTTGCGAATTGGTATTACCCCTACCATTAATAATATGAGTTGTTGTAATCTGACCGTATGCTATTAATTGAGAACCACTGCCAAATGGGTCAGGTGTTCTTGTGTAAACATCAAATACAGCCGGTGGAAATCCAAATTCACTACCCATTGAGTAATAATCGTTTATACCATAAAAACCACCACCATAATACAACCATTGGCTCAAAGATGAATTTAGTATTGATGAAGTAAAATAAAAATCAGCTTCGATTGAATCACCAATTGAATATTCAGTTTCATAGAATAATCCACTCGTATCAACCTGCCAACCACCAATGTTTGTTTTTACATTTTCCCCAGTTAAAGATAAACTTGCGGTTCCTTCATCAAATCCCATAAAGATACCATCACTTTCAAACCCTTGTGTAGTTTGTCCGATTGATATAAATGGATTTGCGTATCCAGATGATGAATCAGCGTTTAATGCGATTACAGGGTTTCCACTTTCACCTGTACCAATGTTTATAGTTCGGTTAGCGTAAACATCTTCAGCAAATAAGATATCAGTTGCAACAGATTCAAATTGTGCACCAAAGGTAGCCCAATAAGTCGCATTTGGTGGTGTTATATTTCCAGCAAACGTATCACCTCCATCATAATCTGCAATATAGAAATCACCATTAAATTTAACAACATCTTTTCTTGCATCCGATGAGTTATATGTTACACCAGCATCATTTGCCCATTCACCTCTATAAGTTATACCAGCTCCAGAAGCACCTGGAGCTCCAGGTGTACCATCTGTACCAGCTTTTGATTTAGAGAAAGATTGTGTTTTATATAGAAGTATATTTGTACCATCTAATTTAGTTATATCAATCTCATATTCTATTGATGCCGAATCAGCAGTCATATTACTATGGTCACCAACCACAGCATTATTACCACTATCGGTAATAGTACCTACAACAATATTCGTAGTAGTTGTTGTGATATCAAATCCACCAACACCACCATTATCATGGTTAAGTGGAGTTGCTCCCTCAAATACACTAATTGTAGTACCACTACCAGCAAAAGATGCAATATTACCAGAATTATCTGCTGCAAACGTATGTGATTCGTTTGATAATACTACCGTAATAGCATCACTACCTTCAACAACTTCAACAACTGTAATCTCATCACTTAAACCATCAGCAGTTGCTGTGATTGTTACGGCTGTTTGTGCACCACCTTGACTAAAGTTATTATATGTTAAGGTTGCAACATCAGTAGCAGGTTCACCAATTGTAAGTGGAGATGGGTTTGTTGTAAATGTAGTAGTATTAGTTAGGTTCTGTCTATTAGCAGTAAATGTAATAGTTGATGGAGTTACTGTTCCATCTTTAGCTATTCTAAATGTTTGTGAATCTGCAGATAATCTAATTGTTTTTGCTTTTACACCCTCTTTAGCCTTAGTAATAGTTTGAGTTGTATTAGATGTAAACGAATCACCATTTATTCTCTGTCCACTAATTGTATATGTTATATTTGCAATCGATTCAGCGTTATCCATACTACTATGGTCACCGATTGTAATATCATCACCATTATCGGTAATAGACCCAACAATTATAGCATCCAATGGTAATACATTGGATGTTATTGTCCAATTTCCAGGTGAATTACCAACACCATCATACGATAATGAACCAGTACCTTCATAAACTGAAATATCAGTTCCACTATTACTATAAGATGAAACTACCCCATCAGATGATGCTGGTACTGTATGTGATTGATTTGTATTAATAACAGTTATTGCCGATAATCCATCAGCTCCATCTGAAACAATATAGAATGTTTCGTTAATGGTTGTTGTTTGTGATGTAGCTGGGTCTGTGAATGTTGCAACCAACACAGTATCCTTTGTTGCAACAGAAGAACCACCCAATGTTATAGTATTCCCATCACCATCGTTAGCCGTAATTGTAATTTCAGAATCACCACTTGCGGCACCAACAGCCATATAATCTACACCAGAACTTAAAGATGGAGTGATTCTAACTTGCTTTTGGTATTCAGTTCCAGATGTATCAAAGAATGATGCGGTTGCTGAAAGGAATGTTGGGTTGTAAATTCCGTAACCCGGATTTCTAGTTGATTTTAAGTTGGGAGATAAGAATGAACCACCACCCAATCCATCAGATACATCCACCAATGTGATTGAATCTAATACGTTATCAGATGCATCTCTTAATTGTAGATTTAGTGTACCAGTTATTGCATCCGAATCTAATGTTGGGTTATACGCATCACCAGTAACACCACTCATTGAAGCGTTTAATAAAGATGAATCGTTTTTGTATATTTTAATATCACCACTATTTACATCACTCAATCCATTTATAGATGATTCTTGAACTTGTAATTCAATATTACCACTACTATTTTTGATTTGAGTTCCAGTTAATGGAGTAATCATATATTGTGGTGTAGAATCTGCTCCAGATTTTAATGCAGTTATGGTAATTGTATCAGATAACTTTTCTATCTGGTCACCTTCGGAAACTGCAACTTTAATTGTTAATGGAGTTGAAAAATACGATGTTGGGACATTAAGTGTTGCTGTATCGGTATTTGCGGTCAATCCATCAGTAAATGAAGTTTCATCCGTAAATACTGCACCACCTCCAGTAAATTTATAATAAGCATCAACAAAATTTGATGATGATGCGATTAAGGTAATTGTTGATGATGGTGTTGGGTTTAATCCAAACTCATCATATTGAATTACATATGAATCTGCTGATAAACTTATGTTTTTACCCGCACCAGCTGCGATAGTCCAAGGACCTGTTCCCGGAGGACCATCGGTTGAATCACCAGATATGTTTGATGTATGTGAAGTATTAGAACTCCACGTTTCCCCAACATATTGTACCAAATCTTCTGGATTATAATCTATACCATCTGCCCAAGTTCCTCTGAGTGATGGTTCAACTACACCAGCTGCGGTTTGTCTTATAGAACCTCTAATAGTAAGTGTTTCCCCATCCCATTCTAATGATTTATATTCACCAGCGGCTGGTGTTGATTTCAATGATAAGATTCCCATTGTACCAGAAGTACCATTTGGTCCACCATCATTTGTCATACCTATAAAAACACCAGGTTGAGCAAAACCTTGTGTACCAGTCTGTCCAATAGCAATATATGGTTCATCACTACCACCGACAATTGCTATATTTGCGTTTGGATTTCCATCAGGTGGAATACCAACGTTAATTGTATTTTCTACAAATGATTCTTCGAAGATTGCTATCTTAGCCGCAACAAACATATCTTGCTGCCCTAAGTATTCCCAACCAAATGTATCCACATCACCCTGCTCTTGTGAACCATCGTATTCAGGTTCATCGGTAATACCAACTGAAGCTGTGTATGGTAATCTTTTATAATCGTTTAATTCATTAGTTGTTGCGAAGTAGTGAGTTTCTTGCTCACCACCATTATCATATTTGTATATTATCGCATCTCTACGTTTTTGTTCTAAACTAAATAGATAATCAACCGAACCAGTCCACTCACCCCTTACAACGATACCAGGCCCAGTTGCTCCTTCGAAAACAGTTGATAATGATTGTGATAAGAAATAAGTTGCTCTACCATTTTCAATATCAACCTTATAAACAATTGTTGCCGATTTATTATCTTGTGGTAATGTCCAAGCCGTTATAGGGTCTACACTAGCTGGATTTCCGTTTGGTATATTTGGCTGTGTTATGAATGACGGTACATAATACAATGATGATGAAAATTCACCAATGGTACCAATAGGGTCTCCAATTAAATTTAAAGTTTCCTCCGAATATGTTGAGACATGTGTTAATTGAGTTGTACCTTTAAGTGCCGTTATTTGAGTTCCAGTTGTATCTAATGTAGTAGTACCATCAACTTCAACTCCAACACTTGGTGATGGGTTTGTTAAAAATACTTGATAGTTATCGGCTCCCGCTTTGATACCAGCTATTGTAACTTCTGATGTTGCAACTATTGGAGAGGTAGATGCACCATCTCTAATTTGAACTTGCCATGTAGCCGTTTCACCCGGAGAGGTTGCATCACCTGAACCAATTTCAAATGTAGGGTCTGTTCCAACTAAACTATATGCAAACCCATCTCTAAAGAATTGGTAATATGTTTGTGAGGCAGTTACATTAAATGCAGTTGCCTCTAAGAATATAGAACCTAATGGTGAGGTTACTACACCATCACCATCAAAGTTTACAACTTCAGTTGTGGTTGATAAACTTACACTTCTTGCAGCTGTACCATCATTTGATTTTGAGAATAATTGTTTTTTTGTATAAGTTTCTTCAACACCAGCTACACCGTTTGTTAGTGAGTATGGATAAACATAAAAGTTATAATCAACCGAACCACTACCAGCTTCCAATTGACTGAAGTTTGTGTAATGTACCGTCTCATCTCCGAAATCCAAATCATATTGAGATGATGCAGATACATCCCCCACCACAATACCACTACCAGTTGCAGTTACATTATATGTACCAGGCAAACTACTTGTTTCATACGATAAGTATAAATTACCCTGCTTAACAACTATATTAGTGTTTGCCGTTGAATAATCGGATACTGTACCGTTCTCATTAGCTTGTAAACTTACAACAGATGGATTTACTTCAATTTCAATTGCATCTGAACCATCTACACCTTTAGTAATACGTTGTGTTATAGTTTTGAGTTCAAAGGATGAGGTGTAATATGGATATATTTTTAAATCATAATCAACACTAGCTAATAATGAACCAGAATCCATATAACTCCAACTATCAAAATTAACCGATGTGTTTGTGAAGCTCTCACTAGTATAAGTTATGTTTGTAGGAGTAACCAACTCAACAAAGAATGTACCAGGTTCTTCACTACCCGTATAAATTAAATCAAACTTACCTTGCTTAGCAGTAATAGTAGTATCTAATGGAGTGTAACTATAAACCTCACCTTGTTGATTTGAATTTAGATTTACTGTAAGTGGGTCTAAACTTATAACAACCGGCTCAATACCAATCCCATCAGGTGCTACAAATATCGTCTTATCAACACTAATAGATTCTGATGTGAAATCCTCAGTATATGTAAAGTTAAATGTTAATTGCTTACTATCGATTGGTGAATAATATCCAACGGAATCTCCAGGTATACCACTATCAATAATTTCATTTTGTGCGTTTGTTGCCGTTACAGTTATCCTACTATCAAATGCACCAGTTTCAAAGAACATATAGTATTCAGGTAAAAGTGCATCCGTAATAGACATCGATGGGAATACTTTTAATGTACCACTTATTGGTGATTCATTCGTACCCCTTAAATAAAAGTTACCAGCTAAACTTGCAGTTTGTGGTGTAAACGTTGTATCTTCCTTTGGATTGATATTGAATTGTTCAACATCAAATGTAACAAAACCAGCACCTAACCCATCTTGTAAATCAGTTAGTAATAATGTTGTTAATATATCCTCTTCGGTATCACCATCCATTAAGTATAATGGTAGTTGGCCGGTGATTGATGTTCTATCAAATACAGCATTGTAATCCAATTCACCACTACCAGTTGTACCAGCACTTAATCCTAATATGTATCCAGTTGAATCAGCCTCAGATAATAATATATATTCAGAACCACTTTGTACTCTCAACTTCGCATCGGAGAATCCATTTTGTGGTAAGTTATCCCTTAGTATGATTTCATTCACACCATCGATACGGATAGCTTGTACCTCCAATGTACTCTCATCTTTATTTTTAATAATAGTACCTCTATAAGGTCTAATTTCAAAATTTACTCCCCCTTTACCATCCTGAGTTCGGGTGATTACTACATCATCAGATACACCCTCAACCTCACCAGTAAATCTAATATATTGTACAGTAATATCATTTCTGGAACCAGTAAAGTCAGCAACAGTTAATGTTGGACTTAGAGTTTCGTATCCACTCATTAAACCAGGATATTGTCCACCTACATATTCGGATGATAAAATCAAATCACCGAACTCATCATATGCACCAGATGTATATGTTATCGAACCAGTAACCAACGTAGTTTCTACATCAAATGTAATTGTTGTTGGTGGTAATGGATTTGATGGAGCAGATGCAGAATCAAATGAAAAATATAAATTGTTTGGTGTAATTGTAATATCTTTATTAAAAAGATTTAAATTACCACCATCAAATGTTTTAGTATCTTCAACTAATACTGGTATGTAGTTGTTATTTATATCATAGAATTCAAATCTATAATCAAACGTTTCAGTTTGTAATGTTTTTGGAACTTGTTGTATGAATGTAATCTCATCAGGTGAAAATGATGTTTCCTGCGATGCTTTCAGACTTACATTGTTAATATACCAATCACTACCCTCAACTTCAAAATATAACTTAGCCTCATCAAAATTATCTGCTATTATGTTTTCAGTAAAGTTTTGCTTTTGTAAAACACTATTAGATGATGGTATATTTAAAATTGTTTGAGATTTAGGAGTACCATTTAAGGAACCACTTAATGTTGCTTTTATAAAATCAGTACTAATGTTAGTACCCTTTTTAACATTAAAATCTAATGTGTACTCAACCCCACTTTGAATTGAGAATGATTGGGTTGTTAAAAAATAGTTTCCCTCAGTTGAATTTAATTTAGCAGAATTATATAAGAAGCCAGTATTAAGTTCTACTGAAATATTATTAGATGAGGTCATCCAATATTGTGATAACACATCTTGTGTAAATGTACCATAACTAATCTCATTAGCTTCGGTAGTTTCAATATCTCTTAATAACTCATTTGATTCTAATTGTATTTCTTGTACGAACTCATAATCAGTTAAGTTTGATTGAGAACGTCTATATACTTTTACTCTTGCAGCATCACCAACTGCCGTTTTCATATCAGTAATACTAATCTTAGCAAACGAGCCAGTAAGTGCGGTTGCTAAATCAGTTACACCTTCTAAATAATTAAATGATGTTGTATAACTTTCATTGGAAAATCCCCTCACAATACCATTAGGTGCATATGGTGGTGAAACTATTACCTCAGTTTCACTAACAACATCCAACACAATAGGATTATAATCAATATTATCAAATGATATACGATTACCACCAATTGAACCAGTCCAATTATCACCACTACTTACATTTAATCTATATGATGTTGGTAGTGAGAATTCTGTTAATGTAGTACCGGCAGTTGGTGCCAATGGAATACCATTAACATTACCATTCTGAGTTACTAAATTTGCATTGTTATTAAATATTGGTTTGTTAATCTCATCAATATTAATTTGAGGTCTTTTAAAGAATCTAACTCTATCCTCATTTGCAAGTAATTTATTGATTTGGAATGTACGTTCCCACTTAACATTATATGTACCTCTCCATGTATCTGGAATAGCTCGTTTTACATCATTATCAATGTACTCTTTAAGTTCACCTAATATTGTGATTTTACCCAATCCAATTGGTGTATCATTATATACATAAACCGCAATTAATGATGATATACCTTCATAGTATTCTGGGATACCTTTGGCTGGTTCATAAAACACAGGATTACCCTCTACATCTAAAATTTCTATTTTTATTTCAGTAGTTTCTTTTAGATATTCGGAACCCTCAATAAGGAATCCATTTTTACCACCAGTAAATGTATCTTTAAATTCAGTTATTCTAAAATAATCTGAGTTTGGATTTTCATCTACTACAAATGTTTGAAAAGAAGATAACTTTTGTTCAGGTGAGTACTTTTTAATTCTTGCCATTTACCAATTGCCTATTAGTGTTTCTCACTATAAATATTCCAATTTTTAGAATGTGGATACTTATACTAAAGAAAACTAAAGAGTTCTAAAGAAATGAGTAAAAAATATGCAATGTTACAAATTGATGCCGAAGTTCATCAAATGTTAAAGGAATTTTGTAAGGATAAAGGATATAAAATGAATGGGTTGGTGGAATCCCTTATAAAAGAAAAGGTTTCACCAAATGTGAAACCTCTTCCTTCTAATGTTCTTAAAACTAATTAACTGCTCTACCTTTCATACCTTCCCAATCCCTATTTTTTCGTACTACATCATTTTTCCTATTAGTAGCCATTAACATAGTTGGATATAATCCCAACTCATCAGCTAAATAAATCAATGCGTTAACATCCTTTGGGAAACAATGCCCCCCATAACCAAAATCTCCATCAGGTCCCGGTACACTCCAATGTGTTTTACCTAACCTATCATCAAAGGTTGAGTATTCCACAACCTTATCGTAATCTATATTCAACTTCTCACAAATCCGATATATCTCATTAGCGAATGATACTTTAGTTGCTAAGAATGTATTTGTTAAATACTTTACCATCTCAGCATGAGTTGAATCGGTTTTTACTATATGTGCGTTTGGAAATACATTTGAGAATATTCGTTTAAGGTAAGTGGTTGTTGGTCTTGGTCCTCCTAATATAATCCTATTTTGATTTTCGTAATCCTTTACCGCGTTTCGTTCGGTTAAGAACTCTGGGTTGAATACAATGTTTGTTTTGTATGTATCATTCCAACGTTGAGTAGTACCCGGTGTAATAGTTGATTTAACAACGATTCCTTTAGCTACCCCAACCTCATCAATTTGTTTGATTACATCTTCTACAATATTAGTATTACAACTACCATCAGAATTCATAGGAGTAGGTAAGCAGGTAAATACATAATCACATTTAGATACATCTTCAAATGTAGAGTTACATTTAGTTTCATCCAAATCATAAGTCAATACATTATAATGTTCTTTAAACTTTTGATAAACTGCATTACCAACAAACCCCTGTCCTATAATTCCTATTTTCATTTTTAAAACTTAATATTACTGAACCCATTTACTTTTTTGATTTCCATCAAAGTATCTACAACATCTCTCATTGAATCGATGTGAGAAATAATCATTACGAAATCGAATTGAGTTTTTAGATAAGCGAATAACATATACAATGATGTAAGGTTTTCGTTATCCAAAGTTCCAAACCCTTCATCCACAACTAAGAAGTTAGGACGAGGTAGGTTACATACATTGATTAGAGCGATTCTAATGGCTAATCCTGAGATGAACCTCTCCATACCACTACACATCTCCAAACTCCATTGTTGGTCATCATAAACGATGTTAGCGTTGATGTTCTTCCCATCCATTTCCAATTGTAACCCAAACTCTACGATTTGACCTAAGATGTTGTTTACTTCACCTTCAATCATTGGTAATGCTTTAGAAATCAATTCATAAGATACACCATCTTTACCCAAAGCGTTTAAGTAGTATTCGTATAATCCAAATTGTTCTTCTAAAGTTTCAACCTCTTTGATTCTCTCTTCAATTGTTTCCTTTTGATTCTTCAAAGATGATACTGAACCATTTAGTGTGAGGAGTTGTTTGTTAAATGAATCTACATTTGATTTAGCAGATGTTAAATCACTTCGTACAACTCCCATCTCAGTTCTCAACTCTTTGTTCTTTTGGATTTGCTTTTCATTCTCCAAATAATCCTCAATCAATTGTGTAACTTGTAGAAGTTCGTTGTTTAACTTAACTTCTTGAGTTTCGAATGTTGATAACTTGTTAATAAGTGTGTTAATATCTCTACTTATCTTTTCTTCATCACTCTTTAGTTTGGTAAGAGTTTCACTTAACTCTTTGTACTTTTTACGAGTATCGATTGCAAGAAGTAGAAGATTCTTCTCTTCAAACTTCATTTGTTTATCAACAGCGATAGTTGTTAAATCAGCTTCTACACCAACTTTAGCATCGATGATTGATTCGGAGTTCTCCATACAAATCTCACAATCTTTGTTGTATTTGTGAGTTTCCAAATGAGCCATTCGTTCTAATAAAGAATCCTCTTTGATTTTTATCTTATCTAACTCATTATCCAAATCCTTTAAATCGGAAATGTATTGGTTGTATAGTTTGTATTCGCTGGTGATTTTATCTTCATCCATCGAATCGATTTTCTCCTCTAATTCAATTTGAGTTCCCTCTAAAGTATCAATCTTTGATTGTGTTAGATTTCTTTGTTCCTCTAAATCGGTTAGGGATTTCTCCAATGTCGATTTTTTGGTTTCCAAGTCGGTCAAAGAATAATTGTCGGATTTAACTTTTACAATCTTTTCGTTGAGGGAGATTAATTTCTGATTGTGCTTCTCCACTTCATCATTGGAAGCGTTCAATTGAATCTCAACTAATTTGTATTCCGATTCTTTCTCCTTTAAGGAAGTTTCGATATCAGCCAACTTTTGAGTGAAATCATCTTGCTTAAACTTACGAATAAGTGAAGCGTTATCCCTATTCTCATCCTGCGCAAAGTTGTAGAGTTTATCGAATACATCTACACCCATAAATTGAGCTAGGATTTCCTTTCTCTCCGTTTGTGATTTATCAATGAATAAAGAGTTGTTACCTTGGAGTGAAAGAGTGGTGAGTACGAAATCATCATAAGTACCTAAGTATTGTTGAATCATTGCGTTTGTATCTCTTCTCTGCTCTCCATTTAAAGAAGTGATACCCCCACCATCTTCTCTCCAAAAGCTTACATCTACTTTTACATTCTTTCCTTTGTTAATTAACTTAGCCGTTCTTTCAATGAAGTAATCTACTCCATCAATCTGAAAGTTTAGTTTACAATAGAAGTTTGATTTTCTATTGTTCATTATGTTCTTTGCTAAGTAGGTTCTACTTGTCTTGTCAAAAATACAAAATGAGATAGCATCAAATAGGGATGATTTACCACTAGCGTTTGGTGCGAATACTCCCACCATCCCTTTAGCGTTATCAAATCGAATCTTATTGTTCTCACCATATGAGAACATATTAGAGAATTCAAATTGCTTTGGTATCCATTGGATGTTTGGAACAACATCATCATCTACCAACTTTGTGTTCATCTCTCTATTGATTTGCTGAATCTTATCAATAGTTTCGTTATCCGCAAGGAATTGTCTTTCTAAGTAATCTTTGATTAGTTCGTTTTGGAATTCTACATCTCTCACATTTCCAATTGCCAACTTATCATCAAAGTTACCTTGCTTTTGTTTTGAGATGGTATCCATTCTCGTAACAGTGAATTCCTCTACTTGGTATTTCTTTTTGATTTCAGTTAATGCTCTCTTAATCTGAGATGGGTCGGTATTTGAGATGCGAACTCTCAATCGAGGTTTCTTTGGCATATCAGATACATCAGGTACAATACCATCGTTTACATCTAATGTATAGAAACCATAATCGTTTTCGATATCGAACTCTTCGAAAGTTCTACTCTCAACATCCCATAATAAGTAACCATGCTTATCCAATGCTTCTCCGTGATTTTGTTGAATCATAGAACCAGCATAAGCAATGGTTGGAGTTCCTAATGTTTGTCTTTTGTGAATATCACCTAACATCACCATATCAAATCCTTCAAACATATCAGTTGTGAATGAGTTGGATGATACGGTGTATCCGATATCAGTTTGTGCTAAATTTACAGGTCCATGGAATAAACATATTGTATTCTCACCTTCTACCAATTCCGCCTTTGGCCAATTCTCTTTTTCATCGAGTATCGAATATACCACAAAAGTAATATTATGGAAGGGATAGATACCAGTATCTCTAAGGTAATGTATTCTTTCATTATTTAAATTTTCTACGATTGGTGTAAGTACATCCAAACGATAGTTGTTGTTTAAGTTACAATCGTGATTACCAGTAATTAAGAATGTTTCTTTTCTATTGGCACATTCGGTTAAGAACCAACTGATTTCCCTTACTAATTCAGGACTCATTTCAGTTTTAGCATGTGCAATATCACCAGCTAAGTAAATGATAGAGTTTTCAATATTATCTCTATCTACATTATCTAAAAACTTTTGGAATACTTCTCTATACTCCTTATGTCTTTTTAAGTTACGGATATGTAAATCCGCTAAATGGTAAATCTTTTCTACCTTCATAAATTGTTTAGTTTTGATAGGATTAAATCATCCCAACCACTTTCTTCGGTTTCTTTTAGTAATTCATTTACTTTATCAAATCCCATATCACCAGCATCACTTTCTGTGGGTATAATGTTTGTTACCTTTATACCATTTTTAATAAAGTACTCTGCGTGCTTTGTGGAATCATCAATTGCATCAGCATCTAATAAGATGTTTATTTCAGTTACTCCCTTTTCAAATATCTTTTCTTTTAAAGTTTTTGGTAAAAACTTACCTAAGATAGGAATTACGTTTCTCTTTACTGAGAATGAATCAAACACACCCTCAACTAATGTAATTGGTTCATTCCAATTGATTTGGTTATCAAATACAATTACATCTCTACTAACAGGTGGATTTTTATATTTCATTGTATTATCAGAATAATACGAACGTGCTACAAAATAGTTTAATTCACCATCGGAATTATATGATGGTACAATAGTTCTACCACCATACATACCATCTTCACAATATCCAATATTATGCTTCAATATCTCATCCATAGTAATACCTCTATTGTAAAGATATCCCAATGCTTGATTGTATGCAAAATCGATTGATTTTGGTTTCTGATGTAGTGGTTTGAATTCTTTAGGAAGTTTGAGTTGTATTTTCTCAACCTCCATATGATTAGTAGACGGTTTATACTCCCCATATATAGAAATGATTTTTGATAAATCACTTCTATCCACATTTAGCTTCCGCAAAAGTGATTGGATACTTCTTCCTTTGGAATCACATACCCAACAATGCCAATATTGAGAATCTAAATTTATTTGTAGTTTCTTTTTATGATGATGACAAAAAGGACAATGATGTGCCTGTTCGTTTCCCTTCATAGATGAACCAACACCTAATGTAGAATCCAATACATTTATAACAACTAATTTATTTCTTGCGGAGAGCATTAAATTATATTTTGCGTAAATATACGAAATTTATTTGGATTTACCAAATTATCCCATTTGAGAATCGGATACGGCAAATAAGAATTCACCCAGTCTCTTTACTTGAGATATAGTTTGAGCATCAACATTACGTTGCTCCATTTGCCTTACCAAATCTTTGATTGATTTAACGGCTATCTTCAAACCATCATCTTTTGCATTTAGGTTATTTGGATTAATACCATATGCAATTGCTACTTGTTCTAAATTCATAATATTATTTTTAGTGTATATACATTTAATAAACAAATATACGAATAATATTTTAATTATCCAAGTCTTTTCTATAAAATTTTCCTAATATGTTTCCGTTGAGGGAATTATCATCTGATAGGACATCGTATTTAAACATCCAATGTACTTCATAATATGATAAGGATTTTTTTGAATAGCAAAATTGTAGTACACTTCGTTTGAACTCATCACTCTTACCTTCGGTGATTTGCTCCTTAATCCATTCATTGGATGAGTAGTACTTTTCCCAGTCAGAAGATTTTCTAACTTTTTTCTTTTTAGGTAGTGAACCTCGTATACCAGCCAACTTTCGTTCTTCTTTGATACGAGCTAACTCTCTAACTCCGATTTTTACATTTCGGACACTTTCTAAGGATTTCTTACCAATGTAGTATTTGCCAGTAGGTATATGTTCTATTATATAAACAAATCCTACGGCATCTTCAGGTATAACATCTTCGGTAACATCGTTACCTTCCCATAACCAATTTGACATAAAGTCTTATTTAACTGAATCGGAATAAGGTTTAGATGGATTATGCCCTGCTGCACCTTTTCCTAACTTTCTACCACCTGATTTCTCAATAGCCTTTTCATCTTTTGATAAATCCAATCCACCATCTGCTTCTAATGGGGTCTTATCCCCACCTTTAGTATTTGCTTTTGATGATGCCGGTGGTGTTTGTTTTAATCTTTCTTCTAAAGTCATAATTATTCTCCTTTGTGTATATAAATATCAATTAAGTATCGAAACGAACAATAAAGTTCAACGGATAATCGGGTAATGATTTAATGGGCTTTGGTAACTTACATACCGCAACCATATTCAATTCATTATCATATAACCCTATTGTTGTAATGAATGGTGCTAAATAAGAACCAGTAGGGTCAACTGAAGATGAGTAATCATAATCACCAAATCCACCAAACTTAGTTGGTTCTATTGTAGATTGAATTGTATTTAATTTAATTTTGTTTGTACCATCATATGCCGATGGGTTTTGTGATACGTTAAATTCACTTTCATTTACCGATAGAAATATCTCATTTTCATAAATAGTCATTGTTGAACGATATGATACATCAAATGTATTGATAGTCGTATCATCTACAATACCATCGGTAAGTACAATCAATCCCCTATCATAAAATACATTACCTTTATGATTACTAGCAGAATCAATTAAGTTTGAATTACCATCATCGGTTACAGTGATTGAACCATATTCCAATTCAACAGAACCTACCTTTAACCCTTCACCATATTTTTGTTGTGGTATTGCAATCACACCAATAGTATCACCAATTACTCTCTCATCAGTAGATGCATAAGATACTCTCTTACCAACTTCTGTTAAGATTGATGAGGTTGATGGGTTTAGATAGAATTGTGATTTTATAGAATCATATAAAGTTCTCTTAGATGTACCATCTGAATTTACATCATCGGTATCCACATCATATAAATCAGTTTGTAGTGTACCATACAATGGTGTAATATCACCAGCATCCAAAGCCCACTCTTTGTAAACTTTAAAGGGTCTAACTACTACATCTGATTTTGGTATTTCTTTAATCATCTAATGAATATACTTTCATATAAATATCTATGAAACAAAAAACCCCCCAATTAAGGGGGGTTTCATTTGGAGTTTATACTTTTATAATTTTATTAAAATGAAAGTTTAACTTTTATCAATACTTCTTTATCAAATGATTTGTTTATGGGTTGAGAAGTTTTAGCTACTGCAATTAATTCATTTGAGTTATTTAATAAACCAACAGTTGTAATATACGTTTGTGGGTCAGTATTAAATGTTGTTTCTGCGAAAGTTCCATCGGCCGCTGTATATGTTGGGTTGTTTGAGTAGTTGAATTCTCTATTCGTTGCTCTTACGAAGAAATGTTGTGTTGATACATTTTCAGTTCTTCTAGCTTGGAAATCACCACCATTGTCAATTGCTTGAATCAACGTTTTATGATTCTGAGTATCAGCTACAACAGTCTCAACACCCAATAAAGATTCAGATGCTCCACCAAATGGTTTTACAGTTCCAACAGTTTCTGCCAATGCGGTTGGGTTGAAGATTATAATACCTCTATCTGGGTAGAACAATCCGTATCCTTTTCCGTTTGCATCGGTTGTTGTGTTAATTGTTGCTTCGTTTTCCGTACCTAAGTTAAGTGAACCACTTACTACTTTAAATACTCTACCAGCTTTACCTAATGTATCTCCGAACTTCTTACCACTATCATCAATGAAAGTAAAAGTACCATTCGAACCACTTAATTGGATTGACCAGTTTCCAGCATCCATCTTTTCTCTATATCTAGCTCTATTTACATTGATAGCGTATATTGAGTTTGAATCTTCAAATACGTTAGCCGTAGAGGTTTCAAAAGAAAATTTATCATCAGTCGGGTCTAACAATACTGATTTGTATTGTGCGTATGTTGCTTTTGTAGGAAGTAGTGCATCATCGGAATTTTCCAATGAGATTGAACCACTACCATCAACGTGTCCATATGCTACTGCAAATTGAACTTCGGCAGTTGAATCAGTTCTTGGGTCAGTACTATACACATCATAATAGTAATTTCCACTCTGTCCAACTTGCGTTGATGAGGTATAAGCGGCAGTTAAAGAACCAACATCACCAGTCCAAAGACCCGTTGTTACTACTTCTACCTTAGCGTTTACTTTATCGAATTCACCGAATTGTTTGTACACACCAGTCGTTACACCAGCACCACTTTGTAATTGTTGACCAGCAGGTAATGCGGAATTTATAATTGAAACGATATCGTTTGTATCGAATGTTCCAGTTGATGCTAAATCAGCAATTTGTGCTGCAATGTTTGGGTCGTTTATTAATGCCATATCTTATTTCCTTTATGCTCTATATGTTATAGTTACTGGAATGGTTTGTGAACCACCCGTCTCATTACCATAGACCGTAATAGTTGTTGATACATTTGAAGTTAACGCTGGATTTGGTGTGAAGTTAAATGATAATCCACTTACCACTTGTGCGGTAGTTGTGATTTCTTCTCCCAAGAAAACAGGAACCGAACCGGCTGCTGTTGCTCCTTGCGTTACTGATAGTGTACCAGCTCTTTGGTCTGCTAATACAACAGTGTATCCAGCCGAAGAGTTACCAGCAGGTGAAGTAGTAGGAGTCATTGCAACCCCACCTTCATCTTGATAAGCCCCAATAGATGGAATCCCCAATGCTACGATTGGAATTTGAGTTGTACCTTTTGGTAGTGTAACCAATTTGTATCTTAATACTTGTGTTTCATCAGGGCTTGCTTCCATTATAGGAATTGCCTTAATTGCCGAATCATAATATGCACTACCCTTTGGATGTGCTGGTTCGTATAATGTATAATCAATCTCATCATCACCCAATGCGAACTTGGTTATGTTCAAAGATTGACCTGATGCTAATTTTTGTCTACCTTTTTTGGTTAGAATAGCATCAACTGTAATTGATGTGTTGTTTAAATATCCCATAATTTTTTATTACCCTTTTGATATACTAATAAATATAACATTTTAAAAAATAAATTATTATTGATTAATCTACCTGTAAAATTGGTTCTCCACTACCTCTACCAGTATCAGCCACTCTAAGAATGTTTGGATTAGTAGTAAATGTTTCTACCGGTGATAAACCATCCGGTGTTGTTTCCGCAGTTTGCTTTGAACCTTCGAAGAATGAATTCTTCATACCTTGTGGTAAATTGTTTTTATAACGATAGTGTGTAGGGAAGTATCCAGATAGTGGAGTTACTTCTACTATATCATTTCCAACCGATGGGGCAGAACCCCCATAAGGTATTGTAGATACTTTGTATCTAAATTTGGTTACATCTACATCTTCATACTTAACACCTTCATTGTTTGAAGTTGCTGGATAACCCTCAGTTTGAGTTGATATAGTTTCCACATACGATTCTTTGATTAAATAAATTTGCTCTCTTGATGCGGTTAGATTTCCAAATATATCCAACTTAGTAACAATACCAGTTGTTGTTATTGGTGCGTATAATCCAAATCCAGCATTAGTAAGAGAATCCCTCTCCATTCCAATTTGTTGGAATGTATCAGTATCAACCATAGCACTTATGTTAGAACCATCTTGCACCTCAATATGTGATTCATATGATGGATATTCACCATTCAATACAACCGAATCATCTACACTTATTTCAGAATTGTAAAATGGTGTTGTACCTTCGAAGTTAATATTCGATTCCGCATTAACGTTTCCATCATAGTTATCATATTGATATGATAGTTCCACATCAGATTGTGCATCCACTACTGCTGAATATTGATTATTATCACCTTCTAATATTACATTGTTATCTACATCAATTGATGTTTCATAATCACTTCGTTCAGAACTGGCTGGCTTCCATTGTGTTTTACTTCTCTCCAAATAGTGTGGTTCGATTAGTAAACCTTTAGAAACTTTAGCTCTAGCGGGTACCAAATCTTCTAATACATCAAATAACGATTTATCAATAGAGCGTACCAATCTAATATATTCATAGATATCTCTATTTACTCTTTGGAAATAGTAATCTCTAAGAACACCCAATTCTGAATAGTTATCCTTAAACTCATCAGATGGGTCTCCAATATAATTATCTATATTAAAATTACCAAATGATTTTATGATATCCATATTCAACTCCTTTATTGGTGAGAAGAATAATCCTAATCGAGATGAATCAATTGGTGCTCTATCAAATGCTTTTTGAGTTGCTCTAACTCTATGGGATAAATCACCAACTAAAGTTTGAGTTTCAAATCTAATCTTATCAGAAGAATTAAATCCTAACGATGGAACCTTTGCGGTTATAGTTCGTTCGTAGGTAGTATGATTGTATGGATATTCAGTTATTGATGGGAATCCATCCGCTGAACCATTTTCTACGTTATACTCACTACTTACAGCAACATTCTTAATATCCGAATCAACTGCTCTATTCTTTGGATATTCAAAATCGTATCTCAACCATAAATCCTCAGTTGATGATGTATATGAATTACCAACAGTAGAATCAGGCATAAGAGTGTGTGTTTCAACTACACTATCTTCCAATGGAGTTTTCCATAATCTAAATTCATCCACTGTACCTGCCATCTCATAACCCAACGAAACGATAAATCCAGAACCAGAATCCCAACCATTATCGCCAGTTATACTCATCACATCAGTAGATACGTTAGTTCTAATTCTTCCATTAAATGCCTCTTTAGCTATTATTTGGAATTGTGATTCCGAACCAACTAACGTTCTGTTAATTGCAATCTGAGTATATTCCTCATTGAATATATTAAATGGTTCAGTAGATGATGAATGCACATTACCAGTTGAACTCTCTGATACGAATAAATCAATTGTACCAAATGAACCAGTTGTATTAGTAACACTAACTCGCCATAGTGGTTCTGAGAATGCATTGTTAGCACCCTTCAATATATTATAATTTCCAGATGTTTGTAGATTTACATTTAACTCTACTGAGTTTGGATATGTACCATCTACCTCTTTCCATGGAGTATTTATAAATTCACTATTGTTGGTAAAGTTTATAGCTGCGGTTCTATCATCAAATGTGAATGGCTGAGTACCACCTTTGGCCGGGTCCGTTGGACCACCGAACTCCATTATAGTAAGTAGTGAATTTGGAATACCATAACAAGCCATCACAGCTTTTAAAGAACGAGATGTTCCCTTATGCTTTAATATGTATGGTAAGTTATTGAGTATTCTTCTCCAAACTTCTTCATTTGCTGATTTTAATGATTGTTGGTATTTTTGTGTACCATCTTTATATTGCCCAAACGCATATTCCCATAGATATTGAGAATCGTAAGCTTTCTTACCATCCCAACCTAATGATTCTAACATTGCGTACATTAAATCATTTGAGAAACCTAAATCAGCTTTATGTTGAGGTGATTTAAGTTTAGTTAACCCATTTACATATGCCCATATGATATCATAATGCTGTCCCACCATATCCATAAACAACATAAAGTCCTCATTTTGATAATCCTCTTTTATAAATTCTGGAAGATTATTGTTGAGGTAGTTTACATTATTTCTATCATATGTTGCCGCAGATGAAACGGATGAGTTATACCAAGCTATTGCTTCATCAGTTGAAGTTGCTCTAATAGTATTACCACTCTTTGGATATGATAAAGAATCACTATATTGTGTATCGGTATATAACCACTTTTCAAAACCATCAAAGGTTCCGATTAAATCGTTTATTTTTGTTAATTGAGCAGCTGATTGTAATTGTGAAGTTGCTGTTACCGATAATGCATCTAATTGTAAATTATTAGAATCTTCGGTTATAATAACATACCCATCTTGTCCAATACCTTCGGCAAGTACATATCCTAATTCAACTGTATTTGTTGTTAATTCATTATATTTAGATTGATAGGATTCTAATAATTGAATCTTATACCAAAAGTTTTTAATTCGTTCTTCGGATGAACCAAAGTGTACGAAATTTTCAAACATATGAACCGAACCACTGGCGTACTGAATGTTTAACTTTTCGGTATCAATTCCAGTCTTAGTAACATATTGTTGTATTAATAAAGTAGATGTTGTTGAACCATTTGCTACCAAATCATCATACATTTGATATCCAATACCATTATCAACTTCTAATTTGAAATTAGGTCCTTGTAATGGTGGACAGTAATCAGTATCATCACCAACTAAAGTTATTACATCAATAATTGGTTCAGCTTGTACTTTACTAATCCAAACTTTTTGGTTAGTTAATACTGATGTTGGAAGTGGTTCGTATAATTTAAGTATTAATGATGTATCATCTATATCATTATCAGTATTAGCAACCAATCCAGTCCATGTGGTAATTACTTTATTATCACCATTACCTATATGAAGTAAGTGAGTAAGTAATTTAGAATCATCAAATTTACATTTATCAAATTGAGATATAAATCCTTCAGCTATTCTATTGATAACAACTGAACGTGGTATATCTAAATCACCTTTATCGAATAAGATACTGATTTCTTCTACCGGCCCCTCAACAGCTTTTTTAGTTTCTAAATTTATAGGAACTAAACGTAATGGTATTTTTATTTTATCACCATCATCACTAATTTGTAATTGATATTTATCTAATAATTCCCTTACGTTTAATGTGAGATTACCCGTTGGACCTAACTCTACATAATCAGTAGATTGACCAACATACATTTTAATTACAGTAGCATGTATTGAATTCCAACTTATATCAAAGTCTACATCATATCCTACGAAATCAGCACCTCTAACTTCCCTTGGATATGTTATCTCCCTAATATCAGGAGTATTAACATATACATCTGAAACCACATTGATTACCAAATCAATAGCTTCCGATGCTATATTTATTGTTTCAGTATCTGAAGATTGATTTACTAATTGTGTAATTATGGGAGTTTGTACAATAGTATCTAAAATTGATGTATTAATATCTGAAAGAGATATTGTACTTAATCCTAAGTTATTTACAGGCTTTGTTGGAAAATTTACTTTAGTTACAGGCTTAGTTATACTTACGGACGTTTTAGTTTTAGTGCCACCTCCACCAAAAGTAGATGTCCCACCAATTCCGTTTAATTGAGATTGTATTTTTTGTACTGCCATTATGGATTTACTATGTGTTTATTATATCTCATTAACTATCGTAACTACCTCGTCCGCCTCCACCAGTTAATCCAATAAGTTTAATATTATTACTCACATTACTATAAATAGGATTTGTATTAATATATGGATTGGTTTTTATTATAGGTTTAACTGGGGTTATAACCTCAGTTATATCAACTAATGGTCTTACCGGCTTCGGTTTGATTTGTGGTTTTGGTGGTTTCGGATTATTCATCTCCTCATACTCACTTAATGAAAACGGAAATATCTTAATATTATATTTTCCTATTTTTTCAAAAACTGAATGTGGTATAGTAACTCCACAAATAGTACCTTTTTCCAAATCATCAAATTCTAAAATATCATCACCAACTATGATAGTTATAGCTGTTACAGATTCGTTTTTTTCAAATCCAATGGGTACTCCATTTTCACTGTTTATGTTATAAGTTCTACTACTATTATTTAGTAGTTTTACCTTTGGTTTAATTAATGGAATATCCTTAACAATATCCTCAACTACAATATCAACTACATAATTATCATTTAACTTTATATCTAAAGTTAATGATTCATCATCATTTGCAGTTGATACAATTGGAGATGTTTTTGATAATCTATCGGATAGTTTATTGTAAGTAATTTTTACAATTCTATATAACGATAAATCCGATGAACTTATGTTATATTTTGTATTACTAACATCAGAATATTTAGTAAATCCTTTTGATGGAAACATATTAGCCGATGTGAATGCATTCTTTCTTAATAGAACAGCATTACCACCATCGATGCCAGATATGTTGATACTCAAATCATATACAGTTTCCTCTTCAACAATATTAATATTTTTATTAGATAAAGTAAACGATAATTCTTTAAGAGTATTAACAACTTTTGGATATGGTTGTTTAATATCATTAACATAGTAATCAATAACAATAGATGATTGAGATAGATTACCATAGCCACCACTAATAAATGGTGATTTAACTAATGTATTTCCGTTTGTATCTAATTTGATTACATATTTTTCATTTGAAATATACCCTGATTTAGTAAGTGTTATAGTTTTATCACCATCCTCAATTAAATTTTGTTTTGTGATTTTAATTTGAGATGGTGTTATATTTTTTGAAAGTTCACCATTTATTAAAACAGATGCACCTTTTATATTTGATTTGATATTAAATGTATAATTTGATTCAGTAATTTTAGTACCACCACCACCAGTATTGTTTGGAATTATACCATCAGAACCAACACCTTCATCAAAGACATCGGTAATTGCGGTATCTATTCTACCAATATTGGAAATACTACCACCTAATGTATAATCAATTAAATTAAATTTTACCATATCTATAAATATCCTTAAATGATATTAACTATCACTGTTGGTTCCACCACCTCCACTATTGTATCTACCACTACTTAATGTTTTAAGATTAGCTCGTTTACCACCAAATGGTCTACCACCTTGTATTGCTTTACTAACCTTATTTGATTTTGATAAATTTGGTTTAACAAACTTAGGTATGGCTTTATCAACTGGAATCTCTTTTAGAATCTCCTTACTCAAATCAAACTCTTTTATATATGGTTTAGTTGAATCATCTTTTTTCTTTTTAGTTACAGTTACAGTTGCAGGTTTTGGATTTATTACAACATCACTTTCTCTACGTTGTAATACCTTACCAACCTTATCATAACTTTCATCAAAAATTGTATCTACGTCGGTTTGGGATTGTATAGTTCGTTTTGGTAAATAAAAATCAATACATTCTACAATTATTCTCTGAGCTACTTTATATACATCATCTTTTGAAAAAGATAGGGATAATCCGGTTGATTTCGGATTTCCATAATTATTATCAGTTATCGATGAATATCTATTAGAAAATTCATTAAACATAGCTTCTCTGAATTTACTATGGATTTGTGTCATTAATCTATCAAACCCAGCAATACCAAATTCAGCTACCATTTTGTTATACCATTTATCAGTATAAATCTTTTTTATAAATGAATCAATTGTAGATGGTGTTATACTTTCTATAAATTCAGAAATATATGGAATGATATCTTCTCTAAAATCTCTACCATTAACCATAACGTTAAATCTCCTAAGTAAATCAGTTTTATCAGCAATCTCATTTCTAAGTGGTAAAAGTTTTACTTCGGTTCTAGATGGAGATATCTCCTTAATCCACAATTTTTCATTTGGGGATTCATATCCAACTCTTTTATTTAATAATGTAATTTGTGTTTTGAAAATACCATTATCATAACCAGCTTCATTTATCAATCGTTCAACATCTATAAAATACTCAGATGGAAATTGAAAAGCTTGGAATGTTGTACCATCAGCGATTAAGAAATAATCTTTGATATTATTAGAGTTCATTGGAATATATCTACTCAATTCACCAAACTCACCTTGTGGTAATTGGTTATCATTAACATCATATAAGATAAACTCAATCATATCCGAATCCGTAAATCCAAAGAATGATTGTAAAGTACCTTCCTCAAAGATAGCTCTATCTTTTGATGAAATACGATAACCCTTATCGTTTATAATATCTTTAAATGTTTTAATAGCCATTAGCCTTTTCTATTTTTTCTTAAATCAGTACTCAATATTACGTTATCAGTTGAACCATCACTAAATTTTACGGTAACCTTTAATTTACTATCCGAATAGTTTGTAGCCGAACCTTTCCAATATGATATACCTAACCAATTTTTTTTCTTATATGGTTCTAATGTATTAATTACAAAATTATTATATTTTAACTCATATACCTCAGAACTCTCCGAATCAATTGTAGATGGACCTGAAACTGTAAACCATTTGTTATCAGTTACATCGAAATTAATTGAGGTTATTGTTTTATCAGTAGTAACATTACTAACTTCTAAACTAACACCCATAATACGATTATTACCCTGCTCAGCTGAAGTCCTTATGAAGATATCAGCGGATTGTTGTTCCGCATCTCCTTTGTTACCATTAACCTTAACAGTAAAATTATTATCACCACCACTAATAGCTCCTTCGGCAGTTTGAGCGGCTAATCCGAATAGTTGTTCTCTTAATGAAGTATTCTCTTGCAATAATGATTCATTTCTTGCGGTTAATGATACTCTCTGAATTGCTTCATTAATTGAGTTCTGAATAGCGTTTGATAAATCAATAGTTGTTGTTGCTACTTGTTCATTAGCCGTAGTTGATTGTTGTTCTGCAATATTAGCTTTCAATCTTTCATTATCAGCTTCTATTTTCAAACTCTCATTTACGATTTCTAATTCGGATATAGTTGAGTTTAAAGTTGATACTTCATTTGTTAGTGATTGTACCTCTAATGTTAAATCATTTACCGATTGTGTTACTGTATTATAAACTGAACGTAATACTGTATCGGGTAATTCAATTGGAATTTGTGGTATTAATTCAAATATGTTAGTATCTATTGATTTTTTTATCTGAGCATTATCATATTTAGCTCTAACCAATTTTCCACTAACAATACCACCATCTAAATCATTAGTATTAATCTTACCAGCTTCACTTAAATTTCCATATGAATCAGTTGGTATATCGGATAAATCAGGGTATCCCTTTACGATGGGAGAATCCGGCATAGGTTTTCTCTTTTTAGCAACACGAACTCCAGCCGAATTCTTCTGTGGTAAAACAGCTGAACCAGATACTAATATCTTTTGAACTTTTTGTTCGTTTTTTAAACCAGATTGTTTTTTCATCTTACCCTATTACACTAAATGTATAATCTTCATCGAAGAATTGAGGTGTACCATCAATAACAACTTTGAATTCTATTTTATATATTCTATCAACTTCCCAGTTAGATAAATTTAATTTGAAGTAATTACCATCACTATCACAACTTAATTTTGTATAATCACTAAACGGAACGATAACATCATCCGAATGATAATCCTTTATCTGATAATATGAAGTTGTTGGTAAAAATTTACTTATACCATATTGTGCCGTAGATGTAAATGATTTCAATGGATATAAATCTCTACCTATCACTCTCAACTTTGGAGTTGTATTTACTTTGTATTCTTTTCTAAAGTTTCGGATTCCAACTTTTATTTCTTCCGAACTTAGTTCAGTTAATGAACCTGTTGTGAACGAAGTATCATCCCAACCTATTCTTAATTTGGGTTGGTGAATTGTATGAGTTTCTTTACTAAATAATTTTAAGATACCATAATCAGTAGAATCGGATTCACTTGCAAATGGTAGTTTAAGTATTAATCCATCATTTGGTATTGAACCACTAATCCAATCTTCAACGATATCCTTAACATCCATATTAACATCAGATGTTAGATATTCAAAAGTTTGAGTAGCAAAAACCGAATCATAGAATGTTCCACCCAATCCAGCATATGAACCAGTGGATACTTCAGAGAACTCAGCGGTTTGTAACCAACGTTGGATTGTATCACCTTCTCTATTATTCCAAGTTACACCAGCGGTTGATATATCATCAAATCGAGTACCATTACCCATTTCCCAACTTTGTGAAATCGGATATGCTTCTAATGTGAATTCCAATGGTAGTTCTTCAGAATCAGTTTCTCTTAATATAAGAGTTGCCTCATCTAACCTAACATCACCATCTACAATACTTTGAGATACCCCATTTAAATCAAATTTAAGGAGTGCTCTGGATACATCTTTGATGTTACCATAATATACCTTACTTACTTCCAATACTTCATCTAATCCAGTATTCTGGTCAGGTTGTTGTAAGTAAACCGATGCATCTTTTGATGCTGTTAAAAAGTAATACATTTATCTAGCTCTTCCTTTTATATCCACATCTGGGAATTTGATTTCAAAAACAGAAGGGTCCAAAGATGGATACAATATCTTATCTTTAATAGCCGCTTCTATGTTATATGAATTTGGTGCATAATTATCATGACACTTATTCACTATTTCTAATTTTGGAACCGAACTTACACCATCAACGTTTGCTAATAGTAGTTCCAATTCTGAAATATTTATTGTATTATTAAATGTCCAATTATTAATATCAAAGTAATCTTTCATTTCATTAATACATTCAGTAACAACTTCACTTTTATTATAATTCTTTAAAGTTATTACCTCAAAGTTAATACCAATATTGATAATAAATCCATCAGATATATTAACACCATCAGTTAAAACTTTGTATTCATTTAAATATGTTTTTAAATTCTCTTTAACAGCCGAATTTAATGTAGATAATTTACCATTACCATCATACCCTAATAAATAAAGATTGATTGCAAATGGGTTATTCTTTTCGTTTTCATTTGAGGTTTTACCAATCAAGAATTTTTGTAGTTCTTTTTGAACACTCCTTCTATCAGGTTCCTCACTATCAGGCTTATCCACAAACCCCATTACCAAATCAGTAAACTCTTGCAGAGCTTTAGGGGAACTTAAAATAGATGAAGGTGAGTTGTTATCCAATGTACCATCTGCCGTAGCGTAAGCCTTTGCAATGGAACCATATTTAGTTGGCATTGATAACACCCTTACTTGATAATCCTTTGCAGTTACTGCTCTATTTTGTGCACCAAAGTTTGCTAATGAATTCTCTCTAATCTCTTCAATAGTATCACCACCCTTACCACCAGTTGCAGGAACTTCATTTTCAACTGCTACTGAGTTTTTGGTTGCGTTATATAATGCTAATGCGGCTGGATTTAATAATTGAATATCTTCTTCAAACTCAATTGAGTTTATTTTAACTAACGTACCCTTTGCCACATTGGATGATATACCACCACCAACTAAATACTTAACAGTTATAGTTGTATTGGATGGTGATGTTCCATATGTTTTTGTTTTCAAAAAGTTGGTTGGGTCAAATGATTCATTTAACTTACTAATTGAATTAGGTAACCCCAATCCAACATTTTTTAAGTTAGGAATCAGTTGTTCATCATTAGCAGTTGGGTCTCCAGCTCCAAATTGGATAGTAGTTGTACTATCACCATTTACCTTCTTAACAAATCTACGTGGTGTTTTTATTGTTTTTAATATGTAAGGTACCGTTGTTTTAAATTGATATAATTCCGGGTCGTTTGTTTCAGTATTTGGATAATCTTCAAATACCATCTCTTGCCCTAAATAAGGAACCTCATACCATTTATTTCCATTTGAATCTCTTACATCATAGATATCAATTACATTTGTTTCTGATAACTCAATAGTTTGAAATGATTCATAAGAACCAAATTCAACTTCTTTAGTTATAATTTCAGCTGAAATAACATCAACATATTTTTTTACCAAATAGAATGTTGTTTCACCACTCACACTATCAGTTTCGTATATAGTTATCTCCCTATCAGTATCATCCGAAAAATCAACAACATCTTTTGTTATAAATGTAGTTTCACCATCGGAAACCTGCATACCTTCTTTAATAGTAAGTAAGTAGGTTTCATCATATGTATTACTACCACCTACCCCAGTAGATGGAACCAATTGATAAACTGAAAGAGTTGTTACCGCAGGTGATGTTACCTTTGGTTGATATCCTAAATATTGTGCAAGTGCAATTACATTTTCAATATCTTCCGCATGAACCATTAAGGATTCTTTAAGTGTATCATCAATGTAATATGAAAGGGAATCACCAATATAAGATGCCATCTCTATAAACATCATACCTGGTGATGATTCATTAAAATCAGAATAGGTTTTTGGGAAATATGTTTTAGCAAACTCAATTAGATTTCCTCTATATTGAGCAAAATCTTTATTAAGGTATTTTATATCTTTACCTCTATTCTTAAAGTTTTTATTTGTTTTTGTTATAGCCATATTGTTATCCCTGTGCTGTAAATGTTACTTCGTTTAAATCAGTATTATCACCAATTCTAAATTTAACTGAAACATTTATTCTATTATTATCTCGTAATGTATCAGATGAATCAACTACAATTTCTTCAGCGGTTACATATGGTAACCATTGTTCCAAACTCTCATTTATAGTATCTTCAATTCTACCCTCAAAATCATCAACGTTTGGTTCAAATAATAATTCCTGCAATCCACTTCCGAATTCGGGTTGTAATATTCGTTCACCTCTTTTTGTTAATAGAAGATTTTTAATGTTAGATTTTACTTGTTCCGATGTTTGGAAAGTTTGAGAAAATGCGGTATTTGTAATTTGAATAGGCAAAGATATACCAATCGCATAATCATTGAATGATTGCGTATCCTTTACTATCTTAGAACCTAATTCAACTGCCATAATTTATTTACATTCCCGGTCTCCAAGGACCTTTTGATTTATCCCAAGCTTTTATTAACTCAGAGTTATCTCTATTTAAAATTCTATCTAATCCAGCTAATCCAGTTGTTACACCCAATCCTTGCTTTTTACCAGCAGGTTGCATATCACCATATCCCATTTTATCAACGATACTTTGTTGTCCCAATGTATGAGTACTTTGTGTACCAAATTCCATAGTCCTTTCAGATACCTCAGTTGGTGCACCAGCATAGGTTGGTGTTTGTTGTACATTATCCAACACACTTTTTGTTGTATTTTCACTTATACTAAGTGGTTGAGTTTGATTTAGTATTTGATTTAATACTGGATTCTTACTCAACACTCTTTGGGGTTGGGTTGGTTGTTGGTTTAATGCGTTATAAATAACCGGCTCATCCATAAATGTAGGTTGAGTTGGAACCATTTCATTAGTTGGTTTTAATGCCTCTCTTAGCTGTTTGTTTTCTTTCAACAACTTAGCCATTTCTTTCTTAACACCCGCTTTTACCAACTCAGGTAGAACTGATTTAATCTCACTCTCTACAATAATTTGAATTGCCTTTACTAATTTATCAGTATTCATTTTATTATCTTTTATATTTACTCTCCTTATAAATATTTAAATTAAGTATTTTCATTTTTTAATCACAACAACACCCATCATCGGTAAGTTGTTTTTGGAAACTGGCTATGTAAGCCTTTACATCAAATGAATCAACACTCATATCAGGCAATGATACATTTATTACGTTTTGTAATGATGTATCCCCACCTAATATATTACCTTGCCCATCACCTTGTCCATCACCTTGTCCATTATCTTGCCCAACACCTTGCCCATTATCTTGCCCATTATTGGTATCATCATCAATTTGGTCAGTTGGTGTAATAGCGTTACCATCACTCCCATCACTTTGTTCAATCACAGGTGGTTCACTACCATCCTCAGATGGGAAGTTGATATTTGGTATTGGAATCGCTGGTGGTACTAAATAACCACTCCATGGGATAATACCTGGAGCTGGTATTGGTGCTGGTATGGATGGATATAAAGATGTTGTTTGTATAATACCACCAATACTAAATAAATGAATTAATGCAGCAAGTATAAACAAATCTACCATTATATCCGGCTTACTAACAGGTATTAATGGTGGATATTGTGGCCAAGTTCCAGTATTGATTACCACATTAGAATTTACAGCTATGTTCTGAATTGAACCTGGAGCTGGTATTAGTGGTATTGGAAATGGCCTCATTTGTGCACCTGCCCAATATGCTTTTACACCATTACCAAATTCGTTTATTAATGAAAAGTTTTGACCAGATGGAGTTGCTAATCCTTTTAATAAAGAAACCCTAAAAAGAGTTTTCATTATTTCTTTATTTCCCCCTTGTACCGATTCAAGGTTTATGAAATCCTTACCACGCTTTACAGCGGCATCATATTCATCAGCCCAAATGGTTGCAACATCATCAATAGTATTATTAGTTGTATATGGATTGGTTTTTCGAATTATATTTGCTTTGAAGAGAGACCAAGACATTACGATGTTTTATTTAGATTACTCAACATTGTTCTCAACTTACCTTTGACTGTAGTGAAAGATGCCACATTGAGTGGTGGCGAAGATATACCAGCTCCAGTTGCTACGGTCATCACTTCTATTGCTGTAATTAGTTCAGTCATTAATTGTACCAATGTTTCACCCTTTACCAATGATTCTAAGTTTGCATCACCTAAGTTAATTTTACCATTACCACTATTGATATTTACATTTCTATTATTCGTTGTGATATTTGTATCACCATCAACAGTTACATCTATACCATTAGTTGCATCAATTGAGAATTGACCATCGGTTATAAACCCAACATCTTTTTTAGATGCAAATACCATTTCAGCTGCTTTAGCTGATAGTACAATTCTATCCGAATTTAATACAATTTGATTTCCTTTTAATTCAGATGGGTAGTTTTTAAAAGATGCACGTGAATTTTCAGTTGGTAATGTATATGGTAACAAATACTCACCACTACCTAAAAATATTATGTTACCATCTTTATTTATATCCTCAGTTGTTGTAAATGATTCATCGTTTTGTTTAGATTCAGCATTTTCACCATTTCTAATTGTTATAGTTGGATTCAATTCATTTTCTGGATTATTGTATCCACTAAATCGTATTGATTGTCCAAATCTACTTTCTATATAAGAATCACCCTCATATAATTTTAACTTATGTACAAACTCATCGGTTTCAAAGTAATCACCATACCCATCATATTCGTTACTACTATCATTAGTACTTCTAGCTATACCAGTAGTACTTACACTTTGATATGTTGAACTATTACTAACCTTAGCTTTAGAATCAGTACCAAATGTTGTTTTTATGGTTGTTTCATCCGCATTATTATTTGGAGTAAGTTCAGTACCACTTCTTTCATAAAAGAAGTTACCAGTTGCACCAGTTGTTATTGTTACAATTTCGTTTTTAAGTGGTAGTGATTTAAAATTTAAATTCTTAGGATATGCGGTTTGTAGTTTTCCAGTATTAGCGGATGTATCTGTTGTTAATCTAAATCTAATAGCACCCACTAAACGAGTAGTAGGATTATCAACTTCTACTTCTGGTATAATTGGATTTTCTTCATCCAATATTACTTCATAGACAACACCAGACCTCTTATCACCTTTTTTAAAGTGTCTTTTGTTTTGGTTTGATTGTATGCTTTGATTCCTTGCGTTACCTATTCCCATTTTACTTTTCCAATTTTTGCTTTACCTCTTCGATTTCATTTTGAATATCATCCATTCTTTGAACTTCCATTTGAACTTCATCGATTTGAGAAAGTAATTGTTCTCGCTCTGCTTCAGATAAGTAACCTTCTTCACCTTCACTTCTAGTTCCGGCAATCATAATTCGTTGTGCAATTGTAGCCAATTTAATCAATGATTCATCGTTACGAACTGATGTATCTATTAAATCTTTTATAAGTGGTCCAATATATCGCATATCGTTAGGATTACGAACTAACTTTCGTAGTTCAGCAATTACTTCAGAGATATGTCTCTTCTTATTAATTTGGTTATTGTAGATATCTTCAAAGAGTCCACTTAAGCTTTTACCAGGAAATATTTCGAAATCATTTGACATAGCATATTGATATTGTATTCAATATATAAATATCAATAAACTAAAAAGTAACGGAGGTATCTACTTCATCGCATCCTCAATTGCCTTTTTCATTGCAACTGAAAATTCGGTTTGTTCAAATGGTAAGTTCTCATCTTGAAGTTGAAGAAGTGTTGCCGATACATTCATCTTTGCTGAACCTATGCCAATTGTTTCAACACCATCTTTCACAACTTTTACTGTTACTAAAGTTTTCTTTTGTTTGAACTTAAATGGTCCAACTTGAATTCCTTTGGTTGGTGCTTTGATTGATTCAACGGTAACATAGATTGGTGAACCATCTTCACATAATGGAGCAGATTGTCCAACGATTTCTTCGGTGATTTGTCTTACACCAAAGGTAAATTTCTCTTCAGGAATTCCTTTAAGAGATGCAAGTGAGATTACACTTGCTACGAAATAGCATACTATTGTATTCATTGTGTTATAGTATTTGAGTTAACTGTCCTTCGGTGTTTTCCCAAAGAAACGATATAAAACCTATCCAAATTGTTAAAAGTTCTAACCGCAGATTTTGGATATTTTAAGTGATAAGTTAAACTATTAGCGTTTACTTCAACATCATCCTTTTCCGATTGTGAATAAACATAGTTATGATTGTATGTGTAATTAAAGAGTTGTCCCAAATTATAAATTTGATATGCAGAAAATACATCCGAATAAGTTACAATATCCGAACTATCGGGTTCATAGAAGTTCATTGTGTGATAATCCCACGATGAGATTTCATTGGGGAACATCCTAAGATATGCAAGGTAATTCATTTCAGATTGTGTGAATGTATTTACCATATTAGAAGCATCAACAATTACTTCATAATCATAGTTATTGGGATTAGAAAATGAAACAGTACCAGTTAATGTTGTAGTTTGAGTTGCTAATGTATCACTTATACCAGGTTGAACATTGTTTTCAATCAACCACGCTTGTCCGTTGGTATAGTTACCACTACTTATCAAATTACTGGCTATCCAACTTGAACCATTTGATAATCCTATTTGTTCTATATTAGAACCATCAGCAAGGAATTGTCTGAGTACTACTAATATTTCTTCGTTGTTGTTTTTAGTAAAGTAAATATCAATCTTTGTATTGATACCGGTCACATTATACTTGTAACTTCCTTCATATCTAATTCTAAATACATCTCCTAATGATGGGTCATTATAAGTTTCAGTAGATACATGCGACATATTATTATCCGTAGAGCCATTGTTAACGGAAGTAAAGTGTAGAGTGGGTACATTTGGCGCAGATGCTGAACTATTATAACTATTATAGGTTGTGGTTGGAAATGCCATCCAAGCATTAGCGTGGAGTTTACCCGTTGAGTAAGTTGTTCCTCCAATTGACGGTTGATACCCCGATGGGATGTTTACTATTACCGAACCTTGGTCTGAATTGGTAGTTGAGAATATTGTAGATGTACCTTGACCTCTATCCGAAGGTATCCCATTTGTCATTTGAGTTATACTACCAATCGTTCCACCCGGTTGTGAGTGAATTACCGTTACTTCGATACCACTCATATCTTGAACACCAACAGTAGCAAAGGTAATGTTTTGTGCAAACAAACCTATTGGAAACAACAATAAAATTTTCAACCATCGTATCATAACAACATCTTCGTACCAGTCATTAGTTGAAAGTTTAATATACCCTCACCCATTAAATATACAGTTGAGGTAGATATGTTAAACTTAAAGGTTTTTGTAACATTAAAATCGAAACTTGTTAGAGGTACAAAAAGGAATCCCCCTTTGAACCATTGTCCTTCATAGAAGAAAGTATAAGGTGAGTACATTGCAATTCCCATAAGGTTCATCGCAAATCCTCTATATCCATTAAAGGTAGTGAATGTACCAACATTTGCTGCCCAATTTGAGAATGTTTCATCACCCAATTGACCTACTGAAAAGTTTGTTCCCATTAATGTAGTTAGATACTTACTTTGTTTAAATGCGTACATCACATTGCCCGTATTGAACCAAGTTTCTTGAGATACATTATAAAGGAACGAATTAGATGCAATAATCATTGATTCCTCAATCTTAAAAGAACCATATCCCGTTAGAGATATTTCATTTTGTCCAGTTGTGTAATTCAACAACCCACCAGCGGTAATTGTTTGTTCGGTATTTGCCCAAGTAACACCCATATTAAATTTAAGGTTATCGTTACCACTTTCTTTATAATCTGAACCATTACGAACAACTACCATATCACCACTTGCAATCAAAGAACCCTTTCTTGCTCTTGCACCATTTTTCTTTTTCTTCCCACCACCTCCACCACCGGAGTCATCTTCGGAATCAGATGATTGGCCGCCCGATTCTGCATCAATATCTTTATCACCAATAGCACCACCACTTGATGAACCACCATCCCCATCGGAAGTTGCTCCACCACCATCAGTAGATTGTCCGCCTTCAGAAGAACCACCACCAGTTCCCCCACCAGAAGAACCACCGCCGGAATCACCACCTCCACCAGAACCACCAGAACCTCCGCCTGATGAACCTCCACCAGTAGAACCACTTCCACTATCTCCACTACCAGATGAACCACCAGAACCTCCAGTATCACCACCAGTGTTACCACCACTACCTCCACCAGTATCTCCACTACCAGAAGATGATGAACCACCATCACCAGATGAAGTACCAGTGTTATCGTTGGATGAACCACCACCATCACCAGATGAAGAACTTCCACTATTTGAAGAAGATAAAGATGATGAACTACCAGATGAAGAACCACCGGATGTTGATGAACCTAATGTGGCTAACGCACCAGTTATATTAGTTACAGTATTAGTTACGTTCGTACCAACCGCTGATGAGGTTGTTCCACTTACTACTCCAGCATTTCCAGCACAAGGATTTGAACCGGGAGGAGATGCGGCATTAATAGAAGCAACCCAAGCCTCATAACCACCGGTCTGAAGTTGGGTTGCTGTAAAGTTTTGATATTGTCCTGCGTAAAAAAGAGTTACCGAACCTGAAGGTTGTGAAATAGTTACAGTATTAGGAACACCCGTACAAGGGTCAACATAAGTGTATTGGAACGATTGTCCAAAACCCTTAAACCCTATAAGAAGTAATAATACTATTAACCATTTCTTACCATCCATATGCTTCCATACGTTTAACAAGGTTTACCGTAGCAACCTCTAACGCACGTTGGGTAGCAATACCAACAGTAGAATTATCAAATCCCATTTGAGGATTTTTGAAGAATCCCTCACCTACTTGAGTTGCAGTTCCCTGTCCACTCGCTACGATGTATTGTGAGTTATCTACATTGACCATTCTGATTTGGATACCCATAATAGTAGTGTTAGTTATTTCTGATTTACCTCTTACATAATTTTCACCATATGATACTGCGAAATCATAAATCTCAGCATATACGATGTACTTAGGTAAAGCAATACCCTCCATCTTTAACTCAGTTTGTCCATCACCCATTCCATTGAGTTCGGCTTCCCAAGCATCTAACATTTGATTTTGGATGGCTTCCTTTTCTTCAGCGTATTTGAATCGTTGAGTCATTTCAAAGTTCTCAATGATTCTATTAGATACACCTAAACCAACTCTCTTATCTCTCAACTCAGGGAACATTTCCCAAAGTTCTTTATTTACGTTAAGTTTTGATAATTGAACAATTTGTTTCTCACCTGTAAAAGGTGGCATAGTATTCAATGGTTCTGCTTTCTCAAAATCAGCTTGGTATTGAACCACACCAACTGATGAAGAACATGAGGTTGCGAATGTACCAACGAATACTAAAGCACAAGCAGTAAGGATGAGCATCAAAGGTGCTACTGTCCATTCTAAAATTACATCTTTTCTCGTTCTCATAATTATTTATTTTTTTCTGCTCTTTCTCTCTTCAATCTAGCCATTCTTTCCATTGGAGTTTCTGGCTTCTCTTCTACCACTTCAACAGGTGCAGCAGGTACTTCCTTTACAGTTTCTCTGATGATTGTTCTCGTAGGAGCAGGAGCTTGTTGAGCAGGAATGTTAATAATTACACTCTGATTCTGAGTGTTAGTGTTTGAGTTGTTATTCTCATTACTATTGAAATTATTATTCTCAACAGGCACTACCAACTCAGTTGGAGCATCCGATTCTTCTTCAATACCCAATATTGAATTGAATTGAGTAGTTACAAATGTACCAACAGCTGCAACCATTGTTCCAGCCAAACCAATGATACCTTTCTTTAAGGAACTCATTCCTTCTTTGATTTCTTCTTTCATAATAAATTAATGTTACTTTTTAATAATTCTATAAACCTTATCTCTATCAGCCGTAACCAATCTTACCAAATACATTCCGTTTGGTAAGTTTTCCATTGTGAAACCTTGGAATTGGAAACCACTTTGATAAATCTTGTCAGACCATCTCATAGCTTCTCTACCATTCATATCGTAAACCATTGCGTTAATATTACCATCATCCAAATATGTATGGTATTCAAATACAATCCAATGTCCCATTAATTCAGTTGTTGGGTTTGGATAAACTTTGAATCCATTCATCATTAAATCTAATTCAGGGTCTATTGAGGTTCTATTAACAACTGAACCATCATTTGGTGAAGGCTTAACACTAACATCTTGTGCATATCTATCACCTGCCATTTTTTCAACTATTTTTAGTGGTGATTGATTCCAACCCAATGGGTCAATTACCTCAAAGTTGAAAGTGAACTGAGTTGTCATATCATCAACCAATGAGGGGTTTAATCTATCTTCGTGTCCAGCCCAAAATACTTTTCCCTTTTCAACCGAAAGAACTGAAGTCCACTTTGATGTTGCTTCTCCCATTTCGATTGATTCAAATCTAAAGATTGCAGTATCGAATTCAATACCCATTTGAATTGCACCTAATTGGTTACCAAATGTGTAAAGAGTTACAGGTACACTCATCTTATTATCAGCTGTCATTGTTAACTTAGGAATTCTAAATTCAACAGTATCAGGTTTGTTAGAAAGATACACCGCTGGGTCTAAGATGTAATCAGTTCCAATACCAGGGTCAGCCATTTTAGCAACTAACACACCAGGGTTGTTGTATCCAGTTGTAGTTGCATCACCCACTACATATATGTAAGGTTTAAGTGAATCCATTGAGTTTACGATTGTATCAATTGAATAAACTCTTGGAGTGTTTGTCCAAGTTGGAGATGCGGTTGCTGCTAATGCTGATGTGTACTCATCTGGCCATAAGATTGCCACATTGTTCACACCACTAAATAAGGATGTCCAAGTTGTAGATTGTAATGCCAATCTATTGAACATTGCGAATGCATCTGAAATGGTTACATCGTTACTTTCGTTGATATCACCAGCGTACCATTCGATTCCCGAAAGTGTGTCTTGTTGAGAAGATTGGTTTGCTAATTTATATGCATCAGTTACGGATAATGCGAATCCATCACTCATCGTATCCGATTGTGCGGTTATTCTTAAATTCCAAAATGCAGTATCCAATTGGTCTTGTACAACGAACAACCCATTTGAGTTTGTTGAATCAGTTCCGATTGGAGTCCATAAACCAGAAACATCTGATTTTAATCTTTTCTGAGCGGTAAACCACATACCTTGTGCTGGAGTTCCATCTGCGTTTCTTGCGATGATTGGGAACTCTAAGGTATCCATTTGGAAATTACCACCATAATTGTGCATTGCTAATGGAACATCTAAACCAGAAGTTGTAGTTGCTAAGTTGTTGTAAGTTGTTGAACCAGCAACTGCGATTGAATCTACAACACCATCATATGTAGTTGTGTGATACAATCTTAGTTTGAACATTGCCCCATCTGCCCAATCAAATCCACTATTCGTACCTGTATAAGATGCAATAACATTCACATAATCGGAATTAGCGAAGTACGAACCATACTTATCCGTAATCGGAGTAGCAGTTGGTCCCCAATAAATCTCAGGAGTTGTGAATGATGTATTATCATAGAAGATTCTGAACTGAACAGCTGAGAATATATCGGATAGTGTTGGGTTAGCGTAGTGTAAATAAATTTCGGTGTAACCTACCGAAATATCTTGCTCTAAAGTAAATAGAGTATCCACAAGAATGTGTGGAGAGTTTGAGTTAGGAGCTGTAAGTATTTCATTAGCCCCATTTTGACCATAAGACACAAATGGTAACATTAGTATCAGGCCTAATAAAAATCGTTTCATAAGATAATTACTCTTTGATTAAGTAACTATAACCTATTAATAAAACTGAAGTAATTGGTGGAACTGTTTTAGGAATTTGTAGTGTTTCCTAATTTATCTAAATATAAGTATTATGCTAGTAGGAAAAGAATTCATCTTCATCTGGATTATCGGATACCTCACCATAATCTAAATATTCATTTAACATTCGTTTTTGATGTTCTTTCATTACGTTAACAACTTTGGTAATATAATGAGTTTTACAATCAGTCATTTCTCGTATCAAAAGATATAAATGCTTTTTGTTAAAGTTCTCTATGAATTGACTTCTTCTAAATAGTTCTAAGATTGCATCCGCTATCTGAATATCTCTTTTTTTTGTAAATACTTTTGTTAGATTCTTTTCCCAATATGCTAACATTAATTCTTTAAACTCACCATACTCAGTACCAATTTCATCATCATAAAAATTATCTTCAGGATTCCAAGCTTCAGGCATCTGAGATAATAAATCAGTTTTTTTGTAACGTTTGTAATTTCCGTTATTTTGTAAAATTAAATGATTTTTTGCAACAATAGAAAAATATGAAAATGCTCTACCCTTATCAGGTTGATACATATGAATTTTTTGTATCAATACAGATACAACCTCACTTTGTATATCAGATTTAGGCACATCAAAGTATGAAAACTTAAATGTATTTAAAATATTTTCAGCTAGTTTTTCAAATGGAAATTGAATTCTTTCTTTATATATTTTATTTCTTTCATGCGGGTCAGTACTTGCATTATATTCTATAATAGCTTCTTGTGCTGGTGTTCCGAAGTATATCTTTGATTTCTTTTTTCTCTGTTTTGCCATAATTTAAATGTTATCTTTATATTTCTTAATAACATCTTTTAATTCTGAGAATACTACACCCACTTCATCATCGGATTCAAATGAACCCTTTAAATCCAACTGCCTCATTTCATCTAACATAGATTCCAATGTTTGCAGAGTATTATAATCGTTGTTAACAACGTTTAATTGAGATTGTTCTACTTGAGTAACCAAACGAATACCTCTCCAAAAAAGAAAGATATTCAGTATGATTGATACCCCTAATATAATATATAAAATTTCCATAATATAAAAGATAATGTAAATATACGAAAAATATTTCAATTTTCCAAATTTATTTTTAGGCTTCTCCTTTCGGGCCCATTAAAAAAGTTGAATAATCAAATTCAGCTTTTTGAGTGTGGTTAATACTATCCAACTCTTTAATCTTAGCTATAAGATTATCATCAAATTCCTCAACATCTATTAATTCATTTTCTATCAAAGTATCCATTATGGTTTCAACTATTACTTCTAAAGTTAATAGTTTGTGTAATATAGTTTCATCTATCATACTAATGAACCGGTTGTTACATTCATTGAATTAATTAACTCAGCTAATTCATTATCCAATTCTGTTCTAATTTCAGTTTCACCAAATGCTCTTTTAATTGAATCTGGGTGATACCCCATAGAACTTGCTAAACGAACACACATGATTTTAAATTCATATATGTTCATATCATCGGGCATATCAAATGATATGCTCATAGCCTCCCTATTAGTGGGTTCTTCTGAAGTGTATGTGAGTATTGCCATTATACTAATTGATATCCTTTAGATAAAAGAGATTCTGCTTTTTTATATTTAACAAATTCCATTTCACCATCTGGTGATTGTAACATTACTCTCTCATTTCTACCCGGCTTCTTATCAGCAGTTATCTGAGTAGTATATCTCCTAGTTGGATGTGTGATATCAATACCATCGATTGAATCAATTAATCGTTGTGCAATTACACATTCAAACAATCCAATATCCTCCATATATTCATCATTGTTTTTCCAAGATGATTTATCTGCCTTAAACTCAACTACACCTAAGTTATCAGTTTCAACTGAAAATGATGAATGTCTTACAGTCCTTCTGGTCTTATTTTTTACAGAATCCTTTTCATAATAAACAACCATATTATCAGAACGTTCAATTATAACTGGATTTACTAAAGTTAGTTCATCATACTCACCACCAAATCTAAGTGTGATAATTCTTTTATCAATACCAACATCATTACCACTAAAAGTAATACCATCTAATTTAGATATTGCATTTTTATATTGTGTTAAATCTTCGTTGCTAACTTCAGTTTTATTTATTCTCTTTACTATCATAATATTCTTTTAATTTTTTATCCAAATACTCTACTGATTCAGTACTACCCACCACTGCTCCGTACTTTCCATAAAAAGGAATCCACTTATCATAGTTTGATTCAATTCTATTTTTTAATTCGTCTAACTCAGGTAAATGTACCTTTACATAGCTCATAATAAATCTTCGGGCGTTTCTCTATAAACTCTATAACTATCTTCATCAAAATGTTCGGTTGATACCTCAAATACGATTGAGTTATCTTCCAATGCAATCAACTGATGTGGTAATCCTCGTTCGATAAGAACCGATTGTCCTTTCTCCAATTGAGTACCTTCTAATTTACCACTTTCAACATCCAACCAATTGAATTGAAATCTTCCTTCCTGCACATACCAACTTTCTTTTTTCTGAAGGTGGTAATGCATTGAAAATCTATTTCTATTTTTTGTGAAAACTAAAAGTTTACCACAATATTCTGAATCGTTATGAATCCAAAGTTCATAACCCCATCCCTTTTCTACTCTCTTAGGAGTTGTAATATTAGTATCTATAATCATATTATCCGTTTATTAATTTACTCACCTTATTTATGAATGGAAGTATAGCAAGTTCTTTTGCTTTGGCTTCTACCATAATATCAACATCCATTCCATATGTATTTGGAACCGAATTAATATAATCAGAATGAGCTTGTGGTTTTAGTTTATTATTTTCCTCATGTAGTGATTTTGATTCAGAATAATGTACAACGGGTGTGATACCTTCTGGCCACGTTGATACAGCTAATTTAAGAGCCTCTTCTTCATTCAACCCACCAGTACAAAATTTGTGATGATGGTAATCAAATACAATAGGAATACCAATCTTTTCATGTATGTACATTAAATCTTTTACTGAATACATTGATGCTTTATCATCATTCTCAACAGTCAATCTACTTTGTACTGATGGTGATAACCTTTTGAAGTTCTCACAAAATCTATCCATAGCAGAAATCTTATCACCATACACACCATTACAATGAATGTTAAGTTTGTTGTAAGGTGTTTGTGATAACCCCATTAAATCAAATACCCTACCATGTATTTCCAAATCAGTAATTGTATTTTGTACTACATTTTCACGAGGTGAAACTAATACATTGAATGGGCCTGGGTGAGAAGTGATACGGATACCATTTTTCTTAGCATAATTACCACATCCTTCTAACAAAGTTTTGATACGATTGAATTGTGGTAAATCTTCAAACTTATATTCAGATGCCCATGGAAAAAATTCAGATGATAATCTGAAGAATTTAATTCCATTTTCATTATTCCATTTAAGAATGTGAAATAAATCTCTAGCGTTTTTTAAACCCAATTCACCAGCATATTCCAAACCCCGTTCTTTGAAGGTTTTTTTAATCATAGAACGATTTGTGGTAATCTTTGGCTTTTGTGCCGATAGAGTCATATTAATACAAGCGTATCCTAAATCCATTTTTTATTTGTTTATACACAAATATACGAAATATATTTGAATTAAACAAATGTTTTAATAGGTTTTTGAACTAAAGTCCGTTGGATATGAATTATCCGATTCGTTTTTTATATGAGTTAACCAATAATTAACTGCGTTTTGATTATTAATCCACTTAGAAGTATCACCCCAATTAAAGTTAGGTCTAGCGTAGAATGGTCTTTCATTCATTACATATTGTGCTCTCTTTGATGAGGATGGTACTGGTTCATCTATTAGACCATCTCCATTATTATCATATCCATCAATAGTTCCATCACCATCAATATCAATACCCCTACGAGATGTATCTCTTTTTAGATTAGTAAATTCATCAACTATAACATTTTCTTTTATAATTTCACTTGATTCATCCTCCTCTTCCCACTCTTCAGATTCCTCAATTTCATCTTCCATAATCCCTGCAAGTTCCTCAATGAGTTCTTTAAGGTTTTCTTCACCATCTTCCTCACCAAATAAATCTTCGTTGAGTTCTTCCATATCCATATCGGATACCATATCATTCATTACTTGGTCTAATGTGTGGTCTTCATCCCATTCTTCATCAACAAACTTTTCTCTATCATTAGCTTTAGTTTCATAAAAGTTCTTTAGTTCTTCATCTTCTAACCCATCTTGTAAAGTATTATCCCATAAATCGGATTCTTCTTCTTCAGTTTCTTCACCATAGAGTTCTCTTTTCTCAACTACTTTCTTTTTATCCTTTTCACCTTTATCAACTTTTAATGCGGTATTGAATGCGATTACTAATGTTACTGCCAATGGGTCAAATACAAATACGATAAATAATGCAAACCAATTTACAATAGTATTCATTGGTTTACCAGTTGCCTCTGCTATAAACTTTAGAGGACCAACTTCACCTGCTACTTCTGAACTTTGTTGAATACTAAGTACTTTGATATCCAATGAAGTGATTGAATCGGATAGTACTTCTATTTTTTTTGATACTCGTTCTCTTTCCGATTTAGCATCGTTTAGTTGTCTTTCTAATGCTCTACGAGTAGATGATGAGGTTGTAGTGATTATCTCACCCGTTTCCTTATCCTTATATTGAATTACATTATTTGATAATCCTTTTGATAATTCAGATATAGATTCTGCTAATTGTTTTTTCTCAGATGTGTACCCATCTAATTGTTCTTGGAATCTTCCCTTCTTTAGTTCAACTAACTCAACCTGTTTATCTACAACACCTAATTGGTCTGCGGTTATTTGATATGCTGATGTTAGGAATCCATAGATACCTGCTGAAGTGATTAAGATTAGTACAAATACACCTACTAATAAATAAGTACGAAGTGCTTTATTAATCTTATCCCAATAATTGTAAAGGAATCCAGCAGATATAAGTTTACCAAATTCTAAAGAACTTGCCATTAGGATAACGGCAGTACTTGCTCCTGCGAATAATTTGGATAGACCAGTTACTGAGAAGAAAGCAGCTGCGGATGCTATTAACAACGCTGCTAAGCCTAATAAGAAAGTTCTGAATTTCACCTTATGATAACTCCACTATATTTTTTGATAGATTCAACAAATATTGAATTTCATTTGCTAACTTAATCGCATCCGATTGGTTAGATGGTCGTTTACCTTCTAACATTTCTTGAATGGTATTTAATCTATTTTCAATACCCTCAATGTGATTTAATGCTTTTTCTTTGTATGCTGGTTTCATAAAACTTATTATTTTTAATGTATATATAAATATCAAAAAACCAAAAAGGGAGAATTTAACAACCCTCCCTCTATTTGATTTCCGTAACCTAAGTTAAAATTTGATTTTAACTTTTTTCCCTTTTTGCTCTTCTTTCTTATCTAATACGATGGTAAGAATACCATTCTCAATAGTTGCATCTGAAGATGTTCCATCATAATCTTTACCAACCGTAAATTTAAGATTTACATTACCAATTACAGCGTTTACCCTTTCAGTAGTTGCTTTAATATGAATTTCATTTTCAGTAGCATTTAATTCTACATCTTTAGGATTATGCCCCGCTACATTCACAATAAGTTCCATCGTACCTTCTTTGGTTTTGTTAATGGAATAATGTCCCTCATTACGATGAGGCATTGTTGGTGTGTAAAGTGAATCCTTTAGGATATCATCAAATAAATTGTTAAACGAATAAGTCATGTCATTTGTATTTTTTAAGTTAAACATATACATCCCATATTACCAAATTTGTTCCATTTATTATTTTATGACACTTAGTCAGTTTTATTAAAAGTTTTCGGAAATATTGTCATACATTCCAGTTGCTTTTCGGTATTCTGAATTTTCTATTCGAGTACTCATATGGTCAGCCCAATGTAGAATGTAGGGTAAATCCGTTTTTACTTGGAAATCTTCGTTGTAAGAAATAAAATATTTCTTAGTAGCATCATTATATAATCCATCAGCCATATGGATACCCAATTGTTCTTTTTGAGTATATTTGATTCCATACTGATTCAATAACCAAAACGCTCTATCGGTTACATCAAAGTATTGTAGTTTTGGATTATGAGTAAAATACTCTTTCTTGTTTTTTTGATGCCACTCTGATTCTTGTGGTAGGTAGTAAGGTTCTTTACCATCCCCCAACTTTCCTAAATCATGATGGAATGCTGCGAATAGCAATTCTTCATCGGTAAAATTAATGTAACCACCACTTGCTTCAAACATCTTTTTGATTTTGTAAGCGTTTGTAGCAACATTCATAACATGGTCTATGTAACCACCCGGATATGCTGAGTGGAAATTAAGTTTACCACTCGCAGGTGCCATAGCCAATTCAGTTCCCAATTCGTTTGGAGAATACATATGTAATAACTTATCCAAACGTTCTCCAGTAAATACTTTTTTGATAGCTTCAATAAATCTATTGTAGTTATCTTCTAATTGTTGTTCATTGTAATTTCTAATCATTCTTCTATGTATTTTCCAGTTAATGCTTTATATAGTATTTCTAATTCTTCTTCAGTTGCACAAAATCCCAATCCATCGGTATCTAACATTTCAATGAAGAACTCACCATCATTTAAACCCAATGCTTTTAGTTCATGCACTTCATCAGTTGCATTTGAAACCAACATTGGTGTGTATTTATCGATATTAGTTTTTGGTAATGGTAGTGTGTAAAAGAAAGGGCCATCTTCATTATCATCAGCTTCATCATCACCATTCTCATACACATCTTCTATTGAAGAAAACTCATCAGCTGAATACTTTTTCCAACCCTGTCTGATAAACGTTTCTTCAGTTATTGGCGTTGCTCTTAACTTAGCAGTTCTTATCATTCTAATATAACTTTAAGTGTATCGTAATATGTTTTATATTCTGTCCACATTCTTGCGGTAACAATCATTGTATCACCTTTCATATCGTAGATTGGTGCAATCATTGTATTTATCTCACCATTGGTTCCACTATATGATGATGAATTAACAGTTGGTACAATAAGACCAGCTGGTATATTTAGTTGAATCGTATCGATTACAACCCATTCTCCTAATACGTTTATAGTACTTCGTACAACATAAGATTCATTATTATCACCAGTAACCCAATTGTGAGATGATTCCCACTCAACTAATTCAGACGGTGTTGGTTCCATCTCATCCTTTAAAACTATACCAGTAATTCTACGAACAGTTTGTTTATTTTCTGATAAACTATCCAATGTTAATCGATAGTATCCGTTTGAATCAATGAATAATGATTGAGAACCATCTTCAGTTAAAAGTGAATCAATTGATAAGGTATATGTTGGAATTGGCTCAATAACATTATCTTCACAACTTACAAACGCAATTCCCAATATCAGTATTAGTAATCCTCGTAACAATTTCATTATAGTAGTTTTTCTAAAATTGATTCCCAATTTGGATATTCGTTTGGTTTATTATCGTTTTCCCAATCCAATCCATATTGTAACAACTCACCTTTGAACTCACCAGCTCCATTTTTCTTTCTATCATCAATTAGGTAATCACCCATCAACATATTTTTTTGGTGAGTAGTAACGATTCGTTTGTGGAATAATTCACCGAAGTGATTCTCAATCCAATATCTTTTATCAGTTAGTGATTCGGGATTTCCCCAAGGAGCAGAAGTAGCGATATACAATTCATACTTACCACTCTCAGCTAATTTCTTTACAGCTTCGATAGCACCTTTAATTGGAGGTGGGTTTCGGAAGATACCAGCTATATGGTCGGGGTTTTCTTTGTATCGTTCATACAAATGAGGATGATTTAGAAACCATTGATTTATCGCATGAGTTAAGTCAACTAAGACTCCATCCATATCGATATAAACTATTTTTTTATTCATTTAATTATTTTAAGGGTTTAACATTCTCACTCATTAACAGGTCTAATATACAAAATATATTTGTAACTACCAAATGTTTTGTGAATTAATTTAACCAAAGATTGTAAATATAATCGTAACTCGCTTCCAAAGAATTAGCAAGTTCTGAGAACAATCGTTCTCTTACGATACTATCACCAACTCCAATGTATTCATAAACATCACCATTAGTGTAAAGTATATTTAACAAACCAGCGAAGTGAGTGTTCTCAGTAATTTCAGTTCCCAACTCATCGGTTGGGTAAGTGTTCAAATAAAAATCTTTAAGTGTCATATCGTTTAGGGTTTATTAGATTAAGTAAGTTGGGCCGTAGTATTCCCATTTATCAGTTCCTTCGAAGATGTTACCTCTACTATGTTTAGCAGGAGATTGCCAACCAGCGGGTTTCATTAAATCACCTTTCTTAATTGGAACTCCTTTGTTAACGCCATCAACCATAGAAACAAATCCCCAAGCAGAACTACCATCCCACAAACGGATGTATTTTCTACCTTTATCAACTCTTAGGGGTTCGTAGGGTTTGTAACCGAATTTACTTTCCCAATACTCTTTACGCTCTTCGTTAACTTTTTCGAGCCACAAATCAAATTTACTTTTCATATCTTTTAGGGTTTTAATCGTTTTAACTCTTACTCTCAATTACAGTACTAACATACAAAATAATTTTGAATTATGCAAGTCTTTTGATGATTATTTTTGATATTTTTCAATCAAATTTACCAACTCCTTAGCGTATCCTCTCGTATTCCAAGAGTAATAAGTTTGAGTTGAAACAATACTCATATTGATTTCAGGAACACTCAATCGGTAACCATTGTAATCTCTACTACCACCAGAAGTGTAGTATCTACAACCAGCGGCCGAACTCCATTTAGTTTCACTCCAATTCATACAATTATTTTGGATTCCCAACTCAGTTAGTAGTTCACTAACTTTGTTAAGGTTTGGCATCCGTGAGTTTTCACAAATTCCTAAATTGGCTTTCTTAACTAATCGTTCGTAGGTTTTAAGGTTTTTCATATCTATCTCTCAATTACAGTACTAACATACAAAATATATTTCACATATCCAAATGTATGAAGAACTTTTTTGAAAAAAAAATCCCCACTAATGAACTTAATCAAAAGTGGGGAAGTACACCTCTAAGGTAGCTGCCGTCAAGGATATCTTTAGTTATACGAATCGTATAACATTTTCAACACTTCATTTAGTGCTTCATGTCTATGGTTATCTTTCAAACTGATTGCATGTACGTGTTGTGAATCTTTAATCTTTGGTACATCATGTATAGCTGAATCATTTGAAAACTTCAAATCAATTTGTTGTGGGTCTCCAGTTAGTATCATAGTTGAACCTTTACCCAATCTACCCAACACCATTCCTAATTGTGGTTTAGTTAAGTTTTGGAACTCATCAACAATAACAACTGCGTTTTCGAATGTTCTACCTCTAAAGTGAGCAAGAGATACCAATTCAATGTTATCATCCTTTTCCATTTTTTCTAAGATAGGTGGTTTGTTGTAAACCTTTCTCATATTAGAACGAATTGGAACTAACCAAGGTTCCATCTTTTCTTCTAAAGAACCGGGTAAGAATCCGTTATCCTCATTGGATACTGTTGGTCTTGTTATAACAATTTTATTTACTGCTCTTGTAAAGTACATATCCAATGCAACTTGAACTGCTAATAATGTTTTTCCGGAACCAGCTTTACCCAATACAAAATTATAAGGATGTATTAGGATATTTGATTTAGCTAACTTTTGTTCATCTGATAAGGTAATATTAAATTTAATTTTCCCCTTTGGAGGAGTTTTTGTAATATTTTCAGCCATTTGTTTTAAATTAAAGTCCTATTCGTTTGTGTGTTTCTTTTCTTTAATAATGATTTCTCATGTTTAACAATACTAGCACATAATTCATATCGTTCCAACACTTCACATAGGTTGAGAAGTTTTTTTAAAGCCAATTTATAATCTGATTTTTCCAATACTGATACAGCATCTACGTTTGTGAACTCTATTAATATTACCGATTGGAGTTTCATCTTTTGTGCGGATTGTATTGTTTCGAATATTTCTCCAAGAAACTCATCACCATTATCCCATAAATAACTATTCAATGTAGTATTGGTAGGTGAGATATATTTTCTCCAGTCAACATTTAATAATGGTCTTTTTTTCAAAGTATAAAATGTTTAATCGTTATTATGTATAAGTAGTATGTATGGTTATTAATTAGTTAAATCTAATAACTACCACCACCTCCACCACCACTACTCACATCATCATTTGATTGAGTGTTAAGTTTCCATTCATTGAATTCAGCATTCCATACATATAATTCTCCGTTTTTGAATACTTCCTCCGAATCTTCAATACCAGCTCGTCCGATAGGTGGATATTGATTTGATGGTGGTGGTGAATTTGTGGTATCAGTAGATGGAGTATCCACAGTTGGTGTTTCGGGTATAGAGCCATTCCACTCACCTAATTCGTTTGCAGGTATTAATCTATCATCGTAATTTTTATTTGGTTTAGATACAACCCAACTAATGTATCTTACTAATTCATTTAAATCATAAGTTGGATTAGATACCAAACTACCAGCATCAGTTGTACTATAATTTGAGTATGAAAATAAGTTTTTAGTAACCTCAACCTGTCCATTAATCTCATTTCTATTTAAGTTGATACTCAACTCAGCATCTCTCATTTTTTGTATCAATTCCTTAAAGGGTGCTATATTAACAACTACAATTTTTCGTTCGTTTATTAAGTAGTTTACTGGTATTGGATTGTCATCACCATACTTACTAATCAAATCTTTCCTAACTTTATCAGATGAGTATAATGTAGGTTCACCAGCATCACCATCTTTTATCGATAATATAAATTTAAAATCAGCTACATCATTTGGAAGGGTATTGATTTTGGATAAATCAAACTTAGGGATATCAACCGAATTTTGTTGATAATCACCATATAATGTAATAACATCAGATGATTCAAAATCACCTACTTTAATAGTTACAGTATCCCCATCAATAATACCTCTTCGTAAATTTATGTTAGATGGAGTTATTGCTGGGATTGGTGTAGAGTTAATACTTATATTACCATCTGATACTATTGAAGCCATTAATCATTTGTTTAGATATAAATATTGTTAATCGTAATATTCTACGATTACTCCTGCTTCTTTAAACATCTTCATTGAACGAATAGATGATTCATCCCATTTATCACCTTTAGCTCCTTTACCTTTTCGTAATACTATTTTGGATACACCACTATTAATAATTGCTCTAGCACAATCTGAACAACTCATTCCACAAGTCATATACATTGTAGTCCCTAATGTAGATACTCCGATTCTTGCGGCATTGTAAATAGCGTTTCTTTCCGCATGTTCAAACCAAAAGTATTTCTCAGGCCTATCTTGCCTTTCACTAATATCATCGTTTATACCCCTTGCAAATGAGTTGTAGCCGGTAGAAACAATCTCATTATCTTTACCAACTACAACTACACCTATTTGAGTTTTCTCATCTTTTGATTTTAACTTAACCTGTTCGGCAATGTTAATAAAGTATTCATCCCAATTCATATTTCAATCACATTTCCGTTAGATGTTAATTTACCAAATCTACCATCTTTCATTACTGAACCATTTGAGAAGATTGTATCTAATCCACTTAATTTCATAGTTCCCTGATTGATGATATCTTGGTGATTGTGGATATGTCCGAATAAAACCAATTTAGGATTTACTTCCATTACTCTATTGAGTAGTGATTTATCACCACATCTTTCTAAGTTACCACTTCTATCCAAAGATAAATCTAAGATACCTTTTGGAGGTCCGTGAGTAACAATGATATCCACATCTTCATCAACATAGTTTCTCCAAAATCTTTCTAACTTATTTCTATCTTTGTTGAAAGCCCACCCATATCCAAATGTTGGAGTATGTGGTGAACCGAAGATTTTAATTCCATCAATGATAACATCTTCGTTTTCTAAGTAGAGGATATTGTGTCTTGCGAAATCTTCTGAGGTTACGAATTTGTTTTCAATAGAAGTATCGTGATTTCCGGCAACAAAAATCTTATACGGAATCTTTAGTGTACGATACCAATCAATAAAACCTCTTACCTCAACTTCGTTGTTATAAGGGTCTCTTGGATTAGAACAATCCCCACTAAAAATCACCATATCAATATTTGCTGGAACTTCCAACAAATTGTGATAAGTGTGTGTATCTGATATGTGCCAGATTCTCATAACTAAATTCCTATTACTAATTCTTTGTTTAACCAACCAATGATGAGTTCTAAATCACCATTCAGATTTCTATTGTGTGTTAACTTCACAAAGGGTAAGATATACATCTGCCCCCATACTGAACATATTTCAAATTTTATTTTGCCCATTTTCCTCGTTGAACAATTTGTGCGATGATACCATATACTGATAAATCTTCATAAGTATCTTGGATTGATTCACCCACTTCATCGGGCTGTCCTAATACTACCAATTGTTTTAATCGTTGCACTTTATCGTTGATACGAAACCATAAACCAGTTAAGGATAGTTTCACATCATCATCAGTTTCCAATGGAGTTCCTACTGAAATGTTACCAGGTCCGTAGTTCCTTTGCTTCTTACAAAAGGTGATATACATTTCTTCTTGAATCTTTTTGAATTCATCCGTTGTGTTGGGATACATTCTCTCACAAAATTCAACTGCGGATTCTCCGTATTGTGGTGTTTCTTCGCTCATACTATTTAATGTTTATGAACAAATATACAAAAAATAATTGAGAGTTCCAAGCCTTTTCAACTAAATTTACTAAATGTGAAATTATTTGATTTTTTTTTATCGTTTGGGGAAACTGGGGTATATCTATATATACTGAAATAACATACTCTAAGGTGAAGCTATGAGTTTAAACGCTTCCAAACTTCAATCAGAAACGATTGTTGGTTCAGATACATTTTTTATTTTTGAATCTTCAGACAACAGAGACACGGTGCAAGACAAGACACTGTTTAAACTGTTTATAAGAAATAAATTAAAATAAAAATTTAGACAAGACAACTAAAGCACTTCATAAGAGAATTTATCAATTCTTCTTACTACTCTATAAACTCTTGCAGATGGGTCCTCATTATCCAACTCATCTCTTTTAGATTGAGCTTCTTCAATAGTATCATATTCATCTAACGTATCTTCTGCGTTTAGTTTATAAACCCATATTTGTCTTTTAGCCCAATTAGGGTCTCCAGCGTTTGTATCAACTGCTACTAATTGTTTTTGTACTGCGTATTCTTTCATTGTGATTTCTTTATTTTATATAAATATCTAAAAAGGTAGTTTTGTACCTATCATAAAAGATTTGATAAGTGGTATGATTGGGTTTGTAGATTTAATAAATGTTGCTCCCACATTAACTGAGAACCTTTTTGTTAATTGTAATGTGAATGAATTTGCAAGAATCACCATTCCATCTATCCGAGTTCCCTTCAGTTGATTTTGTAAATCAAACCTACCCATATATGGTGATTGTGTCCAAATGAATGCAGGTGTATATTGTATTCTAGGTGATATCATAACCATATTCGTATAAAGTAAGTTATATCCTAACATTGTCATTTGATACTTACCCTCACTAAACATATTTACCATACTTATACCAACTCCAGCTGTTCCCCACTTACCCATTGGTTTTAATTTGTTTACCGAAGCAACAATTGTACCATTACCAAAGTTATTCATATATCCCACACTTGCGGATGTAATTGATGATACTTTAGGTTGAGGTGGTGTTATTGGGTCTTTTGTAGTTACAACACTACCCTTTGCATAATGTGAATGGTCTTGATGTATTAATTGAGATACATTAAATTTCTGCATGTGAACTTTGGTATAAGAACCATTAAGAGCAAATTGTTTTAGATTAGAATAAATCATAGCAGTTGCTCCATAGGTTACATCTCCAAAGATTGAGGATTGGGTTACCCCAAATGATATTACCGCATCATAGTTACCTAATAGAGCTTGATTAACCATCATATCTGCTCTGAGTTGAATTGGTAACATTTCAGTTTTCTTCTTTTTCTTTTCTTCTTCTACTTCTTCAGATTCTTCTCCATCTCCATCATCTGAACTATTCTCATCATCAGTTCCTTCTTCCGATGATTCTTCATTTGTTGATTCACCATCGCCTCCTTCACTCTCCGTTGATTTACCTTCACTCTCATTAGATTCAGTTGAATTTGATGAATTAGTATCAGTACCCTCAGTAGAAGTAACCTCATTTGTTGTTTGATTTGTTGCATTTGTTGTCCCTCCATTTGTTGCGGATGTAGCAGTTGAAGCAGCAGTAGATGCCGTAGATGCCGCCTGAGTAGCATTTTGGGCTGTTTGTTGTGCTTGTTGTGCTTGTTGAGTTGATTGAGAACATGGTGATAATGTATTCCACCATTCGTAAGTTTCAATCAACCATTGGTTTAATGTACCATTTGTAAATTCCGTATAAGTAAAGGTTCGTATCTTATTATAAAATGCTACAGTAGCCGAACCATTTACAAAGTTAGCAGTAACAACCTTTACTTCTCCCGTACATCTATCTACAAATGTTTGAGTAAAGGTTGTTTGTGCATAAGTTGAACCACTTATAATCAGAAATAATATTATAAGAAGTTTTTTCATTCATTAGTTTTCGAAGATACCCTTCTTAATCATTCTTGCCACAATTCTCGCTGAAGCAGTTTCCAATGCTTTACGAGTAGCAACTCCTATACCTGATTCTCTAAATGCGATTTCATCCACATCTAAACCAATTAAACCTTCTTGAGTTTTAACAGTCTTAGCATCCCCTAAACCAGACCCCACTAAGTATCTACCAGTCTCAGCATCAGTAAAACGAACTTGCAATCCTAATCGAGTTGTAGAAGTTTGTTTAGAACCGTCTTTAAGAGAAAGTACCTCATCTTCTGAAACTGAGAAATCGTAAATCTCAATCGTTACAAAGTATTCAGCAAGAGTAATCTTACCCACACCATATACTTTATTTTCAGATACACCCTTACGAGATGCAACCCATTGTGATTTCATTCTATCTTTAATTGTAGATTTTTCTTCTACAAACTCAAATCTATTTGTCCAATCCAAATATTCGATTACAATGTTAGTTAATCCCAATCCTACTCTACCATCCCTTAACTCTGGATAAGTTCCGTACAACTCATCTGAGATACCTACATCGAGCAATGCAACAGGTAACATATCCCCATCATAATCGGAAACATCATCGATAGATTTTTTCTTTTCAAATTCTGCAACATATTCTTCTGCTTTTATACTTCCTACTTGTGAAAAGGTGATTTGTGTTAGAAATACACATATCAATAATAGTAATAATTTTTTCATTTTTTGTTTATATTTAATGTGTTTCTTTAATATCTTTTGGTAATCTCCATCCATATAATTTACTTTGCCACGCATACCAAATAGCTCCGCCAAAAAACAATACTATCCATCCAATACCAACCCACTCATTATCTTTTGCATACGATTGAATATTATCATTTAACAATATAAAATTCAGTAAAGTTATGTGAAGTACGAAACCCCATATTTGACCCCACACTCTCCACCATTTTAAAAACTTTTTCATATAATTTAATTTAATTGATTTACCAATCTATTTCTTCCTCTTTTTCTTTTTTCCTCTTAACCGGAACTTCTTTAATAATTGTTTTAGTTTCTGTTGGTTTTTGTTCTGGAATATTGATGATAATTTCAGGTCCAGTTACATTAACTGATTGATTTTGTTCAGCCTTAACCTCAACCTGCTCAGTTTTCTCATCTTCTTCATCCGCAATACCAATGAACGTTTTTACCTCATCCATAAACATTGTACCGATACCAGTTAAGATAACTCCAGCACCAGTTGCAATTTGATTCTTCATGTTTGAAAAGAATCCACCATTGTTTTCTGCTTCTTTACTCATAATTTTATAATTGTTTGTTTAATGATTTTGCTTTGGTTATCTTTAACCAAAAATTTGTAACTCCCTTTAGGTAATGCTTTAGTGTAAATTTGTAATGAATTCACACCAGCTTTACCATTAACTTTTTCATTTGTGTAAGTTATGTTAGTAAAATCATCTATTAAAGATAATGTATATTCACCATTAGAATCGAAGTTTATAATAAACTCATCCCCATCACTTACAACTGTATTTTGTACTTCGAAAATATCCATATGTAATTCAGTATCGTTACCATATGGTTCAACCTCCATCAAATCAGCAGTACATCCAAACACTAATAAAAGTGGTAATATGTAAAATATCTTTTTCATTATTCTATATTCATTTTAAGTTGTTCACCTCTTGCGTTAACCGCATCAGTTGTTGAAAGAATAACCAATCCTAATGTGTTTTGTAACTGGATTGTTGGTGTAAATGTTAAGGTGTACTTTGTTGATGAATCCAAAAATTGATTTTGAATTTGTACTAATGACCCAATATTAATATTATTACCTTTTAGATTACTAAAGTTAGTAGATGTGTTATTTGTTTTAAAATTGATATCATCAAATACTAATCGATTTGAATCAAACCCAAGTTTATATTGTGCACCAATCACCTTTTGAGTACCTGGTTCCATTGTAATCGTTACTACAACTTTACCATCCACTAATTCAGTAACTAATGTAGTAGATATCTGCCTTTCCTCTTTATTGGTTGCCTTAGCATATGATGGAATAAACTCTTTAGCTTGTTGAGCCGCAGCAGGGTCTGCTCCACTAACATCGGGTTCGGTAGAGTGTGATAGATTTACATCACCTCTCCAAGTTATTGCTGTTTCAAAATCAAATTGTAATGTGGTGTTATCCTTATTATCCAACTCCGTCATCAATGTAGTTCCATTTACAATTTGAGGATAGTTTTCATTTGTTATCGTATCATATTGTGCTTTTGGATAGAACTTAGATGCATAAACCATAGCTTCTGGGTCTGTTAAATAACTCGTACCCTCAATTACATGCAATAACATCTGATAGGTATCATCGGAATTGAATGTACCATCTTGGTTAACATCAGCATTCATAAATTGAACACCATAGTTGAATTCATTTCCAACTTCGTTACCACCAATACCACCATTGTTTAATTCAGCGAAAGCAAGGGCAACATCTGATATAGTTACAATCTCATCATATTGTTCTGAGAATGGAATTGTGTAATCACCATTTTCAGTATCAACTACATAACCATCCCAATTTACAATTACCGCAAAATCATCAGTTCTATTAAAACCTTGAGTAATATCCAATGTTCCAGTTGAAGATAGATTTCCATATGTTGCATATTGTGGCTGATACCAACTATTTGGTTCATTTGGGTCTGGTGTATATAACCCACCATCAAATAGTATTGGGTCTAAACTAGCAGGAAATAAGACTTTGAATTGTGCACTCACAGTTGTAGATGGTGGAACATTATCAAATGATTGATTTGGAAATGCGGTAATACTTGTAAAGTTATATGAAGTAGTATTATCTCTAACCGATGCCTTTCTTAGCATAGTAGATTGATTAAAATCAAATCCGTTTGGAACTTGCTTATACCTAAACTTTAATCTTGCCACAACACCATCCAATTCACCTGTTGTTTGTGAAGTTATTACCATCGGAGCATCATCTGAGTTTTCATCTCCTACATATTCCCAATAATGGTCGGTGTAATATTGTCCATATAAATCATCTACATCTGCGGTAGTTGAATTATGAAAGATATAAGATGAAGGCCATTGATTGGTGTACCAGTTACCATTAGTATTTGGATTATCAACTCCCAAATATTCAAATGCATCATTTTTAAAGGTTAACCAAATATCAGCATAAGTCACTATTCTTTCTGAGTTATCGGTATTACCAATTGTGATATCTAAATAAAACTCATCACCAATTTCCAAATCGGTAACTGGTGTTGTTTCTCCTTGCACAGGTTCGTTAATCAACCCTGCATAATCTAACGATATATTAATTTCTTGTGAGTACACACTTAGTGTACTTAGTACACATACTAAAAGAGTTAAAATTTTTTTCATAGTAAATCCTCAACTATTTGAACCAATACTTTCTTTAAAGCACTGGAGGCAGTTTGTTGGTTAAAACTACCATCGGATGCAACTACGAGTGTTGAGTTTGATATCTCCTTACTCACTCCCTTTTTCGTAACTCTCTTCTTTACTTTTTTTCCTTCTTGGAGTTCTCCAATTGCTATAATTTGAGTTGCTGAAACTTTGTTATGATAGATACCAATACTTTTTCCAATATTCTTTACATCAAAAAAGACTAAACGAATATTAATTTGAGTATCTGCACCATCCCATAAATCATAATCTAAATCTATTAAGAGTTCTTCTAATATATTACGAACTCCCATAGAAAGATTAGAATTACCAGCGAAAGGACCTAATCGAATTTCGTTAGTAACTTCCCCTATTTTAATTTCTTGTGAATGGGATTGATGAATAATCCCACATAATAGGAATAGATAAATTCCTATAAACTTTAAAGCACTCATGTAATGATACTTTTTTGTTAAAGTAACAATTGAATAACTTAATAATGTAGACTATGTTGAGATAACGATTGGAATCATTGAGTAAAAGATACTAATCAATGAGTTTTTATATAAGTATAACTAAGTATTAAATACCAATGGATTTTAATCTTAAAATTTCATCTTTGATTTTTTGATTAAATGGTGTCCAATTAAAATTAGTTAACATCCAATCTCTATATGATGCAGGAATTTCTCTAACCTCTCTACCAGCAAACTTTCCAAAAGGCATTAAAACTTTACCACCTTCAGCAGCTTTTTCATGTGGAGATTTCTCACCTTCTATATGTAATCCAATCTCTTGAATAGGAATCCCAGTAAGGAGTTTCTTACCTTCTCCATACATTTTCCACATTGTACCTTCATCTTTAAAGTAGATATCTTCTACCTTACCAAATTTAGGTACGGCTCCTACAAAATCAACAACCAATCCTTCGGATTTGTTAGGGTGGATACGGGTAACCCTACCAACAAACTGATACCACCAACTCAGAGATGCGGTTGGTCTACCAGTAATAATACAATCTAACTCTGGGTAATCAAATCCAACTGTTAAAATATTAACTTGTGCAATACATCTCAATCTACCAGCTTTGAAATCTTCAATAATTTCGTTTCTCTCCTGCGGATGCATATCAGAATATACCGCTTTACAACTTGGAATCTTCTTTGTTAGTTCAATAGCTTCATCAATTGTGGGTACAGCTATAAGGATTGACTTTCTATTGTATAGTTCTTCCACCTTTTTAGCAATCTTATCACCGATTTTCTGGTTTTTATATGCTTTCTTAATAGATGAGTTGGAATATTCAGCACCAGTAGTATTATAAACTAAATCACCAGTATTGAAATCATAAGATTGATATTCCAGCTTACTCCAAAATCCCAACTCAACCATTTCTTGAATTTGGGCAACGTAAATAATCTTCTTAAAAAAGATACCTTTCTTAGAACGAGAGGTTAACATTACTAATTTAGAGAAAGGTCTACCATCCTGTCCCATATTGGTTTGTAATTTCAGAGGTGTAGCAGTTAAACCCAACGTATGAACGATACCAGCACCCTTTAGGAAACGCCTAAGCATTCCGTTTGGTTCTCTGGGGAATCTATCACACTCATCAATTATAACCTTTGTAATCCCATATTCTTTGAACTTAGAAGCAATGTTAACGATTGAACCGATTGTTGCATATGTAACATTACCAATCTCCTTTTCACCCATTGAAGCTGAATATATGGAAGCCTCTCCACCTAAATTAATAAATTTAGAATAGTTTTGCTCCAACAATTCTTTAGATGGTTGTATCACTAACAACTTCTCACCCACTCCCTTAGCGATTGCGGCAATAACAATTGACTTACCAAATGCGGTAGGTGCAACAATTATTGATGGTACTGGCTTCTTTTCATCGAAATACTCAATACCTAACCTTACTGGTTCAATTTGATTGGGTCTTAATTCCATATAACAATATTTTTTACACTATTATATAGTGTAAACATTACAAATATACAAATAATTTTTTAAATAAACAAGCTTTATCTAATATTTTTTTAAAAGTTATTAACAATGGTTAAAGTTTTCTTAAAAAAATTTGGTTAGCTCAATATTTCTTTGTATATTTGTAACCAATTAAAAGATACAACTCACATTTGAGCTGTATTGGGTTATAATAAAATGAACAAAACAAATTTAATTATGAAGCAAATTTTAGTTGGGGTAATGATGGTACTGACCACATTAACCTCATTCGGCCAAACTACTGGTAAGGTAGTGGAAGTTGGAACAAATGAACCATTACCGGGAGCAGCAATTGTTGTAAAGGGTACCACAATCGGAGCTATCTCTGATTTTGAAGGTAACTTTACGGTGGATGCTGCGGAAGGTAGTGAAATCGTTATCTCATTTTTGGGATACGAAAATTTAGTAGGAACACTAACGAATGGAACTACATACACTTTAATATCAAGTAGAAATACATTGAGTGAAGTAGTAGTAACATCAGGTGTGATTGATATTGCTAAGGTAAGGGAAACCCCAGTAGCTGTATCAACTATCAGACCATCTGAGATTTCATTAAAGACTGGTAATCAAGAATTCCCAGAAATTATGAATCGCACGCCAGGTGTTTACGCTACTAAACAAGGTGGTGGTTATGGTGATTCTCGTATTAACCTTAGAGGTTTCGACCAAAGTAATACTTCAATTCTTATTAACGGACAGCCTGTTAATGATATGGAGAGTGGATGGGTATATTGGTCTAACTGGCAAGGTTTAACCGATGTAGCATCAGGTATCCAAATCCAAAGAGGTTTAGGTGCAACTCGATTAGCAGTTCCTTCGGTAGGTGGAACGATTTCAGTATTTACCAAAGCAGCTGATAAGAAGAAGGGAACTTCATTGACTCAATCATTTGGTAATAATGGTTACTCTAAAACTACTGCTGTTTATAATAGTGGTAAGAGTGAAGATGGATGGGCAACATCTATTTTATTATCAAAATGGCAAGGTGATGGTTACATCTATGGTACTGCTGGTGAGGGGTATAACTACTTCACATCCGTTGGTTATGCACCAGAAGATTCAGACCACTCACTTAACTTTACATTCTTAGGAGCAGGTCAATGGCACCATCAGAGAACTTCTTGGGTATCTATTAGAGATTATCAAAACTTTGGTGAAGAAGGTATCGATAGACGTTGGAATTCAGATGCTGGATTTAGAGGTGGTGAAGAATTCAACATGAGAAGAAACTTCTACAACAAACCATTAGCAACAATCAACTGGGATTGGGAGATTTCGGATAACTTAAAATTGAATACTTCTCTATATGGTTCAGCCGGTAGAGGTGGTGGTACAGGTCCTCGTGGAAATAACTTCCGTAGTAGTGTGGCTGATTATTCACCATACCAAAAAGACCTTACCGAACACTATTTGGAAAATGGTAGGGGAGCAAGAGATGCAAACGGATTCGTTGATTTCGATGCAATCGTAGCAAACAACATCGCTACTACCAATGGATACACTGGTGATATTAGTGGATTCGCTGGTCAGTTGATTGGTTCAAACGGATTCAGAGATTCTAATGTGAATCGTTCAGTATTGGTAAGAAGAGCATCTATGAACTCACATGATTGGGTTGGTGGTATCTCTAACTTAGAGGGACAGTTTGGTAAATTCAAAACATCTATTGGTGTTGATTTACGTTCTTACAAAGGTTACCACTATCGTGTAATGAATGATTTGATGGGATTGGATGGTTACTACTCAACAGGTAATAAGAACTCAGCAGGTACAATCATCAACACAACTGTTGCAGCAACTCCGTTTACTGGAACTGGTTTAGATGGTCCTAAGATTGATTACTTCAACAATGGTATCGTTGGATGGCAAGGTGTGAATGGATTGGTTGAATACAATGATGATAAGAAATTAACAGCAGTATTACAAGGTGGTTATTCTAATCAATCATTCCAAAGAGAAGATTTCTTCGATGTACCATCAGAACCTATTTCACAAATAGCTAATAGAGGTGGTGGATACGTTAAAGGTGGTGCTAACTTCAACATTGATGAAAAATCAAATGTATTCTTTAACACCGGATTTATTTCTCGTCAACCTCAGTTTAACGCAATATTCCCTAATTATATTAATACTATTAACGATGATATTGATAATGAAGAAATTACTTCATTTGAATTAGGTTATGGATACTTTGGTGATAACCTTACTCTTAATGTAAACGCATACTCTACATCTTGGGGTAATCGTTTTATCACTCGTTCATTGTTTAATGGACAAGGTGATTTGGGTACTGCTCAATTTAGAGATATCGATGTTAATCACAAAGGTATTGAGATTGAAGCAACATACAGACCAACTTCTCGTTTGAAGTTAGAAGGTATGGCTTCTATTGGTGATTGGAGATACACTAAGGATTTCACCTCAACTCTATTCGATGCTAACCAACAAGAAATCGGAACAGGTACTCTTTACCTAAAAGATGCTAAGGTAGGTGATGCGGCTCAACTAACTGCTAACTTAAACGCAGAATATCGTATTGGTAAATTTAATATCGATTTAGGTGGACGTTATGTAGATGGATTGTACGCTGATTATTCAATTGTTGATGAGGTATTCACAACACCGGATAACGCAGGTGCATTGAAACTACCATCATACTTCTTAGCAGATGCAGGTGTAACTACTCGTTTCAAATTATTTGATAACAACGTTACATTTAGAGTAAACATCAACAACTTATTTGATGCTACTTACATCGCTGAATCAGAAACTAACATTCACGCTGATGAGAACTCAACTACTTGGAATGGTATTGATACTCGTAACTCAGTATGGTTTGGTTTCGGTAGAACTTGGAACGCTTCATTGAAGTACAACTTCTAAGAGAAACTACATAAATCTATTAAAGGGGATTCCGAAAGGTTTCCCCTTTTTTAATATAAAAGTAACTTACAATTATTAACTAAAATAAAAAACCCCACTTTAATCGGTGGGGTTTCTTTTTATATCCAATCTTCAAATGGATGTATCTCTTTAATCACAATTGGCTCAGGCTTTACATATGGTGTTGGTTCATCATCATACTTAAACATTTCGGTTAAATACAATTTCCAATCTCTATTGAACTCATTCTCATATCTATCTACCGATAAACTCTCTAATAACTTAACACTCTTCTGCTTAGTAGTATTCCTACGATGCATTCCCTTATCGTATTCATCTAATTCAAAATCATCAAACATAACCTTTATTTTAATAACCAAGATGAAGATTGAACCTTATCACCCAATCCATCAATTAAACCAATACCTACTCGTTCACAAACTTCTTTTTCTGGAATGGTATCATTGTTCTGGTCTCCACCATTGGCAAATAACAAATCATATTGTTCACCAAACATTTGTGAAAAGATTTCCAAAGTACTACATTGAGTAGAATCTTTATCTTGTGAGATTAAAGCATAATCCACATAACGAATAGATTGAATAATCTCCAACCTCTCTAACTCATCCATAAATTCTTTTGAACCCTTTAACTCTCTTTGTAAATTGGAGTTCACAATCACCCAAAGTTTATCCCCTTGCTCTTTCGCTTTTCGGAACAACTCTAAGTGTCCTTTGTGTAATGGATTAAAGTATCCACTAACTATTACTGCTTTTTGTTTTTCCATAACTTTTATTTTTTTTGTTTAACTAATCCAACTATCTTCCAAATTTGTATCGATATTACCACACCATTTAAAAATAGTAATGATGGTTGGTTCGTAAACACCGCATATATGAACCATAGGATGGAACCTAACATACTTACTCCCCTTAACCATATGATATCATCAATCAAAAATGAAACGATGATTAACAGCGTTGCCGCCCAACTTATAATCTCCAATATACTCATAATCTCCTTTTGTGTTGGTGGGAATCGAATCCCCCCTATTACTTTACTTACTATCTGTCTTTAAAAAATTTACATCGGTGTCGAAGAAAAAAGAAAATTTCGTCTTTCCTTGATTTTTTATGATAGTTACAACTTAATCTTCCAACGATTACGCTTATCAGCAGTTGTAAACTTATGTGATATAATTCTAATCAATTCCCCCATTGGGTTGTTTGCTATATATCTTGTTCTTGATTTATTAGGTATCGCCTTCATATTATCTTCTTCCTTTGGGTATCACCTTAGTTATCTTAGCCTTAACTCCCTTAGATGGTGGTACATCCTTAACCTCCTTTGGTTGTGGGTAATCTATCCATACCAAGCCAAAGAATAAATTAGCCATCATCCTACGGAACCAATTAGGCTTAGTAGTAAGAGAGAATGAAATAAAGTTATCTTCATCCCCTATCTTCCATTCACCAATAGCTTTATTAGGAGTAGGTTTACTTTTCATTTGATTTTCCATTGTACTTTAATTTATTTTAGTTGGATAACATTCAATCATCATATCCAATATTGTTTCACATAGCTCGTATTCACTCAGTTCTTCCATACGGATAAGTAATCGTTGTAGGGAACGTAAGGGAATCAACTCTCTAATCGTTGTACTCCTTATACTCCCTTGACGATAACATCCCAATACCCAATTAAGATGAGTTACCTTACTGAATAGAAGGGAATCGATATCATCCGTATCCCCATACTCCCCTATATAATAGTATTCCTCTGAATTCATATGTATAAATAGTATAGGTACTGAGGAACAATCACACAACCTTAGAGTTTACTTCCATCAATTCTTTAATGGCTTGGTTACATTCAAATACATATTTCATATCACCCTCCATTATTCCTTTCTTCTTTTGATAACTCCACCAAGCTAACTCTTCATTGATATCTTTACTCATCCTTCTCTTTATTTTTTTCTTTATACTCATACCATAGTGGATTGGGTAATTCACTATAATGGTCCCATAGTCCTTCTTCTACTATATCCTTTTCTTT
>Ga0181555_1000043_pt1 | contig 113499 bp, 124 predicted proteins | sample 011ome_15_FD_145601 | JGI IMG/M metagenome (GOLD analysis project Ga0181555, IMG submission 145601) | Coastal salt marsh microbial communities from the Groves Creek Marsh, Skidaway Island, Georgia - 011504AT metaG (spades assembly) | ecosystem: Environmental > Aquatic > Marine > Intertidal...
CATCTTGATAGATTTGTTTGTAAATGATCTCATATGCTTTAAGCTTTTAATTATACTACTAATATACCACAAATAGTTGACATAAAAAAATTATGGAGCGTTTTTATTTCATAAAAGTTACGAACATACCCCGAGCACGCGGGGCCCATCACTAACCAGAGAGGCTAAAATAAACTTATACCAGGATGAAACAGTTCCATAAACTAGTCATATAAAACTTGTCTTCAGGTCAAAAGTTAGATAGGGTCGGAAGCAGGTAACACCCAGACTAAATAGACCACCCAGAGTACCAGAGACCCAGTAAGCACCCCAGAGCTTTCCCCAGGAAACACCCCAGACAAGTCCCCCAGAAGCTCTCCAGGAGCTTACCCCCAATAAGTCCCCAGGAGCTTCCCAGGAAGCCTCCCAGAGCGCTCCGGGAACACCAGGAGCCTAGGCACACTAATTAGCTAGTAACTAAATTGACCAATTGATCATATATGACTCTGAACCGATTAGAGACATATGAAGACCAAGAGCCATGATCAGTCTATAGAGGCACCAAGAGCACCAGCGCTTAGGCGCCTAAGCTTAGGGAGCGTATAGTACCAAGTAGTCCTTAAGCCACTTAATTACCAAACCAGACCAAAGGGTACCCAGTTAACCCACACACCAGGAGTCCCAGAGCTCCAGAGTCACCAGGAGTCCCAGAGCGTATATGTGTCTTAAACTCACTGGTCCACACAAATTTGCGATTTACTGAGATGAGGTGGAATGAAACGCCGATTTTTATAGGAGGACCTTAAAGAAGTATATTAGCTATAGCTTTATTTTCGATGTCATCTTTGGGCGTTAATTATCACGCCCCGGGGCCACTAAGCCTCAGGGCTACTCAAAGGTGTCAAAGGTATCATACGATGCCCCATCTAATTACCCAAAAACTAGAGACTACCCACAAGTCAGACAGGCCCTGACAGAATCGCGATCATTTCAATGTCGCCGGTTCCCAAAAAATTGGGTCCCCCGGGGGAAGTGTCTATTAGGCCCGATCGACTTGACTCGAGCTCGCGCGGTTAGACTAGACCTTCCAGGTATCAGAGTACACAGAGACTCAGATAAACCACTTAATAGTAACTAAGACACTAAGTGACATTTAATGTCTCAGTATACTCAAAGGACTAAGAGGACCCAGAGGGACCCCAGAGGACCAGCGAAAAAAAAGAGAGTACACAGAGTGATGTGTCTTACACTTACTATCTGAACTATCTAGATCTAATGAAGTGTCAAAGTTGGTTAGACCCTTAAGTCCTACTAAGACGGGCGACGTCCTCCGAGGCCAGACTAGTCTCACGTTCACGTGAATGGTATTTAGAGACTAACCCCATGGGTATACGGCAAATTGAACCCGCGGCTCGACCGCTTGGTACCGGGTGATCGTGACGGTTATCAGTCCTCCGGGGTCCAATGGCTTCCGACGAGAGTGGGATACCACTAGTTGGTAGAGTTAAGATGAAAGCGTGTGGGGGTTTTTAGTGGCTGAAATTTTCCCCCAAAACTAATTTTCCCAGAGACCTTTAATTACTATGAGGGATGAAACAAATTAGCGAGTGACTAATATAAGGATTATTATATTAAATATTAAACAATGATAGGAAAAGTAAGAGACGGTCAAAAAGAGGTTAAATGCATGAACCATGACCCAGAAAACTCAAAATGGGGTCAATACGCACCGAGTGGTGGTTGTGACGAAACTCTTTATATAGACGCCAAGTCCACTGCAGGTCTATGTTGGAGATGCACATCTAGAAGCGTCAACAACATGAGAGGCACCCAATACCATGATGAATCAGAATAATATTAACGTTCAATAAAATAAAAAATGGACAATTTTAATGATGACTACCTACGAAGTCTAGAACAGAAATACAGTGAATTGATCAATCCTAACAAAATGATAGAGTTGTTTAACACTGATCAAGAATTTAAAGAATGGGCCGAGATGGGTACACCTGAAGATATTCGCGCTGCATTAATAGCTTTTGAGAAAGAAGAACTATTTAATCATTGCATTATCCTTAAAGAAGTTTTAAACAGTAAAATAAAAACCCAATTATGATGTTGAATATTATATGGATGCTAATTAATATTAGCGTTGGGTGTTTAGCTGTTTGGGGAATTGTTGAAGTATTTAGATTAGGTTATAATAAAGAAAATAATAAAAAATGAAAATTACTGATTACGGACACGCTATATTAATATCAATAACTGGTATACTTTGTCTACAATTTGATAGTCTATTCTGGAATTTTGCAGGAGGAGCTATGATAGGAACAGGATTGTTCTTGGCTAAAAGATATGGTAAAAAAGAAGGAGAAAGTAATTAATTATGAAAATAGCACTTATAGCACATGATAACAAAAAAGCAGATATGGTGGCTTTCGTTTCTAAGCGCCTCGATTTTTTTAATAGGGATGGCTTGTCTATCGTGGCAACCGGCACTACTGGTAGCCACGTTCAGCATGCTGGGATTCGCAATGTGGAGTGTGTTGCTAGCGGTCCGATGGGAGGCGACGCCGAAATCGCAGCGATGGTTACTCGTAATGAAATTGATCTCGTTATCTTTTTCAGGGATCCTCTTGGCAAACATGCCCACGATGTAGATATTTCAATGTTAATGAGAGTTTGTGATGTACACGATTGTCCATTGGCAACAAACTATAAATCAGCACACATCGCTGTCAAATACTTTAAAAAGAAATAATGAATAGAATAGAAGAACAATATCGAGGACTTCTTGGAACTCTATTAGAGAATTCAATTGAAAAAGAGGATCGCACTGGAACTGGAACGCTTTCAGTTTTTGGGCGCCAGATTCGACATGATATGAAAGACGGGTTTCCACTCTTAACTACAAAGAAGATGGCAGTCAAAACTATGATGACTGAATTAAAGTGGTTCTTAAAGGGAGATACTAACATTAAGTATTTGGTAGACAACGGATGTAATATCTGGAATGGTGATGCATATAAGAACTATGAGAAATATGCAATGGCTAATTCTTACGGTGTTGATATTTTGTCGATGGATGAATTTATTGAACAAATTAAAACTGACGATGAGTTTGCTAAAAGGTGGGGTGAGTTAGGACCAATCTATGGTAAGCAATGGCGAATGTGGAAAGGAGATACTTGGGTAGAAGGAAATACTGATGGAACTGATGGATTTTATTTACAATCTGAATACATAGACCAAATCCAAAACCTAATCAACGACCTTAAAACAAATCCAGACTCAAGACGACTGATGGTTAATGCTTGGAACGTAGGTGAATTAGAAGATATGACACTACCACCTTGTCATTATGGATTTCAAGTTTATACAAGAAAAACTACAAGACAAGAAAAGATTGTAAATCCTGGAAAGTATAGAGCAATCTCACTAATGTGGAATCAACGAAGTGTAGATACATTCTTAGGACTTCCATTCAATATTGCAAGTTATGCAGCACTCTTATGTTTAATTGCAGAAGAGGTTAATATGGTCCCAGATCAATTAATTGGAAACTTAGGTGATGTTCATCTATATAAGAATCATGAAGATCAAGCAAGAGAGCAATTAACTAGAGAAATTTATGATTTGCCAACAATAGAATTTACTAATGTGAACCTATTAGATGGAGAATTCGATTATGAAGTTAAAGACTATAAATATCACCCAACAATTAAAGCACCATTAAGTAATTAAGATATGCGTACTAAAATTCAAGAAAATATTAAAAACCTAATTCAATCGGAAGTTGAAGCTATTCAAAGAATTCCAATTAATAATTCATTCGAACGTGCAGTTGATTTAATCAAAGGACAAGTTCATGATTTGGGTGGAAAAGTAGTAGTCAGCGGTATGGGTAAAGCTGGCCAAATTGGAATTAATATTGCCCAAACTCTATGTTCTACTGGAACACCTGCAGTTTACTTACATCCAAGTGAAGCTCAACATGGTGATTTGGGTATTTTATGTAAAAACGATATTCTAATTCTATTATCAAACTCTGGTAAAACTAGAGAGATTGGTGAATTGATCATGTTGTCTAGAGTTTTGCACCCAAACGTGAAGGTTATTGCCATCACTGGTAAAACTAATAGTTTGTTAGCTGAAGAGTCAGACGTTGTATTACACACTGGTGATTCGGAAGAAATTTGTCCACTTGGACTAACTCCTACTATTTCAACTACACTCATGACTGTTATCGGTGATATTATTGTAGTTGAACTTATGAAGAAAATTGAGTTTACTAAAAAGGAATATTCTAAACGCCATCATAGCGGATATCTAGGACAAAAAAGTAAAGAAGAATCAAATCAATCAATGCCTAGTTTATTAGACACTTTGCCACCAAACGACTATCAATTAGATAACTAATGAAAATAATAGCAATTATTCCTGCACGTTGGGGTTCAACCAGATTACCAGGTAAACCGTTAAGCGATATTAATGGTAAACCAATGATTGAGTGGGTTTATGAAGCTGTTAAGAAATCTAAAGTCGACAAAGTAGTAGTAGCTACCGATAATCAAAAAATATATGATAAAGTTTTATCATTTGGTGGAGACGTAATAATGACTAGTGATCAACATCAAACCGGGACTGATAGAATAATCGAAGCATATGAACATTTCAAAGATGAATACGAATATGTTATAAACGTACAAGGTGATGAGCCAATGATCAATTCCAATGATATAGATCATATTATAAATTGTCTACAAAAAGATAAGTTTGCTATCGCAACACTAATTGGTCCTTTAGACGCATCACAAAGAATTGATAGAAATACGGTTAAAGCTTATATAGATTCAGATAAAATAAAAATGTTTACAAGAAGTCCATTATATGGTTCACAGGTGTTTTTTAGGAGACATATAGGGATTTATGGTTTTAGTAGAAATATTATAAAGTCAATTTCTACTATGGACAAAACAGAAAATGAAATAGCAGAGAGTTTAGAACAACTAAGATGGCTAGATAATAAAATAAGTTTTAGTTATGCTATTACAGAAGGATTATATAAAGGCATTGATACACAAAAAGATTTAGATAACTATAAAACATTCTTAATTTAAAACTATGATTTTACCAGAAATACCACACACTTCACCATCATTCATAATGGCATATCAAATAGATGAGAAATTATGTGACATGATTGTCGAGAATTTTGAAGATGTTAAAAAACTAACGCAATACGATAAACTAAGGGGTTATCATAGATTACCAGAATCTAAGTTAGATTCAGATATTCTAGAAAATTATATGAATGCTATTAAAGACGCATTTGAATTATATAAAAAAGAATATGAATGGTCCAATATTATGACTGTACCTTGGAGTTTCTTTCCACCATTTAATATTCAAAGATATGACCCCGGAGATGCATATAATCCAACACACATTGAAGATGGTGGGCCCAGAAAAGGTAAGATTCAAAGAAAATTAGCTTTTACTACATATCTAAATGATATAAATGAAGGTGGAGAAACAGAATTTATTTTACAAGGTATTAAAGTTAAACCTAAAAAAGGTTTAACTATTATATGGCCAGCTGGTTGGACACATCCACATCACGGTATACCGGCACCAAATGAAGTAAAGTATATTGCAACAGGATGGGCAGGGTATCATATTAGACAAGAATAGTTATGAGTCTTAAGAAAATACAAAAAGAGTATAGAGAAACACCATCTAAAGAATTGACCTCAGCAGTATTTGATAATTTCCTTTTTGGATTATTAGGTGCTATCCTAGTGGTCTTTATTGCAGAACGTGTAGACATATTAGTACTACTCGGATACATGATTTATTATTTCTTTTTAGGTAGAGTAGTTAATAGACCTAAATATGTAACGAGTCTGGGTAAATTTATAGTATTCCCAGTTCCAACAGCTCTAGGCGCATTTATAGGGTATAAATTAGCCTACATATTGTCCTCTTATTTCTAATAATGTTATCAAAATATTAAATGTGAAAGCCCTCTAACGAGGGTTTTTTATGCGTAATCCTCAAGGAGATAAATAATAAAAGTATTAATTTCTAATAAACCATCAATGAAATTTAAAAAACTAACAGGTCCCCCTGATTTTGAATTAGCGCCATATGTTAATCAAATAGTAGAAAGAAATAAAGGACTAGATATGCAAATATACTTAGGGTGCGATAGTCAAAATAAAGCACTTAAAACAGTATATGCAACAACAATAGTATTTCATATAGCTTCAACAGGTTGTCACGTGATATATAAGAAAGAAGAGGTTCCTATTATACGTGATATGTGGACTAGATTGTGGAAAGAAACTGAAAAATCATGTGAAGTTGCATTGTATTTGAGAGAATATGGCATAGAAGTTTCTACTATTGATTTAGATTATAATACCGACCCGTCTAAAAAATCAAATAAATTGGTTAAAGCAGCAGTTGGATACGTAGAATCTTTGGGCTTTAAAGCGAGATGTAAACCAGATCTTTTACCGGGTGCATATGCAGCGGACAATATTGTAAACTAAATGAGAAGTATACATATAAATATAAATAATCAATAAGAGAATATGTCATTAGCAGACGGATACGAAAACGAGAAAAATAAGAAGGGTAATTCTAAGAAGAAGGCTACTCCATTTTTAGATGAATTTGGTGAAGATCTAACGCTTGCCGCATCAGAAGGTAAATTAGATCCTATTATAGGCAGAGATAAAGAAATTTATAGAATTTGTCAAATTCTTGCTCGTAGAAAGAAAAATAATCCTATCATATTAGGTGACCCAGGTGTTGGTAAAACTGCAATAGTTGAAGCTATTGCTCAACGTATTGTAGATAAGAAAGTCGCTAGAGTATTAGTAAATAAAAGACTAATTTCTATTAATATGACAACAATAGTTGCTGGAACTAAATATAGAGGTGAATTTGAAGAAAGAATGAAAAACATCGTTGAAGAACTTAAAAACAACGATAACGTAATAGTATTCATTGATGAATTACACACTATTGTGGGTGCAGGTGGAGTTAGTGGTGCATTAGATGCTTCTAATATTCTTAAGCCTGCATTAGCGAGAGGACAAGTACAGTGTATTGGTGCAACAACCTTAGATGAATATCGCGAGAATGTAGAAGATGACGGAGCACTAACTAGAAGATTTCAGGAAGTGTTTATTAATGCACCATCTGTAGATGACACCATCGACATCTTATCACGAATTAAACACAATTACGAAGAGTATCATTCAGTAGAATATACACCCGAAGCTATAGAAGCATGTGTTAGAATGAGTGATCGTTACATTAAACAACGCGAATTACCAGACAAAGCTATTGACTTATTGGATGAAGCAGGTGCTAGAACACATTTAATGGAAGTTAAAGTTCCCTCTAGAATTAAAACTTTAGAAAAACAATCTGAAGAAATTAAAGAAAATAAGAAGAAAGCAGTAGAAGATCAAGATTATGAACTTGCAGCTAGACTTAGAGATGATCAAATTTCATTAGAAGGTAAAATAATTGAAGAAACTAGAACATGGGAAGAATCTCTAAAATTAACTAAAAGACAAATAACAGTAGCAGATATTGCTGAGACTATTTCTACCCAAACCGGAATCCCTGTCAATAAATTGGGAACAGATGATTTGAAGAGCATCAAAAACATGTCTAAAGAAATCAAAAATATGATCATTGGACAAGACAAAGCTGTTGATGCATTGTGTAATGTTATTAAAAGATCTAGAACCGGAGTTGCAAGTCACGGTAAACCAAGTGGATCTTTTATGTTTTTAGGGCCAACCGGTGTTGGTAAAACAGAAACAGTTAAGGCATTAACAGAATATATGTTCGGTGATATTGATTCTATGGTTAGAATTGACATGAGTGAATATATGGAAAAATTTGCAGTGTCTAGATTAATAGGTTCTCCTCCAGGATATGTTGGATATGAAGAAGGTGGTCAGTTAACTGAAGCAGTAAGACGTAAACCATATTCAGTGGTATTATTTGATGAAATTGAAAAAGCACACCCGGATGTATTCAATACTTTATTACAAGTATTAGATGAAGGTAGATTAACGGACTCAAATGGTAGAGTTGTAGATTTTACAAACACAATTATCATTATGACATCTAATGTTGGCGCAAGAAAGGTTTCTGATTTTGGATCAGGCATTGGATTCTCTAGTAGTTCTACTATAGCTGAAGAAAGTAAAAAGATGGATTCTATTATAAAGAAAGAACTAAAAAATAAATTTAGCCCAGAATTCTTAAATCGTTTAGATGATATTATTTTATTTGATCAATTACAGAATGAAGATATTTTAAAAATCGTTCAAATAGAATTAAATGCTTTTTGTGAAAGAATGGCAATGGAAGGTTACTCTTTTAAATTCACCAAATTAGCAAAAGACTTTTTAGTTAAAGAAGGTTACGATCAAGCTTATGGTGCAAGACCAGTAAAAAGAGCAATTCAAAGATATGTTGAAGATATTGTGGCAGATGCTATTTTAGATCAATCTTTAAAAGCAGATAAAATCTACACTATTTCTAAAAACAAAGATGAGGATAAACTTTTTATTAAATTATAGTATAACTACTATAAACAAATAAGAAATGACAGACTTTTCAAATACATTTAAAGGATTAATACATAAAATTAATACACAAGGTGAGATCTCTAAACCAAGAGATCTTCAAGTTAAAGAACTTCTTTTAGATAGAGTTGATATAGACCCAACTAAACCTATAGCAAATTTTGAAGCCAGAGCTTTTAATTGGAAATACTTTGCAGGTGAAATGGCGTGGTACTTACACAGAGATACAAATATTGATTATATCAACAATTTCTCTGGTTTTTGGAAAGGTATTACAAATCCAGGTACTAATGAAATTAATTCTAATTATGGTGCTTTAGTTTTTAACGATGAACAAATAGGATGGGTTATAGATTCGCTTTTAGCCGATGTTAACAGTCGCCAAGCGATTATGTTCTTTAATCAACCTAAGTTTCAATTTAAAGGTAATAAGGATTTTGTCTGTACAATGTATGCTAATTTCTTTATTAGAAATAATAAATTGAATATGAAAATTCAAATGAGGTCTAATGACATATTTTATGGATTAACATTTGATGCTCCATTCTTTTCATTTTTAATGCAAACAATTTATCTTATTCTTAAAAAGAATGATAAATATAAAAACCTAGAATTAGGAACATATTACCACTTCGCAGATAACATTCATTTTTATGAAAGACATTTTGAATTAGCAGAAAAGATTATTAATTCAGATTTATCAGAAAACGTAAATCATTCTTTAATTTTAAAAGAGTCATTATTAGATTATGAAAACGGTGTAGTATCTTTATCAGAAAGAGGTTTAGAATTTCTACAAACAATAGATAATACGCTAGATCAAAAAGATACTGACTATAAAAATATATTAAATGAGTATTTTACAATCTAACATGCAAGAGATACCTAAAATATACATAGATCCTACGAGATTATTAACAGCAGATTTTGAAAAAATACTAATGTCTAAGTATGATATATTCTATAGGAGGATTGTAGAGTATGTACTAAACGTACTAGAAAAAAAAGAAGAAATTGGAGTTTTAGCAATATTAGTCGATAAAGAAGGTGTAGAATATGAAATGGAATTACCTAAATCTGGTTTTAATAAATCATTGACCAAAGCAAAAAAATACTTCTCATTAATAGAAGAATATGAAACCTGTGATTTAATTAAACAAATACAAAAACAAATAGCATAGATGAATTATTACCCTAAAGAAAAAGAATTTCAAAGATACGCTCAATCTGAGTTTAATGTTAGCGGCTTACAGTTAGACCTATACAGTAAACAAGCCTCAATGACACCATATATTCTAGAAGAACGTGAAATGAGAGTTACTCAAATGGATATATTCTCAAGATTAATGGCAGATAGATTACTTTGGGTAGCTGGACCAGTGAATGATGCGATGAGCACAGTTGTACAAGCTCAATTGATGTTTTTATCAAGTAATAGCGCAGATGACATTACCATGCACATTGATTCACCTGGAGGTTCTGTTAAGTCAGGTCTTTCTATGGTAGATGTCATGGAATATATACCATGTGATATTCGTACAGTGAACACTGGAATGGCGGCTTCTATGGGTTCAGTTCTTTTAGGTGCTGGAACTAAAGGTAAAAGAGCATCATTGAGACACTCGACTACGATGCTACATCAAAGTAGTGGAGGATTTAGTGGAAATATTCAAGATGCAGAAGTTGACTGGGCAGAATGGCAAAAAGTAAACTTAGAATTATTTAATCTATTAGGATCATATTGTAATAAAAAGCCAGAAAAAGTTATGCAAGATGCTACTAGAGATTTTTGGTTGAATGCAGAAGAGGCTGTTAAATATGGCATAATAGATGAAATAATAAAACCAAAAATAATTTAATATATAAGATATGGCTAGTAGAGATAAAACAAGAGAGGTTTTTATTGAATTAATTAATTTACAATTAAAACCACACAATAAGACATATGAAGATGTAGTGAATGTTTCTGATTGGTACATGAAATATACTACTACTAGAGAAAAGGAACAAATGTTTATTAAAGAAGGTATTTCTATCTTAATGAAGAAATTAAGAATGAGTAAAACCGTCGCTGAAAGAGAAATAAACTGGTTTATCTTACAGTGGGGTTTAACTACAAATGGCACTGAAACAGATACAGAATTAATATTTACTAAATCAAAACAAGCTAATCTCAAAAGGACTAAAAAATAATATTAAATTATTATAATATAAAAAAGGGACATTATTTTTATAAATAGTGTCCCTTTTTAGTTTTACGTGGTGATGCGTTCGATAAATAGTATATGAGTTTAAAAGTAAAAATACCAGCGTGGATTAATAACGGACCCAAGGATTCTGAATATACGATGTATAAGATGAAAGCCAATGTTGCATCTATTAAAAAGGGTATTTACACAAGTAATTTAATGGAATCTCTAACTGAAATAGACGAAACTCTAGACTACTTATATAGATACGACGCTGTAAAAATGACACAGGGTTTAAATCCAATGAATCAGATAATAAGCGGATTTGAATTTCCAAGTTTAGAATTAGCATTTACACACGAAGAAGATATCGAAACAGATGAATATATGGATGACGTTGTAAATGAAGCTATTGATTTATATGAAGACTTGCATTCAATGTGTAGAGAAGAATGGAGACGTATAGAAGACGGTTTGACATGTAACTATATACCAAATAAACCTTACTTTTTAAATGACGGATTTGTGTTTATAAAAACACCAGACAATAAGATGCATATCTACCATTTTACTAAACCCAATAAATATTTTACTAACAATTGGAAAAAGTTTAATATGAACCTTATATCAACATCACAATGGACTGATGAAGATTTTTTTAAAAAGGTAGAAGAAGTAGTTTCAAGAGATTCAGATAAGATTATAATTAAAATTAATTGTAAAACTGAAACTATTTTGGAGAATAACGCATTAGCAGTAATAAATCAAAAGATATTTTCTATGCTACATAGAGACTACTCATTTTAATATTGATATATAAACAAAGAAAAAAACAATTTAAAACATGCCAACAGTTTCAAATCAAAACATAATCGCAGTATTACCGGAACTAGCACGAATAATTAGAGGTCAAGCAAATAGTATCAATATTAGCTTACACCAAAATTTCGTCGGTAACCAATTGAATATCGGTCTATCTGATAATGTTAAAGTTGATCTATATAATATAGATAATCAAGTAGTAGCTTCATACTCTAAATTAGAAGGAACTCTAACATATGGTGTAGCTAACGGTGAAAATCAAGGTGCTATTTCTTTACCACTTACAGGTGAACAAACTGCAGCTTTACCATTTGGTGATAATAATTTACAAGGAGCACTTAGAGCAAAAATCTTCGTAACATTAGGTTCTCAATTAATTCAATTACCTACATTAAAATTAGCAAATATTTATGATGCAGGTCAAGAAATTGGAGATATTGTTGCTAGTAGATTTACTTTACCAGGATCAGTATACGATATTAAGTCATTTACTATTGCTGATAAACCTTCTGGTGGTGAAATTGTTTTAAATGATCAAGATCCAGCGGGTGTTACTAAAATTAGAGTAGCTCTTACTGATGATAAAGGGTACAGAAACACATATTTAGAACAAGTTCTATTAAATAGAATTGATGTTGATGGAGTAAAGGTTTCTTTATTTCTAACCAACGTAAATAACAACAGTGAATATTCTTCTTTCGAAATTTTAGAATGGAGCAGAATTGACGTATTAAATGCAGATTCAAGCAATCCAGTATCTAATGATGATAGCGATGCTATCGAATTAACAGTTCAAGCTGAATCAAATTCAAATATCCCAGGATACGATTATGTACTAGAAGTTGGAGATTCATTGGGTATCTTTACAGAATCATATTCATCTCCTCATGGTATTTCTATAACACCTTCGGGTGCCGCAGCCATAAATGATGTTAATAATATTACATTTAGTGGTGGTGCTGTTGTTAATAATAACGAAAATGGTAATGTTGAAGTAGTATTTCCTTCAGTTACTGTAACTACTTCTGGAACTTCTGGTTCTTCTGGTACTGATGGAACTTCAGGCTCTTCAGGTACAGACGGAACGGATGGTTCAAGTGGTTCTTCAGGCTCTTCTGGTTCTTCAGGTACGGACGGTACAGATGGTTCTTCAGGTACAGACGGAACTTCAGGAGTTAACGGAACTTCAGGAGTTGATGGTCAAAATGGAACTTCAGGAGTTGATGGAGCACAAGGCCCTCAAGGTATTGCTGGAAACGACGGTCAAAATGGACAAGACGGAACTTCAGGTATTGACGGAGCACAAGGTCCTCAAGGTATTGCCGGAAACGATGGAACTTCAGGTATTGATGGAACTTCAGGTATTAATGGATTTGATGGAACTTCTGGAACTTCAGGAGTTGATGGTATTGATGGAGCACAAGGTCCTCAAGGTATTGCCGGTCAAAACGGATTAGACGGTCAAAATGGACAGGACGGAACTTCAGGTTCTTCGGGTATTAATGGACAAGACGGAACTTCAGGTTCTTCGGGTGTTAATGGTATCGATGGAGCACAAGGTCCTCAAGGTGTTGCCGGAAATGATGGACAAAATGGACAGGACGGAACTTCAGGTTCTTCAGGTATTGATGGACAGGACGGAACTTCAGGTATTGATGGTTCTTCAGGGGTTGATGGACAAGACGGTTCTTCAGGTATTGATGGACAGGACGGAACTTCAGGTATTGATGGAGCACAAGGTCCTCAAGGTATTGCCGGAAACGATGGAACTTCAGGAGTTAATGGAACTTCAGGAGTTGACGGACAAGACGGTTCTTCAGGTTCTTCAGGAGTTGACGGAGCTAAAGGTGATCAAGGTGATTCTGGAACTTCAGGAGTTGATGGAACTTCAGGTATTAATGGACAAGACGGTTCTTCAGGTTCTTCAGGTATTAATGGTATCGATGGAGCACAAGGTCCTCAAGGTAACGCCGGAAACGATGGAACTTCAGGTTCTTCAGGTATTGATGGACAGGACGGAACTTCAGGAGTTGATGGACAAGACGGAACTTCAGGTATTGATGGAACTTCAGGAGTTGATGGAACTTCAGGAGTTGATGGAACTTCAGGTTCTTCAGGAATTGATGGAGCACAAGGTCCTCAAGGTAATGTCGGAAACGATGGAACTTCAGGTGTTGACGGAGCTAAAGGTGATCAAGGTGACGCTGGAACTTCAGGAGTTGATGGAACTTCAGGAACAAATGGAACTTCAGGAATTGATGGAGCACAAGGTCCTCAAGGTGATGCCGGAACTTCAGGAACAGACGGTTCTTCAGGAGTTGATGGACAAGACGGAACTTCAGGAGTTGATGGAACTTCAGGAGTTGATGGACAAGACGGAACTTCAGGAGTTGATGGACAAGACGGAACTTCAGGAGTTGATGGACAAGACGGAACTTCAGGTTCTTCAGGTATTAATGGTAGCAATCCAACAGGATCCACTGTATCATATAAAATTAAAGTAAATATGCTATCAGGTAGTATTGACGCTACTACTCCAATTGCAAATGTATGGGCACCAGGAGGTGAAGAAATATACAATTCAGCAACAGGATGGTCGCAAGCAGGTTGGAATATTGTTAAATCAAATAATAATTTAACAGTAAATCACCCACTAAACAAACCAGTATTATTAGGTTCTACTACTGCATTTAACAATAATAATTTATTTACAATACCATTTACTGGTAGAAGTGCATCTCAGATGTCAATTGTAAATTCATTAGATAATTCAAATGTTAAGTTTAACGCTATTACGGGTATTAATACAGGTGGAGCAACTGCAGGCACAGGATATACAATCATAACATTCTTCGTAGAAGAAGCATAAAAATTATATAAAAACTAAAATGGCAACTAATCAAGCAGGTAAACCAACACAATTATTAATTACGTCAGTAGTTTCTGGATCTTCTTCTCCAGTCGATGTGATATTAGATGATCAAAGTCCGTGGTACGGATATCCTCTAACATTTCAAGTTGATTTAAGAATTACTCCTCAAACACATGGTGATTCTACTACTAATACACCCTTTTACTATGGTGCAAATGATGTAGAAGAAGGTGATTGGTTATTACAACCTTCGGGAAAAGCATATAAAATAACATCAGTTATTTCTAGAAATGGTGACGGTGAAGCAAAGGTAATTATATCTGACGTTGATTCATATATCTTATTAGGAGATACAACTGGTAGTGGTAACAATTATCCAGATGAAGAACAAGCAGGAGTTTGTATAGAACTTGACAACGAAGGTTTACCTATCGTCGCAGGTATCGCTCAATTGTCAGGTTCACTTCCAAATATTGGATATTGGGTAGATGATGCAACTAGTAGATTTGAAGCAAATTCTATTTCTCAATCACAAGCAATAGGAATAGGAACAGGTGTTGATTTAAATAAAGTGTCTGTCGTAACGACAGCTGACGGTCAATCTACTGGAATTGCTATAACATATACTCCGTTTTCAGATTCAATTGTTACGGTTAAAGTTAATGGAATGGAAGTTAATTTAGGAGATGGACTCAAAAATCAAGCATGTTATTTTTCAGCTGATAGTGGTAATACTGCCAAATTAATTGCAGACATCGAAGCAGGTGACTTACTGTATTGGAACGGTTCAATTGCAGGTTATGAGTTAGATGGTACAGACGACATTGATATATCATATCAAAAATCGAATTTAGATTAATATATTATAAAATAAATTCAAATTAAATTAAAAAAAACGTCGGGTGTATCTATATACATTCGACGTTTTTTATATATACTAAGAGAGACAATAATGTCTCTTGGCCTAAAAATAATATAAATATACATGGCACAATTAAAAGTAAAACAAATTTCAGATTTCGTATCTGCGGTTGAAGGTAAAATTAATGGTATCGTTGGTACTGCTAATGTTTCTGCAATCTCTGTTGCAAAGTCTGAGGCTATCTCAACAGCAAATTCTGCTGACGTTGTAGTATTAAGTTCTGCTAAATCTTACGCTGATCAAGCTGAGGCTGATGCGGTTGCAACTGCTTCTGCAGATGCTACTACAAAAGCTGACGCTGCTGAATCTAAGGCTATCTCAACTGCAGTTTCTGCAGACGTAGTTCTTAAAGGACAGTTAGAAGGTTATGCTGATCAAGCTGAGGCTGACGCATTATCTAATGCTAAAGTTTATGCAGATTCAAAGGACGTTTTAGTTCTTTCTGAAGCTAAAGCTCATTCTGACATTCAGAAGGGTAGAATCGATGCATTATTGTTAGATTCTGAAGAAACGTTAGATACTTTCAACGAGATCTCAAACTTTATCACTTCATTAGAAACTGGTGATGTTGCTGGTCTTTCAGCTGCATTGTCAACTGCAGTTTCTAACGATGCGGTTCACGCTTCTGGTATCTCTGCTAACTCTACAGCTATCGCTAACTTAGATTTAGATTTCTCAGGTGACTTTGATGCACTTGGTTCTGCTGATGCTGCATATGACGCTGCTGTTCTTGAATCTACAAGATTAGGTAATGAAGCTTATGACAGACTAGGTTCTGCTGATACTGCTGAATCAAATGCTAACGGTTACACTGACGGTTTAATCAATGCATTAGGTACGGCTGCTTACAACGCAACTGGTGATTTCGCAACTGCTGCTCAAGGTTTATTAGCTGATTCGGCATTACAAGATGCTAACGCATTCGATTCTGCTGGTTCTGCTGATGCTGCATTAGTATCTGCTAAGGCTTACGCTGATACAGCTGAGTCTGACGCTATCGCTTCTTCTAACGGTTACACTGATACAGAAATCGCTGCATTAGACTCTACGTTAAGAGGCGTAATCGATGGTGTTGCTGGAACTGACAAAGTTGAGCAAATCGCTTTCTTCAATACACCGATTGAATTCGCTGTAACAAACAGATTATCATTAGACAATAACGACATCTTAGTATTCGTTAATGGTCTACAGATCCACAGAGCTGGTGAAGGTATCGACGGTTTCACAACTGGTGACGGTCAAACATTCATAGTTTCTGGTTTAGGTTATGATCTAGAAGGTGACGATCACATCGTGGTTGTTGGTGTTGCTGCATAATTAGTTAATTCTAATTTAGAGTAATTTTTTAAAGGCTCGCCCGGTGGGCGGGCCTTTTTAATTAAAATATATAATAAAAAACACATACATAAAATGAATATTGGTATTACTGTACACTTAGGAATTGAAAACGAAAGTCTCTGGATTAATGGTATTAAGTTAAATGCTTTATACTTGTTAAAAGCATTTAAAGAGATTGGATTTAATGCATACTTATTAAATGCCAGTGAGGTGCAAGCACCATACGAAGATAAAGTATTATGGGACACATCTGAATTTCCCATATATGATTATAAAACCAAGGCAAAAACAACCGATATCATGATCTGGTTGGGCGCTACTTATTCTGATAAAAATATTGAAGAATTTAAAGCCACTGGTGAAAATAAGAAAGTAATTAAATACGTGTGCGGCAATAATTATATGAATGATCTTGAAGCTTCAATGTTTGCAAAAAAAGGATCTGATAGAAAAACAGGGTATAATCAAAAATTAGATGAGGTTTGGTACGTACCTCAACAAGAAGAATTAAATAGAGAGTATTATAGAGTAATGCATAATTTACCTACTGCTAAAGTTAGACCCGTTCCATTTATATGGGATCCCGTTTTTTTAGATCAGGCATGTGAGTCATATTATACATCTGATGCAATTGAAAATAATGTACCTCTGCCAGTTTATAAGCCAGGTAAAGAAAATAAAGATAAACAATTGGCATGTTTTGAGCCTAATATAGGCGTACAAAAATGGCATTTTATAAATTTATTAATAGCTGAAGATTATCTAAGATCTGGTGGAGAATTTAATAAGTTGAATGTTATTTGTGGTAAAGATATATTAGAAAATGAATATTATGGATCGATGTTAACTCACACTAGGCTTTTTAATGAAGATCCTATTAAATTATCATATCTACCTAGACTTAGGGCGGTTGATGCATTGGCACAACTATCAGATATTGTTCTTGCACATCAACATACAAACCCATTAAACTATTCATATTTAGATGCCCTTTATCTACAGTTTCCATTAGTACATAATGCGCCTATGATTAAAGACGCTGGATATTATTATCACGGAAACTCTATTGGTTCAGGTGCTAGACAACTTAAGTTAGCAATTGAATCTCATGATCAAAACATAGAATCATATAATAAAAGAAGTGAAGAGGTTTTAACTAGATACACTGTTTATAACGATGGTCTATTAGAAACTTATAAGAAATTAATAGAGAATGCAATCTCTCCTGATACACATCAAATAGGTTCTACGTATGATTGGCAAACTAATTTATACAAATAAAAAATGGGACTTAATGCTAATAAGTTAATTTTTAAAAGGCTCGTTAGAGAGTATGAATTTCTATTAGAGGACTTAGAAGATATCGAAGCCGCTAATAGTGAAATAAAGAATAAATTTATGGAATCATTATCTGAAATTGATGAAGATAAAATTCTTCAAACAGAAGAGATTGATTCTATGGCGAGTGAATGGGCAAAGTCTAATAAAGAATCAGAAGAACTTGAAAAGGAAGTTAATAAACATCCAGATTTTAAAAATCTATTTAGAAAGGTTGTTGTAAAATGTCATCCAGATAAATTATCGTCAGATATTGATCAATCTAAGTTAGATAAATATATAAAAATATATGAAGACTCAGTAGATGCTAATGAAACTGAAGATTGGGCTAAATTAATTAGATGTGCAATTAAATTAGAATTAGAAATTCCTGAATCTGCGTATGAACATATAACATCTATCGAAAAAAGTATAGATAAATTAAAAGAAAAACAAAATAATATATTAAACTCTACGGCGTGGCAATGGTATAAAACAACTGACGATGCGTCAAAAACAGATATTTTAAAACAACATCTAGAATTTATGGCAATACTAACTAAGAAAAAATAGTTTTTTTTTCTTAATTACACCCAGTCAAGCCTGGTTACAAATAATTTAAGATATATAATTATATAAACATAAAAAAGAATAACACTATTCATGTCTCAACTGAAATTAAAACAAATCCTTGAATTTATATCAACGTCACCTGTAAATGGAGATGTTTTGTCATATAATTCAACGACCGGAAAGTATGAAAACAATGCATTACCAAATACATTTGGACTTCAGTATAAATATAGCACTGCTACCACTGGTTCAGTAGCTTCTGGAGTATTTAGATTTGATAATACATCTTCACCATCATCGGTAACTTTAAGTGAAACACACCTAAGAGGTGGAAATGCTGTACCATCATTGGTTGCAGCCACACTTTCTACCAATAGTAGAAAATCTATAGTCGTTTTTGCTAATTCTATTGATGGTACAATCTATAAAACATTTTATGTAAGAGATGTTGAATTGGGTTCAAATGAAAGAACTTTACAATTAGAGCCTATTTCTAGTTCTGATTGGGGATCAATGTCTAATAACGACGAAGTTTATATGTTTATTCAACCTATTGGCGATATAGGTACTTCTGGTTCAAGCGGTTCATCAGGAACTAACGGAACTTCTGGAACAAACGGAACTAGCGGAGTTAGTGGAACTTCAGGTTCATCAGGAACAAACGGAACATCAGGTATCAAAGGTGCTCCTGGAACTTCAGGAACTAATGGAACAAACGGAACTTCTGGGACAAACGGAACTTCTGGAACTAATGGTTCAAGTGGTTCATCAGGAACGGATGGTACTAGTGGTACAAATGGTTCATCAGGAACTAACGGAACATCAGGTATTAAAGGTGCTCCTGGAACAAGCGGAACAGACGGAACTTCAGGAAAGAATGGAACTTCAGGAACTAACGGTACAAATGGTTCATCAGGAACAAACGGAACTTCAGGTATTAATGGTATAAACACTTCGGTTAATGTATCATCAGAATCTATAACAGGTTTAGAAGGTACTCCGGTAAGTGTCAGAAATGTTGGAGATGAAACAGATGCAATATTCGAATTTACAATTCCTGTGGGTGCAACTGGTTTAAAAGGACAAAGAGGTCAGGCTGGTGTAAACGGTACTAACGGAACTTCAGGAACTAATGGAACTTCAGGAACTTCAGGAACTTCAGGAACTGATGGTTCAAGCGGTTCATCAGGAACTTCAGGTTCATCAGGAACAAACGGAACTTCTGGAACGAATGGAACTTCAGGTTCATCAGGAACAAACGGAACTTCTGGAACTAACGGAACAAGCGGTTCTTCTGGTACTGATGGAACTTCAGGAACGAATGGAACAAGTGGTTCTTCTGGTACTGATGGAACTTCAGGAACGAATGGAACTTCAGGTTCATCAGGAACTAACGGAACTTCAGGAACTAATGGTTCAAGCGGTTCTTCTGGTACTGATGGAACATCAGGAACAAACGGAACTTCAGGAACTAACGGAACTTCAGGTATCAAAGGTGCTCCTGGAACAAGTGGAACAGACGGAACTTCTGGAACTAATGGTTCAAGTGGTTCTTCAGGAAAGAATGGAACTTCAGGAACAAACGGAACATCAGGAACTAACGGAACAAATGGAACTTCTGGTACAAACGGAAGTTCAGGTTCAAGTGGTACGAATGGTACATCAGGTATTAAAGGTGCTCAAGGTAATCCGGGTTGGGGTGTATCAATGCAAGGTGAAGTAGGTTCTCAAGAAGAATTACCATTAGAAGGAAATTCTGATGGTGATGCATATATTGTACAAGCAGATGATTCACTTTGGGTATGGACAGCTAGAGATGGTTGGATGTCAGGTGGTTCTATTCAAGGACCTCAAGGTGATGCTGGTTCAAGCGGATCTTCAGGTTCTTCTGGAACGAGTGGATCTTCGGGAACTAACGGTACAAATGGATCTTCAGGAACTAACGGTACAAACGGATCTTCGGGATCAAGCGGTTCTTCTGGAACGAGCGGTACATCAGGAACGAGCGGTTCTTCAGGAACAAGCGGTTCTTCAGGTTCTTCAGGTAATGATGGCGCTGCCGGTGGTTTAGGTGTTGAATATGATGGTATTACGTTTAGCGATAGTAAATATACAAACGTAAATCAATTAGCGCACACTGACGCTGCATCATTCATATATGAAGGTACTAAAGAATGGTGGTTCTCTGACATAGCAAATGGTTTAGAAGACATCAACTATCAAAAGTCGTTATTCGACGATATGATACAAGAAGGTTATGATGTCATTTATGTCAAAATGGCACAAAGAGGTGATTCAACTAAATATCACTTATATAAAGGTACAGGTCAATCTATCGTTAATGGATCAGGTGGACGTGGAGATTTAAGATTAACTCTTGAAAGAGTAGGTGGTTCTGATTCTAACCACTTCCCGGGTGGAACATCAACTGATATGCATATGACGACCGATAATTATAGAGCATGGGTCGCAGCTGGTTCACCAGGTGGTTCTATTCATAATATAGAAAATGCAGACGCTGCTTATTATAAATCTTTAGGAGGTCAATTAGTTGTTACGTTTACGCCTATGAAAGTAGGTGCAGATGGTACTTCAGGAACAGACGGCTCAAGCGGTTCATCCGGAACTAATGGAACTAATGGTTCTTCAGGTTCATCAGGAACTAATGGAACTAACGGTTCTTCAGGAACTTCAGGTTCATCAGGAACTAACGGAACTAACGGAACTTCTGGTACAAACGGAACTTCTGGTACAAACGGAACTTCTGGAACTAACGGAACTTCTGGAACTAACGGAACAAATGGTTCATCAGGTTCTTCTGGAACGAGCGGTTCATCTGGATCATCAGGTATTAAAGGTGCAACAGGTACTTCTAATACGTATGCTACCGCAATGAACCAATATACGAATACTAATTCAGACGTACAATTCGATGACTTATATTTAACAGGTAGATTACAGAGAGAATTAATTACAATTAATGGTAGTGGTGGAGTATTTGCAGCAGACTTAAATGTAGGCGATGCATTCGTTATTAACGCTGTTAGTGATACTGAAATTACAATGTTAGTTAATGCTTCTAATGCTGGTCAATCAGGTACAATTCTTATTATTAATGGAGCAGGCGCTTCATTTAGAGAATTACCACCTTTCATGAAAACACCATCTGGTGCAGCAATTGAATGGTATGATGCACCTGGAGGAGTTTCAATTATATCTTATTTTGTAGTTGACGAAAACAATGTACTTTGTAATTACATTGGTAACTTTGCGTAATAAATAGAATATAATTAAAAGGACAATATGAAGAATATAGGATTTTCAAGAGTTGATTTCTGGTCTACCGGAAGTGCAGTAAATACATCTAAGAGTACATCTAAGAGTACCACTACTACGTGGAATACTTCACAATCTACTGTAGAAAAAAGAAATACTTCACGTCAGACTGATAAAGTTTTCAATACTAGTCAATCTACTACCACCACTTGGACTACAGTATGGTCCACGTCTAAGAGTACTAGTACTACGTGGACAACATCACATTCTACTACTACTGTTTATGCAACGTCGCACTCAACGTCGACGACATGGACTACAGTTTGGTCAACATCCCATACTACTTCACAGTCAACAACTCGATCTACTACCACAACATGGTCAACATCTCATGGTACTAGTAGATCAACTGATAGGGCTACCACAACCACATGGACGACATCATGGAATACAAGTAGAACAACTACTTCTGCATGGACTACATCGTGGACAACTAGTCAATCGACAAATCAATCGACTATAACGGTTTACACTACGAGTTGGACCACATATTGGAATACTAGTCAATCGACTACTACGACATACACGACGACATATACTACTAGTTATACTACTAGTCAATCGACAAATCAATCGACTATAACTAAGTGGACGACATCGTGGACAACTAGCTATAGTACTAGTCAATCGACTACAACTGCATATACTACAAATTGGACGACATCGTGGATAACTAGTCAATCAACTAGTAAATCTACTACAACCACATTTGTTACAGAGTATGTTACAACATGGTCAACAAGTAAATCGACTGTAACTACATATACTACAAATTGGACGTCATATTTTAACACCAGTAGATCCACCTCACATTCGACTACAACTACTTATACAACATCGTGGAATACTACGAAGTCTACTACGACGTCTTACACTACTTATTGGACTACTACATGGACGACTAGTCAATCTACAAGTCATTCGACTACAACTTCGTATACCACAACTTGGGCAACAAGTCATGGTACAAGTAGAGGAACTGAAAGGTCTACAACGACTACTTGGAATACGAGCAGATCAACGTCTCATTCGACTACAACCACTTATACCACAACTTGGGCAACAAGTCGTGGAACTAGCCGTGGAACTACTAGATCTACAACGACTACTTGGAATACGAGCAGATCAACTTCGCATTCGACTACAACCACATATACCACAACTTGGTCAACAAGCCGTGGAACTAGTCATGGAACTACTAGATCGACTACAACCACTTGGACAACTAGTCAATCAACGTCTCATTCGACTACAACTTCATATACCACAACTTGGACAACTAGTCACGGTACAAGTAGAGGGACAAGTAGATCTACAACGACTACTTGGAATACGAGTAGATCAACGTCGCATTCGACTACAACCACTTATACGACTACTTGGAATACAACTAGATCAACGACTACAACTTATAATACAACGTGGACGACATCGTGGAATACAAGTAGATCAACAAATAGATCAACGACTACAACTTATAATACAAGTAAATCAACGTCTCATTCGACTACAACTACATACACCACAACTTGGTCAACAAATCGTGGAACTAGTAGAGGAACGTCACACTCGACCACAACTACTTGGAACACTAGTAGAGGAACGTCACATTCGACTACCACTACTTATACAACATATTGGAACACGACTAGATCGACCACTACTACATATAACACTAGTTGGACGACATCGTGGAATACAAGTAGATCAACAAATAGATCAACGACTACAACCTATAATACGAGTAGATCAACCTCTCATTCAACTACCACTACTTATACAACTACTTGGACAACAAGTCGTGGAACTAGTAGAGGAACATCGCATTCGACCACTACTACTTGGAATACGAGCAGATCAACGAATAGAGCGACTACAACTACTTATACAACATATTGGAACACGACTAGATCGACCACTACTACATATAATACAACGTGGACAACAACATGGGCAACAAGTAGAACAACTAATCATTCGACTACAACTACGTTTAATACAAGTCAGTCAACGATTACTAAATGGGTTACATCTTGGACTACATCTTATAATACAACTAGATCGACTTCAAGAGCAACTACAACTACGTTTAATACAAGTCAGTCAACGTCACATTCGACTACGACTACTTATACAACGACCTTTAATACTAATCAGTCGACTACAACGTCTTGGACTACGTCATGGACTACGTCTTATAATACGACTAGATCGACAAGTAAATCAACAACTACAACATGGCAAACTAGTCAGTCAACATCACATTCGACTACCACGACATTTAATACTTCTTGGAATACTACTAAGTCTACTACGACTACATATACCACGACATACAATACTTCTTGGAACACAAGTAGATCGACAAGTAAATCAACAACTACAACGTGGCAAACTAGTCAGTCAACGTCTCATTCAACAACAACAGGATGGACTACAACATTTGGAACAAGTAGAACTACAAGTAGAACAACTAAGCATCTTACTTCAACTACATTTGCGACAAGTCAGACTACTGTTAAAATAACTACCATAACATATAATACAGCGTGGACTACAACATTTGCAACTAGTCAATCGACTAGCAAATCGACTACTACTTCATGGTGGACAGAGTGGACTACATCTTATAACACATTGTATACATACAGTAGATCAACTACTAGAAATACAACATACAGTAGAACTACATCTAAATCAACACAAGAGAGCGCAGTAGTTAATATTAATTACGCTACATCGTGGAATACTACAGTTAATTATACTACATCGTGGACTACATCGTGGAGCTATACTACATCATTTGAGACGTCTCAGTCAACTGACGATGGCTTTAACGATTGTATAGTAGAAGGTACATGGATTCATGTTTCTGGAACAGAAACTAAAAAGATTGAAGATCTTATATTAAATGAACCTATATTAACAATGGATGGACCACATAATATAGAAATTGAACAAGGGTTGGCGGATGTAGAAACAACTACCATTGCAGATAATCTATCATATGATGATAAATTAGTTGCTGCTAGAAAAACATACGCGATTGGTATAATTGATATAAATAATGGCTTAATAAAATCAACACCTCACCATTTACATATTGTAAAAAAATCTGGAAAATGGGTAGCAAGACAAGCTCAGACGGTAGAAGTTGGAGATTATTTATACCACATAACTGATGGTGAGATTTTAGTAACATCTGTAACAACAGACACAACAAATACGTATGCGGTTTACAAATTAGATGTTGAACCTAATGATATCTTCTTTGCTAATGGAATTTTAACACATAACAGAAAACCTGAACTGTGTGCAGAAGGTGGTCCGGAAGTGTGTGATCCAGGTAGCCCATGTTATGATCCATGTCATCTGGATGCACAATACTATGGCTGTCAGTTTGAATGTATGGGAGAACCTGGTATGAGATAATATTAAAGATAACTGAAAATAAGATAAGAAATTTAAATGGCAATATATATTACATCATGGTCAACGAGTAAATTGACTGCAGCATCTAGAAACACTAGTAGATCTACAAGTGGTAGTGCATCTACCTCTAGATTCACTGACGGTTCATATACTAGTTACTGGAACACGAGTACTTCGTATACTACTTCGTGGGCTGTATCTACATCTTATACTACAGTATGGGAGGCCGCTGTTGCTACAAGTCATTTAACTAAAAGAATAACTTCAAAATCAACAACGACCACTTATAATACATCGTGGAATACGAGTAAATCTACCAGTAGATTAGAATCTTATCAAGCTGAAACATTATATACTACTTCATGGAATACTTCTGTAGATACAAACACTGCATACACTACTTCATGGACTACGTCGTTTAATACTACTAGAGCCACCTCCAAATCAACTACAACGTCGTATACTACATATTGGAATACTAGTAAATCGACCACTACGACATATAATACAACGTTTGCAACTAGTCAATCAACATCGAAATCAACGTCACATTCGACTACAACAACGTTTGCAACCAGTCAATCCACGAAACGTACAACTACAACGTCGTATACTACATATTGGAATACTAGTAAATCGACTACAACAACATATACGACCACGTTTGGAACTAATCACGGTACAAGCAGAGGAACTAGTAAGGCAACTACCACAACTTGGTCAACAAGTAAGTCAACATCACATACGACGACTACGACTTACACTACAACTTGGTCAACGAGTAAGTCAACAACGACTACGTGGATTACAACATTTGGAACTAGTCACGGTACAAGTAGAGGAACTGAAAAGTCAACTACTACAACTTGGTCAACAAGTAAGTCAACGACCACGACGTATACTACAACATTCAATACTAGTCAATCTACAACTAGATCAACGTCACATTCGACTACGACTAAGTGGGTAACAAGTCAGTCAACTTCGCATTCGACTACAACAACATGGACTACAACGTTTGCAACTAGTCAATCGACTACAACATCTTATACTACGTCTTGGACTACATATTGGAACACAAGTCAGTCAACGTCACATTCGACTACAACTACGTATACGACTACGTTTGCAACGTCGCATTCAACTACGACTACATGGACCACTACATTTATAACTAGTAGAGGAACTAGTAGATCAACGTCGCATTCGACAGTAACCAAATGGACAACTAGTCAATCAACGTCACACTCGACTACAACGTCATATACGACTACATTTGCAACTAGTCAATCGACTACAACGTCATATACTACAGCTTGGACTACATATTGGAACACAAGCCAGTCAACATCGCATACGACTACAACAACGTATACAACAACATTTGCAACGTCACATTCGACTACAACAACATGGACTACAACATTTATAACTAGTCAATCTACAACTAGATCGACATCACACTCGACAGTAACTAAATGGACAACTAGCCAGTCAACGTCTCATTCGACTACGACGTCATATACGACTACATTTACAACTAACCAGTCGACTACAACTTCTTGGACTACAGCTTGGACTACGTCTTATAACACTAGTAGAGGAACGTCTCACTCGACTACAACTACTTATACAACATATTGGAATACGTCTAGATCAACGACTACTTCGTGGACCACGTCTTATACTACGACGTTTAATACAAGTCAGTCAACGTCTCATTCGACTACAACTACATACACAACTGTGTTTGCAACTAGTCAATCGACTACTACTGCATGGACAACGTCGTGGACTACAACGTTTAATACAAGTCAGTCAACGTCTCATTCGACTACAACTACATACACAACTGTATTTGCAACTAGTCAGTCAACAATTACTAAATGGGTTACGTCTTGGACTACAACTTATAACACAAGTCAGTCAACGTCTCATTCGACTACAACTGCATATACTACATATTGGTCAACTAGTAGAGGAACAAATATAGGAACGTCACATTCGACAGTAACTAAATGGACAACTAGTCAGTCAACGTCTCATTCGACTACAACTACTTACACTACGACTTGGACAACAAGTATCGCTACAAGTAGATCAACGTCGCACTCGACTACAACTACGTTTAATACGAGTCAATCGACCTCGCATTCAACTAGTAAATCAACTACTACAACATGGACAACTTCATGGACAACAAGTAGAGGAACGAGTAGAGGAACGTCACATTCGACTACAACTACTTGGACAACTAGTCATACTACAAGTAGAGGAACTGAAAAGTCAACTACTACAACTTGGACAACCTCATGGACTACTTCTCATTCAACGTCACACTCGACGTCTAAGAGTACAGTAACTATTTGGGGAACAAGTAAGGGAACAAGTAGAGCTACGGAACATAGTACAACAACTACTTGGACAACTTCATGGACAACGAGTAGAATTACAGAGGTAGATACAATAACCACATGGATTACCTCTTTACAGACTAGTAAATCTACAACAACTACGTGGACAACTTCGTGGACAACGGTGTACAATACCAATCAATCTACAACAACTACGTGGACAACTTCATGGACAACAGTATACAACACTAGTCAATCTACGAGTAGATCTACTACAACTACTTATAATACGTCACACTCGACAGTGACTAAATATTCAACAAGTAGAAGTACAACAACTACTTGGAATACAAGTCAATCTACGAGTAGAAGTACAACAACCACATGGGGTACAATATACGACGTCACTACGACGTGGGAAACTTCATGGAATACTACAACCACATGGAGTACTAATAGATCTACTACAACCACATGGACTACAGTGTTCAGTACAGATTATGAAGTTAGAAAAACTTGGTATAGTACAAATAGACCATTGTTTAGTTACAATACACATAGACAGTGGAGAAAAGACAGATACAACGGTAGACAGTAAAATAACTCAAATCGATTAAATCTAAAAGACTTGCATTTGCAAGTCTTTTTTTTGATCTAAAAAAAATCAGATAAATAATTAAACAAATCAAATCAGGTTTGTATAACTATTAAAATACTGATAATATATGGAGATGTTCAATAAAAAAGTCCTTAAAGAAAGGATTGGACCACTACAAAAAAATGAAAAACTTTCTCAACTAGAGCAGGTTGAAAGATATGTTCTTAGAAAATGTAAAGAACTTGGATTAGAACATAGTTATGATGTGATAGCCGAAGAAATGCCATACTTTAAAACTATGGGATACACCGAATATGCAACGTGTTTTATGTTACAACCATTGAATTTAAAAATGAGAACAGGTCAAATGGCAGATGCATATGCAGATAATGTTGAAAATCCATCTGACTGGGCATCTTATTTCAGAGCAAATGTTGAGAATAAAATGGCTAATAAATATCAAAAACGTAAAGAAGACTTTGAAAATTATGAAGATAAGTCAGTATTAGTAGTTTTACCAGGATCTAATAAACTTAAATCAAATTGTTGTTTAAATAAATTAATTGCTGTTGCAAAAAAGCACAAAGGAGATATCTATTTTAAACCACACCCTATCACAACACACGCTGTAATTGGAGAAATTAAAGATTTATTCGGTGAAGAATCAATTCTACCTAGAGATATAGATTTATACTACTTTTTACAAAAGGCCGATACAGTATATACTACACACATTAGTGAATCTGCATTATATTCTACAATGTTGGGTAAACAAGTAGAACCTATCGATGTATGGAATAACATACACCAAGGTTCTTTTTATAGTGTTAACTCAAATCTTTTCGATAATAAAGATAATGCAGCAGAATGGGTAAATAGAACATTTTCTAGTCCTAAGTCTGGTATTATTAACCCAGAAATAGATGAAGATTGGAAGGCAAAAGTGGATCAATATATGGAGTACATATATGAAAAGCGAGAATATTATAAGGGATGGTTCTTAGATCTTCCTAAAAAGAAAAAGTAATTAAAGAATTTAAAAACCTACTCCGCGTAGGTTTTTTTGTAAGATAAATATATTATATTAATATAATTATGAGAATTTTATTTTACGCTGGGTATCAAAGTATACCTTTTGATGGAAATACAGATCATGGATTAGGAGGCACCGAAATAGCTATAATTAAACTATCTAGAGAGATGGTTAAATTTGGATATAAAGTTGTGGTATCTGGTCAAATAAAAAGTTCTGGATTAATTAATAGCGTAGAGTGGATTTCAACAACTGAATTACATAATAAGTATTTCAACCAATTTGATTATATTATATCTGCAAGTTATATTCATTTTTTAAAAGAATTCAAAGATTACTCGGCTAAGAAAATACTATGGGCTCATAATACGCATCATCATGCATGGTTTAATGGTATAGAACTTAAAGACGCAGATGAATTAACCAGACAAGTAGACCACACTATATGTTTAACCAATTGGCATAAAAATCAATGGTCAAATAAGTATGACGTACCAATGGATAAAATTAGTGTAATTGGCAATGGTATAGATCCTTCAACATTTTATGGTAATCCTGAAAAAATTAAAGGTAAATTTATATATAGTTCTGCACATGAGAGAGGCTTATCTGAACTATTAAAAAACTGGCCAAAAATAAAAGCAATAATTCCACACGCTACACTCGATGTATATTCTCCGGGATATTCCCGCGCAACAGATAATTATGTATTCGATCAATTAATGGGTGTAAACGAGTGTGGTTCAGTTGATCAAACTACATTACATAATGCCATGTTAAGATCAGAATATTGGTGTTATATAACAGACTATGAAGAAACTTATTGTATAACAGCATTAGAAATGCAATATGCTAAAGTGCTTCCGATTGTAACAAGTGTCGCAGCACTAACAGAAACTGTAAATTCAGGTGTTATACTAGAGAGGAATGAAACAAATTGGGACCAGGTGGTACAAATATTAGATACGTTAGGTAGTGAACTTAAAGATAAATCAATTAATTCTGCGTTTCAATGGGCCAAAAAACAAACATGGGAAGTTAGATCATATGAACTAAAAAAATTATTAAATTCCATATGAGAATAGAAAAAATTTATGTGATAAGTTTAGATGCTAATAAAGCAGATACACAAAAGAGAATCGTAGAAAAAATAGATGCTCTTAAAATGCCATATGTTGTTAAGTGGGAAATAGTACCAGCGTTTGACGGCAGATCTGGTAATTTATTACCCGGACATTCTACATTAAATAGTTGGAATCTAGGTGATAATACATGGAACGATTGGTGGAAAAGAGACGTAACGCCAGGTGAGGCGGGATGTGCAACATCACACATGTTAATTTGGCAAAAAATACTAGACGATAATGTTAATTGTGCCCTAATATTAGAAGATGATTTTAAATTAGCTAGAAATTTACCACAAAGAATAATCCCAGAAATAGATTATGATATTGCTTTTTTAGGCAGACACGCTCTATTTCCAAGTGATGAAACACTGGCAGATCATAATTGGGTTAATGCATTAAGTAGTTATAACACACATGCATATGTTATTAAGAATAATACGGCTAAGATTTTACTAAATGAATATGACTATGCTAGAAACATAATTCCGCCCGATGAGTTTTTAACCGCAACATTTACTGAGCATCGAAGAGGAGATATCGCTCAACTGTTCCCACCTAAACTCAAAGCTATTGCACCCACAGTAAACTATATAGAACAAGATCGACCACATGAACAATCTAATACAGAACCGAAGGATGCAAATATAAATCTTATGAAAGAAGAGACTAAACCTTATTTTGAAATCTTAGATGATTCTAATTGGGAAGATTGGAAATTAAAATATGTAAACCAAACTCTAGCAAAAGGTGAATATGACCTAATGATAGACGATATCGGTAATAATATATATGAGTTTCCATTATTCACTGAAAAATTCTGTAAAGAAGCAGTGGCATTGGCAGAAGCTTTAGATAAATGGACACAAGACCGCCATGAATTTTATCCAACGAATGATGTTTTATTGCCGGAAATTGGGTTAGATCACATTTATAGTAGAGTTCTTCGAGAGGTAGTTTATCCAATATGTATACATTTGTGGCAGTTAGAAGGTGTTGGTTGGGATACAATGTATAGTGAAAATTTTATGGCAAGATATACGACTGATAGACAATCTCACTTATCACTACATCATGACTTTAGTCATGTGACTATGGTTGTAAAATTAAACGATGAGTTTGATGGTGGAGGCACATGGTTTCCAAAATACAAAACATTATCAAATCCTGCTAGAGTTGGTACTGCAACTTTACACCCTGGAATGATCACACATTTGCATGGAGCTAGACCCATCACAGTAGGTAAGAGATATATTAATGTCTCTTTTATGAGGAAAGTAAATTAATTAATAATAAAAAAATGAAACAAGAAATTAGATTTAACAAGACCGTCGGCGATGATGGACATTTGGTATCACCAATATTAAATGAGGGTTGCAAGAATTACTTAATTGATATTGATGGTACTGTTACAGACGATGTGCCTAATGAAGAACCAGAGCGAATGTCAGTTGTATTACCGTATGCAGGTTCAGTTAAAACATTAAATAAATGGTATGACGAAGGGCATGTAATTACATTTTTCACTTCACGTACAGAAGAAGTTAGAGATATAACGGAAGCTTGGTTAAATAAGCACGGTTTTAAGTATCATGGTCTATTAATGGGTAAACCTCGCGGTGGAAATTATCATTGGATTGATAATCATATTGTAAGAGGAACTCGCTATAACGGCGTATGGTCAGATTTAGTAGAAAAAGAAGTGACAATTGAGGTATTCCAAGATTGATATATATTAAATGAGAAAGATACACACATTTAATGATTTCCTAAACGAGGCTAAGGAACCTCAAGATCTAAATAAAATTTATTTAGCATATAATCCAGATTTAGGCCATAGATTTTGGTCTTATAAGGATTTTGCTTCTGATAAGTTTTTTATTAAAGTGACACCTGAAAATTATAAAGATATTGATATCAATAAAGATTTCCCAGTATTAACATATAATAGTAAGGTGGTTCAAACTCTATTAGATGAAGATTTAATTAAAATAGAAAATGTGTATAACAAACCTGAATTCATTGTAAATTCAGGTTCTAAATCTGAGTTTCATAAGATAGTTGATGGTGATGAGAATATACCTAAGACTTGTTTAAAAACTGAAGATGCGGTTAAAGAGATTGGTTTCCCTATGATCGCAAAACCAACTGAAGGTCATTCGGGTTTAGGAATTACTGTAATTAAAAATCAAAAAGAATTTGACGCAGCAGATCACGATAAATTAGATGTATATTCACAATACATTGACAAAAAGAGTGAGCACCGTTTTTTCACATTTAAAGGTAAACCTTTCTTTTGGCAAGAGAGACAGCCTACTAATAATAAAGCAAAAACAGGGGATGGTGACGACAAAGAAAGAATGATGTTTAATTACATTAAAAAAGATGTGTCCAAGACTCCAGAAAAATTTAATAAAATAATTTCAAAATTTGGTAAAATATTTAAAGATTTACCGTTTATTTGTTTTGATATTATGGAAGATCAGGATGGTAAACTTTATATTATTGAATCTAATTCAATGCCAGGCGTACCATTTGACTCAACTGTAGATATTTATAGAGTGATCTTTGAGGATTTTTATGGTCGAAAAGTGGATGCAGAAACTGAGGCTAAGCTAAAAGAATTAGCAAACTACATGAACAATAAAACCGTTACAATGGACGGTGGAGATAGATTTAGTGTAGAAAAATAATAATAACTCGGATAAATAAATCTTAATTAAATTAATTATGGCAGAACCAAATATGAATTGTATGATTGTTAATGTGTGGATACACCACATGCAAGTTGACGAATTGTTTGATTTTTTAAATGAAAGAATAGACCGTGCACCTCTTTATTGGTTAAATGAGGCTTCGGTACCTGTTTCAATAACTGGTGGATATGTCATGATTTCATTAACTTATGATTCTTATTCACATTTGTCATCTAATAGAAATTGGGACGAAGCACCGGGTTGGATAAAAGAATAATATGAAAAAACAACAAACAAAAATGAAAGCGTTTCTTTTAAATTATAAAGGAACCAAGTACAAATCAGATACACTATTCGGTGTCATCTGGCAATTTATTACTAAGAAGAAATAAACATTTTAAAAAAACTATGTATAAAGAACGTCTAAGTTAACTCTTAGACGTTTTTTTAGGTTTAAAGATTAAAAGAAATATATGTATACACTAAGCGAATTACAGAAGATGATCTTTATAGACATCGAAACAAGTACACAAAAAGAAACTCTACAGGAGGTCATAGATGATAACCCTGCACTCGAAGAGTATTGGAATATAAAGACTACACAACTTATTGAAAGTCAACCAGAAACTCTTAAGGACTTCACAGATCCTCATAAAATGTGGTCACGTATGGCAGGTCTTTATCCAGAATGGGGTAAAATAGTTTGTATTTCATTTGGTCAATTAAAGTTTGATGAAACTGGATTTCCAAATGATTTTAAAGCGATGTCATTTAGCGGAACTGATGAAAAACAAATTCTAAAAGACTTTTCACAAACTGCTGCTAAAATAATGCAAAAATACCCTAATATGAAATGGGTCGGCCACAATATCAAAGGGTTCGATATGCCATATATTATTAAAAGATCATTGATCAATGAAGTTAGTTTACCATCGGCATTTCATTTACACAAACAGAAACCATGGGAAAATTGTCTTTTAGATACGCAGGAGGTTTGGAAATTTGGTGGATGGAATTCAGCTAAATTAGGATTAATATCAGAACTACTCGGTATCCCTTCTCCTAAAGATGCGATGTCAGGTCCAGAGGTTAATGAGTATTATTGGAATGATAGACACGAAGAGATTAAAACTTATTGTGAAAAGGATATTCAAGCAACTGCAAATATCATGTTAAAGATAAGTGGTATGCCAATTATTCAAGACGCTCCGTTTTAATAGTGACAAAGTGTCATTTATATTTTAAAAAAATGACAATAAGTCTTAATACTTAGTTTGGTATTAAATTTGAAATATCTATAATGTTCAACACTTGGATTAGTTCATTGTCAATGAACATCTAAACAGATTGAACACTAATATTAACCAAATAAAAATTATAATTTATGTTTTACACAACAGACTTTGACAGACACATGGACACCATTTTTGGAGGTTTACATCAACCTCTTTGGAAAACTGTAAAAACCGTAAGTGACCACATCACAGAGTATTATCTCGAAGATGGTGAGTTAACGATGGCATTGCCAGGATTTTCTAAGAAAGATTTAGAAATTGAAGTTGAAGGTAATGTATTACGTATTTCGGCCGAGGTTTCAGAAGAGAATGAAACTCATTTTAAGAAATCATTTAAAAAATCATTTAAAATTCCAAATGAATTTGATTCAGAAGGTGTATCAGCCTCTATGCGAGATGGAATTTTAAAGGTTGCCTTTGGTAAGAAAGTTGAATCTAAGAAAATTAAAGTAGTTTAATTTAAATCTGGGCTAAAAATTAAAAAACTTTAGCCCAGATTTTTTTATGTCAATTTTTTTTGGTATATTAGCTATATAATTAAAAAGATAAGATATGATAAATTTAGATTACACTAAGATTAGTGACGTAGAAGTAGACGGAATAGACACCGCAGATTACCCAGATTTTTGTGATGCATTTATCTCATATGCAGAATATGACGGCAGAGAAATGACAGACGAGGAATTAGATGTACTAAACGAAGACAGTGATTTTGTATATAGTGCAGTTGAAAACTATTTATACTAATATATAAATTATGGAAGACGGAGATTTTGATTTTGATGAATTCATGGAAAACAGTAGCCGTGATTTTGAAATGAAGCTTGAAGAATATCGAGACCGCATGATGCAAATGGCGATAGAAACCAATTATGAGAACATTCTAAAAAATGGAATTAACGAGTATCATTTGCGCCATATGTATGACAATGAATTGAGAGATCTTTCTAATACATTTAAAATGATGCTAGAATATTTTGAAGCTCATGAAGAATATGAAAAATGTGCTGTTGTTTTAAGGGAGCAAAATAAAGTAAATTCAGTTATAGACAGAAAATTAATCGACAAAGATATATAATACGTCAGTGCTATCTAACTGACGGGCCCCCGATTAAACCAGCATCATTGCTGGTTTTTTTTGATATATAATATAACATCAAATAAAAAAAGAAATTTATAAAATGAAACACATTAAATTATTCGAACAATTTGTAAACGAGGCAAGTTATTTCACAGCAGACCTATCACCAGATTTACAAGAACTATTAATCGCATATTATTACGCAGCGGAAGGTACACCTGAAGGTGATAAATTCACGGAAAAAATCATAGAACTTGGATTATTAGACGAAAGCGACATAAGAAGCGCTTTCACGAAAATTTGTCCAAACTTTGAAGTAAGATCAATTGATGGTAAATTTACTAAGTTCAGAGGAGATAGAAAAAAGGCCCTAGAACACCTTGCTGAATTTACTAACGTAGGAAAGGTTAAAATTCCATCTGGAGATTATCCAACTGCTACAAAATTCATTATGGTTATGATTATTCAAAATACTGGCAAAAATTTAAGACTTGAGTATAAAGGTGGCAGAGGTTCTGCTGCTGATTTAGTTGAGTACGATCCTGAGGTTGTAGACCAACCGAGTTTAAATGTTATCCACCCACATCCAAGTGATGTAGTACTAATAAAAAACTTCACACAGTCCCCTATTAGAGAGGTTCTAGATATTTGTATTAAAGAAGGATGGTTTAAAAAACCAGTATATAATTGGTAATTTAGATTATAATATATACACTATGAAGCATATTAAACTATATGAAGAATTTAGAGCTGATCTTAAAGATGAAGACTCTCTATTACAAGACATTAGACACTTTAATGGATCTATCCAAACCCTCGACGATTGGCTTCGTAGTAAAATTGGTGAAACAAATCCATATAAAGACACTATAATGGTAAATGGTCCACATAAGGGCGATAAAGATAATTCTCTGCCTTATCAAGATTTTCAAAATGGTAAGTCAGACCTTGTAAAAAATAGACATGGAAGATAAAACAGCAAAAGAGCTAATAGCTCAACTAAAAAGAATAGCCGACGCATTAGAAAAATCTAACAAGGCAGCAGAAGCTTCTGAGAAGAGAAGAATTGTTATAGAGAAACTGCAAGAAAAAAATCTAAAGGCAGATCTTAGAGAAAAGATTATCGTGAATCCAGAAAAGGTAATACACACTGGACCAAGACTAGAATCAAATGGATCCGTATAATGTATTAGGAGTTGACAAAACATCTTCACATGATGATATAAAAAAAGCTTATCGTAGACTAGCGAAAGAACATCATCCTGATAAAAATGGAGGGGATGATAGTCAATTTAAAGAAATAGCAGAGGCATATGAAAAGATAGGAGATGAATCTTCTAGACAACAATGGGATGCTACATCTAATTTCCAAAATTTTTCAGGATTTGATGGCCGAGTTAATATGTCTGATTTATTTGATCAGGTTTTTGGCAACGCATTTAATTCATCCAGACAATCGACCAAAGGATCTGATCTAAGATTAGATTTACATTTAAGTTTTGATGAAGCCTATCATGGAACTTCTAAACAATTTACAGTAAACGGACAAGATCTTAGAGTTGATTTTAAACCAGGTCTAAAATCAGGTATGAAGCTTAGAATACCCGGAAAAGGTCAACCTCATCAATTTAATAGTACTTTACCAAACGGAGACTTAATAATCCACGTACACGTCATACACAATTCTAATTGGATTTTACAAGGCGATGATATATGGGTAGAACTTAATATAAACTGGTACGATATTTTCTTAGGTACTAAGGTCAGTGTCAATACGCCAAGTGGACAACTTTACATTAATATACCAGAAAATAGTTATCCAGGAAAAACGTTGAGAATAAAAGATAGAGGATATCCTATCTATAATACTGACAAAAAGGGCGCTCTTTTATGTAAATTAAATCCGATTTATAATGAACTAAATCATGATCAATTGGAATATATAAAGAAAGTAAAAGATACCGATAATGAATATAAATGATTATACCTTTGGCGATAATAACAAGTGGTTCAAAATAATAGATGGACTGATTGTTAACAATGAAGACATGTTTTTCAACGCGCTTTATATGGCTATGACTAATCATCCAATGTATGTTATATCGTCAGACCTTGAAAACGAAAGAAAGGACGTTATTTTAAGTGCTATGATAAAATATTTTGAAGTTAAAGAAGAATTTGAAAAGTGCGCGAGCATATACAATATAAAAAAACAAATATAAATCCAAATGTTGATAACCAAAGTAGAAAATGGTAATATAGAAAAAGCTTTAAAGCAATATAAGCGAAAAGTTATTAATACTAAGCAAATTAAAAATTTAAGAGATCAACAGGATTATACCAAGCCATCTGTTAAAAAGCGTCTGAAATTCCAAAAGGCCAAATACTTAGAAAATAAGAATAATTCTTTATTATAATATTAATAAATTATCCTAATATTTTCACAGTAAAATTTAATGTTAGTAAAATCTTTATACTAATATATACAATGTGATACTACGGTATCATTATAAAAATATCTAAAGACACAGATGGCAGGCTTTATTTCCGGTTCAGATAAAGATAGTTTAATGAGGGCTAGTTATTATCAAATAACGCGCAACTTTACTAAAACAGTAAATAGATTCATCGCATTCAAAGATACTGATCGTATAGTTGAAATTCCACATGGTATTAAACAAAGAAGTAAATTCATAGATTTAATGATTAAATATTTCGAATCTCTGGAAGAATACGAAAAATGTACAAAATTGATGAAGCTAAAAGAACTTGTCATTATGGCAGGGGATTAATATAAAAATAAATTATTACATGAGCGATAAACGTGAAAGACAATCAAGACAAAGTAAAGGCGGAACAATTGAATCCGGCTTGAAAAGAGTTCAACTTAGACAATCACAACAAAAATATGTAAAACAAATAGAGGAAAACGATATAACGTTTTGTTACGGACCAGCAGGTACCTCAAAAACATTCACAGCATGTTACGTAGCACTTAAATTATTACAAGAGAAAAAAGTCAAAGAGATTATTCTTTGCAAACCTATACAAGAAGCTGGCGAAAAATTAGGATTTTTGCCAGGTACAAAAGAAGAAAAGATTGATCCTTATATGAATTCGTATATTTCAAATATTACGAAGATTGTTGGAGGACAACAAGCTAAATATTTATTTGATAGTAACACAATTAGATTCGAACCATTAGCATATATGAGAGGTGATACTTTCGATGACGCATTAATGGTATTAGATGAAGCACAAAATGCAACATTTAAGCAGTTAATGCTATTCGTAACTAGAATGGGTAAGTCTAGTAAAGTTGTTGTTACTGGTGATGTTAGTCAACATGATATCGCCAGACAACATGTAAGTCTTCCTAATTTTATAGATATTATGAAAGATATTAAGGGTATTGGTGTACACGTATTCAATAACACTGATATAGTTAGGGCTAAAATCCTCCAAGAAGTTGTAGAGAAATACGATAATTGGAAAGCTAACAACGAGAATAAATTCTAGAAACAATTTGACTGATCCACGTATAAGTATAAACATTATATATGGATCAGTATCAAATTTTATTAAAACACAGTCACACTGGCGATGAAGCGACCATTGAGATTGGATTAGACGAAGCAGGTCGTGGCGCATTAGCAGGTCCAGTAACTGTCGCGGCATGTATAATGCCATATGGATTTCAACATGAACTTATTAAAGACTCTAAACTATTGAGTGAACCACAGCGAGCAGCGGCTAGACAATTGGTATTAGATAATTGCTTAGCTTATTCAGTGGTTCATATTCCTGTTGAAGAAATAGAATCTACAAATATTCTTAAGGCAACTCTCAACGGTATGAAAAAATGCCTAGAAGAAGTTAAAAAAAATCATGACTTTGATTTTATCCTCGTAGACGGCGATCAATTCCATGGATATGACGGTATACCATTTGAAACTGTAGTTGGAGGAGATAATATGTATGTTAGTATTGCAGCCGCATCTATTTTAGCTAAAACTGAACGAGATCGTTTAATGAAAGACTTAAGCGTAGATTATATGTCATATGGATGGGGATCAAATAAAGGATATGGTACTAAACAACATAGAGATGCCATCGTAAGCGAAGGATCAACACCTCATCATAGACAATCATTCATTAGTCACATGTTGACTAAAACAAACACATTATTTTGAGAGGACTTTTAACAGGCATGCTACTATTTTTAGCAGGACAAACTATGATCTGGTTTCAAACTAATGGCCAGTTTATATCACCGTGGATAAAAAAGAATCCTATTTTTGTTTCTATTTTAGGCGGAACTATTATAAGCTATATGTTTATTAGAGCTACTGCTTTAATAGCTGGTTATTATGATGGAGCAATTTGGCCAGGTAGATTTATTGGATTTTCAATGGGTATCACTTCTTTCGCATTCCTAACTTGGTATTTTATGGGAGAAGGTATTAATACTAAAACATTGGTTTCATTAGGTTTAGCTACTTGTTTAATTTGTGTACAATTATTTTGGAAATGAAAAAATTAAATTTACCTTGGTTAGAAAACGATAAACCAACTAATGTTGTTGTCTATAGAAAAACAAAAACTAGTAAGAAATACTATATGATAGTTACTAATATACATTTGGATGTTATTAACAATCTTAGAGCAACTAAACCTATAATCCCACATAAATATGAAATTGTAGAGATGGGCGTAGGACATAGTTTTATAGAATCTTATGCTAAGACTTATAAGATAACTAATCCAGAAATAATTACAAAATAAATTACCTCAGATTTTTTTATGTCAATAATTTGTGGTATATTAGTAGTATAATTAAAGGAAGAATGATAAGAAAGAAACTACACAAACACCAAGGAGAGCCGATAGTCATTGATTTGACAGGTCCCGAAGGAAACGCATTTATGTTACTTGCATACGCTAAATCATTTTCAAAAGATCTTGGAAAAGATTACACAGAAATATACAAGCAGATGACAAGTGGAGATTACGAAAATTTAATTAAAGTCTTTGACGATTCATTCGGAGACTTTGTAATACTAGAAAGATAATATGAAAAGATCAATTAATATAATTAGCACTTGGATCGGTGCACTCATAGCTGTGGCGTTTATAGCTGTTTTTATGGCATTACCAACACAATGGCTATGGAATACTTGTTTAGTTCCAGCTATTGATAGTGTTAATCCCATAGGTTTTTGGCAAGCACTAGGTTTGAATGTACTAGCTTCTATTTTATTTAAGAATTCACAAATTAAAAAAACAGAATCATAATATGGAGAAAAAGATCATGTATCTAGATATGGACGGCGTCTTAGTTGATATTTTTAAAGCGTGTTCAGATAAGTATGGAAAAGATTCTATCACTAAAATAGGTGATTTATTAGATGAAGATCCACAATTATTCTATGAAGCAGAGCCTATTCCGGGCGCCATAGAAGCTTTTAATAAATTAGTTGAGGTATTTGATGTATACTTACTAACAAGTGCACCTTGGAAAAGTATGGGTTCTACTGAAGCTAAACAACGATGGGTTATGGAATATTTAGGAGACGCAGCAAAAAAACGTGTAATCGTAAGTCATAATAAAAACTTAATGATAGGAGATTATTTGATCGATGATAGAACTGCTAATGGAGCCGGCGAATTTAAGGGAGAACTAATTCAGTTTGGAACTGAAAGGTATCCAAATTGGAAAGAGGTTCTTAAATATTTAAATGTAGAGTAATATGGAATGTGATATATCTAGAGTTTTTGAAATTCATAAAAAAGCCAATAAAGTAATTAGCTCATGTCAAAATGAAATTCATTTAAAGGGAGCATATGCGTATTGTGAAAATGTAAAAAATTACATGTCTTTCATTAATACTCAAACTACAGAAGAAACAGAACTTATCAATTCTATTCTTTTTAATATAGAAAAAAGCTTAAATGTTAAAAAAGCTACAATAAAATAAACAACAAACAATGCTTTATAAAATCCCAGTAAAATTGTTCGTAACTTTTTTAGCTGGGATTTTTTTATGTCAATAATTTGTGGTATATTAGTAGTATAATTAAAAGTTAAACATATGACAGATTTTAAATTTAATGCAGCCGATGTGAAAGCCAATGGCGTTGGTGGTAGCGGTTACCAAGCAGTTTTAAAGTATCGTGACGCTGTTCGCTCTATTGTAGACGAAGTAGTCAATACAATTGGTCGAGATAGACTCTATGAACTTGCAGTAGCTTCGGGTGATAAACACGATAATTTTTCCGCCGGTTCTAGATTTAATTCTAATGAAGACCTAACTTATAGATTAGTTACTTCTCTAGCAGGTTATATTTGGCCTAAGTTTAAAAATGATCTATTGACAGAAATGTATGTAGGTGGTCTTTTTGCTAGACTAAGTTATGACGAGAAACAGATTTTAGTGGTAGATGCTGCCCGCGATTGTGCAGGTGCAGATCATTGGTATACATTTGAAAAAGATTGGGGGTAATGATGGACATTGATGATCGGTTTTACCGTATTGCAAAAACACCATATGTTGTGTTTATAGATGATAAATCAATTCACGAGGTAGAAAATATAGAGGTGTTTGATAATATGATATTGATAGAGACCAATACAGGTTTTTTATTCAATGACATGGATGTATTTACCGTTGAAGAAATGGTTGATGTAGAAAATAAAGTAGAAGAATTAATTAATAATGCTTAAGATGGAATTAAAGAAAAAGATTAAGTCGAAGATATTAACGTATTTATTTAATGATTGGGTTAAAACTGAAGAAGATATAGAAACTCTTCAATTGACCAAAATGATGATTGAAAATAGAGCTAATACCATTTGTCCACCTAAACCAACTATCGGGTTTAGATCGCGTTTATGAAAATAACTAAAGATATATTAGAGAGATATGTTGCGGAAGGTTGGTTGATCTCACAAACTCACCCGACTTTACCTTTAACTATTTATAACTATTCTCAAGCAACTCAATATGAGGCTAAATGGGATGAGGTTACTCTTTCATGTCGAGGTCTTGTGTTTGACGACGAGGGAAATCAAGTGTCATATCCATTTAAGAAGTTCTTTAACATTGAAGAGAACAAACACACTCCAGCTAATGACTTTGAAATCTACGAAAAGGTAGACGGTTCATTAATCACAGTCTTCAATTACAACGGAGAGTGGGTTGTTTCTTCAAGAGGTTCGTTCACTTCAGATCAGGCAATTGCTGCTCAGAAACTCTTCAAGCAGTTAATGAACCTAGATCGTATCGATAAGGCAGCAACTTATCTTTTCGAGTTAATTGCTCCATGGAATCGAATTGTTGTAGACTACGGTGAACGCGAAGAGTTGATCTTACTTGGTGCTCGAGCTAAATACTTTGAAGCCCCTCATTTAGATTTATATGAATTGTCTAAGATGTTAGGTTGCAACTTGATCCGTAAGTTTGACTTTGATGATTACAAAGAGATTCAAAAGTTAAACTGGGAAAACAATGAAGGCTTTATTGTCAGATTTTCTAATGGAGATCGTTGCAAGATTAAGTTTGCAGATTATGTGAAGTTGCACCGAGTTTTGACTAACTGCTCTTCTTATGATATTTGGGAGAACTTGAAAGAGTTTAACAAATTACCTGAAGAGATGTTGCAAGATGTACCTGATGAGTTCTATGATTGGGTTCACGGAGTTGAATGGAAACTTAGAAAGAGTTTCAATCACATTGAACATTTGCATATGGCGTACCTTTCGTCTATAATTAGATATGGACTTGATCGTAAAGAATTTGCGTTGAGAGTTCAAGAGCTAGATGATGCCAATCACGGACTTATTTTTGCTATGTATAACAATAAACAAGATAAGGTAAAACAACTAATTTGGAAAATGATAAAACCAGAATACGAAAAACCATTTAAAAAATGAAAGAATTATATTTATTAAGAGGATTGCCGGGGAGTGGCAAATCAACAATTGCAAAATCATTAGCAGGATGTCACGTAGAAGCAGATATGTATTTTATGAATGACGGTAGGTATGAATTTGATGCATCTAAATTATCTGAAGCACATAATTTCTGTCAAAACAGAGCAGCTTCTTACATGTATACCAATTGGCCGAGAGTTGTTGTTTCTAATACATTTACACAAGAGTGGGAAATGGAAGCTTATTATGAACTTGCTAAAAAGTATGGCTATACTGTTTTCTCTTTAGTGGTAGAGAATCGTCACGGAGGTGTTAATAAACACATGGTTCCTGATAATGTCATAGAAAAAATGGAAAATAGATTTACTATTAAATTAAAATAATTAACTCCAGATTTTTTTATGTCAAATATTTGTGGTATATTAGTATTATAATTAAAGATAAAGCATATGAAATTATTTAAAGATTTAGAATTTAAGCAAAAAGCGATTGGCGGTACTGGTGCTATAATGAAATTTGATAATGGATTTACAATTAGCGTTCAGGCAGGTTCTTTTGCTTACTCAACTCCTAGAGAAGATATGGATAGTCCTAATGACTTCGTCTCATTTGAGATAGCAATATTTGGACCTCCTAGCGGAGACTTTGTTACTAAGGAATTTATACCAGAATTGGATGACGATGTTTTAGGATGGCAAAGCAGAGAGCAAATTAATACAATAATGATAATGATACAAAATCATGGAAAATAAAACTATAATCTTTGACTTAGACGGTACACTTGCACTTATTGACGATAGACGTGCACTTGCAACCAAGGAAAATGGAAAAATAAATTGGGATGTCTTTTTTAATCCAGACAATATTCAATTAGACAAACCAAACTGGCCAGTAATTGAAATGGCAAAAACATTAAAAAATGCTGGAAATAGAATTGTAATTTTTAGTGGAAGATCTAAAGCAACTAAGGAAGTTACTAAAGATTGGTTGAATCAACATGGCGTACCATTCGATGTTATAAAAATGAGACCAACTGGTAATGGGTTTCAATTTATGGCGGATGATTTACTAAAAAAGAAATGGCTTGAGGATTTATTTCCAAATACAGACGATATTCTTTGTGTGTTTGATGACCGAGACAAAGTAGTAAAAATGTGGCGAGATAATGGAATCAGTTGTTTCCAAGTTGCTCAGGGTAATTTTTAAATTTATATAATATGATAGGTGGAGTACAACCAAAAGTAATAATGAATGTTGACGATGATGGTAATCTAGTCATGACTGATCAATTTGTAGATCTTTTTTATAAAGAACAAGAAATAAATTGGAAGTTAGTCAGAGAGCGTGACGGTTTGACAAAACAATCTAGAGCTGTTACATGGATTGAATGGAATGATGACGGAACATTTAAAGAACAATTTGAAAAGATCGATATCGGTAGAAGTTTAATAATGAGTCCATTTAGTAATGCGTTCACGTGGCAAACAACTCCGGTAACAGAGATTGTAGAACAACAAGAAGACTATATTAAATTTAAGACTAAAAATTCAAATTACGAATTGTTTAAAATAAATTAATGAGTAGTCGTCAATTTACATGGTGGAGAAGATTTGTGGGGGTTCAGAAGTTACCTAAACAATATTTGTACAAAGGAGCTTCTGAGCTTTTACAACGCATAGAGTTCGGAGAATATGAATGTGATCACTTAGGCCGAGAGGTCTATCTCGAAGACAAGATTTATGAAGCTAAAGTTGAGGCTATTAAAAAAGAGAAACCGTGGCTTAAAGGCGAAACATTGACTGAAGCGGTAGAATATGATCGTAAGTTGTATAATAAACGAAAGGCTGTGATGATGAAAAATCATTTAGAGGCTGAACAGAAATTGTTGTGGAAATTAGCAGAAGATTTAGCTAAAGAATTTAATATGTCTAAAGAAGATGTAAGTGATTTAATGGAAACATTCGATGCTACTACGCGTGAACTCTATTTTAAATGTATGAGTATTTCAATTGGTAAAGAGATTAATCCAGATAAAATGCAAAGATTTTTCCCTGAACAACCTCGACATATTTTAAAGCCCAAAGAACGTAAATATGCAAAGCTTTGGATAGATTTAGTTAAACATAATAAGTGGCAGAGATTTTTGAATTGGGAAACATTTAGTAATTCTTAAGTATAACAATAGTGAATATATTTCAATACATATCTTTTTATTTAATGATAGGTGTAACCTTTAATGCACTATACGATTTAGTAATATCTTATATAAAAAATGAGGATCTTCGTTTTAATATAAAAGAGCGAATAGTTTTCACTCTAATTTGGCCAATATACTTAGCATTACTATTATTTAATTATATTAAAAATATTATAAATGGATCAAACAACTAATTACGGATACTGTTGTATTAATACGACTTTACAAAAGTCTGACAAAATCACTACTAATCGCAGTATGATTAAGCGCACCTTTGCAGAGAAAGGTATTGAGTACGCCTCAGAGTTGGCTCTCGCTAACGTTAAGGATCTCGTTAAAATTATTAACTGGAATAATCGTCAAGGCATTAAGCTATTCAGAATTAGTTCTGATATGTTCCCGTGGATGAGTGAATATAATTTATCTGATTTACCTGATTATGATAAAATTTCTAATATCCTTCGAGGTGCCGGCAAAATTGCAATGGATAATGGTCAACGTCTAACATTCCATCCGGGTCCATTTGATGTTTTAGCTTCAACTACACAGTCGGTAGTTGACAAGTGTATCAAAGATCTTAATAAACACGGGGAAATAATGGATCTTTTGGGTTTACCACGCAATCACTCTGCTCCTATTAATATACATGTTAATACTACACAAGGTGGTAAAGAAGCTTCTATGCAAAGATTCTGTGATAACTTCCACCTATTAGATGCATCTGTTCGTACACGGTTAGTTGTTGAAAATGACGATAAAGAGAAACAATACACAACAGAGGATTTATACCAAGGTGTATATTCTAAAGTTGGTGTACCCATCACGTTTGATTATCATCATCATTGGTGTCATCCCGGAGAATTGACACAAGAAGAAGCTCTTAAATTAGCTTCGACTACGTGGCCAAAGGGAATCAAACAGCTTGTACATTATTCTTCATGTCAAATGATACACGAAGATGAGACGCAAACTAATAAAAGAGCTCACGCTGATTATATCTACGAGTATATAGACACATATGGTTTATTATTAGATATTGAATTAGAAGCTAAAGCAAAGGAATTAGCATTAGAAAATTATTTGAAACAAAATCAACTACAATTAATATAAATTATAAAAATATGAAAAAATTGTTTAAAAGAACAACGAGCTATTTAAATAAAAGAATTGCTGGAGTACAGGGTACTTTATTCCTTTTATTTGCTATTATATCAATCTCTATGAATTCTAATAAATTCTGGATGTTTATGATTAGTTCAATTATTTTTACAGCATTACAAACAATTATTGACGAACTTAGAAAATTAAATAATAAATAAAATATGAGTTTAAAAGTAGATGCTCTTAGAGCAAAGTACATCGCGATGAGATTAGAAGCTATCGCAACATTAGAGGTATATACCAAGAATGCAGCAGGTATTGGCGAACATCCTCAGATTATTGAAGAGATGGATAAATTAGTCAGAGTAATTGCAGATGTTAATGGTTATTTAGAAGCATTAGATAGCGTCTTTGTTGCCAATGATAATGGTACAGAAATAGGTGAAACTGGTCCTATAAACGACTGATAAAATATGAACCTTAACCTATTAAATGGGATGCAGAAATGCGTCCCATTTTTTTATGATATATAATTTATGAAATACGTAAAAACATATGAACACTTTATAGGAGAAGGTCGATCTGCGTATGATGGATTAGCTTCTAAATTAACTAGAAGTGTATTTAATAAATGGGTCAAATCGTACAAAGGTGGAAGCGATACCATAAATTACGGAGATCAAATTGAAGAAAGAGGTTTAGAATTTGATATCGAAGCTACTATTCATATTGATAATAAATTTAAAGGATTTGAAGTATTAGATTCGACAGGTGCTGATGGAAGAGATGAAGATGATGATGGAGATTTTCAAACACCATATATTGTTATAGATTTTGGCTTAAATCCAGAATGGATACCAGGTGAATGGTCGACTGTTTATTTTCATTTAGCTGATGTGATTAGACATGAAATGGAACATATTACACAAGACGGTATCGATACTGGAAATTACAGAAGCGGTAAACCCAATGAAGATGATAGTGAGCTTAGAGCATATATAAAAATGGGTCTTTTACCAAAATCGCAATATTTAATGTTACCTAAAGAGGTAGATGCTAATTTACAAGGACTTAGATATGAAGCTAAGAAACGAAAAGAATCGATGTCAGATGCTGTTAACCGTTATTTAGATACACAAGAACAAGGTGGAGTTATTAATGGCACTGAAAGAGAAGATGTATTGGATCTTTGGAGAAGAAGAGCTAAAAAAATAGGTGGAATACCTAAGTTTTAATCATGAGAAGTATTAAAATATTTGAAGATTTTATAAAAGAAGGATATGTTATGCAAGATTTAGAAAAAGAGTTAGGTATAATTCTTGATCTATGGGATAACGGTGATCATTTAGAATTAGGTAAAATTGAAGTGCCTAAAAATTTAAGAGGAACCGGTGTAGGCACCAAGGCCATGGAAAGAATTGTAGCATTTGCTGACAAAGAAGGTAAAGATATTAGACTTACACCTAGTACAGATTTCGGTGCTACTTCAGTTTCTAGATTAAAGAAATTTTATAAAGGATTTGATTTTATAAAAAATAAAGATTATAAGTATAAAGATACTATGGTCAGATACGCACAATAATATGAAATATATTAAATTATTTGAGGACTTTGTTAATGAACAAGATAGTTACAATGATTATCCTTCTGCAGCCAAAAAGAATGCACAATTAGCAATCGATTGGAAAGAAAAATACGGACGAGAAGAGGTCGATGCGGGTACTGCAGTGGGTTGGGCTAGAGCACATCAATTAGCAAAGGGTGAAAATCTATCAGCGGATACTGTTAAACGAATGGCGTCATTTAATAGGCATCGTAAAAACTCTACAATATCTTCTGAATTTAAAGATACTCCGTGGAAAGATAAAGGTTATGTTTCTTGGTTAATTTGGGGTGGAGATGAAGGTGTCGATTGGGCGCTTGAAAAATCAAAAGAAATAGATGAATCAATTCTGGAAAAGAAAAAAAGTAAGCCAAAAACAGATAAACAAAAAATAAAAGATTTAACTAAAAAGCAAAAGAAATTATCTGATAAAACTAAAGATATTAAGGATCAGATAAATAAGATGGCAAAGGACGACAAAAAAGAACCTACTGAAAAATTACAAGCTGCTTTACTAAAAGCTCAAATGCAACAAACTTCAGTAGACGGTATGAAAGCGTCAGTTCAAAAACAACAAATAGCCTTAAAATCTAAATTAAAAACGGCTAAAAAGAAGGAGTCATCACGTAAGAGTTAAATATGAAAAGAAAAGGATCAGAGTCTATTAATATTTTTATTGAAAGATCAGAAAATTGGACCGAATGGTTTATAAATAAATTAAGTGAAAGGGGTAATCATGAATGGCAAAATCATGAATTAGATTTTTATAAACACATGGATGCAACATACGTGCTACATGTGCCAGAATTTACAGAAAGGAAGGTCATAACATCCGATAGATTATCAGAACAAAAAATTAAATCAGGAAAAACACTATTAGATACTGTTACTTGGTGGAATGGATTTTATGGGGAAAACCATATAGATCCTTTGATTCATATACCTGATTTTACATATCATTATTGTTGGTTAACTAACCCTGATCCATTTCAAAAATTTGGCAAAAAAGAAGATGAAGTAATTGACATTATGTCAGTTGAACAGATGCAGAACTTTATTATAACCTCATCTCAGGCTGAAAGCAATATAGCTATGGGACATGTTGATATCCTAAAAGATATTGTAAAGAAAGGTCATAGAGCTGCGCTTATAATGGAAGATGATATTACCTTTGGTGCTGGAGCAATGTGGTTATTAGAATCTATGTTTGAAGAACAATTACCACACGATTGGGATTTAGTGTATTTAGGCGGACAACCATGTGATTGGGGATTTGAATCAGAATCTTATTCAAGAGATTTAGATAGAGTCTATAATGGTGTATATTGGATGTCAGGTTATATAATAAGTCAGTCAGGTGCCCGCAAATTACTAGATAATTTACCTGTAATTGGGCCAGTTGACGTATGGATTAATCACCACCTTAGAGATATGAAAGTTTATACAACATTTAAGCCGTATATTGGTCAAGATAAAACACTTGATAGTTATAATCGTTATTCATTTGCAGATGCTATTCTAAAAGAGAATAATAACAAAGATATATAAATAAAAATAATATAATAATATGAGCAAAAAAATATTATCATTTGAAGAATACGCTGCTAGTAAAAATTTAGATAGCGCTGAAGAAATCACAGAATCATGTGACGCGTGCGGCGAAGATCCATGTGTTTGTGAATCTGAAGAGGTTGAAGACACAGAAGAGGTTGAAGACACAGAAGAGGTTGAAGACACAGAAGAGGTTGAAGACACAGAAGAGGTTGAAGACACAGAAGAGGTTGAAGACGAAGATGAGGATGAGCAAACATTAGAGTCATGTTCTGAACAATTAAAGAAATGTTATGAATATGCTATTAAAGAAGCGTGTGATTATGACAAAGATGATTATCCAGATCATACACTAGAAGGTTACCTTAAAGAAAACGCTGCATTAGTTGCTTCATTGTCTGCGTCTGCATTAGAACAAGCACATGCTGAGCTTAAAGACGACGAACTTACCATTGAGGTATACGAGTCCTGTTTAAACGCTATGAAAGAATCATACAATAAAAAGATTGACGAGTTAAAAGAGACTTGGTCATCAAATTAAAAATTAAATAAATATGAAACATATAAAACTATTTGAAGCTTTCGTAAACGAAGCAACCGTAGATGCTCAAGGATTTGAAGACGAATTTGCATCAGTAATCTTTAGTGTTGAAGAACGCATGGGTAAAAAACTTAATAATAAGCAAATTATGCAAATTATAGTAGTAGCATTTGAAGAGGTTTGTAAACTAAATAAATTTAAAGAAGTTTCTCACTTATTACCTACAGCTCTTATAAAAGTAGGCGTTGAGTTTGACCCAGGGTTTAAACGCGGAGGTGCTACGGCTGAAGCGCGTGGTTTTGCAAAAGCTATGTACGGTGCTACAGGCGGTACTTGGCAAGGTACTATGGAGTGTTTTAAAGCATTATACACTACTATGGCAAATGTACAAGATAGAAAGGCAAAATTAATAGGAAGTCATCTTACTAGTTGGTTTAATGCTAGTCAAAACTAAATTAAAAACAATTATAAAAATGAAACACATTAAATTATTTGAATCTTTCGTAAACGAAGCTAAAAACCCAAATCCAGTAATGTTCGCGGACATGTTTGCTGAAACTATGGCAGATATTGAAGAATCTGGACAAGAGTTATCTAACGAAAACTTATTGTACATGTTAGAAAGAGCATTTAAAGTTGTTGCTGAACAAAATAATCTTCGCGAAAGAGGTAGCGCTTTAGAATGGGCCTTTATACGCGAAAAAATTAAAACAGATACTCAATACATGGGTAAAGATTTGTATCAAGATGCAAATATCTTTGGCGAAGCAGCATATGCTGAAACAGCATTTCACTATGATGGTATGGTAGAATGCTTTGTTTATGTTCTTAAAGAATTCGGACTACTTAAGCCATCTCAATGGAAAAAGGTTAAAAAGAGATTAGAGGCTTAATAAAATAATACTATTAAAATGAAACATGTAAAACTATATGAAGAGTTCATCAATGAAGGCCTAAAAGCAGGTAGAGATGAGCCAATTGCAAAAGCTATCATTGCATACAGATATGCCGTAGAAGGCAGCGATCACGCAGACGAACTTAGATCAATGGGCTTGAATCCCGAGAGATCTGATTCAAATCCAGAACAACAAGAATATCTTTCAGGTTGGGGTAAAGATGCAGTTAGAGCGCTTTCAGGTGCTAGAAGAATTCCTAGTAAATACATGACTGGTACTGTAATTACTTTAGCAGCAGATAACGGTAATTCATACTACTTTGACGGTGGTGATTTAGTAGAAGGTGATAAAACTATTATTAGAAATGCTTTGAAATTAACTTGGACTCAACTTATTGACGAATTAATCAAGCTAAAAGTTATTGAAGAGCCTAAATACTAATTGAGTTTAAGTATCATCGAATTAAACTTTTTAAAAGGTCTGTGTATAATGCATGGACCTTTTTTATTTAATAGACTTTAAATATGCCTAGAATACCAGTAGAAATTATTTATATGCAAATAGCATATCAAACAGCTAAACTTAGTTATGCTCAGCGCCGCCGTGTTGGTTGTATTATTGTTAAAGATGAACAAATTGTTTCATTTGGTTATAATGGCACTCCACATGGATTTAATAATGAGTGTGAAGAAACTTTAGTTGAAACTCAAAATTATGAGAACCCCGATCATGCTTTACATTTAGTAGAAGAACACGGATATGTATGCGAGAATGGATGCTGTACTAAAGAGACTCAAACTACAAAACGAGAGGTTCTACATGCAGAATCGAATGCTATTACAAAATTAGCAAAATCTACGATGACATCTATTGATGCAGACCTATATACTACTACGGCTCCATGTTTTGATTGTGCTAAATTAATTATTCAAGCAGGTATTAAACAAGTATATTATTCAGAAGATTATAGAGATATGAGTGGCGTTGAATTATTAGAAAGGGCAGGAATCATCACAAAACAAGTTATATGTTGGAACGCGGATTAGATCAAATTATCGATAGCGCATTAGAAAAGAATACATTCGGAAAGGATTTTAAATTTAGAAAGGGCCAAAGAGAGATTATCACTAAAATATGTGAAACATATCTCAATGATCCTGACTCTACATTAGTTATAGATGCACCGACTGGTGCTGGTAAGTCACTGATTGCGATGTGGTCTGCTCATATCCTAAAAGAGTTAGGTAATAGAGGTTATATGGTTACTAGTGACCTGAGTCTCCAGGATCAATATGAGACTGACTTCTATAAGTACGGTTTGAGATGGCCGTCAATTAAAGGTGTCGATAATTATGAGTGTTCTGTCAATGGTTTACCATTTTCATTGGGTGATTGTAAACTTAAGGGCATGGGTTATGAACAAGCTGAGAAATTAAGTTGTTATAATTCATGTGAATATCTTCAAAACAGAAGAAGAGCAATTGATCAACCCATTTCACTTCTTAATTATTCATTTTGGCTGATTCAGCGAAACTACGTTGAAGCCAAAATGCAACAGGAAGAACGCACAGTTCCTTTTGAAAAAAGAGATTTTGTCTTCTTTGACGAAGCACATCGAATAGATGATATTGTACAAAGTCATTTTAGCCCAAGAATAGAACATTCGCTAGTTGAGAAAATGGTAACTCTAAATAGATTTGCTAGTAAAAATGGATTTCAAGAAGCTAGTTATACTAAAAATAAAATACAATCATTGGTTAACCATATGATGAGTGGTGATAAACACGATGTATTTAGTGCGATGAGTGAATTTGAAAGAATTCTTCATGGTTTTGGTAAGGTTAGACAAGCAGCCAATAAAACTGCTAAAAAAAGATTTGGTGTTTCAGGTGTGCCTAAAAATTGGCAAACAGCATTTGGTCACTTTGACAGACTTAAAGACGTTCACTGTAAAGTAGAAGATTATCTTAGTTTGATTAAAGAAGTTGGAGTTGATAAGATGGTATTAGATCAAAATGAACATGAAGCGAAATTCATGTGTGTTGAAGAAAGTCTAATGATTAACAAATATCTACATGAAAAGGCTGGATTCAAAGTTTTTATGAGTGCTACTATAGGTGATCCTCGAGCATTTGTTAGGATAATGGGAATTAAGAATGCTAAATTTATTAGAATGGATAATGCATTTAATTATGATAAATCGCCAGTAGTATTTGTTAATCGCCATAAGCTTTCATTTAGAGAACGAGATGAGAGTTTACCAAAGGTAGTAGAAATATTAGATCAAATTATAGATAAACACAAAGGTCAGCGAGGAGTCATTCACACTGGTTCATATGCATTCACTAATTATATCAAGCAAAACAGTAAACATACATTTAGATTGATGGATTATGAAAACAGTAAAGAAAAATCAGATATGTTAGAACTTTTTAAAAAGAAAGATGGAGCAGTATTAATGGGTCCATCTCTCTTAGAGGGTTTAGATTTAAAAGACGATACAAGTCGATTCCAAATATTCTTTAAGGTACCATATCCTTCATTAGGCGATCCATTAATTAAAGCTAAAATGAAAACATCAAATGAGTGGTATGATTGGAAAACAGGGATTAGTGTTATGCAAGGTGTTGGTAGATCAGTTAGAAGTAAAGATGATTGGGCTGTAACATATGTGCTGGATGCATGTTTTAGAAGTTTGATAAATAAACCAGGGTTTTTCCCTCCAAGTTTTATGGAAAGAGTCAAAACTATAAAATAAAATACACTATTATGAAAAGATTTTTAAATAGATTTAGTACTGCTGATAAAATAACTATACTGCTAAAGGTTTTAGCTGTGGGTACATTAGCTTTACTTATGAGTAGTTGTGCTTCTTTAGATTTTAGAATTGCTACATTAAATTACGCTGCACAAAGACAGTCGTTGAATGTATCTAGTCCAACTGAGGTAAAAACGTTCACAAGCAGCTTTGACACATTTAAAAATTTAGATCCTCAAGATTTAGGACTTTCATTTGGTGGAAATTGGGTTCACTGTCGAATTCATGGTTTTCATGATTTAAACAATTGGACAGATTTTACTTATAATCCATATTGGTGTAGACCTAGTGCTGGTTTTATGAGAGCGTCTTTATATAACTGGAACTGGGGAGGTTACAATTATTGGAATAATCAAATATGGGGATATACTCCACATAGATGGTCGCCTTTTGGATATGACAGATGGGGATATAATAACTGGATGGGTAATGTTTATTATGGTAATGGATGGAACAACTATTATGGATGGAACAATACATACGTGCCATATTATTGGAGAAGATCTAATATAAATGGTAGAAGAGGTAATGTTTCACCTAGAGTGCGATCAACTAGAACCAACACACCAACTAGAGTTATTAGAACTAGGCCTACAAGAACTCGAACACTGCCGAATAATGTTAGACCAACTAGAACACGTACAATACAAAATGATATTAGACCGGTTAGAACACCTATCAGAAGATCTGATGTAAGACCACCTATGAGAACTGTCACACCACCGATCAATAATACACCTAATAATATTAGACCTGTTAGAACAAATACTAGGACGACTACTCAACCTAGAAGATCTAAACCAACAAATGTAAAGAAAGACAATTTAAAATAAAAAAACATGGGATTTAACAAATTATTTTTACCTGAACTACACACACTTAAACAGCAATTAGAAGAATTAGGAGAAACTAATTTTGGAAAATATTGGTTAAGACGCTTACAAAAGTCTGATGCAACCATTGGATCGATTGAGTCGAATGACTTTATTAAACCTTTTGTAGATTTTGCATATAACAATAGCAAACTAATATTTGTAAAAAATGAAATGGATACAGATATTAAAAAATAAATTTATGTCAACACAATCAAATACTAATAATCAGCAATTTTATGTTTGGATTAAATCAGAAAGAATTGGCCAAATTGTAGAGGTTGCAGAAACACAAGACGATTCATCTTGGATTAAATTTACAGATGGTACTAAATGTAATTCTAAACTAGCCGGCGAATTTTTATTACCAGCTTCGAGTGAAGATCAGGCTAATATGATCGCGAAAGATTTTGGAGGAATTACAACTTATATTGATCCTACTGACGCAACACCAGTTAGACCACGAAGAGATGTGGAACCTACTGATGCAACTCCTGTTAGGCCTCGAAGAGATGTAGAACCTGTACAAGAAATTAATGTAATGATGGAAATGCTCAAGAAGATGAGCACTAAGAATAAAGCAGATTTACCTATTAAAGTAAATCTACCTTCTAAAGAGGTCTATTCTTTACTTAAAGATCAGATGGATATTACAAAGAAAGATCTAAATTCACAAATTGCAGCGCTCGTAGAAAATCAGATAGATAATTTAAGAGACGAACTAAAAGAACAAATAGAAACATTTATTAATAATTATTATAATGGCAGAACAAACACAACCAACAGAACAAGTGGAAGCTCAAGCTCAACAGAATCAGGAAATTCCAACGCGTAGAGAGCGTAGACGTAGACTAAAACAACAAGGTGTATTAAGATATCTTAGTAAGAAGAGTTTTTTAGATCCTATTCGTGCGAATTTTAGAGCAGAAAACATTAAGACTGGTTTTAAGATTCAAGAAATTAGACTTAAACAATTACAAGAAGAGTGGGAAGAAGCATTCATGACTAGATTAGAGTCTATGAAAGAAACTTGGTATGAAATGGGATATAACTCTGAAGAAATCGGTTGGTTAGAAGAGGCCGCTGCAATTAGTTTTGCTAATGTCAAAGAAACACGCCGCGAAGATAGAAAAGAAGCACAACAATTAATGAAACGTGCTAAAGAATCATTGTTAACAAGACAATAGATTATGTTGAGTATTGGAATCGAGCCAGCAGATAATGGCGTCATTAAAACACTACTAGATGATAACGTCAATGGTGGTGGAGAACAATTTGAGGCTAGACAGGTTTATGAATTCGAAGGACCTATGAAAAGATCTAATCAAATTAAATTTATTAAAGATTTAATATTTGATTTAGGTATTGACACTGGAACAGAATTAGATCCTGATTATCTTCAAATATTTGCCGGATGGGGCAGAAAATACAAAGGTTCCGAAAAGGAAATAAAAAATAAAATCCAAATTTTACAAAAAGAAATTGAAAGATTAGGATCTATGTTGGAAGAATGAATTTAAAAGTCGAAGGCGTTTGGTGTAAAACTAGAACAGAGTTTGATAAATTATCTAAAACAGGTGATTACGATCTGTCTGTATCTTATTATGACATTTTTAATAGATTAATTAAAAGTGATCCTAATAACACCGAGCCCTCTGACATAATTATTTCTATTTATATTAGGAAAACAATTCAAAAAACTCTAAGAGATCTGGGCGAAGATAGTGATGCTAAGATTCTTTATATGTTTAAATCCCTGAGTGCAGATACTGTTAATGGATTTAGAGAATTTATAAATACTATGGTCGATGAAGAATGTGAATTAGATCTATTGGTTGTCAATAGGTGTGATTTTCCAAAAACAGGTGTTCTTAGCAAATTCGATAATGTTAGGTTTATAGATAATGATTAAACATAAATTATTTGCAAAGGGTGATCAAATCCATGCGTTAATTTCAACAACGCAACAACCTAACTTATTAATACCGGTTAGGGCTACTATATATGATGTCAAATTCGATGACATCAATCCACAATATCAAATTAGGATCAAAAAATTCTACGATCCTGTTTATTTTTTAAAGAAAAACTTATTTGGTGGGAGATTTATAAAAAACTTTGAAGGAAAAGACACTAAGATAAATCTAAAAAGAGCACTGTATTCTACTGTTGAAGATATTGAAAATAATATATTTAACGGTGACAAATGGAAGCAATATTTAATTGTAGTTGATTCTGTTTTTTGTACAAGAACTCGAGCTGAACAGGAATCCCTTTTTAATAAAATTCAAACATTTCATATTGAAATGAAGATTAAAGAACTTTATGAATTAGTGAATAGGTCAGTATATAGAAACGGTGAATTCTATTGGCACACGAAGGGTGAATATATAAAATCCTTACAGAAATTCTTAGGAAATAAATATCCCAAAGATTCTAAATGGGTAGATGAATTGTTATATAGACCTGATACTGACGAAATGGACAACGCAGAATGGGTTTAATATAATATCCTACCATATTAGGTAGATATATATAAAAAAGAATATCCATATATGGCGATTACTGACGACGCACATTTTATTTTTAAGAAGGTACTTAATATTGCTGATAAAACCACAGGTTTAGATGTTACGCAATATTTTTATGAGGATACAAGGACTGGAAAAGAAGTAAAAACCAGTTCACCTAAACCAGGTTCTCTTAATAATGCCCCTTCAGAACCAATTGATACGGCTGGAACAGGTAAAAATACACTAGATTTAAATAATACAACCGCTAATTTTGGTGAAGATTCTCTATATCCAACTAATGGTGTAGATTCTAGAAGTTACGCAGTTAGAACATCTATTAGCGGAGATGACGGTAAAATTACGTATGAAGATAAAGGAGATACAGTTACCTTAGGTAAAGCACCTCGAAGTTTATTTAATAATTGGACATTACATAGATATGATAATAGAGTAGGAGTAGTTGCGCGAGATAGTACAAGTGCTATAGGAGGTAAAGATTATAATAAACCTGTTATGAGCGCGTTGGGTGAGAACAAGATACTTAATCCAACTGCTAGAAATATAGTTGAATACGCTAGTAGTACTGGTGGAGAAAGCTTTGCATACAGTTATAGCGATTTTATTCAAATGGAACATTATGGTCAAATATCCAACGATTATTTAATTACGCTTAGGCGTTTTGCTTATCCCGTTGGCGATGATTTATTAAGTCCAAAAATGATGGGTACTAAACCCGAACCTATTAATGCAGATGCTCCTGATTTGGCTAGAGCTGTTACATGGTTATCTCCGGCATTAGGCAATGATTTAAAAGAGATACTTAAATTTAAGGCTGGTTTTAAATGGACTGAAGCTAAATCAGAAATACAGGACGCACAATCTAGACAAAGCGATAGAGGTAAATTAGGGGATGCAATAGATAACAGTAAATATGGTTCAGCTATTGAATCTGGTTTAAATGGTTTTACTGCGGCTCAAGCTAAGAAACTTAAAAATGTAGGTAATGTAGATCATACTAAAGAAACATATCCCAATAAGGTTTTTGGACCTCTTAACATCATTGATCAAGTTTTAACCAGAGACAAAGGTTTAACTTTTGATCAAGAATTTAAATTATCATTTCACTATGATTTAAAAGCATTTCCTGGAACTAGTCCAAAGGTTGCATTTATGGATACACTGTCTAACGTATTAGCACTTACGTATAACAACGCACCGTTTTGGGGAGGTGCTACCAGATTCAGTGGTAGTGGTAAAACTGGAAAACCATTTGGTGATACATCTCTTTTGGAAAAAGGTGATTATGCAGGTTATATTGGTTCTATCGCCGATACTCTAGCGGGTATGGGAGGTAACTTCATGGATCAACTTAAGAAGACTGCAAGTAATGTTGCAAATGGAGAAGGTATTAATAAAATTTTAGGTGATTCTAGTATATTAGAAAATATTGTTGGAGGTGGTTTAATGAAAATGTTGGGCGGTCCTTCCGGTGGTGATGTTATTAAAGCATTTTTAACAGGTGATCCAACCGGTCAGTGGCATTTAACCATAGGAAATCCAATGAACCCAATAATGGTTTGTGGAAACTTAGCATTACAAGATTCTGAATTTAGCTTTGAAGGTCCTTTAGGTTTTGAAGGGTTTCCTACTAAAATGAAAGTTGATATAACACTTAAACCCGGTAGACCTAGAGATAAAACAGAAATAGAATCTATGTTTAATGCGGGTAGAGGTAGAATGTATTTACAACCTGAATGGGGTGATGGAGAAAATATAGATATAGATGCAATGCTTAATGTAGATGCATATGGCCAAAATGGTAAAAATATCTCAAATAAAGCATATATGAGTAGACTTTCTGATATGTCTGCTGGATAAAATAATACTAATATATGGAATTTAAAGTATTCAAATCTAAAAAACTCAACGGTGATAAGAATAAACTATTCTTAGCGCAACCTACTATGATGTTTAAAAGTTTGAGTCCTAGCGAGTCATACATGATCGCTAAACACATTGTTAAAGATGATGATGTTGTTAGACCGGATAGAGTTGCAGTAGAACATTATGGTACTACTGACGGTTTAGATATTATTTTAAAATTCAATGGTATATCTGATCCGTTCTCTCTTAGTCCTGGAGAAACTCTTTGGATACCTATAGACACTATAGCATATTATAAATTGGAATCTCCTAAGGCATTCGAGGACAATCCTATTAAGAATCAATTTATAGATACTAAGCGCTTAAGTAAAACTGATCAAAGAAGATTAGAAGCTCTTAAGAAAAAATATAATAAAGAGGCTTTACTTCCACCTAATGTTATTCCTTTAGGCAAAAAGACCTATCAATTTGATGGTACAAATGTTAGATTGGGTATGCATGTACAAACAGACGACGTGGTTAATTCTATATTATCTGATATACGAGAAGGAGAACTTTCTACAAATACGATCGATTTAAATGATGAAGATGTATTAGTTATAAACACGTCTGATAATTTAAATAGTACTTCTAATGGTAATGGAACCACTAATGGTGACAATACTTCTAATGGTGATGGCACTTCTAATGGATCGAACATCTCATTGTATGAAGATGCCCTTATCAAAAATAGCGGTAATTATATAAAATCAAGTGGAAGCGGTGCTGGATCAATAGGCGGTGCTGGCTTAAATGGAAGTGGTTCTGGTAAATCAGATAAAGCCGATATATTAGGTGGAAATATACCTGACGGTTCGGGACCTATATCTACAGGAAATAATACTTCTGGAGGAGGAACTGACAGTTCGGATTCACCTTGTTCTAAATAATAAAATATGGAATTATCTAACAATATATTAGCGGTAGTAGAGCCTAGTATTAGGCCTATGGAAATAAAAATCGATGCTCTTGCGGAAGAAGAGGGAGATGACGCTGAATTTAAGCAGACCACTGTTATAGCTACTCTTAAGCCGATGGTTCTAGTTAATGGATATCAATTTTCCCCTGGAGATATAGAATTTTTTGAACTTAATTTAACTCAAGTTTTACCGACATGTAAATTAACGCTAAGAGACAGTGCAGGTAAATTTGCCGTTGGTAGTTATCCGAGAGATGGTGATTATTTTACTATATTAATTAATTCGAAAAATCAAGAAACGTTTAAATCTATTCATATGGATTTTGATATAAGTTCATCTTCTGCACCTAAAGAAGGTAATATAGAACCTGCTACATTTAGTATGAGTGGATTTTGTAAAGTGCCTAGAATATATGCTGAAGATTGTGTTAGTCTTGAAGCTGGAGATTCTTTAGAACATATGGAAATAATAGCTAGAGATTTAGGTATTGGATTAGCAACTAATATAGATGCAGCTGATGATAAGCAAGCTAGAATTATGGCCTTTACTCCATATTTAGATTTTATAAAATCGATAGTAAAGGAAAGTTATATTGGTGAAGAATCATTTCAAAAATTCTGGATAGATTCATATTATTATATGAATTATGTGGATGTTAATGCATTATTTAATTCTCCTAATCCACCCATTGAAGAGTTTGCTGAATCACTGGCATCTGCTGCCGAGTCAATGACGCCTGATGTTGAATCTGCAAAAAATGCTGAAGAAGGTGGAACTGGTAATGATATAGAAGTACCTCTATTGTTGACAAATCATATAATGTTTATGGGTAATAATGCTTTTATTGAATCTCATAGAATTATAAATAATTCAAATACTATTAGTACTACGGCTGGTTATGCTAGGGAAATTACAATTTATGATGACAATGGCGAAGATAAAAAACAAGAGTTTAGAATTGAACCTTTAGGTGGAAATGATTTAAAGGAATTAGAAGAACCATTGAGGGGTAATAGGAATGATGATAGACACACTTCTCAGATAAAATACAAATATATCGGTAGACAAAACGCGGGTGAAGATGGTTTAGGTAATGTTCATCCTAATGCTGCATTTGCGCAATTGCATAATAAACAAAATGAAATGGAAACTCAAAAAATGAAATTGGAAGTTACTCTAAATTCATTTAACCCTTCTTTATATAAGTATCAAAAAGTGCCCGTATTAATGTATTTAATGGATTCACAAGCGATAGAGCAAAATGAAAGAATTAAAGGAGATAAACAAGAATTAGGCATGGATAGTGATGAACCATTCGGTTTAGGTGAAGATACTGAAAGCATTACTGATGAAGGTAAAAGAAGTCCTTCACAAGCACTTGATACTTTTTTGTCAGGTTATTATTTAATAGAGAATATTGTATATAGAACTGAAGATGGAGAGACTAAGCAAACTATAACTTTATTAAGAAGAGAGTGGCCAACGAGGACTGAGAATTTAATCAATCCACCTTCATAAGACATTAAGTTTTGTGTTAGTAAAGAAAATAGAATATATAACATATGTCAGATTTTAAACATATTAATGAATTTAGAAAGGGTACTAGGTTAAGAATGATCAGTGAAGATCCAACTTATCTTAGTTTCTTTATTATGTTTGACAGTGTAGATCCTGAACATTCTCCACTATTATCTGGTAGAGCAGAAGCTTATTTGAAAAAATTTGTAGATCCAGTGACCGGTACAAACTATGCTGGAAATTTAGCTGCGTTTAAAAAAGTTTTAATGAAAATCAATAAAGATATGCCATGGTTTTGGCAAAAAATATCTGGATTGGAGTTAACACAGACATATGGTAAAATGCAAGAGCCATGGCACGGTGCAGAAAATCCTAAAATAGATATTGAGTGTTTAGAGGAAAATGTAGAATTAACTGCAATAAGTCTTATGATGCTATATAGAAAGGCTGTTTATGACTATCAAAGATATGTTGAAGTTTTACCAAAAAATCTAAGATATTTTAGAGTGTGGATTGTAATGTCAGAAGTTAGAACATTCCAACAAAATACTGCAGCCAGGGATTTAAATTTATACGGGACGACGATGCCAGATAATAAAGCAGGGTCAGATATTGAACTTATTCCTAGGGCAAAGAGTAGTGAAACTGATATTTCTAGAAAATCTAGTAAATTTGACAATAAGTTGGTTGAGAATTATAATGCTGAATCAAAACCTCACATGATGTTTGAATTAGATTTCTGTGAGTGGATAACAGATTCTATAGCTGATATGTTTGCTGATGCATCTAAAATGCCGGAATTAAAAAAACCTAAAATTTCATTTTCATGGCAACATGCGCACATATCTGGTTCTAAATTTGGACCTAATATTACAGAGGATGAAAAAGTAGATCTTATACCAAAAAAACCAGAAGACGGTTTATATCCAAATACACCATTTAATCCATTAGCAAACGCACAGAATGCTATTAGCGATAAAGTGAATGGTTTGGCAAGTTCTCTAGTAAATAGATTTAATAACTTAAAAAATAGTTTACCGGGACAAGGTAATAATCCATTAGGTAGAGTTTATCCGGAAGGATTGACAGGCGCGGCGGCAACAATTGCTAATGCGGGTATGGATAAAGTAAAATCACTTTTATTAGATAATGTTCATGGAGCTGGCACAGGTTTGGGTTCTTTAGGAGATATAAATTCTGCATTAGAAACTGGTAGTATTAACGGTATTGCTAATTTAGCAGGACAACTGTTCAAGACAAAATCTAAAAAACCAGCAAAAGGTAATATTACTCCTGAAAAAATATATGAACCTGGTGTAGACAGTAGCCCAGATGATAAATTAAATGATAGGGTTTATGATCCTATTCAACAAACTACTGATCAACCTATAAGTCCTAGTAGAATATATGATCCGGGAGTAGACAGTACACCCGATAACAATATTAACGATAACGTACACTCATAATGGATGAATTATTTCTAGACAATCTCAGAGATTCACACTGGTTGGGAGAAGTAGTTGTAAACGAAGATCCTCTCTTAAACGGTAGATGTAAGATTAAAGTTTATGGTAAATTTGATAAACTAACTGATGATGCTATTCCATGGGCAACCCCAATGAATAGAGATCAAGTGGGTTCGCATGCTGTGCCTAGAGTTGGTGATATTGTTGCCGTTAGATTTGATAATGGTAATATTTACCATCCAGAATATTGGTTTCAAGTTGATCAAAACACAGATCTTAAAACAGATATTTTAGAAGCGTCTGACGCACCGCATGACGTCATAAGTTTAGTCTATGATGCCGAAAGAAATTTAAGAATATATCACTCACCGGAAGATGGCTTAGTTATTACAAGAGGTGAAGGAGCTAAAGAAAGACCAATGATTCAAATTGATGAAGAAGGTTTTATTAAAATTAGCACAGATGCTAAAATGTTTTTAGATTGTGGTGATATATTTGTTTCTAATACAGGTGAACCCGGAGCAGACGAAACAGAACCAGCAGTAAGAGGTCAATCTTTACAAGATTGGCTACAAATGTGGTTAGACGATTATAACGCACATATTCACCCAACCGGTGTTGGGCCATCTGGACCACCTATGCCACCTACACCTGCAACTGTAGGAAAATTATCTAGTACTCATATTAATTATCAACAAAAGAATAAATAAACATGCCTGCACTTTGGCCAACATTCATACCAGCATTAGCGTCTGATATAGCAGGTCAGTCATTCACTAAACCGGGTGGAGCTATGGTTTCTTATGAGCTCCCAAAAGTTGGAACTGATCAAGTTCCTATTTTTCCACCATCTAAAGAGTTGATAGAGTCTGTTAAGCCTGGAAATCCTGTTAATGCAAATTTAACAACTGATCCTACTTCAATGATTAATGCTATAAATTTATCACCATTAAGCGGAAGATATGATTTTGGTGTAAGAGTCGCTGAAAGATATTTAGAAGCTACTAAAAGTTTAGCACAAACTCCATTCGGTGCAGTTCATACTAATAATCCTGCTGCCGAATTTATTTTAAAACAAGGTTATGGTTTAGTTTTTGAAAGACTATTAAAAGAAGGTGATATACCTTTATTGGATCAAAAGGATGAGAACGGTAATGTCATAGAACAAGGTAAAGAATCTCATCCAGATTATGCTGATTTTTGTCCCGGGCCTATCGAACCGCCAGATCCTGTCGAGGAACAAAAGAAACTAGATAAAAAGTTTGATAAATTTGTAGATGAGAAGAAGAACGATTCATATTGGGATTTATATAAGTTTAGATTTTTTGAATTTCCATGTTTAAGTGGCAACGAGACACAAGTTGAATTAGAGAATTTATTTGCGGCTAGATTAATAGAACAATATAAAACATCTAATGATAAAGATGAATTCAAACTATGGGCAGAATGTTTGGGTTCTAAAAAATATAAAGATAGCACTCTAGCAATAAGCGGTAAACCATATCCTAATATTAGTACACAAACTAGAGCTGATATAACAGCAGCCGGTTATAACTGGCAATCTTTAGCAGATAATGTGAGTGATTTATTTATAGCTGGTATAGAAGGCAATGGACCTACGTTAGAGTGTCCATTAAATGAATGGAAAATTCAAGTAGCATATGATTTTGATCATGATCCTCCTGAAAATCCAAGTAAAAGACCTAAGATATTAACATCTAATGTAGTGGCTACTTTTAGCTGGTATCCTGGTTTAAGACAGGGTTCTTTTTCTTATCTCTATGGATCTGCTGTTTCTGCACCTAAGTGGATAAAAACTCCAAATTGGATTGAAACTGTATATGAAAAAGGTGAATGGAAAAATCATTGGAGAAAAGTACCTGAAGATAAAATAAGACAAGCTTCTAGAGCGTCTGATCCGGGCGAAGAACTTTTAAAAATAGATCCAAAATTAGGGGGTACTTTATTTAAGTTTCAAATGAAAGAAGCCTTAGATGCAAAAAAGGTAGCCGATGAATGTGAAGCTATTGAACCAAGCTCTAATATTAATTATAATTGGCCAGGTGGCGATCCATATGAAGAAATGGCAGCCGTTACTATTGCTTACTGGTATGCATGTTTAGTAAAACCTTTTGCACCAACTCCATCCGCTTTACCTGCGTTAATTCCTCCGCCATTAACAGGTATCTACATACCGCTATATTATGGCAGTAAAAAAAGATTAGCTAATAATTTAAGGAAGGCTTGGAATACTGGTAAAACATTTAGTGTATTACCTGCCCCAATGCCACCTGCACTTGCGGTTTCTACTGCGGTCGCTGCAGCATATGCTTTGCATTTATTGGAATTTAAATTACTTTATTTAGGAGGTATACCTACACCAGTGGGTCCAGTACCTATGGTTGGTTTTGTACCTGTGGTATTCTAATAATTAATTAGATATATATTATGTTACACCTTTAATATAAAAATAAATGAACAACGAAAAAAACAAAAGAGTTAGAATTGGCGAAGTTAAAGTCGAGGAAACTAAAATCGAAGAAGTAAACAATCAAGTTGAAAATTCACAAGAAGATTTACAGGATGTCACCGAATCCTATTACGATGAAAATGGTGAATTTATGTGGGACGCATATGAAGCTAGTTGCCCATCTAAAACAAGAAAACCCAATCCACATATCAGAACTCTAAGAGGAGATAAAGTTTTTTCTAGAGAAGATTACGCACAAGATTTTTATGACTTACTAACGGAATTTGACAGTAAATACGGTCAATTAGTTACTAAACTAAATGTAGGTGAAATTCATGAAGGTAAAATTTACGGAGTAAGTTCTGAATTTATTAGCGTTGATATTGGTTATAGAGAATTAATATACGTTAAATATGATAAAGAACCTGCTGATATACAAGCATTAAAACCAGGTGATGAAACATCTGTTTTAATTACTCAACTTGCTAAAAACTCACATATATTAGGATCAATTCACGGAGGTGTTAAACATCGCGTATTCATGGATCTTAGAGAAGGTGTAGAAACAGGTGGAACCGCATGGGTGGGTACTGTAACGCATATGATTGAAAATGGAGGTTACATGGTAATGATTCAAGGTATTGAGTGTTTTATGCCAGGATCACTTGCTGGAATTAATAAACTGCATGATTTTTCATCCATCATTGGTAAAGAACTATATGTTGTGCCAGTTAGTTTCTCACCAGAAAGAGGCACATTGGTAGTTTCTCATAGAAAATATTTACAAGCGTTAATTCCTAATGAAATATCGTCATTAAAAGAAACACAAGGCGAAACTCTTACCGGAAATGTAACAGGAACTGCAAAATATGGTGTTTTTGTAGAGTTTAATAAATGTCTAACCGGTATGATTCATAATAATGACTTAGACGAAGAAACTTTAGCTAAATTTAAAGCTAGAGAAATTAAACCAGGTGATCAAATATCTTTTATGGTAAAAGATATCATAAGTAATACAAAAATTACGTTAACACAGAAAGCAAATATCGTAGTAAATCCATGGAGCGATATCACATCAAGATACACCATTCCTTCTGTAATAGAAGCTACTGTTAAGACTAAAAAAGACTATGGTCTATTCATTACAATAGAAGAGGGCGTTACTGGACTGTTACATGTAAGCGAATTAAGTGAAGAAGTTATGAGTGTATTTAAGGCCGGTGATAAGATCACTGTTCAAATTACAAGAATCGATGTTGATTCAATGAAAGTCTTTTTAAAGATGCCTCAATAACTATTGCAACGAGAGTGTGATATATATTGAAACGATAATATCATAATCTAATATGCAAAAATTAAATATAGATTCTTCAAGGGAATCAATTTTGAATGCAGCACTTATGGGTGTTGAATTTGAATTCTATTCTAATATCGATCTAGAAGCTACCAAAAAATCTTTGGCTCAGCTTCTAGATCGTAAGATTAGGTTGGAAGACAAAGCTCATTCGGATTTCCAACCATCTGCAGAAGAATTTAAAATAGAACCAGATATGTCGGGTGGAAAAGGTCTAATGGAACTAGTTACAGGACCTATTCCGTATAGAAATGCTAGAATAGTTGTAAACAAAGTTTTAGATTGGATATCTAAAAACGGATACACTAACGATAGAGCATCAATTCATGTTAATTTATCATTCGATAAAAAATTCTTAGAAGATAAAGATCTTATTTCTAGAATGAACGTTCTTAAGTTTATTTTAGAATTTGATGAAAAACAAGTTTATAAATTCTTTCCTAATAGAGAAAATTCCGCATACGCAAAGAGTGTTAAATGGGTAATGCCAAAATGGGAAGCATTTCATTTTGACGCAAATCAAATTGCATCTAATAATTTTAAATTTGCCGATACTAAATACTATGGAATAAACTTTTCAAAGAAGGAAAAGAATTATTTAGAATTCAGATACTTAGGAGGTCAAAATTATGAAAAGAAAGTTGATAATATACTTTATTTAACTGAGAGTTTTTTAATGCAAATGTGGCATTCTTGTAATGATCCTAGATTTACAGCTGAAAATAAAATAGAACTTCAGAGAATTTTAAATAAAAATAAACCTATTTCAGAGGCACTTAAAAATTATACTAATGTCAATAAACATTGGCCTAATATAGAAATATTAGTAGATTTACAAAGTAATCCTACTATTATTAATGTACACTGGGAAAGATTTAAACACAGAGTTGTTGATTTATTGGTCAATGGTTCTATGGAAGCAGGAATTATAAACTACGATTCAGATTATGGTGCAGTTCAAGTGAAAGATGGAAAGTTTCCAACGGTTTATTTACTAGAAAATTTTGAATTTATAGACTGTGAATTAACAGGTAATATAACTAACTGTAGTTTTTATAATTGTGAAGTTAATGGTTCTGCTGTTATGATGTGTAGTCTATATAAAGGTACTAAAGTAAAAGAGTCTAAAGTAGAATCATGTTATACGCATGGAAGTTGTGAATTAACCAACTGTTATGTTGCCGGAAGAGACACTATGTTTAAAGGTAAAATGATAGGTGGAATATTTAGAGAGGGCTTTAGAAGTAAAGACGCTAGATTTGAAGAAACTGAAATAGTAGTAAGTAAAAAAATAAACTAATATAATGAGTGAAATTAGAAGCGGGTCTAATAACGACTTGACAACCGGAAGACAATTTGATGCAAACTGTTTGAACGCATTTCTAGATGAATTAGGTGACGATATCACAGGAGCATGTATGGTTCCTATTAATTTACCACAAAAAGAAATTATTAATATAATTAAGAGAGCTAAAAAATGGTTTTATAAAAAATATGAATATTCTGTAAAAGAGAATTTATACCATATTCCAAATAGCGTATTTAGTAGTGATTATTTTAAATCTCACAGAACTCTTAATTTACCAGGACCAAGTTTAGATGGCGGAGGTGGAGTATTTTCTGTTTATGGATTATATGACCTAATGTCTGGTTTCCATGGTCAAGGAGGTGGATTAGATCTTAGATTCCAGTCTGGTGGTGACTTCTCAATGGAGAGAATGTTGTTTAGAGGTATGTATGAAGGTTCTGGAATGGCTGAGGCTGCAGAAGAATTGCAATACTATGTATTGAATGCTTCAATGGCAGATTTGTCTAGACAGATCCTAGAGAACCCCATTTCTTATGCATATTCCAGTTTAACTGGTGAACTTAAGTTTTTAGGAGATACACCAAAGGGTGATGTTATTCTGGAGATTTACGAAACTATTCCTGATTGCGCGTTATATGAAGATGAGATTTTCTTTAGATATGTTAGCGCTAAAATTAAACAATCTATCGGTACTAAACTTGGAATCTTTAAGTTTGCTTTACCCGGTAATGTCGATTTTGATTATGATGCTATTAAGTCGATGGGAGATGATGAACTTAGTATTATAGAAGAAGAGATTAAGGGAGACGAAGGTGTAGATTGGATGATGCATTCGTAAATAAACAAGATAAATATATAAATGGAATTATACATAAAATATCCGACTGATCCTAATTACGATCCGTATCAAGTTCAAACTAATAGTGAAATAGAAATGTTGATTACACAAATTCAAACACTTTTATTTACTAATACGGGTGAAGTGATGGGTAGTTATAGATTTGGTTGTGATTTAGAAAAACTTATATATGATTTCAACGCAAGTGCATATAATGTGAAATCTATTATAATTGAACAAATAAATCAATATTGTCCATTAGCTGAAAAATTCAATATAGATGTTAATGTTGAGTTTTTAAAGGGTAAAGTTAGAGATATTGGTTTAATCGATATTACAATAGATAGTAGATATGCTATAAAAATAAGCATGCTATAAAAAAGTATACAAAAAAATGGCAGAATTAAAATTTTTAAATACAATTAGAACAAGTGCTAGTCAAATAAATAATGACGCTAGAACTTATATTTCTAGAGTGTATAAAAGAGCAAACAACTTATTTACAGTTGCTTCTCCTTTTGCACAGATACTGAGCGTCTTATCTGAGATGGTAGAATTAGTTATGTTCTATATAGAAGATTCTGTCGTTGAACAAAACATATACACTGCACAACAACCTGAATCTATTTATGGCATGTCTAGATTAACCGGTCATGACGCAACTAGAGGTTTTGCAGCGACTGGTGAGATTGATTTTAGGTGGAAACCAGGTGCAGATATGGCTAAAATTGCAGGTAGCACATTAAATATAGACGGTAGAGCTAAACTTAAATTTGACATAAATGGTTTAACTTACACTCTATTAAATTCTGTAGATAAATTTAAACTAGAAAAAACAAATTTTAATTCATTTAGAACTTCTATAATTCAAGGTGAATTTGAATCTCAAACATTAACTGCAACTGGTGAAAAACTACAGTCTTATAATGTCAATACTAGTGGTCTGACTGATCATAGTAAAATTAGTGTAAGCGTAAATGGTGAGTTATGGACTAAACATAATTCTTTATATGATATTAATTATGAAGAAAAAGCATATCTAGTTAAAACAGGTATTAGTGGAGGTTTAGATATTTATTTTGGAAATGGTAGTTTTGGTGCTATACCACCCGCAGGTGCTTCAATAGTTGTTGAATATGTAAAACACAGTGGTTTAAATGGTAATTTAGATGATTCACCTGATTTAACTATCAAATGGGACGCGGTTGGTTCCGATTCACTGGGAACTGAACATGATCTAAATGAATTTTTAGATGTTACTATTACATCTTCACCTAAAATGGGGAGCGATAGAGAATCTACTCAATTTACTAAAATAATGACACCATTAGCTAGTAAATCATTTGTCCTAGCTACACCCGATAATTATGAATACTTTTTATCTAGATATAATATGTTCTCATATATAGATGCATATAATACTACAGATGATCAATATTTAGATGACGATAATGTTATTTATATTTTTGCTATTCCAGATGCTAAGAAAAAATTAGCAAAAAATCAAGATTATTTTAGCATGCCTGAACAAGAAATGTTTTTAGATCAAGGTGAGTATGATGCTATGCATAAAGTATTAGAAGATAGCGGTCAACAAATGGTTACAACTGAAGTTGTTTTCGTTAAACCACAAGTTAGACACTATAGCATGGATATTAATATTAGATACTTTGAGGGTTACACTAAAGAAGAAATATACAATAGTGTTAGATCCAAAGTTTCAGAATATTTATTAAATATTACTCGAAGAGATAAATTACCTAAATCTGATATTATTTATATCTTAGAAGAAATAGAAGGTATAGATGCTGTTAATATTAGATTTATTTCAGAAACTGAAGAAACCGCTAGAAGACAAGGTTATTACGAATCTGTTAATATCAGTGTAGTACCTCAAGAACCTGTCACACTAGAAACTATAGGAAACGGTAAACAAAAATATGTTTTCTTTAAGAAAATAGAAGATGTTAAACTAGTAACAGTAGATGAATCTACTCAAATACCAGATCACGTGAGAGGTTTAGATCAGTGGGGAGATATTATCATGGAGAAAGAAGAAGTTGCTGTATTTAGAGGTGGATGGTTAGACAGAGATGGTGATTTAATAGAAGATGATGTGCTAATGAATGCAGAAGCGGCCGTTAGTATTAACTTTGAAGCAGATCCTGTGCCTAAAACAATTTACACTAGGGTTCAAGCTGGAAATAGAAGAGCACTTAAGTAATGGGATTATTCGACAACTTATTAGGATATAGAAGACGTAAGAGATATGATTTTGTAAAATCTAGAAAGGATTCTAGGTTAAACGCGGGTTATAAGTATGAAGAATTACCACCCGGAGAATTTATAGGTAGATCTCTTTCTGGACACATTCAAAGAAACGAGACTATCCAGCATTTTCTAATATTTATGGATGATACTATTAAATATTTATTGAAGGGTACCAGATACCTTAACAATTATAAAAATTATACCGTCAAAGAAGACGATAACGAAACGAGATAATGTACAACAATTTAAGATTTTTTAGAGGATTAGAATACGATCTCAATTTTGAAAAGGATGATTTTGACGTATATACTGGAACTATTCATTTACCAGAAGTTTCTGCAGGTCTATACGAAACAGTTAATCTTTTTATATTAGAAGAATGTGTATATAGAGGTGACAGTATAGTTAATTTTCCTATATCTGATTCTGTGGACAAAGATAGTCTTATTTTTGAATGGGAAGAGGTTGATAAATTTAATAGTAAATCTATTATATTATATGACATAGATCATTCTGGTAATTTACCAGTCATTAGTGAATTAAAATCACAATCGATAGAGTTAATTGATTATAGCTCAGTAGATTCAATCATTGATGATGTTAAACACCTTAATACAATTAATAATTCTGCTATTCAAATAAATATAGCGTTAAATTCTACACAGTCTGGTCAACACACTAGAATATTAAATATTTATAGTAGTGTGGATGGTAGTAAAACACTAATAGCTCAAATAGAAATATATGGTGAAGTAGTTACTGAGGACGAAAGACTTAAAGTGTTATTACAAAACTTCGGCGCAGCATTAGATGAAGCTGACTTTATGTTATTTAAAGATCACGATATTAGTGAAATGTCGCCTGACTATAAATTACTAAATAGAAAAAGAAAAGAGCTTTTATTAGAGTTACACAATATTAAACCATTTGTCGGTACATATAAAGCTATATTAAATGCAATCGATTTCTTTGGATATAATAAATTAACTCTAAAAGAGTATTGGTTAAATGTAGACAGTGGAGTAAAAAACTTTGGTAAACTATTTGCAATACCTGTTGCTAATTCTTCTACAAGAGGCGAAATGACTAGAAAGAAACTTAAATTTAAGTTGCCTTCTAGTACAATGAAAAAAACAAGTAAGTTTAGTTTAGTATATAGATTAAATGAACCTAACGGGACATATGATCAATGGGATATACCTAACGTAACTGAAACATTTGATTATACACCCGAAGAGGTTTTAATTAAATTATATGGACTTAAGGCTAAATTACAAAAAGAATATTTACCATTACAATCTAAAATAATAGATATCACAGCTGAAGGTGATTATTTTACACAAAGAAATATAAACGTTTGGAATATTCAAAATGATATTAATTTCTTTAGCGAAGGTCACACTATTAAATTTAATATATTTCCAAACGATAGACAACTTTTTGTTGAGGATTTATCAATGGTTTTAAAACCATCTTTAGATCAAAACAGTCTTATTAATAACTATAATAAATTTCTTAATTTAAAAGTAGGAGAAGAAAGCACTCTTACATATGATGAAAGAGCGGAGTTAAAGGATGCTTTTAGATTATTTTATGAAACATACCATGATAGAGAATTACACTCTTATAATCCTAATATTCCTATAGGATGTCCAGTATTATTAGATGGAACTGAATCATTTGATGACATATGGGATGAAGCTGAATTTACATGGGAAGATGCACACAATCCAAATGAAACACTATTAGTTACATGGGATAATTGGTGGAAAGCATGGGTATATGAAATAGAATGGTTAATTACTGGTAAAGGTACCGGTTGGAGTAAAACATATAGAGGTCCTATTGATGATTATTTAGTTTTCCCATTAATATTACCACATGATGATTTATATGATGTCGAAATGAGAACATACGATTTATTTGGACACATGTCTTATTATAAACATAAAGACCTTATCGATGTTAAATTAAAACAACTAGAATTATATGGTATTTATAAGTGGTTAGAAAACCAAACATGGGACGGCAAATCGTTACCATGGAATGGTTCAGGCGGTTATTGGGATTCTCCTCAAGATAATGTAACACAAATCGATGATGCTATTGCTACTCTTTATTTAACGTTAGATCGTGCGAACTATGTGCATCTGGAAGAAGATCAAGGTTTAAGGTTTTCAACGGTTAGAAGATATATTGATACTTACTCTAGAACTGGCTTTACAGAGACTACTGGACCATACCAATGGGACGAATCTACATTCAGATATAAAGATACTGAACATCTTTCATGGGACTTCATGAGAGTTGGACCAGATTTAACGGCCAGTTTTAAAATAAATGACATTCAACAGGGTGATAAATTAGTAATAAAATTCCAAGATCCAATAACAAAAGCAATAAGCTTTGGTGAACACATTATAACTAATGCCACTCCTACTACTGTCAATGACGTAAATGGTTGGACTGCTATTATGGATGAGCTAAATGCAAGTGAAGACGTTGTAATTAGTAAGTTTAATTTTAACGCAGTGTTCGAAGATCTTGATGACAATGATGTTAGCGATGTATTTAGATTTATATTAGCCGTAGGTTGGGAATATTCAAAAACATATGACTTTGAAGAAGTCTATATTGAGAAAATAAATCCTTCGTCAAATTCTAATATAAGTGGTGAAGTACATGTTAAACATTACAATCCAACATTTGACGATACTAAGATATTTAAAGATTTTGCTGAAGTAGAAAGATCTACTCATGTTACAATTTCTACAGATATTTCTAAGTTCCCAGGTGCTAAAAATTCAAAATGGACTATTACAAATATAACTAACCCAGAAATCACTGATATATACTATAATAATATGTGGTTAACTTACATTTTCAAAGAACCTGGATACTATTCAATTCAATTGGAAGCGGAAGATACACATGGTAATAAAAACCTTATAAAAAGGAACATGTTAAAAGTAAAATAATAAAAACAATAAAATGGCAAACATTACTGAAATTTTAGGAACTGATTCAGTTTCTTCATCTAGACCGATCATTAATAGTAACTTTGAGTTATTAAACGATGAATTGGCATCTGTTATTTCACTACTAAACCCGACTACATTGACGCTAGAGGGTTTACTAAGCGTTACTACAGAAAATTTAATTATTTCACAAGCAGGTGTAAACTTGTTAAGTGTAAGTAATTTAGGTGCTGTATTTAGTACTGCTGCAACATTCGGTTCATCAGTATCACTTGGTGGATCTTTGATTAAAAGCGGAGTATTAGGTACTAAAGAAATACCAACTACACAAGTAACTCCTACTTCTATAGAGGCTATTACTTATTTTGTTGATGTAAACTTTACATTACCTGAGGCAGTTGATGGTCAAGAAGTTACAATTATCAATGTAGATTCTGATTCAAAATCAATTTTACCGGGAGCAAATGTATCTTTAGGAGCTACATCAATCGCTTTAGATGGATTAAACTCAACAGTAACACTAAGATGTTTTGATGACGTATGGTACGTTATTTCATCACACGCAACAACAATCGTATAAAACAAAACTTAAAGAATAGATGGCAACTCCTCTAGTTAGAATACCGCAGCCAATGGGCGGCACAATGTATGCTTTCGCATCTTCTGCGAGAGATATGACTAGGGCTTTTAACAGTTCAGATTTAAATTTTGAGTTTAGTAAATATGCTTTATTAGATCTTCCAGATTTTACTGATTCAGTTAATGGTTCTAACACAATTGATTTCGAATTAAACCTTAAGCAAGCTTCAGGACAAAACTATGTCCCTGGTATGCCGAATGTTGACTTCGCTCAAACATTTCAGAACTATGCACTGAACTTAGAAGAACTTCTGTTGCAAGATGACGATTATGATCCTATCATTTTACAATCTGATGCTGAAAAAATATTCTTCAAATGGTTATCTGCTTTAGGCGCAATTGATTTTGTTGCAGCGGATTCAAATCAAACACTATTTGGTAATTACACTGAAAAAGTTAATGGAGCATTTGCGAGTGATAATTATGATAGAGTTGTAAAGTATTTAGGTACTATTGACGTAGAGAATGATGTTGCATATCAAGGTAACACATATCACGAAGTATACATTAATGTACCAACGTCTGTTGGTTATACACCAACTGTATTGTTTAAACCGGGTAATTATAATACCACGGCAACTAAATTATACGCTTCGGATTATATAGAAGGCAGAGCTGGTCAAACACACCCAGATCCTAATATTAATATTAACACGGTAGTGGATGATTATACTTCTAATAGTGGAGCATATTACAATATTCAAACTAATGCGACAAATAGTGTTGGTTTGGAATTTAATGCCAATGCTTATGAAGAAATAAATAATAATCCTGATGTTAAGTCTTTATTAGATTTTGCTAAAAAAGGTCAAAAGTTTACTTTTAATGCTATTTTAGTTTACTATGACATTTATAGCCAATCAGTACCTGCAAATAGAGCGACTAATTTGTATGGTATTTTAATATTAGACGATATACAAGATTCTTATGGGCCTGGTTCTAAAATTAACGAGCAAATTAAATATAAACCGAATGAAGTTACAGGTCTTAATGGTAATGCTTTTTCATTAAAATTAAATCTTAAATTTAATTCTTCATTAGATAACGTAGGTGTTGAAACAAGCGTTAATGATTTCACAACATTCTCCATGGATTTATTCATGGATACAACGACTGCGCTGGAGAATGCAACTGAACTTCTTATTCAAGCCAATAACAGATATGCTAACATAGATGCTAGATTAGATAGTATAGAAAATTTAGTTACTGCAAGCGAAGATACGGCATCTCTTATTAATAGAGTTGCTGAATTAGAAGAAGATTTCCAAAATGCTTCAATTCAATTGGCAGATTCTAATTCTTTATTAGACTTAATTTCAAAGGCACATAATAGAATTAATAAATTAATAGACGGTTCTATTCCAGTTGAATTACAATATAACACAGATGTTATATTTGCGGGTAAAGGTACAGAAATCGATAAATCTATTCCTAATAAAATTAAAATCAATAGTACGATAGACGGTTATACACTAAGTAATGTATATCTTTGGAATATTACTGGAAATGCTATAGCTGGTCAAATTTCAACAACAAATAAGTTTGACATAGGTTTAGCTGGAGCCGGTGCTTCAAAGTTTGCAATTTGGTCTAGATTAGAATCTTTTTCTAATAGATTAAGCCTTAACGGTCTTATTGAAAATGATCCCGAAAGTGATCTTAATATATACATAGATGACGGTGTTATATCTTGGAAAAAAGGACAAACATTTAAAATAGTATTTGACACGATAAACATGTTAGGTAATAATATTAAAATTTGGACTAGCACTACTACTAACTATGACGTGTTAGTGGCTGATATAAACCCTAGTCAATTAATAACAAATAAACCATATATTGAATTAGTATGTATTGATCCTGCTAATTATCAATTTGAAGCTGATATTTTAAGATAATATGAACACTAATAACTCTATTTCTAATTCGCTCAAGAAACTACTTGAAATTAACTCTAATTCCTTAAAGACATTTGAGAGAATTAATGAGGCGATCACGACTGATCAAAAGGATGTACCTCTTGAGATACTAACAGATGAAGGCTCTAAAACAGTATATGTGCCCTCATTCGGTTATATGAAAAGAGAATTAGAGAGATTAGATACTAATTTAAAATCTCTCTCTGGTTTAGGCAAAGGTAATACTAGAATTAAATTACCGGATGGTACATACCAAAATATCATAACTTCTACACTAAAGACTCCAGCGAATGATATTACTTCATTTAATAGACCTATAAATTTTTCAACAAAGCCAAATTACTTTTTTGAAGATTTTTTAAATCCTATATTAACAACGAGTATAAATGTTAGTGGTCAAATACCAAATAACACTGAGAGAATTTTAGTTAAAAGGATTGTATTTAATTCTTCTAATGCAACAACTGTTGAATACTTCAATACTAATTTTAAAAACCAGGATGGTTTAGATTATGAAACTGTAATTAGAGATATTGCAAATAATAATTTATCATATACTTTAGACGAAGACACAAGAGACTTGCCATATAGGAGCGCTCAATTTACGGGTAAATTTGATGTTTTAAAAATCAATAATTCTAAGAGAGAAGTAACTGTTGATGGTGTTGTTAAAAATAGAGCTATTAAATTATACACACTAGATAAATTAACGTATACTGATTCTACTAAAGATCTTATGGAAACTGAGATGCTTAGAATAGGAGATGAGTTGATGGTTCAGAGTGGATCTAAAAATACTAGATATAGAATAACTAGAGTTGATGGTTCTACTAATCAAGTTGAATTATTGGTGGTAGAAGGATATGAATCTATTAAAGTAGGTTCTAATCAATTAGGCATATATAAAAATGATAACTCTAATTTAAATATTAATATCAATGTTGGCTTTAATGAAAGATTATTGGTATTTGTTAAAGCGATTGATCCTGATTCAAAAATATTGGCTGAAAACTGGTCACCTGGAATTGGCCTATATACTAATGAATTAACACTCATTCAAGAAGATGGTTCTCAAATAAGATTAGATGATTATTACAAAGCTGAAGTTGCAGACTTTGGTAAATATATTTCAGCACTTAAAGAGGATTCTATTCCTCCGGCAACCCAGGGTATCACACCTGATGCTCCATTGTTAGACGTTAACAACTTTAAGGTTGTGCAAATCAATGCTCACCTGACAGCTAATGATACTGCTGATAAGATTAAAAAATTATCTGCTGATAAAGTTAATGTAGAAGAGAATATAAAAAAATTAGACGAGACTATTGTTAAAAAGAGGTCAGAAATGTCTACTAAGAAATATGATTCTACTATTCAAAAAGATAAAGATAGAAACGAATTAAATTCTTTAATTACTCAAAGAACAAGTGAGACTAGTTTATATAATAGTATTGTAAATCAAATACAATCTTTAGCATCTGGTTCAAATGTAACTAAGATTGCACCTAAATACAGAGTTAGAGGATTTTGGGAAATACCATCATCAAAGAAAACTGCAGATACACTAGATCAAAATATTGTTCAATTCGTATTACAATATAGATATCTTTCAACTAGTGGTAAAGCTAGTGAAGTAACACAATTACCTTTCACTGAAGGTACTAGACAAAAAACTGCAGTATTTTCTAATTGGAATGAAATTAAAACTAAGCCAAGAGATCGCTATAGAAATTCTGAAACTGGTAAATTTGAATGGCAAGATAGTTTAGTAGAAGATGCACAAGAAGTTAATTTTAATCAATTAGATTTACCTATTAATGAAGGTGAACTAATAGAGATTAGAGTCAAGTCTGTCTCTGAAGCAGGTTATCCAACTAGTCCAATATACTCTGATTGGTCAGAAGCTATTACCATAGATTTCCCTATTACTGAAATAGACACTTCTAATGTAGAGACTTTATTAATGTCAAATTCAGCTGAAACAGCAGCAGTTAAAATATCTGAAGAATTAATTTCTAAAGGCGTATTTTCACATATTGACGATTCATTTAGCGCTAATGAAAAATATTACGCGCATAGTGCGACAAGTATCGCATCAGGATTTTTATCTAATGAACAAAAACCCATTTCAGTATATGATAAGATTGCTCAATTAGAAGCTCAAATAGCTGAACTAAAAGGTACTGTAGAAGTTGAATTAGGTGAACTGGTCGTTAAAGTAATGGATGAAGATGGAACAGTAACCGTGATTAACAACGGTACTAAGAACCAAATCTTTGCAGGGTATTATACAGATGAGGTTGCAAGTTTAACGGTTAAAAAGGGTCATATTGTCACTAAGACATTTAAGCTTTTATTAGAAAACACTAAAGCAACTAAATTAGAATTAGTGGCTAGATTAGTCGGTGACAGAAACTTACCGGCGTATAAATCCAGCGCAGCTGGAGATGCTATTACAGATAATGGATTTGGTGTAATGGTAAATGATTCTGGGACAGCAAACATAGATCCTAAGGTTGCATCTGATAACTATTATACATCTGAAGGTAAATACGATTTGGCTCCAATACAATATCAAAATATAGATACTTCATCTATTACATCATATGATTTATTAGCTGAGGCACCATATCAATCCGCACAAAGACGTGGACAATTTGTATATTCTAGATTTATGGATATTGCAAATCAAAATCCATTGTATGTTACCGAGTCATTATTAGAACCTGGTGTATCTAAATTAACTAATTATGAGTATGCATTAAGTTATGCTGATATGAATGTAGATAGTAATACTATTTCAATATTGTCGCATACTGGTAATGGTGAATCTGTTGATTTTATATGGACTGGAACATTTGGTAGAAATAACGGTAGCAATTTAGATCCTGAATTTTCACAATCAATGGTAGACGTGTGCAGCACTGCTACGGTAGGCGCTGCAAATTATAATAATGGACTATTTATACATAAAAGTCATCCAGATTTAGAAAACTTATATGTTGACTTTTTAGATAATGTTGCTGATCAAAACAATGTAACTGATGCTGAACAGAAAAATAACATTAAAACACTCGTTGATAATGCTATTTATACAATGCCTATTACATCAACATATGCAACTGGAACAACATTTGTATACAGCGGTGTTAATTCATTGATTGGTAATTCTTTTTCTACTTCAGCTGTAAATTCTACTAAAGCAACACAACAGTTAGCATTCCAAAAAACATCTGAATTAATATCATTAGGTGGAGACAGAACATTTAAAATGTCCTTTGATGCAAACGATCAATATCTATTAGGTGGAAGATCTTGTGGAGCATTTTTGTTTTTATCACCAATTAACTTAAATACATTAAGAGTTTCTGGAGATACTAAACAGAGTAATAAGATTATAGAAAAACGTGTCGGCGATTTAGATAATTCTAACGCTATTTCGGTAGATATTATATTCCAATATAGAATGACAGACTATTTTGGTAATGATCCTGATTCAGATGTAGGTAGAATAGGCGGACAAGCTAAATTAAGATTTCCTAATCTAACATATACTAAAAAAATAGGATTGGATATATTTGATAAACACGATCAACAGTTTTCATTTGATTTAGAAGTATTTGCTAAATATAGTCCTAAAGGTAAAAATTTAAATTCTATTAGAGCTGCTAAGTTGACCAGATACGGTGACTAATAAATCTGGATATATAATACAGACATGAGTACTGTCTATATAAAAAGATTTAAATAAATGGCAGCAACACCTACGGCAATATTGATTAAAGTTAACGGTTATAATGACGGTCAAACGTCATGTGATAATAGATTAACAGATTCTTCAATTTCATTATATTACGATGCTTCTATAACACCATCAATAGAAGTCGGTACAATATTATATGAGATATTTGACAGTGCAGTATTTGATGGTGGAGGCTTATGGCATGTCATTGATGGTGATACATTTTCTTTACTAATAGGTGGAGATGGTACCGTAAGTGAAATATATGAATGTGCTACACCTTCTGCAACTCCAACACCTTCTCCAACGCCAACGCCAGAACCAACAATAGAACCAACTGCGACTGAAGTTGAGCCTACGCCAACTGAAACTGAAGTTGAGCCTACACCAACTGAAACTGAAATTGAGCCTACGCCAACTGAAACTGAAATTGAGCCTACGCCAACTGCGACTGAAGTTGAGCCTACGCCGACCCCCACACCAGAGCCTACGGCTACTGAAATACCCCCAACTGCAACACCTACACCAACTGCAACACCTACACCAACTGCAACACCTACACCGACTGCGACACCTAATGGTGCGCCGTCTGCGATAGATGCAACATATGATATTAATTGGGGTGCTACTGAAGATATTACGTTATTTGGAACAGATGATCAAACTGATCAAGATAATTTAATTTATGTTATAGTTGATCAACCTACTAGAGGTATAGTTAGTCTTACTGGTAGAATAGCAACATATACACATACTTCGTCCACTATTGGTAGTGATTCTTTTACATATACTGTAGAGGATGAGGGCGGACAAATTTCACCAGAGGGTACAATAACAATAAATCCGCTAAACGCAGCGCCAGTAATTCAAAATCCTGGAACTATTTTAGTAACTCAAAATGGATTTGTTAATTTTACGATTGAGGTAATTGATACAGATAATGATAGTGTTTCAATAACTACAATATCTGATGTAAATAACGGTGTAATAGAATTTACTGGTGAAAATAACAATATTTTTAGTTATAAGTATACACCATTATTAGGTTATTCGGGTGTAGACAATTGGATTATAAAGGCAACTGATTCTAAAGGCGCAGAGTCTACTCAATTAACAGTCTCTATAGATGTAGAGAGTGCTCCATGGATTTCTGTAAATTCAGGTTCATTTGGAAGTGATATAGATTCTATTTGTTTTGCACCTAAAAATAACATATCATACATATCTACAGAGGATGCAAATAACGTGTCACAAGTAGAAATAGGTATGTCAATATATAGTGACGTTAATTTAACTAATACTATAGTACCATCAAGCAGTATTAATAATTTATTCCCAATTTCTGATAATTCAGCATCTGTTATATTGACAATAGATTCTAGTGGTAAAATTATTAAAATTAATGATTGTGGACCAGTTTCTACATCTAAATCGACAGTTGTAAAATATTCTGTAAATTCTATTGCTTACTGTGACAATGATTTCCAATACTTAACGGTATGGTATCGCGGTGATATTGAAACATCGCCTCTATCATCATTAATAAGTGATGGAATTGAATTATTTAGCAGTGAATATGCTTCGAATTTATATCAAAGTACTAACGGATCTACTGTAACAGGATTAATAGATAGCGGTATTTATAGCGACATTGATAGTGAAGTATATTACAAAAGATCTACGCTTAATACTTGGGGTGAAAATCCTGAAGGTGGATTAGAATGGGAATGTGGAGAAGCTGAAGAAACTTCAGTATTTAGTATAGTCGTTGATAGACCTCATTTAGATGGAACTGATATAAATAAATTTTGTAATTCGGATGTATACGAAACTACTTTATGGTATACTAGACCATTGGGTTCTACTCCATTTGATAACTTATTAGATCTAGCAAAAAATAATACACCTGTTTATAAAACAGCATTAGGTGCAAGCACATTTGATCCTATTGATTTACACGAATCTAACATATTTAGTGTAGACTCAAATTATTTAGTTTGGGAAAACCAAGGAGACGATGTTAATTTATCGTGGTATGGTTATGATCTTACTAGTTTTGTAAGCGGTTCAAATATAACAGAGTATGGTACATGTGATGCATACCAAATACCCACTATTACGGAGAACGAAATACAAAGAGAGGTTCCTAATGTAAATGATACGAATGTATTCTATGGGTTTATGTCTCTTAATCCTGAGATAGAATTAGGTAGTCAATATAATAATTTTACTAAAACACTTTATTGGCCAATATATGTGATCGATGGATTACATACAGTCAATTCAGGAGACACTGGTAGTTATATTAAAACCTTTATAGATGAATTATCGTATGGTAATGTAATCCAACCAGAATTGACGGGTGAATGTTTAACATACGCTTATAAAATTACTGCAGAAGATTTAGACGATGCTGTTTATATTTTAAATGAATTTTTAATAAATAGTCAACAAAGGCCTACTATAACCGATGGTATTAGTTTAGGACTAAGCAGTGAGTCTTCAGTTCTTATATTTGAAAGTGATAAAACTAGTCAATGTATAATTGGTGATAATGATCAATCTATTAATACCTACACATTTCCTATCGTCGATGGTTATGAAACTATTAATGCAGGTCCTAATTTTAATACACAATCTAATTATAATTTAGACAATGTTGCTAAGCCATTGTTAAGAACTAATCCAAAACTATCTGGAAATATTAAAATAGTTACTACTTCTAGTGATGAAGTTTATTTAGAAAGCATAAGTGCATCTAAAGAGTTGTCTAATATTAAATATAAAAAAAATAGTATTAATCCTGATGGCAATTACGGCGTTGATGTTTCTAGATTTTTTAAAGGTAATAAAACACCTTCTGATTTGATATATGAAACGTATAGGTCTCAATCTGATTTATCAGTATTAGATTCATATGAGAAACAAATAGAAGAAGCATATCAATACGGAACATCGTATAATTATTCTAAGAATTACGAAGAAGACTATAGAATATTTGCACCAATATGGGCAGATCAAAACATGCCCAATAATTTTGTAATATTTAAAGTTAAGAATCCTTCTAATCAAACGCAGGTTTATGATAATAATACTGATAGAATATCTGATATTCTTAAAAACGCTGAGATTGTTAAATCATTTGATTTGACTAAAAAATCAGCTCTCGGTAAATATATTAGAAATCACATTCAACAGGAAACTTTCCCTAAATCTCCAATAACTGTTTCTTTTGGTAAAAATGAAACTACTAAATTCAATGGTATCGACTTAAAGTCAGGAGAAATTACAAGCAAAGGGGAATACATCTATAAAGATTTTGTACAAGCTGATAAGCCTATTATCGAGGCTAATGACTTTATTACAGATGGGTTCAGAAGAAATGATATATTATGTGCTAATTTACTAAATTTAGAATTTTTATTTGACGATGATAATGCAAGTGAATATAGTGTAAATCGTTATTTCGGATTATACGTTGATGATATAAATTCAGGTATAGGTGAGATTAACTCTATTAATAATAATATAATTAAATTTAGTGAGGTTTCTTCAATAGTAGATCCAGAAAAACCATTTACAGCAATACCTTCTCAAAAACAAATGACAACATCGCCAACACTTGGTTATGTAAAAATAAATGATGTTTATTATAAAATTTCTAACTCTGGTGTTTATGATACTGAAAAGTTTGAAGTTAAAATAGACAATACATCTGGAGAAATAGAAAAAAGTATTGGTATCTCACATACTGGTAGATCAATTTCTTTAACTAATACAAATGAAAGAGGATTTGATTTTGTTAAGATGTCTATTATTTCAAACCCAGAAAGTGCTGATAAAATAGCATTATTAGATTCTAGAGAAGAATCATATAAGTTTACCTTTATTAAACATGTTCCAGGTGAAACTGTTAATATAAACATAGGTGACTCTACTGGAAATTATGCGCTTACGTTCAATAATGGTAATAATTTTAGTGAAACTAAAGAAAATATAGAAAATTCCTGGGAATTAATGTCTATTAAATTTTATCTAAATTTAGAAATAGATGAAAATGATGAATCTTTTGTTATTACAGAAAAACAAACCAATTTAGGAGATCTAAACATGTATGTCTATGGTACATTGGGTACTATAATTAGAGTTGATCAATTACAGACTAACGTTAATATTCAAAAAGGTACATATATTGCTAATTATACTTTACCAAAAGGCACATATAAAGGTCAGCAATACTCTTCACAGGGTAGTTTAGGTGAAGTTGCATCTGCATTAGCCGGAGCGATTGATCAAAATAGCGAAACATTAGATGCATATAACATAGGGTCAGATATCTGGGTCAAGAGTAAGGTGCCTGGTTATAAACTACTACAACATGCTGTTTTAGTTAATCTTCAAAATGTTATCGATTTTGTTAAAGTAGAAAATCAAGATATTAATAACTTATTAAAACTTAGATCTGGAGAAAATACAATTCTCTCTCAATGGAGAGCACATTATTTATCAGGTGGTAATTCTACTGGAAAATCTATTTTGGTAGATAATAATACATTAAGCGAAATTAGTGTAGGAGATTATTTAGAAACTAATTATAAAAATATATTTAATAAGGTCATAGATATCGTCGAGGATATTACTACACCTAATTCGGATAAATCTAAAATTATATTAGATAAAAAGTCTTCTTTGAAAAATGGAGAAGCTAGAGTATTCAATCAAAATATAGTACAAATAGGCCTATTTTCTGCATATAACATATATGATATGAATTTTGATTTTTATGATAAATCAAATTCTGACTTAAAGGAATTAGTGTATGAAACTTTAGAAAATATAGATTATGAACCATATACGAATGCTATAAATAATATAGACAGTATAACTGGTGAATTTAACACTAAATTGGCAGCAACTGATATATTTGATGATAATTTCGCACTTAACCCTGAAGATTATTTCTCTAATTTATCAGGTATTTTAAAAGAAGAGTCTAATGATGATGATGTTGCTGATAAAATAGAAAGTGAGTATGATAGATTAAAGGAGAATCAACTAAAAGAATTTGCTACTAATTCTAGAGTAGTTCCTAATATAAATAAGTGGGTTTTAAAAGATTCTTTAACTGTTAGAGATCAACCATATTATTTGAATGCTAATGAGGCTTTTGGTAGAACTAATTTTTCCCCAGATATAACTTCAACTTCTAGAAATAAAAATGATATGACCCATGAGTGGTTCTATATGGATAAAATTCCAAAATATTTAAGATATGATCAATTAAATAGTACGTTCTCATATATTAATTATATCGAGGATTTTGAATTAACTCCAGATTTATTTAAAAGTGTTAAAAATGATTATTTTGATAAGTTTATGATTACCGAAGGTTTTGAAAAGAATCTAACGGTAGATGATCTAAACTTAATGAGAAACGATATTGGTAATTATAGTTTTATACAAAATATAGAGGACGACTTTAATAACACATTCTTTAAAACAGAATTAAAGAAAAAATATACATTAATAGATGGCGGAGATACAAGCTCATTTGCTAGTACAATATTTAAAGGTCTTAAAGTTATTTTAAAAAATAGAAAGGAATTTATTAATAAAACAGCATTAGATTTTGTAAAAAGTAGCGAATTTAATGGATATAAATTTAGTATTTTATTAAAGACTAAAACAGATGTTAATGCAAATGACATAGATTTTGAGGTTATTCAAAATAAAAAATTCAAATTTGTAATATTCTTTATTACTGTAGATATTAGTGATTATTGGATTAAGGGTAACATGAATAGAAAACTCTTGTATGAATTAAATCATAAGATATTATATAATCACAGTGAAGGGGATTATGAATATGCTAATACTACATTCGACGGTGCACTTAATTGGAATCAAGCTGATTTTACAGGTAATACACCATATTCAATAGAAGGTATAGATCACTTTGATGGAAGTCAACCTAATTTTGATAATCAAATATTATTAGGTGAGAATGGATTATACGGAGACGTATTAATGGATATTTACCCAAATACACCAGGAAATAGCATATATAAATTTTCAATTGCTTCTGTAGAAAATTCTAATCTTATTAAAATTCAGTCTTTACCTGTTAACGTGTCTGATCCTACCGATGTATTAGATGTTACATATATGCCAAACTATATACAAAGACAAATTAAATATTATTATGTCAACGGTGGTACTGGTATACACAGGTCGTTATTAGAAAAACTATCTATTAATAATGTAGCAAATATGATAAACTTAAATGACGATAGTGTGTCATATACTACGGTTGAAGAAGATGGTACTGAAAATAAAAATAGATTTACTATTAATTTCGAAGATGGTACCGAGATAGTTAAATATGCATCTATTGGTATAGAAGAGGACAATGATAAGCCCAAGAGTTATAAACTATTTAAAGGTATCATTGGATATAATTTAGTTAATTCTGAAGAACCTGAATATTATCCATTTTTGATTAGACACAATGGAGATTATACTGTTGATTTTAAACCTGTCATTATATTCACAGATATGTATACTCATTTTAAATCAAATAGATTACAATCTACAACTGATATTAATGAGTCTAAATTAGAGTCAATTTTATATAGACATTCTTTAAATAGTGTTAAAGAACTAGAGACTGCGAAATCATATTATGAAAGATATAATAGATGCGGAACTACGTTTAATGTAGGTTTTATTAAAGATGGTAATATACATGATAATAATTGGGGTATTATTAAAAATCACTTCTATCACAAAGTGAATGAAATTAATCCAGAGGGTGTTACTAAATTATCTGAGTCTAGTGATAAACTACCGTTATATCCATTAATTGATGAAATTGCAATTTCTAAAAAAGATGTAAATGTTTTTAAATCTTCATGGGATAAAGATTATTATACTAGATCTTTTTCTTCAGGAGAATCTCAAGATATTCCTGGAACTATAAATAACGCAGAAGAAAAATCATATCTTTCTTCTACCACGATGAAAATAAATGATTCGTACGATGTTATTTCATTTACATCTCAACACGTAAATAGCCAAGAGGATTTAGATCTTATTTTAAAGAATGCGACAAATCAAAGCGAAGTAATAATATTTGAAGATGAAGATCAACTCGTAGCGGATTTTTATATAAGCGATTCTGTTGTTAGATTATTAAAAAATGATGGAGTTTTAAATAGAATTAAAAGTTATGTAAATGCTATTGATTCTGCGGGTGATAAAACAACATTAGAAGATGATGCAGAGTTTTATATAAATAGAAATATTATTAAGAAATTTGTAGTTGATTCTATATCTTTGTACACTCGCAGATTTAAAGGTTCTGAATCGAATATAATTGACATCGCGGATGTTGATAATCCAGGTGAAAATGGATTTTCCCCCGACAATAACTTTACGTTTAAACCGCACAAACAAAAGCCTATGAATTTTAGGTTGATATATAATAAAAGATTAGGATATTCTTACGACATCAAACCTATGATAAAAATAAAGTCATAAAATGGCAATTAACATTCAAGAGATATTACATCCAAGCGATTCAGACTCTATAAAGTTTGAAAAGATTAACTATAATTTTGATCAAATTTTAGCAAATGGAGGAGGACCTGCTGGTCCCAAAGGTCAAAAAGGTGATCAAGGACAGGTTGGTTTAACAGGACAAAAAGGTGAAAAAGGAGATATCGGTAATACTGGTCAAAAGGGTGAATCTGGTGCTACTGATAGCCCATGGTATAAAGTCGAAGTAGATTCTAATAATGACGGTAGAAACGAAATTACCATTTTAAAACCCAAAATAGGCACTGATTTAAATATGCCTATTATTTGGTTAGGTGATCCTAGTTTTGAAGAAGGTTTAACGGATGGTGATATTGATACTAATTCTAGATTGACAATTGCAAAAGATATAACATTTGAAAGTTATATTAAATTACAGCACAATGTAGACAAAACAATAGTATTAACTAGTACTGAATCTGGTGCATATTCTAAATTTAATTTTCAAAATTCATTTGGTAGTACTAATATAGAATTTGGTGCCACAACAGATAAAATTACATTCTTAGCCAATACTTCTTTTTTTAGTGCTACCGGTGCGGGTGTAAATCTAAAATCTATAGGAGACACTAATATAAAACTAGAAACTTCTGGTAATGGTATATTAGATGTTGATATAAATGCAGAGTTTAAAGGATATTTAAGATTACCTGCAGGTTCTACTGGAGAAAGACCAGTAACACCACAGTATGGTATGATTAGATATAATACCGATTTAAATATTGTAGAAGCTTATTATAACGATAACACTTGGAAAGAATTATGTACTGATTGTGGTTCTCCGGTAGGTGATAGTATAGGTATTTCTGGAGGAGATATTAATGCTAACGCAGATGGATCACCTGCTACAGATACTATTTCTATATCTGGAGGAGATATTGATGCTAACACTGATGGATCACCCACCGGTAATGCATCTATTTTTATAGATCCATTATATACTACAGGTGACAGTGATACTGTAGCCGATTTATATTACGTATACAATAAAGTTGAGACTTTATATTTAAATTATGTAATTACTCCAGCAAATACAGAATTAGACTATTCAGATATTTCTGTTAATGAACCTGGTTTAAATATCACTGTAGATTCTGTTAATAGTAGAGTTATTATAGAAACTGCACTTAGAGCAATAGGTACACCATGGGTTGTTAGAATAAGTCATCCTCAAGATGTTAATAAGTATGTTATTTGGAATATACACCCGATTGCAGAAAATAATCCAACTGCAACGCCTGCTCCAACTGCAACGCCATTGCCTACAGTGGCATATACACCGGCACCAACTGCGGTTCCAACTGCAACGCCATTGCCTACAGTGGCATATACACCAGCACCAACTGCGGTTCCAACTGCAACGCCATTGCCTACAGTGGCATATACACCAGCACCAACTGCGGTTCCAACTGCAACGCCAGTTCCAACACCAGTGCCTACAGTAGCTGCAACGCCAGTTCCAACACCAGTGCCTACAGTAGCTGCAACGCCAGTACCAACACCAGTGCCTACAGTAGCTGCAACACCAGTGCCTACAGTAGCTGCAACACCGGTTCCAACACCAGTGCCTACTATAGCGGCAACGCCAGTACCAGTTACTTCTTATAGTCATAGATTAAGTTTTAATTCCAGTTCTAGCAGTTCAGCATGTGGTGAATTATCTATAAAATATACATTATGGAGTAATGATGCTATACTATCTACTTCTTCAGTCTTTTGGACTGATATGAATTTAACAACATGGGATAGTCTTATGCCATTCGGATGGTATTCTAATGGGTCTATATCATGGTTAATCACAAGTTCTTCGGGTGGTAGTACTACTGCTTCTGAATTATGTGGTACAGGTGGAGGAAGCCCATCATCATAAAAATAAAAACAAGATAAATATAAAAACATAAATATAAAAATGGCAGCAAACGAATACATAAGAACAGTGAATATCACACCCTTAGGGACTTCATATTCATGGGATACACCACCTGATTGGATTACAATCGTAAGGGTGGGAACTACTGATGATTGGACGATTACAGTATCGCCTAATTCGGGTGTTGCCAGAAACGCAACGCTTACTGTTAGGCATGCTAACACAAGTACAATTGATACTATTGAAGTGACTCAAGCTGGTAATACAGTTATTGCGCCGACTGCAACGCCGGCTCCAACTGCGGCTCCGACTGCAACGCCGGCTCCAACTGCGGCTCCAACTGCGGCTCCAACTGCGGTTCCAACTGCAACACCAGCACCTACATCAGCTGTAACACCAGTTCCAACACCAGTGCCTACTGCAACGCCATTCCCTACGATACCTGTAACACAGGCTCCAACGCCTGTACCGATTCTATCGGTCGTTATTAATGATAACGGTATCAATGTCACGAGCGTTACGTTGGATGATTTTAATAACGGTCCAGGGTCTTCAGTAACTAAGAGCTTTAGTTACACAGATACGGCAACAACTACCAATCAAGTACCTACTATAATATCTAAGGATTCCAGATATAGTGTACAATTTGTATACGGTACTAATATAAATGGAAATGTAGTAGGAAGTTGTATAATCACTAGTCTTGACGGAGGAGCAAAATTCCCTACAAGTATTATTCTAGAACCTCTTGTTATTGCACACCCAGATAATAGTAATATTAGATATACTTTAGGTGTAACTTTAACACAAGGTACATCACCAGTAATAGAGCCAACGCCAACGGCTACAGTAGCTGCAACGCCGGTTCCAACACCAGTGCCTACAGTAGCGGCAACACCGGTTCCAACACCTATTGCTACACTAAGTGCAACGCCTTTTGCTACACTAAGTGCAACACCTATTGCTACACTAAGTCCAACGCCTTTTGCTACACTAAGTCCAACGCTAGTTCCAACAGCAACTACTTCGTATACCGGAGGCGGCGGAGGCGGCGGCGGATGTCACATAGCTGGTGAAATGATTACATTAGCAAATGGCGAAACTAAAGCAATTGAAAACATACAACTGGGTGATATGCTGTTATCTTATAATATCAATGGTTATGATGGTTCTGAAGAGGCATATAGAGAATGGACTTCTCATGTAGATAATCTTGAAGGTGAATTTACATCAGTAGAAGTTACTAATGTCACAGTGGACACATATTCTTCTTATTATAATTTCAATGAAGGTTCTCTTAAAATAACATTTGAACATCCTGTTTTAATTAAAGATGTCAATAATATGGTTTCTTGGAAAAAGGCAAGTGACGTAAACGTAGGAGAATTTATGTTAAATGAAGATTCTCAATGGATTTTAGTTAACACTAAATCGTTGGTAAAAACTGCACAACCATTTTCAACATGGTCAATTGACGTAGAATCTGAAGATGTTTATTTCGCTAACGGTATATTAGTACATAATGCAGAAACTGATTTTGTTATTGATAATAAAGACGGTGGAGACCCTACACTTGAAGAATTTTTATAAATTTAAAGGAAAAATAGAAAGTGATAAATTTTAAAAACATATTAAGTAATAAGAACACCCTTACGTTTGTATTGGGTGCTCTTTTTGTTTTATTGTTTTTAAGACAGTGTAATCAAACTGAAAATTTAAAACAAGAATTAGAATTAGTTCAAGAAACTTCTGATCGTAATTTTAATAATTATTTAGCATCAAAAGATTCTGTTAATCAATTAATAGCAGAAAACGGTAATTTAATATCTAAGATAAGATCTTATGAATTTGATATAAATGATTTAAAGGATGATCAAAATGAATTGGTTTTAAAATACAGAAAGGCTCTTAATTTAAATAAAGATTTAAACAAGGTTAATACTCTTTTATCAGCTGATATAGATATCAAAGATAGTTTATTGGCTAACGTAACATCATCTGAGGTGGATTCAACAACAACTAAATTAACATTTTCTAAGTTTGATGATTTTGGTAATGGTAATTCTAGAAATTTAATGGGTGATATGTTAATAACAAGGCATGATACTGGATTAAATTATGGAAATGCTTCTTTTGATATCGAACATACAATTAGTCTGTTAGCAGCCATAGAAAGAATAAACGGAGCAGATCAATTAAAAATTTCTACGTCATATCCAGGATTAACTTTTAGTAATATAGAAAATATAAACCTTATAAATACAAGATTAAATCAAAAACCTAAAATGAAAGGAGGATGGTCAGTAGGTATTGGTATCGGTTATGGAATCAATCTAAACAACAATCAAGTAATAAGTACTGGTCCATCAATCGGATTAGGATTATATTATTCTCCTAAATGGTTAAGATTTTAAAATTAATATAAACAATGGCACAATCATCTAGATATTTTTACTTAGATTCTGATATTCTTTTAGAATTTATTTACCACGACCAATCAAATCCTTCTAAATACCAAATAGAAGTGGATGACAATGGTAGCGAGGTAAAATTCTTAGACACAGTTAAGGGTAATCCATTTGCAAAAAGACATTTAATAAATGAATTAGGAAGTGCTGTTGTTAATTTTGATGTTACTGAAAATTCAGGTTACATATCTGTAGAAAACTTTGCTGCAAGAACTCTTTTATTACAGAGCGGTAAAACTTATAAGTTTAATTTAAGTGAATTAACTAATCCAGAATTATTTCAAATTAGCGGTGCTTTAGGAATTTATTCTTATTCAAATGTTACTAAGATTGGTCAGTTTACGCCTAATCAAACTGGCACAATCGAATACACGTGCGGGGATTTAATAGGTGGTAAAATTATAATAGACACTAGAGCAAATCCATTATTTGCAAATCCAGATGAAAATACCGGTAATGATATCAATCAAACTATAGGTAGATATCATGCAGTACAATCAGATGCAAGCGGTACTAGATATGCCTTATTAGGATATGATTCTACGGGTGATTATGAAATGTTCAATTATATTAATAGTAATGTAAGTTGGACTGGTGGTAATGAAACAGATCTTTTAAATTATCAAACTGAAGCTACTGCTAATATTAATTATATTAAATATGATAGTATTAGATTACACTTTAGGAGTGGTTATAATTTTTCTGCCAGAGGTTATGAAGGATTTTTATTTGAAATAGCGGCGAAGAGATCTTCTAATGTAAGAAATAATTTAACTCAACTTGTTTATTTAAATACTAGTAATTATGAATATGCTAATCCTAAGCCATTTATTTTAGGGGAAACACTGTATAGCAAATTTATAGATCTTAAAATACCCACATTAGTTCAACAAAATGAAGAATTTAATGATAGGTTTTATGGAGATGGTACAATAGGTTCAAGTGATTTAGATCCTTCTTCTAATTATGAACTAACGTTTAAATTAATTGATCAATTAGAAACCTTTAATGGATATGATTATTTTATTACAGGGGAGGAAAATAAGTTTACAATTTCAAGAGAAGATGAATTTCAAGATTTTACAGTAGTCGTAGAAGACGCTGATGATGGAGATTATTTTAGAATATACGGTGAAAAGGATAATTCTATAGGTGCGTTTGAAGCATATGTATTAAATCAAATAAACACGACTTCAGATGATATTATAGTAATGTATGACATAGATGTTTTTGAAACTATAGGTGCATCTGAAATTAAAACATTCCAAACTTCATATACACAATATGAGGACTTTAACACACCTATTGTGTTTAGACCTGTTATTATGAATAGTAGTACAGCTTCTAGTTTTTCTATTGATGTTATAATGAGAATATGGAATCAAACTGATAATACACAAATTGTAAAAATGGCTAGTTTAACAGTTAAACAAGCTGCTAAATATGGTAAGAGATTAAATAAACTAAAAATTAATTCTCCTAATCAATTAACCGAAGTATACAATGTATTACCTCAACTGGCATCTAACAAAATAATAAATGGCATTTTTACTGACAACATGCCTAAAAGTACTAAGTATGTCCCTACGTTTTTAGAGAGACACAATGTAATTGCTTCCAAGTCAAAAATTGTATTCGAATCTAACACTGACGATATTACAAGACAAGATATTAGTGAAGTAGATACTTCTGATTTTAAATCTGAAGGTGATTTGCTCATTAAAATTCCGCCATTCACATCATATTATAAATTTGTAATAGCTAAAAGAAAAGGAGATGATGTAGAATTCATATCATTTACTAATATAGAAAATGTAATTATGACATTTGGAGATGGTAAACAAAAATTAAAATTTAATAATATATTCAATAAGGATATTAATATGGGTGAAGGTGAAGTACTCTTTAAAATAAGTGAAGCAAATGCTAACACAATAAGGGGTATGAAAAACAATACATTCTATATTAGTGTTAATAATGGTATAGATGAAAATATGATTTTATCAGGTAAATTTGAAATCTAATTATGGTATTAAATAGCAGAAATAATTCATTCGATTTTAGGTTTCCTAGGGGATTTATACCTAAAGAGGTTGCAGATAAGTATAAAAAATATTTAAATAAAATACCTGGAAGTTTACTATCAGAACCTGTAGATTTTATTAATTACAGTATACAAGGTGTTAATATACCAGGCGTATCGTTTGATCCATTATCACAAGAAGATAACGACGGTACTAAGAGATATCACAGAGGTGCATTGCCAATTCAAAATGTAATTAATAGAGAATTTACAGTTAGTATGCAATTGTTGGATGGTTTTATTAATTATTGGATTATGATGGATACTCTTTTGTGGTATTATGCTAGATCAACTAAGCAAGCATATATAGATCCATTGAGTTTAAGAATATTAGATGCTGAAGGTGCATCTGTAGCATATATGGAATTTACAGATTGTATTATGAATTCTATTAACGAGTTAAATTTAAACTTTGCGGAAAACGTGGCATCCTTTAATACATTTGAGGTTACATTCTATTATAATAAATTAAATCTTAGATTAGAGGTAGAATAAAATAAATTGATATATAATACATGAAAACATTTAATAAATACTTAATCGAGAACACTATCACTGAGAATGATATGAAACTTGTTAACGAAGGTCTTCAAGAAGAATGGACTCCTGAATTAGAAGCTAAAATAGATGAGGCTTTAGAATTATTCGAAAAGGAATACATGAAAGAGGATGGTACATACGACCTAGAGAGACTTAATGAAGAAATAACAAATGAAGGTTTCTTTGGTTCTATTATAGGCGGTTTAACGGGATTTGCATTAGGTAAATCAGTTGGTAAAATGGTAGCAAAAGTTTTAGGTATTCAAAAGGGTATCTTTTATGATCTATTAACTTCGAGACTTGTAGGTGCCGCTCTAGGTGCTAGTCTTGGTAAAAAACTATAAATGAATTACCTCGCAGTAGATTTTTCTCTAAATTCACCAGGTATATGTTTATATAATGATAAAGGTAAGAAATATCATTTTATTAGTTATATAAAACCTAAAACTGGAACAAAGGCTGAACAAAAACTACAAGAAGAAATATCCTTATTAGAGGATGTTACTTTGGTTGATCAACCTGATTTTACTAATAATGAAGCTTTCTCAAGTGCTGAACTTTTAAAGGTTAAGCGCTATGATAAAATGGCAGCCGACATTATAAATCTTGTCTTACAAAACTCATACGATGGTGATGGGTTTATTGTTTCATTTGAAGGAACTTCTTATGGTTCTAAAATGGGAACTAATAATATGATAGACATGGCAGCAGGTGCTGCAATTCTAAAACTCAAACTCTTAAAGACCTTAAATCCTGATGACATCTTGACTGTGGCTCCAACTACTATTAAGAAATTTGCTGGTAAAGGTAATATGAATAAGCTTCAGTTGTTTGAGTCCTTTCAAAAAAATGTGAACGAAGACCCAATCTTAGCTAAAAGTCCTTTGTGGAAAATAGTTAAAGACCTTGAAATTGGGAAAAAGATCCCGAAGCCCCTTGACGATCTTGTTGACGCTTATTTTCTCGTTGCATACGTTGCAAGCCTCCAAGCCTAATCTATCTTCTGGCTTAACTAACATTTGTTATATGCAAGTTGTATAAAACTGTTTCATTTTAAATTAAAAAAAAATAATTTAATCTCTGGTGAAACAAATTCAAATGTGGATATATAATAAGTATATTAACAAAAGCTAAGATATTAGTCAATTTTATGTTGTGTACTACTGAAATCATGAACCTGAACAAAGCTCTCATTATAATGGTGCGAGAGCAAAAGATCACGACACAAGAGCGTGAAGACTTACTTCGTAAAGCTGGTTTACAAAAACTAGAGAGCAACAGGTGGCAAGATTCAGAAGGTGCTATACTTACAATGCAAAATATTTGAAACCTTTTGTAATATACATTTATAAGAACTGAAAGTAATTTCAAGGTAAACAAATTTAACAAATTAAACAATTTAAAGGTATGAGTGATTCATTTGACATTTTTAACTTGGGTGTAGAAGACGTAGAAACGCATCAGGCACCCACAAGTACAGCTTCAAACGAAGTGTACAAACCAACCGCAGACGACGGTAAAGACGGAACTTACAAAGCATTAATTCGTTTTGTACCAAATCCAGAAAACCCTCGTAATTCCCTAATCCAAAAATATGTACACTGGTTGACAAACTCAAGTGGTGATGGTAAACTAGTTGATAGTCCATCTACTATCGGTGAGAAGTGTCCAATTGCAGACGTATTTTGGAAACTACGTAAATCAGATTCAGCTGTAGATCGTAAATCTTCAGAGAAACTGAAAAGACGTCAACAATACTATTCTCTAATTAAGATCATTAAAGATCCACAGAACCCAGAATTAGAAGGTACTTACAAAGTATTCAAATTCGGTTACAAAATTAAAGAGAAAATTGACGCTGAGTTGAAACCAGACTTTGGTGAACCAACACAAGTATTTGACCTTTTTGAAGGTAAGAACTTTGAGTTGATCATTACACGTCAAGGTGAATACAATAACTATGATAAGTCTAAATTCTCTGCTAGTCAATCTGCAATCATTATGGGCGATGCTCCAGCAGAAAGAACAAAAGAGACTATGACGTCTATCAAAGAAGAATTAGAGAATGCGCCTTCATTGAAAGGGTATGATTATCAAGCATGGGACGAGGACACTCGATCATTCGTAAACGATGTATTGAGAATGTACTTAAATCCAGGTGATTCTATCGCAGAAGTTACTACAAAGACTACTAAGAAAACTGCACAAGCTACAAATACATCTGCACCAACAGCTGTAGCTGAAGCTCCAGTAACAACAGAGTCAACTTCAAGCGTATCGTCAGAAGATGATCTAGATTCTTTCTTGAATGATCTCGACATCTAATATACAACTTACTGAAGAGTTAAAGGATAAAATAAGATATGCACTTAAACAAGTAGTATCTCAAGTACATCCTGAACCTAATAAGAAGCTACTAAAGGACATGCATGGGCGAATAACCTGTGCATGTCCCTATTGTGGTGATTCCCACTCGGACGATACTAAAAAACGAGGTAATATCTTTTGGGACACTCTACAATATCACTGCTATAATTGTAGTTATCACACTAATTTATATTCTTTTTTAAAAGATCATGAAGTTAAATTAGCCACAAGTGATGATTCATTTATGGTTATAGATTATATTAAACAGAATAAGATACAGGTTAATTCAGAATCTGTACTGAAGCATGATGCATTAAGAAAGGTTCAAGAATTATCAATTGATATAGATACGTTTAAAGCTAAATTTAAGGCAAAGGTAATAGAACCAGGCGATTGGATTTGGTTTCAATTAAAAGATAGACTACTACACAATAGAGTAGATGATTTCTTGTATTCTGAAAAAGAACATAGACTTTGGATTCTTAATTTTGGTGCAGATAATAAAATTATAGGTGCACAAACACGTAGAATGAAGGGTTATGGACAAAGATATCTAACATATGATTTACCAAAATTGTATGAAGAGATGGGACAACCTTTAGAATTATCTAACGAAGAACTAACATCCCTTACCAAAGTATCAACACTATTTGGAATTATGCAATTAAATTTTCAAAGGCCTATTACTATATTTGAAGGCCCGTTAGATGCTAAATTTATGGCAAATTCCCTCGCCCTTGCAACTGCCGGCAGATCAACTGATGACTTTGATGAAATTCCAACAGTTAGATACATGTTTGATAATGATAAAACCGGTAAAAAGAAGATGGCAGAGAAGCTTAAAAAGGGTCGACCCGTCTTTATGTGGTCCAAATTTCTTAAAGAAAATGGGTTAGATACATATAATATTAAAGATCTGAACGACTTGATATTGAAATGTTTTGAGCTTAAAATCGATGCTCATAAAAAGATCGATCAATATTTCACCTCTAGTCAATTAGATCTATGGTACGTGTAGAAGATATTAGTATAATGGTTGAAGACAACTTCGAAGAATTTCAAAAAGACAGTGATAGGTTTAAAGGTATGAAACTTTTGATAGATTTCAAACCATTAGATCTAAGTATTGAGTCACCTGACATTGAAATGCCAAAACCCAAATTTAAGAAAAGACAAATAACGTCCAAGTTCATCAAGCCTAATCCCAACAAGAAATCATTATTTTAATATGAGTAAAGAAAATATTTTAGCATTGGACCGCAAATTAAGTGGCCAAAGAACAGAGTGGACTAACAACATTAAAGGATTAGCACAAAGTTTAAGAAATTTAAACACCATGGAGGAAACTATTGCTGAAGTATTATCTTCTAGACAATCTCTCGTTGAGCAGATGTCTTATTTAAATATGAAAGTAAAAGAACAGAAAAATAAAGTAGCAGTTAGATATAGAGAAGCTTATATTAGATATTATGAATATGATTATAAGTTAGGAGAAAAACAAAAAGAGAAGTTTATTGAAACTGATCTAGCTGATGAAAACATGATATTATCTCATTTAGAAAATCAAGTGGAATTCTTTAGAGATTCGGTAAAAACCCTAGATAACATGGGCTTTGCCATTCGTAATAGACTTGCATTAAAAGATCTATAACGACAAATAAAAATGCTCTAACAATGTGGAGCTTACGTTAACTGAAAACAAACAGTTGTTACGCATTGATGCAGCAACTGAATTAGAATTGGAACAACTTAATATTTCTTTAAATAGAAGAATTGAGTCTTGGCGTTTTAACCCTTTGGTCAAAAAGGGTTTATGGGACGGTTATGTTTCGTATATTAAGGATGATAAATGGATTCCTTCGGGTTTATGGCGAGAAGTCATGGGCATATGTAAAGAATATAAATTTGAATTTAAGTTAAATGGTATTACAGACATATTTGATACCAACATAAATCAAGAAAAGTTTACTCAATGGGCGTTAGATTTTTTCGAAAAATCAGAAATAACACCCAGAGATTATCAAATAGAAGCAGCTTTTAATATTTTAAAATTTAAAAGATGTCTAAGTGAATTAGCAACTTCAGCTGGTAAAACATTAATTTCGTTTTTAACAGTTGCTTATTTATTAGAACATGAAAAGGCTAAAAAAATCTTATTTATAGTTCCTAATGTTTCTTTAGTAGTACAAGCAAGTGAAGATTTTTTAGATTATAACTATAGAAATGCAGTAGACATAAAAGTACAACAGATATATTCTGGTCAAAAAATAAGACCGGGAAGAAATGTAGTCGTAGGAACTTATCAGTCTCTAGTTAAAAAAGATAAATCTTATTTTAGTGAATTTGATGCTATAATTGTGGATGAAACACATAAGGCAAAATCAGCGTCTATTAAAACTATCCTTCAAAAATGTGTTAATGCAGATTACAAATATGGATTATCGGGTACTATACCAAAAGAAGGTACTTTAGATAGATTGACATTAATGGCATATACTGGACCTCTTATTACTGAAATAAGTGCAAATTACTTACAAAATGAAGGACACATTGCTGGTTGTAAAGTAAAAATAATTAAAATGGATTATGCTCCTCAATCTACAAAGGATGCATTTAGAGAAATGTCACAAAATAGATATGAAAGTAAAGATGTTTTTAAATTTGAACAAAACTATGTCATTAATTCACCAGGCAGGCTTAACTTTATTACAAGTATTATTTCCAGAGTACGCGGTAATAGTTTGGTCCTTTTCCACAGGATTGAACATGGTAAAAAAATATATGAAAAACTTCGCAGAGACAGTGATAAAACTGTTTATTATGTTGACGGTGGAATTGATAAAGATATACGAGAAGAACATAAAAAGAAAATGGAAGCAGGTGAAGAAGTTGTTATCGTTGCTTCTTATGGTACCTTCTCAACAGGAATCTCAATCAAAAAAATTCACAATATCTTTTTTACAGAATCGTTTAAATCAGAAGTAATAATTAGACAATCAATCGGTCGAGGATTACGCCAACATAAATCCAAAGATAGCGTAAATATTATTGATTTCGTAGATGATCTAAGTTCATCTGATTGGGATAACTATTTAATAAGACATGCTAAAGAACGCCAAAGAATCTACAGAGAACAGAAGTTCAAATACGATATTAAAAATGTAGATTTTGAAGGAGATATATAATAAAATAATAACATTCAAAAAACAAAAACAATATTATGCAAAAATTAAAATCTTTTCAACAATTTGCTACGGAAGTTCAAATTTCTAATACTAGAAAAATTGAAGAAGAAGCAATCGCAAAAAGAAGCAATGAAGCAGAAACGTTTAAAAACTTACTCTCTGAATTTAATGTCACTTCTGTTAAAGAATTAACTGAAGATCAAAGATCAGAATTTTTTACCAAATTAAGAGGTGCTGAAATTAACGAAGCAGTTACACTTATCGAAGAAGGCACAAGAGGGCAATTTGGTAAGATTGATAAAAAAGGAAATATTGTTTCTGTTTATACTCACTATGATTCTTACCCAGAGAATATGTTGCCTTTGATCAAAAAAGGTTACAAAGGCGGTAAAAACGTAGATGATGTAATTGCTAAAGGCGATAGCTCTGGTTTAGAGGCTTCTGTAGATAAAATGAATTTCTACGGAGATAAAAATGCAATGACACCGTCAAAGGGTTCGATCTCAGATGTTTCTAAATATTTAAGAGATGTAGCTAATAACGGTGGAGCAGAATTTGTTTACCTTTGGGACGAAGCTAACAAAGAATGGTTAATGGCAGACATTTATGGTAATGGTTACGATGAATTAGTACCAGCATTTGAATCTGTTTCAGTTTCTGTAAACGAAGCTATTGCAGTACAATTTAAAAGAGACGCTAAGAAAGTTGTTACAGTTTACAATAATCTATTTGCAAAAAAATTAACTGACTTTGGTGCAATGTCTAACGAATCGGTGTTAGGTTGTATTAAGTACTTATTTGAAATGGCAATGGAAGACGCAAACTTCTCAAGAGAAGGTTTTGCAATTTCTAAAAACATTAAAGGTGCAATTTCTTCATATGAAGTAAAAATGCCAGGATTAGGTGGATACTACATTAAAATAGGAGCAACTACAACAAAGAGAATTTTAGATCAATACTATTCAGATATCGCTAATGCAGCAGGATGGTCGGGTATTGGTATCGTTGAAGGTACTGCACTTTATTTACAACAAATCAAACAAGAAGCTGCAGGGCAATCTTTGTTAAACGCATTTAACATGTTTAATGAATCTACTGTCGTAGAAGATGGTGAACTACTTTGTGAAGCAACAGTTGAAATGGATGCAATGAACCCTGAAGATAAGGACTTTTTAAAATTCTTAAAAAAGAATAAAGTTGAAATCATAGATACAATGATGGACGGTCCAGCTGGAGGTCATCCAGTTATTACAATGCAAGGAAAGAGAAAAGATCTTGAAAAGGTTCTTGCTGATGGCGAATACGGATGGGACGATCCAAGTTTAGCTGAATATATCGAAGAGTCTAAAGTAAACGAAGCTGAAGTTAATTCTGATGAAGAATTTAATGAATATGCAATAACAGTTTTACAAAAAGCATTTGGTGAAGATTATGATGAGGCTAAAGCAAAAAAAGTAATTGATGGAATTTTAGCTAAAGCTGATGGAGATTATGGCGTAGCAGTAGGTATGTTGACTAGCTCATTAGGATCATAATAAAAACAAGATACATATCTTATGAAGATCTACAATAATTTTGAACAGTTTGTAACTGAGAGATTACATTCAAATATAAAAGAAGCTTTAATTTTAGAAGGTGGAGCTGCCGGTCACATGGCACATCCATTTGATGATAAGTCATTAACATTCGCAGATTTTAAAGCTCTTATAGAAGCTGGTTTAAGCGGTGAACTTAATTTTGAAGAGGACGCTACTGAAAAAACTGACGGACAAAATGTATTCGCAACTATTCAAGATGGTGAAGTTAAGTTTGCTCGTAATAAAGGTGAACTTATAGCACCAATGGATCTTCCAACATTTAAACAAAAATTCGACGGCCATGCATCTGCAATGGTTGAAGAAACTTTTAAATTTGCTGCAGAAGATTTAGCCAATGCATTAATTAAATTACCAGCTAAAGTTCAACAAGAAGTATTTGAAAATGGTCTTAATTGGATGAATATGGAATTGATCTATTCTAAAAATCCAAACGTAATCTATTATGACAGAGATATTATTCAATTTCATGGTATAAAAAAGACAGATGGCAATGGTAATATAATTGGTGAAGATAGTAAACCTGCATCAGTAATAGCAAAAGCGTTAGAGTCTGTTAAAGCAAATGTCGGTAAAACATTTACTATAATTCCGCCTCAAATAATTAAATTAGGCAAGGATCTTAATTTTGAAGAAAATAAAAATAAATTTATCAAGAAGGTTGAAGCACTCCGCGACAGATATAATTTGACAGACGCTGATGAAGTTAGCCGCTATCATGAAATGTGGTGGAGAGAAACTATAGATTCAAATTTTCCAGATTTAACACAAGATCACAAAGAAGGTTTATTATTAAGATGGGCATATGGTGATAAAAAGACTCTAAATCTAAGATCATTAGATAAAGATCTTGGTAAAGAAAAAGCATCTTTAATTAAAAAGTTTGACAAAGAGGATGTGAAAAAGAAATATAAAGAGAACATTAGACCGTTTGAAGATCTTTTCTTAGAGTTAGGTTCTATTATTTTAAAAAATGCATCTAATTTTGTTGCGGCCTCACCAGACGCTGAAATGCAAAGATTACATAATCAAATTAGAACTGAGGCTGAAAAAATTAAAAAAGGCGGATCAATTGATCAAATACAAAAAGTCGAAGCTGAATTAGCTAGATTAGAAAGAATAGGTGGAATTGATTCAATTATGCCAACCGAAGGTATTGTCTTTGTATATAAAGGTAAGACTTTTAAATTAACAGGAACATTTGCTGCAATTAACCAGCTTATGGGTATTATTAAGTACGGAAGATAAACAATATAACATGGCATTACAAAACTTAAGAACATATTTTCAATCTACCAATATCAATGATTTCCAATCAATGTTAGATTTACCATGTGTAGTATCTGAAAAAATACAAGCATCTTCTTTTCATGTAAAGAAAACATCGACAGGATTCCAGTATTATAAAAGCGGCTCTAAGCAGGCTATGGATAAAGTAGATAGAACGATGGTTAAATACTATGAAAATGCTATCAATTATTTTGGAACTATCATAAAGGAAGTGACAGAAGACATGCCACTTGATTGGAAGTTTGGATTTGATTACATGATAGACAATAAAACAGTGGATATAGAATATGAAGCTCTGCCAAAAAACAACTTAATATTAACACATATTCAAATATTAAATCCTAATAACGATACTCAAATTAAAAAAGTAATTAGAGATCCACAAATTTTAAATAAGTGGGCAGATAAATTGGGTGTACAGAGACCTCCAATTATTTTCCAAGGTAAATTACAAGAAAATCAAAAGAAAGATTTAGTAAATCTTTTAGCCATATCAGATTCTGATTTTTCTATTAAATATAAAGATCAATCATTTACTAGAACAATATATAATATTTTTAATAATGGCCTTACTAATCCAGCATTAAACACATCTTTTGATGATGATATAGATGGATTAATAGTTAATTTTTACGAAGGTAAAAATCCAAAGAGTTTTAAATTAGAAAGATTTGATAGAAAACCAGCTGAAGATAGAAAACCTTCAGACATGTATCAAATATCTCTATTAGATTTAGTTGAATATTTAGAAGATTTTGATATATCAAGTGTTAGTTTAGAAGAAGAGGAAGCAGATCTACGATATATTGAATTGATTTCTAGTATATTTAATGCATATGTAGAAAAAAACGCATCGAAATACATAGGTACTAATTTTGATTCTGCAGACTTCTCAGATAATAAAGGATTTCAACTCAACACTGTTTTTATAAAAAACGAAAAAACAATTTCACTTGTACAAAATAAAGTCCTATCTGAATTATTTAAAATTGCATTAGGCAGTTTTAGAAAGAGAAGAAACAGAGAAACAGACATTATTAATAAAGATTTAATGAAACAAATCAATGATATAGTAGATGTTATTGAATCTATAGTAATGTCAAAAACTAATGAAAACGACGTTATGAACTTTAAAACATATTTACTTAATCAAAAATTACAATATACTGAAAGCCCTATATTAGAAGGACTTACAGTTAAATATCCAGAACATGGTAAAACACCAGTTAACATGTTTGTTGGTCGTTTCCAACCATTCACTTTGGGTCATGCTAAAGTAGTTGAGACTATTCACAAACAAAACGGATATCCAGTAGTAATCTTATTAGTGAAATCAAAAACTAAGAAAAAAGAAGATGCATTTTCTAGACCTTATGATGAAGAAACTCAGGTTGAGATGTTGAATAGTTTAAAATCTAAATATCCAATTGAAGATGTTTTTGTAATTCCAACGGGCGGCATTGACACTATGTTTAATGCTATGAGGCCTAAATACGAACCAGTACTTTGGGGAACAGGAACAGATAGAATGAAGAGTTATGGATTTCAAGTTAACAACCCAGAATATAGAGAAGATTTAGGATGTAGAACCGATTTTGGTCTATTTGAAATTCCAAGAAGTGGTAAAAACATTTCAGCAACACAGGTTAGAAATGCAATGTTAGATGGCGATGAGAAGCTGTTTAAGAAATTAACTCCTAAAGAAATACATCATATGTATGGTGAGTTAAAGTCTAAATTAGAAGACTCTATGGGTGTTGTAGCAGAATCAGATTCTAACACGATGACTTTCGATCAATTTTTAAAGAATATATAATAAAACATATCACACGTAAAAAATGGATAATAATCAACCACTAGAAGAAAGATATATTACAGTAAAAAGAAAATATACTGAAAATCACCCTGAAAAAACAGTCGGAAAAGCAGCTAAAATTAGAAATAAAGTTTTAGAGGCTATTAAAGATGGTAAATTAACAAAGGATGAATTTGAGTCAATCGTTAGAGAAATGACTGTAGATTCTACGAGATGGTTGAGAAGAAACTCCACATATTTCAATGTTAGTGAAGATGGTATTACACTTTCTAAAACAGGTAAAAGAGTTTTAAATGAATTAGCACCCTCTAAAACTGAACTAGAAATTAATGAAAAAGCTTCGGCATTTAAACAAGCAAATGTTATGGCTGAAGAAATATTCGGTGAATTTGGAATCGCAACACTGGACTATGATCAAATATCAAGAGTTATTGATATTAAGAGAGCTGATAAATTAGCTAAGAAATATGGAGAAGATAGTTTTATGGCTTTAACTGAATTAGACATGGAAGAACTTCTTAATAAGAACCCAAGATTAGTAAAAGAAAATAAATCAAACAATATGAAATCAAAATTAGTATTTGAAAGTTTCAGTGAATTCGTAGAATCACTATCAACTTCAACGAACGAATCGACAGAGATGTTAACTGAAGCATTTAAGTCTTCTTTGTTAGCTAGCTTATTTAATAATAAATATGGCAAATTCGATAAAAATTTAGCTAAAGCATTCTATGGTACAGCTAAAGTAAAAATGGACTTAATTGAAGATGAAGATCTTTTAACAGTTGATCCTCAAACGGCTTATAAAAACAAACAGGCTGACACAATTATTTTCTATTTATCAGATACACCTAAAGAGAATCCTCATGCACCTAGCGATGCATGGACCGATCATAAGTGGATCCCAGGTGAAGGCTACTTATTAGCGGTTGCTTCTGGTGATAATGCATTCTATACTTCTGTATGGGGTGGAGGCCATTTTAGTCGCGGTAACAGAGAAAGGGCACTGAAAAAAGTAGACAATGGTTCAACTGACTCTATTGGTATTTCTAAGAAGTACAAAGGATGGGACGGAACAGGTCTTTATAACGTAAAAAGAATTGCTGAAGTTGCAGATAGAGCTATTATTTTAAATATGGCACTTTTAAGACAAAAGTATTCTTCTGATGGTCAAAGAGACGCAAGAGCTGCTGCTAAAAAGGGTGCAATTGCATTTAAGTCACATAAAGACTTTAAGAAAGAAAACATGGACAGATATCACCAAATTTTAGCTAATAAGGCGGCTTCTTTACCATTAGATGAAATGGTTGCAGGCGCTATTGAATCTCTAACTACTCAAATTAAAGACGGTTTAACTAAAGGTGAAAAAGGACGTTATGATGATATTATCATTGGTCGTAAAGCAAATGGTAGCGAAGCTAGATTAAGAGATGCTTCTAATCATATGTCAAGCATCTTAGACGATTATAATAGATATGTTAGTTATATTGCACAGGCTGAAGAGTCAGAAAAACAATATGGTGACAGAGAGTCTTACTACGAAAGAGAATCTAAGAACTATGCTAAGAACATTAAAGATAAGATCAATCAGATTGAATCATTTGACTATGTCTGGTAAATTTAAAAAAGTATTCTTTGAGTATTGGATTAAACCATGGTACTCATTATAATTAAAAGATAAAAATTATGAAACACATAAAACTATTTGAACAATTCATTAACGAAGAAAAAATCAACGTTAAGAAAGAAGTTAAGAGACTTAAAAAAATGGGATACGATGCTTCAGAATGGGGCGATGGTATCATGATTGATGGCGTAGATGCTCCAAACTCGAATTACGATGGAAAGGTAACAATGTCTTGGGATTCTGAAGAAGGTATTTATAGCGATGATAACAGATACGCTGGAGACGATCATAGTTATGATAAATTTTTGGATATTGTTGAATACCCAACAGACACTGAAGGTGAGTGGGAATAAAATAAAAGCAAACTATGCCAAGTACGAGTAAATCACAGCAACGACTAATGGGACAAGCTTACGCTTATAAAAAGGGTGAGTTAAAGTCTAGTGAAGTTAGTGCTGAAATAAAAGAATTGGCAGATAGTATGACACTTAAGCAACTAAAAGACTTTGCAAGCACAAAACATGATGGTTTACCAGAAACGGTAGACGAAGCATTTATCGGACCGTTTGTATTTAATGATAGTATGTCAGATGAAGAATTACTAGGAATGTATAACGGAGCATTAGATGGTTATGCTAATTATGCTAAAGGAATGCACTATGCTAAATCCGATTATAAGAAAGCTTATCAAGAAATTGAAAAGATCTTAAAGAAGAGAGGTGTTGCAGTAGACGAAAACATAACCCCTGCTAATTTAACAGGTATGGGTCCAGTAGTTTTACCAAATAATGGTACAGTTGGATCGGGCGATGTACCAGCTGGATCAGGCGACGCAGAAGAAGAATACAAGAAGAAGAAAAAGAAAAGAAAAGAAATGAAACATTTAACTACATTTGAAGCATTTACATTTGACTATCAAGGTACAGATATTAGAAATCCTTTTACAGACGAGACTGCAAGAATGGATGTAGATCCAAATAGCTATTATGGAAAAGACTACGCGAAATCGGACATTAAAAAGATTGTCGATGCAAGTGAAGCTTTTATTGCTAAATACACTGAGTGGAAAGATTATGCACCATTAGACGCTGACGAAGATTTACATGCAGATTTTAGCGATTATGTTAAATCATCACTTGATGAATTAGTGAAAATAGTTAAAAAACACGGATAACTTAAAACTTTTTAAAAATAATTAAGCCCGCATTTTTTTATGTGGGCTTTTTTTGGTATATTAGTAGAGTATTTAAAAGGTAAAAGATACAGATATGAAAAAGCAAGAACATAAATTACAACAAACTCAGTTTACTATACAAGAGATATGGCAAGCTATGAGAGGTAATGTGTATAAGAGTAAGAAGCATTATACTCGAAAAAATAAACATAAGAATAAAGATTGTTCGTAACTTCTTTAAAAATAATAGAGCCCACATTTTTTTATGTGGGCTTTTTTTGGTATATTAGTAGAGTATTTAAAAGGTAAAAGATATGTATAAAAATTTTAACAGACATGATTGTTTCACCTCAGAAATGATGGAAATGACACGCGAAGTTATTGAAGAGGCTCAAGGTAAAGATTTTGGTTTGGTAAATATGGTCTATGGTTTGTATGACGGCTATCTCTATGATGACTTACTTAAACAAGCTCGTATTGCTGGAATTAATGAACTTACGATGAATAAACTCAAAGGGCTTAAAAAAGCCATTGAAATGTACATTCAATTAACAGGAAACTCAAAAACTCAAATATAATATGGAAATTTACGAAAAAATTCAAGTAGTAAAAGGTATTGTTGAACAATATGTAAATGACAATATCAGTTCGGTTCAAGGCGTAGTAACAGTAGAAGACATTAATCACATTGTTAATATAGGTACTTCTATCCTATGTACTAAGTGGAACATTGGCATCCAAAGCGGTGGATTTGTTGAAGCTGTGGTAAATAACAATCTATCACAGGCCGTTAGTAGAGCAGATGGCACAAATATCAAAGCTCTCAGGTTATACTGTCAAATGATGTATAACACATCTTTGCCCAGTGAATTATATGATACATCAATTGTTGGATGATACTAATAGGACTCACCGATGTGATCCCAAACTAATCCTAATATATAATTAAACAAATCTATATTTGTGTGTATAACTATTAAACGTTTTATATGTCAATAAATAATATTCTAGAAGAAGCAAATAAGATCGTCAATGAGCGATCAGAAGAAAAAGAACGCATGTACGGTCCTTTCGAAGAGGGTATGCGTAGAGCGGCAATGATCTTTAACGGCATGACAGGTAAAGAACTTAACGGTTCTGACATGTATGCTGCACTAGTTGCCTTAAAATTAAGTCGTCATTCATATAACTATAAACAAGATAATTTATTAGACGCTGTTGCATATTTAGGTGCATTAGACAATTATGTTGTAAAACACGGTTACGCAGAAGACGAAGATCCACTTAAATAATTAACACATGGCAGAATTAAATTATCTTTCAGACTATATTACCGACAAGTCGTCTCGAATAGGCATCGCAGCACTAGTTGGTAAATTAAGCCCTAAAACCAGTTCACATAAATCTGGATGGGCTTATCACTTAGCAAATCAATGTTTAAATGCTGGTTTTGAAAATGTAGAAGTAATTACTAATACTGAAACTGATTGGAATCAATTTGATGCTATTTTAATCGAACATGGTATGGAATTTAAAGGTACTTTCAATATTTTTGGAGGTGCTAATGACGATTTATATCATCAAGTGATGAGAATTTTTAGTAAGACTAAAATGTTTAGTCTACATCATGATATGCCATGTGTTGGTACTATGGTTCAACAAAGACTTCACACTGGTACAGATTTATTTAAAACTATCGAAGATAAAATTGAAAGGATTAAAGAGATTTGTGCAACTGAAATTCCTAAAATTGATTCAATCGAGAAAACTACTAAACTTTGTTTTGGTGATAGTCACTCTTTTAGTCAATATACACCCGGTTATATGACCCAACGCCACGATGGTTTGACTATGCACGGTGCACTTAAAAGAGGACTTGATAGTTATGTATATCCATGGATAGAGTCTCTTAGAGTTTATATGGGTAATATAGATGTTCGTCACCATTTAATGAGACAAGATAATCCATCTGCAGCAGTTAAAACACTTTTAAAAAATTATGAAGCTGAGCTTTTAAAACTTCAAGAAAACGGTGTCAAAGAAATCGAAGTAGTTCATACACTTCCTATTGAAAACGAAAGTAGATCATTACCAAAAACAGGTTATTATAAAGGCACACCGTTCACCGGAACTTGGGCACAAAGAACAGCATTAGTTAAAGAGATCAATGCAGGTATCGATGAAATGTGTGAAAGAAACGGTTGGCAAGCATATAAACACCCAGATGTTTATTTCAATACACTTGGAGAATTAACATTCGATGTAATGGAAAAACCTAAATCAGTTCACATCGCACGAGAGTATTATCGTTGGGATTTGGTAAAGAATGAACCTAACAAAAAATTAATTAAACAAACTTTAGCACTTTTTTAATATGTCACTTACAACTACTTACAATATTAGAATCACTCCAACTAATATTAAAAATGCAGCATATGATATCGAAATTACTACGGGTGATTTGGATTGGTCTATGTCACAATATCAAAGGAACAGAGATGCTTTTACATGGGAAATAATTTCAAAAAATGAAAATTAAAACAACCAAATATTACGATGAATTTTTAAGATACTTTGATTTAGCTAATAAGCAACAAATTTCAAGTAACTTGGGTCAAATTCCTCATGCTGAATCTAATTTAGGCGATGAACTAATGCACCATATAGAATTATATGATGTAGTAGAACGCAAATATGCTGGATTTAGTCAAATTATAAATGATTGTTTTTATGGATGGACTCAAGACCATCCATATTGGGAACACATGCAAGCAGGTAATGTATTTCCACAAAGAGAAGAAGTGGCTAAAAATTGGACAGGTAAAAGAGATAAATTTGGTCTAGAAGAATGGCTCTATATTTTTATTTTACATAGAGTTTGTGGATCTGCGATTAATTATGCAACCAAACCTTCAGGGTACCACAATACTATTCTGTTCAATTTACACGAGTGTGAAACGATTGAAGAAATGTGTGAAGTGATCAAATATCACCCAACGCCGTTTTACACTTCAGTTGGTTACCAATTTCCTGCCTTTCCAAAACCACCAGCACCAAAAGTTAATGAAGATGTATTCGTTGGTATGGCAGACTTCACAGAGCCAGAATATGTTTACAAACGAGGTGGAGATTATTTCTTATGTGAATTTGCACCAAGAATGGCCAGAGACATGGCAAACTATTTAAGACAGGGTGGTAAAAAAGATTTACGTGAACTTGGTGAATGGATGTTTCAGTGGAATGCTGATAATGGCTTAAGAGCTTATAGATTCCAATATGCTGCAGTCATTGCAGATGTATGTGATTGGTATCCAGAATTCATGAATAGAGAATCAATGTTCTATTATGGCACGAACGCAGTAGAATGTATTGGTTATCTTGCAGATCCAATCGAAGGTGGTGGTAAAAAGTCAGAGGCTTTTTTAGATGCAGTAATGACTAAGATTTATGAGGACACTGGTTCACTACCATACAATGCAGAAGATGTTGCATGTGACTTTATTAGATGGATCGAAAACTACTTAAGACCAGGTGCAGACTATGCACATATCGATATGGACACTTTGTGGAATTCATCTTCGATTACAGATCATCCATTTGGCCGTCAAAAAGCAATGTTAGATCTTGGACTAGTCAAAACATTTAATGGTATGACTTCATTCCCATCAGATGACAAGATATTGCAATCTGCTGGCTTAACAGTAGAAGAGTATAAAAAAATGGTTAAATCGTTATGAGTAATCAAGACTTAATTAGAGATCCTCAATGTGAGATTGAATTCAATCCCAAAACTGGCTCTAAAAATGTAGATTTTCTACAAAATAAATTATTTGAATTCGAAGGAGAAATGAGCAATTACAAAAATATACTATATCCAAACACAGCTGATATTGCTATGAAAAATGGTAAGCCAAAAGAAAGTTGGATGAAGGATTGGACACAAGAAGAGCGCTTTGATAAATTCTTTGAATTTTGTCATGAATTTGATAAACGACAAGATCAATTGTTATTAGAAGATTATCAAATATTTTCCCACCGACTACACTGGCATGAACATCCATATTGCTATATGATGCAACACGAAACTGATTTAGAAAAACTTTTGTATTATACAATTATTTTCTCTTTTAGTAATGAACATTGGGGAACTATTATGAAATTGATCAATGATGGTGAAGAAAAGACACGTGAACACTTTAAAGAGAATCGACATGCACGTAATGATCTATTTCAGATTTATTACCCTAAAGGCACTCAAGTAAAAGATTGGTTATTAGAAGGTCCTAAAAAAGCAGCGAAAGATATGGTTCATATTCTTGAAGACTTAGAGAGACCATATACGATGATGGAATTTGCTAAATTATTAGAAGCTTATTTTAAAGAACATCAAGGATTTAGATCACCACTGTATCCATGTAAAAACACGGCACGATATGTTGCGATGAGTCGACCAGATTTAGTAGATCCCGAATCAATCCTATTCGGTGGTACGGGTCACTTTGATGGTATGATGCAAATCTTTGGTGGACCTAATTTAAATGGTAAAGTAAAATATTCTATCGATAAAGAAGGTCAATTTATAGCAGAAAATAAATACGCAGAGTCTTGGTTGGAACAAATGAATATTTTAGCTAATCACCCTAATAATCCAATGACTAGTCAAAAGATGTTAAACGTAGAAGATAAAACATGTTTCTTTTATAAGCACATAGCAATTAGTCATGGCATTAAATCACCTACAAAAAGAATTCCATATACTTGGATTTTTGATGGAGAGTTTAATTTAGCAAAACATCCAACTGAAAATGTAATTGTAAATGCTGAAACCACACGCCATATGTGGGGTAGAGATTATCCTAACGAATAAATTAAATTATAATGAAAAACAAAGCAGATGACGCATGGCAAATCCTAAGAATTCAAGGAGAATTCAC
>Ga0181555_1000047_pt1 | contig 109251 bp, 79 predicted proteins | sample 011ome_15_FD_145601 | JGI IMG/M metagenome (GOLD analysis project Ga0181555, IMG submission 145601) | Coastal salt marsh microbial communities from the Groves Creek Marsh, Skidaway Island, Georgia - 011504AT metaG (spades assembly) | ecosystem: Environmental > Aquatic > Marine > Intertidal zone...
GAATTACAAGAATTACCATCTGGAAAAGAAAAAATAAATACTAATAAAGACAAATCTGATAAAAAGAAAGAAAAGATAATACAAATTTCATTTTCAAAAGATGTTTTACCTTATATTATACCATTAGTATGTATTTTAACAATGAATAACTCAAATACTGATTTTATTCAAATGTTAAATAATATTCAAGAAAATGCCGAATTATTAAATATTTTTGATGATATGTGTTTGACCTGGTGGAATAAAAAAGAATTACTTAATTTAATTAAAGAAATAATTAGTAAAAATATTAATAAAAATTCTAATACTTATAATATAGCTATAACATTTAAAATGAATTTAAATGATTTAATTGATAATCCAAAAAAATTATTAGAACTTATTAATGAATGTTTAAAACCTAAAAAAGTTGAAAAACGAAAATATGGAGAAGTATATACACCAATGATATTCATAAATGATAAAATGCTTCATGATTTAGAAATTTATTACAAAAATAAATATAATAAAAATATTTTTGAAGATGAAACACTTAAATGGGGCGATACTAGTGCTGGAATGGGTAACTATCCAATTGCGATTTATTATAAATTAATGGATGGGTTAAAAAAGAAATTTCCAAATAAAAAACATCGTAAAAAACATATTATTGAAAATATGTTATATATGGCAGAATTAAATAAAAAGAATTGCTATGTAATAAAACAAATATTTAATTTTAATAATGAATATAAATTAAATTTATATGAAGGTGATTCTTTACAATTAGATATTCAAAAAGAGTTTGGAATTACCAAGTTTAATATTATAATTGGAAATCCACCATATAATGAGGAATCTAATAAAAGAGGTGAATTACCTCCAATATATAATAAATTTATAGAATATTATATTGAAAAATGTGATTTATTATATTTTATTATACCATCCAGGTGGTTTTCAGGTGGTAAAGGATTAGATAGTTTTCGTAAAAATATGCTAATTAGAACAGATATTGTATATATCAAACACTTTGATGATGCATGTAAAATATTTGGTAATTCAGTTGAAATAAAAGGAGGTGTAAATTATTTTTTAAAAGATGTTAATTATAATGACTCTTGTAAATTTAATGGTATAACTACTAAATTAAATAAATATGATATATTTGTTGATGGTAAATTTCATAATATTATTGATAAAATAATAAAATTTCCAAGTATCAAAAATATATTCAAGGGACGATATTTTAATATAGAAACAAATTCCAAAGATTTAGATATGAATAATAAAAATATTAAATGTTATGTTTCAAAATTAAAAGGATTAATTAAATATATTAATAAAAATAATATAAAACAACAATATAATTATTGGAAATTAATAACACCAACCGGTTCTTATAAAGCATATAGTGGATTTGGTGATTTATATATTCTTAATAAAAATGAAGTTCATACAACTAGTTATGTTCAATTTAAAATAAATACAAAAGAAGAAGCAGATAATTTATTAAGTTATATGAAAACAAAACTTCCAAATTTTATGCTTTCTTTAAGAAAAAATTCTCAATTAATTAGTGCTTCGACATGTAAATGGATACCTTTACCACCATTAAATAGAAAATGGACTGATGAAAAAATATATAAATATTTTAAATTATCTGATGAAGATATTAAATTAATTGAAGATACAAATATTATTGGTTACAATTCTAATAATAAAAATGTTGAAAATAAAGGTGTTAATAATACAATATTAAAATCTGAAATACAATCGTCATCTAATAATATTAATTTTACAAAAATGAAGAAAGAAGAATTAAAAGAATATTGTAAATTAAACAATATTAAAGGTTATTCAAAAAAAAATAAAGATAGTTTGATAAAATTAATTACTGATTCTAAAAAATAATATAATACATTGTAAATTATTAAAAATATTATTTAATTATAACTATTTTAATTATTTTAAATTTTTTTTATTAACTTTATAAAATTGATTATTTTTCCTTATTAATCATTTTAATTATTATATTAACAATGGAAACTATTAAAACATTAAATACATATAATACTGATGTTTTTAATTCTTGGGGTATAGGTCATAAAACTATGCCTATTTTTACAACTTTTGAAAATGTTTTGAAATATGCGATTAGTATTAAAGCTGTTTTAATAGTAAAACCGTCTAGAGGTAAATATTGGTATATAAAAGGTACTAATAATAATAAATCATATGATGATATTAAAACACATCTAGAATCAAATCTAGAAACCAAATATAAAGAAAATAGTAAATCTTGGTTAATATCTTATATTTAAAACTTTATTAATTTAAAAAATATCGTATTTTAAAACACACACATTCCATTCAATTCATAACTGATTTTGGAGTTTGAGTTTTGACTTTTTCGCATTTTTTTGTGACTTTTTTACTTTTTGAGAAATTTTGAGATTTTTTTTTGAGTTATAAATATATTTTTCTATATGGATTTTTGATTTTCATTTTTTTAAAAAATAAATATTTTCTCAAATTCTTTTTTTTTTTTAAAAGTCAAAACTCCAAAAGAGGAGGAGTTTCGGAGTTTTACGCTTATGTACGTGAATATATAACTCGTTATAACTCCTCCGTTTTATAATTAAACTCTAATTTATTAAATAATTTAAAAATAAAATGTTTGTATATAATATATAAATAAAATGACTGAATTTAAATGTGATAAATGTTTTAAAACCTTCGCCACCAAATGGAATTTAAAAAGACACGGAGAGCGTAAAACTCCGTGTATTCCCGCTGAAACGGAAACTCGTGAGGAGACAATTCAAAAATGTATCCCTGAGACACGAAATTGTCCCCCTGAGACACGAAATTGTCTCCACGAAAATCAAATATGTCCCCCAGTTGATAAAACTAACAAAATTAATGTAATTAAACCTATAAACTTATATATTTGTATGTATTGTAATAAATATTATAGTAATAGAAAGAGTAAATATAAACATCAAATAAAGTGTAAAAATAGTAATAAAAGTATAAAAAAAGAAGAAAATGTTAAAAATATTAAAGAAATTATTAAAAAACTTAAAAATACTGATAAATCTTTAGTAATAAAAAATAATGAGATAAAACTAGTTAAAAATAAAAATATTAAAGGTAAAGATAAAGAGAATATATTAAATACTTTATCTGATAAATTACTAACTAAAAAAATAGTTAAAATTACAAACAACAATAATACGTACAATAATAATATAACTAATTCAAATAATAATAACACTACTAATAATACTACTAATAATACAACTAATAATAATAATGTTATAATAAATATTAATGCTTTTGGTAAAGAAAACTTAGATTCATTATCACTACCAACTATAAAGAAGATATTCAGTAAGAAATACGGATGTCTCAATACAGCACTCTCGGAAATATACGCAAACATACCTGAAAATAATAACTTTTACATTGCTAATAAAGGTAATTCAAAATATATAAAAATATATAATGGTAAAAAATGTGAATATGAAAGAAGTAATAAATTCAATACTAGACTATCAGATAATACAATGTCTCATTTAGAAGTTCTACTAGATAAAAATAAAGATAAAATAGTTAAACAACATACTGCTGTTATAGAAAAAGTCATACATGAATATTTTGGAGGGGAATTAACAGATAGATATAGAGAAGAAGTAGAATTATTTATTTTAAATCATACTGATGATATGAAAGAAGTTCTAACTACAACACTCAACAAACTAAAAAATAAATAAATTGTTTTATTATTTTAATTATAGTTATAGTTATACTTTATAGTTATACTTTACTTTACTTTATATTAAAATCCTAGTGTATAACATTTTTTAATTTTTTTATTAATAATGTTAATATATTTTTTATATATTTATAGTTGTTGAATCGTTTTGTATAAACAAAAATGAAACTTTTAATGATTTTAAGTAGTCCTGGTTCATGACAATTGATAAGTTCAAGAAACAATCTCAATGTACACACTGATGTAGAAATCATACAGTTTTCCATCTTGATAATGGATTGGTAGATTAAAAATAGAATAAAAAATCAATTTTATTATTATGATTATTATAATTATGATTATTTTAAACATAAAATATGTGTGTCTAGTATATCATATTGTTGTTTTATAATAAGTATTTTTTGTCTAATATTTATACATTTATTATAACATTCTTTTTCATTTAATTTTATAATTTTATCACAAAAGTGTGTTTTTTTTTCTATAAGTTCTGTTATTTGTTTATCATATTCTTCTTTAGTAATTAATTTATCTTTGAATTCAGAATCTAATTCTTGATATTTAATTAAGTGTTCTTGTTTTATTATTTTGTTTTTAATTTCAGTATCTTTTGTAATCAGTTTTATTAATTTCTTATAATTTTTAATTTTACGATTATGATTATTTAAATAATATTTTTTACAATCATCAAATACTAAATTTATATGTTGATAATCTATATATAACGAATTAACGACAGTATAATTATGTCTATTTATTATACTAAATGATTTAAATTCATTTTTTTTATTATTACAAAGTATCCTATATTCTATATCTGTTAATCTATAATTAAAATAAAACATATAAATATCTTTTATTGAAATATACTCTGTATTTAAAGGAGATCTTTTTATAAAAATGAATTGTTTTATGATATGTATTAGTCCGGGTTCATAATTAAATAGTTGTTTTAGAAAATAAAATAATTCATGCATAGAAGGACTTTCATCTAACTCATATATAGGTATATAATTTCGATCTTGTAATGTTCCAAAAGAAACGCTCATTTAAAAAATATTTTTTATGTAAATAATTATTTAAAAATTATATTTAAAAATTATATTTAAAAATTAAAAATCAATTTTACTATAGTTTAAAAAATAATTTGAAATTTTTATCTCCTAGAAGATTTGCGTGTTCTTTTCTTACCACTAGATTTTGCACACCCAACACCCTTTGGAATAGATTTAACTGATTTAGATTTATTTTGGAATTCAATAACTCTTCCTTTTAATTCGAGTGGTTCTTTTAATTTTTCACGAGTGACTTTATAAGACATTAGTTTTTTTTTTGAACCTTGAGTAGTTTCTCGCATAGTAAGATATAAAGAAAATTGACCCTTATTATTTTTAATTCTTCCTAACTGAGTAAGCGCCTTTTTTGCTGCACCTGCTGGATTACTAGAAACATAAACACCAGAATAGTCTTTATTTTTGAATTTAGTTGGACATCCGTCGGTTTTTCTAGCGTCGTGAATAGTAAATGTACGTTTAGCTGATTTTCGTTTTGGCATTTTAATTTAAAATATTATTAAATTTTAAAATTAAATCTATTTTATTTAATTATTTATATAATAAGATGAGAAAAAAAAAATGAATAAAATAGTTTAAATAATTAATTAATTAAAATAATTAAAAACAAATATTACAAAAATTATTATAGATTTTTTTAGAAAATATGAGTCGTCAAGTAAGAACTTTATTTCAAAGTTTAAGAACAACAAATATTAATAAATTTAAACTAAATAAACATAAATCTGTAAATAAACAAACTACAACTAATGTAGGCAAGATTATATTTAAAAATAGTATGGAAGAACATAATGTATCAAGTATATTCGGTATATCAGGGGGAGCAATAATGCCTATTATAGACGGTCTTTATAATACAAAATCTACAAAATTAATTGTTAATAGTAATGAACAATGTGTTGGACACGCAGCAACTGGTTATGCGAAAACGAGTGGAAAGACAGGTGTTTGTATTGTAACTAGTGGTCCAGGTCTTACTAATATGATTACGCCTATGTTAGACGCACAAAATGATAGCACCCCTTTAGTTGTTTTTAGCGGACAAGTTCCTCTTTCAGCACAAGGAACTCACGCTTTTCAAGAAGCACCGAGTGTTGAATTAACTAGTCAATTTACTAAATGGAGTTATCAAGTTACTGATATTAATTTATTATCTACTATTATTGATAGAGCTTTTGAAATTGCGAACGATGGAAAACCAGGAGTAGTTCATATTGATATTCCTAAGTGTGTTTCTTATCAGGAATATAATTATGAAGATACAAACTCTTATTTATTAAATGAAAAAATTGAAGATAATATTTATCCTATTAAAACTTTTAATAGTAAATCTAAATATAATTACGATAGCGAACACTACAAAAAAATTGGAGATTTAATTAATAATGCGAAAAAACCGATTCTTTATATAGGACAAGGATGTAAAAATGCGTCATATGAATTAACCAGATTAGCAATTTTGGGAAATATACCAGTAACTAGTACTATACATGGAACAGGTATTTTCGATGAACATAATGATTTATCATTACGATGGTGTGGTATGCATGGATACGCTCCAGCAAATTTCGCTTTACAAGATGCTGATTTAATTATTGCGATAGGTTCTCGTTTTGATGACCGTACAACAGGTTCTTTGGAAAAATACGCACCTTCTGCTAAGGAAGCATCTAAAAATGGAACAGGTGGAATTATTCATTGTAATATTGAATCTTCTGAATTGGATTTTGTTGTTAAAAGTGATTATAACTTTTGTCTTGATAGTAAAGAATTTATTAACAATTTAATACCTTTTATTAGAAGTAATACACGTTCGAACTGGATTAAAGAAATTAAAACGTTAAAAGAAGAATATCCATTTGAAATGAAACGTCACAGTGTTGATTTACATATTGAAGATGTTATTGACCGTATTTATAGAAAAACATTAGATAAAAAGGCGTTATTCACTACCGGTGTTGGTAATCATCAAATGCAGACCTATCAATTTATTAAATCTCAATATCCTGGGAAGATAGTTTCTTCTGGCTCTCTAGGTGTAATGGGTGCTGGATTACCTTATGCTATTGGAGCTCAATTAGCAAATCCAAATAATATGGTTATTTGTATTGATGGTGATTCTAGTTTTAATATGACACTTAATGATATGAAAACTATTGTAGAACATAATTTACCAGTTAAAATTGCAATTATGAATAATAATGCTCAGATGATGGTTACTGTATGGGAAAAACTATTTTTTGAAGAGCGATATACTGCTACAATTAACGAAAGAAATCCTGATTATGTAGAATTAGCTAAGAGTTTTGGAATTGAAGCTCATAAATGTGAAAACGCACGAAATCTTGATGAAGATATTGAATATTTTATTAATTATAAAAAAGGTCCTATTTTAATGGAATTTAATATTAAAAGAGACATTTGCCTTCCTCTTGTAAAACCAGGTTGTGCTTTGGACGATATGGTTTTACCAGGAGCAGTTAATTTGTCAGACATTAAGGGAAAAGGTCTAGTACCTTCATAAAACCATATTTTTACTATATATAAATATATTTTATACTAAACATATGTTATAAAATAACAATTTTAATTATTTTAATTTAAACTAAAAACTTTATTTTTTATTAAAGAACTATTAACGAATTGTTTAGATATAAAATTCCACTATTAATAAAAGTAATAAAAGTAATAAAAGTAATATGAAATACGATATATATAAATATAAAGAAACTATAAATGATATAAAAAAAAATGATAAATGGGATATCGAAGAACATTCTCGTAATGTAGCAAACGCTCATCCTATGATATTAGTAGTTTCATCTATATTGTTAAATGTATTTTCTATTTATAAAACATATGATATAATTCACGGAAATATTTATAATAATAGTTATGATGTAGATACTAGAAGTAGAATGGCGTCTGGTTATTATGGAAACATATTGTTTATTGTTGTATTGAATTATTGTTTAGTAGATTTATTAAGTGGAGTATTACATATAGTATTGGATAATCCAGAATTTTTGAATACACCTATTATATCAAAATTAGCATATGGATTTCAACAACATCATATAAATACAACACTGATTGTAAAAATGAAACTACAAGACCATATTAGGCCAATGTCTTCTGTTATTATATTGATGTCTGTTATTGGATTTATTATACATGGAATAGAGAATTATAAATTATATGTTTATATTATAACATTATCATTTTATATTTGTTTAATGCAGTGTAGTCATCGATGGTCTCATATGAAAGAACATAATAGAGGTTGTATTATAAATCAACTACAATCATTAAATGTATTATTAAAACCATCCGAACATTTAAAACACCATACAGAACCATATGTAGAAAACTTTTGTATTATGAATGGTGCTTTTAACAGTATGTTAAACGCCATAACTAAACTACATCCTATATTACATCCTCATAATAAAATATGGCTTCCTATTTTTGTTTGTAGTTTTGTATTACCAATTATTCTAATTCCATTATAAATTTTTTTATTTTTAATTAAATGTTAAAACCGAAATTTTATAAATATTTTTGAAAAAACAAATTTAAAATTGATTTTAATTATACTAAACTATAGTTTATAAATTAAAATTAAATCAAATTAAAATCAAGGAAAAACATAATATGTTTAAATTTGGAGTATATTCATTATATTTAGCGTTTAATTATTATAATAATAGTTGTAATAATACAACAAATATTATTAAAAATAATACGGAAGTAAGTAGTTGTAATGGAGAATTACAAGAACAAAACTATAGAGGAATTGATTGTGATGAAGAAATACCATTTTTACAATGTTGTCAAGAAAATGTTAATAATATATTAAATAAAAGTGTTGAAATGGGTACCTGTTTAAACTATTCAAATGATATTAATTATACAAATATGATAGTTGATTGTAGTCCGAATGAACATATCTTTTTTGAATATTTAATTGTTATTGGATTTTCTATAATATTTGTATTTATTATAACATATATATTTTATCATCTATATAAAAAATGTTTTAGAAATGGATATGGTTATCATTATTTAAATATTAACGAAAATTTAGAAAGAAGATATTTATAATTTAATAAATTAAATTATTATTAAAAATTAAAAAAATTTATAATATTTAAATTTATTTTTAAAGAAGGTTTTAAAAGTTATACTTATACTACTTATACTATTTATAGTTTTATTTTTTTTTAGAATCGTTGTAACCACTTGCTTTTGCTGGTTTATTTCGAGTTTTAATATGTTTTAATATAGATATAATTTGTTGAGGTTTAATATCATGAGTTTCTAAATCGGACTTAGTAATATCATCTAGTGATTTTTACCTAATTCTAAACATATTTCAGATTTAAATCCAAAACAATCAGAAAGAAAATAAGCATTCGTTCCCTTTTTAAATAACATACTAATTGTTTGGTAATATAATAAAATTATTACTATTAAAGTTAAATTTCAATTTTGTTTTAAAAATCATCATCTAGTTCGAAAGTCATATCAGCCCTATTTGAACCAACACCAGATTTATTATATTCAGATACACGTTCTTCAAAGAAATTAGTTTTATTGTTAATAGAAATATTTTCCATAAAAGGAAATGGATTTTTAGTATTATAGATTTTATCATATCCAAGTTGAACGATTAATCTATCAGACACATATTCGATATACTGACACATTAAAGTATTATTCATACCTAATAATGCACAAGGAATGCTATCTGTAATAAATTGTTTTTCAATCGCAACTGCTTCTTTAAATATGTCGTGTACTTTTTCTTTTGGTAATTGTTCCTTACATTTTTTATACATTAGGACTCCAAAATCAGTATGAAGTCCTTCATCACGACTAATAAATTCATTACTTACAGTTAATCCAGGCATTTTATTATTTTTCTTTAACCAAAATATAGCACAAAACGCACCAGAGAAAAATATCCCTTCTACAATAGTAAATGCCATAAGACGCGACGCAATATTATTTTCATCACGATTAGTCCATTTCAAAGCCCAGTCTGCTTTATCTTTAATACAAGGATAGTGATGAATAGCATTAAATGCTTTATCTTTTTCTTCTTTATTTGTAATAAAAGTGTCAATCATGACAGAGTACATTTCACTATGAACGTCTTCAATCATTGCTTGAAAATGATAGAAAACTTGTACTTCTTTAACATCAATTTCATCTGAAAAATTGAGATCCAAATTTTTAGCAACAATTCCATCACTTGCGGCAAAAAATGCGAGAATGCTAGTAATAAAATGACGCTCATTATCACTTAATGTTTCCCAATCTTGTTTATCTTTTACTAAATCAACCTCTTCAACAGTCCAAAAAACAGAAAGATGTCCTTTATAAAGTTGGTAGACATCCTCATTTAAAACTGGAAATAAGGTAAAAGTATTTTTGGGGTTTGTTAATAGACGAAATTTGGGGTGTTCAACAACACTAGAAGACATAATTATTATTACTAAAATATATTTACTAAAATATTAAATTTAAATTTTCTTTTTTTGTTAAATTATGTAAATATTTTATTTTTGTTGAAATTATCTAAAATTATTTTAATTATTTATATATTATTAATTTCTAAAATAGACTATATTTATTCAATTTTAAAATTGAATATTAAAAAAAAAAGAAAATATTTACATAATTTAACAAAAAAAGAAATAATATAAGTAATTAAAATAATTTTAAATAATGTCGTCAAAAACAAAATCACCAAAAACAAAATCACCAAAAACAAAATCACCAAAAACAAAATCACCAAAAACAAAATCAAAGAAAAAAATGAGTAAGGAATTAGTAGAAGAAATAGGGAGAAAAATAGAAGAACATTTTTATAAAGAAGTGGCAAAGACAGCACTATTAAATGAACTACAAAATATATTAAAAGAGGCTAGTGATTCATATTATAATACAGGAAAACCTATTTTAGATGATGATGAATTTGATGAATTATTAGATATATTTAGAATAAATTCACCAGATAATCCATTTTTAAATGAAATTGGAGCTCCTATCAGGAATGAAATTAAAAAAGAACCACTTCCATATTGGATGGGAAGTATGGATAAAGTTAAACCTAATACTAAAGAATTAAAATCGTGGTTAAATAAAAATAATCCTCCTTATATTATAAGCGAAAAACTAGATGGTGTAAGTGCTTTATTATCTTTTAATTTTGACGAACCAAATACTATAATGTTATATACTCGAGGAGATGGTAAAATGGGTCAAAATATTAGTTATTTAATACCATTATTAAATTTAAATAATAATAATATTTTAAAAAAAGTAAAAACAACTAAAATTAGTATTAGGGGGGAGTTAATAATGAAACAAAAACTATTTAAAGAAAAATACAGTACTAATTATCCTAAATGTCGTTCTTTAGTATCTGGTAATGTAAATGCTAAGAAACCAGATCCAAATATTATAAAAGATATGGATTTTATAGGTTATGAAGTTATATTAGGCGAAAACAAAAGTAATAAAGAATCTAATAATATTTCTATAGAAATACAATTCAAATTAATAAAAAAATTAAATTTGAATTGTGTCAATTATAAAATAATGGAAGATGTATTAGATAGTGAATTACTTACAAAGGAATTATTAGATATGAAAACTAAATCAGAATATGAAATTGATGGAATTATAATTAGTAATAATAAACTAAATGAACGAAATAAAAGTGGCAATCCAAAATATGCAGTTGCATTTAAAACAAAATTAGATGACCAAATGGCCACAACTTCGGTAGTTGATGTGGAATGGAATCCTAGTAAACACGGTACACTTATTCCTCGTATTAAATTTAATCCCGTAGTTATAGGTGGTGATACTATTAAATATACGACCGGATTTAATGCGAAATATATTAAAGATAATTGTATTGGAATTGGTTCTAAATTAAATATTATTAGAAGTGGAGATGTTATTCCTTATATTAATGAAGTCATTTCTATCTCTAAAAATAAAAAACCACTTCTTCCAGATAAAGAGAGATATGGGAAATGGAAATGGAATAGTACTAACGTTGATATTGTTTTAGAAGATAGTGGGGCTAGTACAGAAGTGAAAATTAAAGAACTAATGGCATTTTTTGCGGCCCTAAAAATAGTTGGTGTAAGTGAAGGTATTATTACTAAATTAGTAGATAATGGTTTTGATAATATTAAAACTATTTGCCTAATGTCAACTGATAGTTTTCTTATGCTACCAGGTATTAAAGAAAAAATGGCTACAAAATTATATACAAATATACATAATGTTATAGATAAACCTATTCATTTATCAAAATTAATGACCGCTACTAATTTATTTAAGGGAGGATTGGGTGAAAAGAAATTATCAATAGTAATTAATAAGTTTCCTAATATTATGAAAAAAAGGGTAACGTTAGATGATGTTGTAATGTGTGAGGGATTTTCTCACAAAACAGCTAAAGCTTTTGTTGCTGGTCTTAAAAAGTTTAATGAATTTATAAAAGAACATCCATTTTTAAAATATGAAGTAAAGTCTCCTTCACTATCTAGTAAAAAAAATGATAAATTAAAATCTGAGTTTATTGTTATTACAGGATTTAGAGATAGTGAATTAGAAGCAGATATTATATCAATGGGTGGTAAAGTACAAAATACTATTAATAGTAAAACTTCATTAATAATTGTAAAAGATATTAATAGTACTTCAAGTAAAGTAAAGCAAGCAAAAGAATTAAAAATTAAATTAATGACACTAGCTGAATTTAAAAAAAATATAAATAAAATTGAAAATATCTAATTTAAAACTATTAAACTATACAATAATTAATAATATTAAAATAAATAAAAGTTACAATCAAAGTATAATAAATATAGTTTAATTTAATTATATAATGTCAGATGATAATGATGAAATAAAACATATTGGAATAATAAATCGTGGGTCTACATGTTATATAAATTCTGTTCTTCAATGTCTTAGATTTACTCCTTCTATATTAGATAAAATGTTCGATACTGAAGAACACGAATTAGATATTAAGAATTTAGAATTAATAAATGATTGTAGTGATGATGATATTGAAACAAATGAAGATTTTAAAAAATATAATATTGATGTAGAAAGAATTAAAAATTTAAACGTTTATTTTCATTATAAACAATTGTTAATACAATTAATAAAATCACCATATGTAATTGATGCTAATAGTTTGATTAAATCTTGTAAAAATCATATCATACAGATGAATAGGAATTTAGGAGATGATATTTTTATGGGTCAAAATGACGCACAAGAGTTTTTAGTGTATTTGCTAGATACAATTCATGAGGCAAAAGGATTACCTAAAAAAATGCCTCTAAAATATCCTTCATTAGAAGCTTGTGGAAATTCTATAGAAAAACAAATAATATATGAAGCACAACAAGATATGATTAGAAATTATTCAAAATCATATAGTTGGATTGTAAACAGTTTTAATTATCAAAAAATTGCTGTTATTAAATGTAGTAAATGTTCTTATTTTAGTACACCAATACATAATGAAAGTACTATTATGCTTAAATTGCCTGAATCATCTAGTAATTATAATATTTATGATTGTTTAGATAATTATTTTGGTAAAGAAATTTTTGATGAAAATAACTATTGGAAATGTGCAAAATGTAAAAATGAAAAGGGAAATTATAAACAATATAGAATGATGGATTGTCCCGATACTCTAATCATAAATATCGGTCGTTTTGAATTAATTGGTATTAAAGATAACGGAGAAACAATTCATAGAAAAAATACATCTTTAATAGATTTTCCTTTAACATTAAATATGGATAAATATAAGTTGATAAATAAAGAAAATAATTCTATATATCAACTATATGGTATTGTGAATCAGGTTGGTTCTCAAGGTAGTGGTCATTATTATTCATTTTGTAGAAATATAAAATCACAAACAGATACAAATTGGTACGTCTTTAATGATGAAAGAGTTACTAAAATTAATGAAGCAAATATTGTCACAGATAAAGCATATATCTTATTTTACAAAAAAATGTAATTCCTTTTTATTATAAATAATATTAAATATAATATTAAATATTTTAATATAATTTTTTATTTTTATATTATTATATATTAATATATATAGTATCATATTGTTATAATATTGTATAATATTTATAAAAATGACAGATATTAAAAAACAAAGTCAAATAAATCAACCGAATAGAATGGGTATTAATCCGTCTAAATTTGTTAGTAGTTATAATAAAGGTAATGATAATAAAGGGTTAACTAGGAGTATTATTAATAAAAATAAAAATAAAACCAAAACCGATGTTAATATAGTTCTGGTAGTTGTTATAATATTAGGAATTATTGGAATTGTTTTAGTGGTGCTTCATTTTAAAATAGGTCTTTTTAAGAAGAAAGATGATGTAGCATTACCATCTAATAATACTGTAAAACTTCCTGATATAATAGAACAAGAACAAGAAGTTTTTTTTGTAAACGCAGATAATGAAGGTAATAAATATAAAAAAGAGGAAGCTGAAGATGTATGCAGGGGATTAGATTCTAAATTAGCAACATATAGTCAATTACTAGACGCCGTAAATAAAGGTGCTAATTGGTGTCAATATGGATGGTTAAATGATAATAGTAAAGATAATAATAATAATAATAATAATAAAATTGATGTATATGGATATACTGTTAATGACGATAATACTTGTACTCCGAAGTTAAATGATGGCCCTTATCAACCTATAACAGAAGTAGAAGAATTTGGAGTTAATTGTTTTGGTGTTAAACCAGATATGGATACTGAATTTAAAACACAACTTACTCAAAAAAAACAAGAAAAAGCTAAAATATTAGAAGAAGAAGAAGCACAAGAAAAAGAGTTTTTAGAGAGAGTAAAGGGGTCAGATATTTTACCTTTTAATAAAGATAAGTGGAGTAGTGAAAATAATAATTCTTTTTATTCTAGAAATAAAGAATGTGATAAATTAAAAGAAAAATGTTAGAAAAAAATAATATTAGTTTTGTTTGTATTTTAAATGTTTTATTTTTTAGATTTGTTTACACCTCTTTTTGGATAAATGTGATTTTTATCGTGAGATGAATTGATAATGTTTTCGTCTTCATTTAAGTAATATTTTTCATCTATTCTAGGTTTTCCATCTTCAAATGTGGTTTCAACATTAGTACCAAATGCGGATTTGATATTAACAAAAATTAATGAATCTTTATCTTTATCATCAATCTCGTTTTCATTTACTTGTTTTTCGAAAACTCGGTTTTTAACAAGGTCTCTTCGTAAATTATTATTTCTAATATGTTGAAAATATTTACCAGTTTTTTTTGATTTTAATCGTATTCCACTCTTTTTTTTAGGATCTTCTTTATCAACAGGTTCTATAATCCAATAAGATTGGTCTTCACTTCGAATTCTAGTTCTAATAAGCTCATTACCTTCACCAAATGTAGAAAAACATCTATCATATTTAAAATTATTATAGTTTAATGTTAAAATATAATAAAGGTTTTTAGCACTTGTTTTTAAGTTAGCATCTTGAGCATCATCATTATCATATAAATCAACGTGTATAATATAATATTTGTAGTTAGTAGTTTTACTGCTAATTATAGCTTCTGGCATTTGTACCAGATAACTAAAAATACTATATTTAGGGTTTCTAACGGGTCTACCATGCCAACCATAACCAAGTTTTCTATATCTGTCTTCTACTTGTTTTGCTTTTGTATCTGCTGATGTCTTACATTGCTTATTTATTGAATAAAGTGGTTTTTGTTCTTTTGTTTTAAATCTGAAAAAATTATAACTATTTTTATCAGAAGCTTTTAATGTATCTTCGTTGTTAGAATAACCAACAATTTCTTTATTATCATATGTTTTTAATATTGTTTTTAAATCTTCTTTATTTTCTGTTAAACATTTTTTAGGAACGCATTTAAAATCATATTTTGTAGGTTTTTCAGTTCCTGTAGTTGCTATATCACTTAATGATTCATAACCATATGGACATTTAGGTCTCCATATAGTCATATTCATTTTTTCATAAGAATCTTTATTATTCCATAATTCTTCATAGTCTTCTGGATCAGCAACATCGCCAGTTACTAATATAGTTTCTTTATTTGGTGTTTTAAAGCTCATATTTTTGTCCCTAGGACATACAATTACTCTTTCTTTTTTATGTGCGTCTTTATTTTTCAGATAACCTCCTTTATAGTCCCATTTAATTTTACGTTCGATTGTTTTACATTTAGCGTTTTTATTTTTTCGATTTATTACACCATCTATATCATTTAAATTACCATCATCTTGAATTGATGAAAACTTATATGTTTCATTATATTCAGGATCTTTTATATAAGATTCATTACTAGATACATAATCATTATTAGGCCCAATTATTAAATCACCTACTGGATAGTAATCTTCTTTTCTGTAAGTAACAACATTATTATTTTTCCATATAGAGCCCTTATTATTATGATAATTTTTAATTTCATTTTTAATTTTATTATCTTTAGTATCGTGAATTTCATTTTCATATAAGAATTTATAGTGATTTGTATGTAATAATTTTAAAGGTGGTCTACCATCTAGTGGTAAATAATTACTATTATTTGGATTATTATCAATATATATCTTAAGTGGTTTGAAAACACGAGTTCTACCCCAATTATATAAATCATATTTTTGTATTTCTTCAAATGGATTTACATTATTTTTCCACGTTGTATTATTATTATTAGCATATTTATCAAGAAAAAAATTATTATTTTTATTATTAGAATGTTTATTAGTATTAGAAAGAGTATTATATATTGCGGTTATCCATTTTTCAATTATAGACTTTATATATGAATTTATTTCCTCTACTTTTTTTTCCCCTGATATAGCATCTTGATATTGTTGCGAATATGTTATATTATCTACATAATCATTTAATAAATTATTTTTTAATTTAATATTTACTATTTTTTTTGTTTTAGCTTCTTTAATTACGTTTTTTATATTTATATTAGGTTTATTATCTTTGCTTAATAAATTATTATAAGTATCTTGAATAAAATTTATTAATTCCATTCTAAGTTCAATCTTATAACAATTACTATTACACTCACCACTATAACCACCAACACCTCGATTTCCTCTAAAACCAACTGGACCAGTAGGACCAGTTTGATTTAATATTTTAGAATGGCATATGGTTATGATAATTATATTGACTAAAATAAAGAACAAAATGAAATACATAATGAAAAAAAATATTGTTACATTTTGATTTAGTTGTTTTTTATCTATTAAATTTTGATAAAAATTCACACCAATATATGTATATACTATAATACCCAGTATAGCAAATATTATATTTAATATCATTTTAACTATTTATTTTTTAAAATAGCTTATAATATATTTCTATCCAATATATATTATTATATAATATATAATACTATATTATAATTATATAATAAATTTTATAAATTTTAATTATTGAATTAAACATCTATATAATAAAATATTAAAAAAGTAAAATATTAAAATGATATTAAATTATTAAATTAATTAGGCTATACTAGGGTTTAACTGTGTTTTTATTATTTTAGTTATAATATTTTATTTCGAATTTATAATCGTTGTTTGCTTTTATGTCTTTTTTTAATATAAATTTAAATTTATCATTATTATTATTATATGTTAATAAATAATCTTTATATACATCACTATAGGGTTTAATGATAATTTCATCTGTTTTATTACCAGTTAATTTTAATTTAAAATAGAAGTTATTGATGTCATAGTCATTACTTTCATCTTTATCTGACAGGTATGTTTTTTTAATTAAATTCTGAGTTATATCATTATTACTTATTCCCAAATATTTATTCAAATAATCATGTATTGTACTTTTTTCTATTTTTAATGTATATATATCAGGATTTATTACTTTTTTAAATTTAAGTTTTATAGAAAGTGTATTATCACTTGTAATATGTATACAATAACCTTCATTATCTATATAAAAAAAATGATGCATTGAATAATCTTTTCCTTTGGTATCAAATCTGGGCATTCCTTTCCATCCCAGACCCAATTTAAGTTTTAAATTATTAAGCTTTTCTTCATTTATTGGATCAATTATTTTTCTGTATACTGTATGTATTCTATCTCTTTGTTCTTTAATTGTGTTATAACGATTTAGCGAAGGAAGACTTGACAAAAAAGAAATATATTCTGTTATAAAATAAAAATAAGAATAATCTTCATCCTTATATTCATATGTTTGATCTTCCAATATTTCATATAACATTATATTATTTTTTTCTATTGTATCTATATGGTACTTACGATAAAAATTATTTTTTTCAAAGAATTTATTTAATTTATCAATATCATTTAAGTATATTTCTAATTTCTTCAACTCCACTAACGCTGTACCTACTTTACTATCTATATGTTTAGGAATAGATTCAATGATTTGTTCCTCTTCATTTTCTGGTATAAAAAATATTGTTGCGTCTTCTGCTGGTTTATGTTGTTTTTTATTACCAGGATAACCAGTTTTATCTTCTTTTAAGATAGAAGGCCATTTATAATCATCTCCATTCAAATTAATATTACCATCATCTTTAATAATACATTCGTCTTTAATACGATACATATATGGTCTAAGCATCAATGGTTTTTCTAATCCTTTAGCTAATGCGATTATACCCATAATTAGTAATTCCACTCCTTGAAAATTTTCACGTGCTTCATTTTGTTCTTGTTCTTGTTCTTGTTCTTGTTCTTTTAAAAGTTTTTCTTCTTGATCTTTTTCTTGTTCTTCTAAGTTTTTTAAATAATCATCCTTTAAATGAGAATCTTTAGATGCCCATTCTGTAACAAGTTTGTGTTTTTTTGTTTTGCTGTCTTCTAACCATAATTTACTCAAATTATATGAATTTTCGTGTGTAGCTTTAACAAACCCCTTCTTACCAGTATTAGGTGTAAGTGAATAAATTTGTGCGTTATCAACAACATATTTAAACCAATTACTAGAACCTGAACCGTGCGCTGGCCTCTGTGAACGATATGTATCCCATATAATTTGAGGATCTTTTTCTTCTATAACTTCTACACAATTAGTTGGAATACATACTGGATGATTTTTAAGTATTGGTTCATACGACCCATGTTTATTTGTTCTCTTTTTTAATTCTTCTGTTTGATTATCTTGACTGGTATATATATCTCCCAGTGATGTGTAACCTGTTGGACAAATTGGGTGATGAGCAATTCCTCTATAATAACTGCTTCTGGGTTGTTTTTTACACATACGACACGTCCAATGACGAGCCATTTTTTTTTGTAAATCATACCATATTGTTTCATATCTAGTAGGTTTTTTTACATCACCAGCTACTAATATAGTATCTCTATTTGGTCCTTCCGTTTTCCCTTTCTTCTTTATTGTTTTTTTTTTATTATCATAACTATCGCTAAATATTAATTCATCACCATCATCAGCGTTATCTTTACTAGGTCCAACAACTACATCACCTAAAGGATAATATCTATCTCCATTATGAAATTGTGAATAAGGACGATATGACCTTATCTGTTCCATCATTGTTGTATCTCTATCGTCGTATGTAAAATAATAATTATTTGTTCTCATTATTTTTAATCTAGCTTTATTATCTGGATGTGCTCTACCTACAACTTTCGGGTTTTTTAAGTTAGTATAGTCTTCAAATGCTTCTTTTCCAAGCTCTACTTTTTTTTTATATTTTTCTTTTACATTAATAACACGTGGTCTAGTTTTATTAGATAATCCCCAATTAAAAACATCATACTTTTTAATTTCATTAAATGGATTATCTTTAACCCATTCAAAATCATTTTCTGCTCCAACAGTAGTAAAATATTTTAAATTAGAAGCATTATATATTAATTCTACCCATTCTAACCATAAATCTTTAACATATTCTATTAGTTTAAGAGGTCCTCTATACGCAGCCATATCTCTAAATTCATCAGAATCAAGTATTGTTTTTACTTTTTCTTTAATATAAGAGTTGTTGAGTTCAAAATCAAATTTTTCAATAATATCATCTGATAATACTTTACTTATATATGATTTATTTATATAGACTTTGACTTCTTTGTTATCTTTATTATTTGGTTTTAATTCTACTTTATACTTAGTTTTTAATTTTTCAAGTATTTCATCAGAAGTTAAATTCATATTATCATAATATCTAATATGATCATTTATTTTACGTTTTAAAGGGGATAGGGGAGTTTTTCCACTTTTCATAGCTTCGAATTCTTTTAATCTATTTTTAATAGCATTTATAATTATATTATATCCTATTTTATCTCTACAGTTAATTTCACACTCTCCTGTTTCTCCACGTCCACCACTGTCACCAATTTCTCCCCTTTCTCCTGGTATTCCTTTTAAATCTTTTAATGTTAAACTCATAAAAAAACTACTAGCCAATATTGATAGTGTTAAAATAGTAGCTATATATAACATCCAAAATATCATATATTCAATATTTCCCTCTATATTATTTGATAAAGAATAACCAAAAATAACTACTATTAAAAAATATGTTAGTGAACCGAATAACATCCATACTTTCATTTTAACTATATTTTATAAAACTATAAAAGTAGTATTCTAATATTTATAAAGATAATATTTATAAATATTTATTTACATAAAAAATATAATCAAAAAAAAAATAATTTATATTAAAAAATATATATTATTCGATAAGTGGGGGGAATAATTTATCTTTAAGATCTTCCCAATTTAATTTACTATTGTTACATTTATCAATTCTTATTTTATTTAAATTATTAATATCTTGTGAAATTTTAAAATTTTCATCATTATTACAATTTTTCATACTAGGATTCTCGTAACAAGCTTTTCCTATTTTATCTATTTCATCATTATAATGATTCCTACTTTCCTTCATAACTTCATCATCGCAATTATTAATACCACATTTATCAGAAAATGTACATACACCAGAATCACCCTTAAAACCTTGTTCACCTTTTAATCCTCTTTCTCCTTGTTTACCCCCCACATTTCGTAAATCTTTATAATATGATATTGTTAAATAACAATTAAATAAAGTAAATAATATTAATGATACTACAAGGAAATAAGATATTTTGAGATTTTTATCTCCTATGCTAATACCCACTATTACAAATAATGTAAATACAAACAAAAATAATATTATTTGTGTTATTGTAATATTTGGTTTAGAATCAGTAGTCATTTTAAGTTTTATTATAATATATATATATATATAATTATATATATAAAAATTTAATATATTTATTTTACTATAATTAAATGATTATTTATTATAAAAAACATTTGTGGTATTTGTAACTAGTTTTTTCTGGTCAAAATCTTCAATTACGACTTGTTTAAGATCTTTTTCATTTGTTATACAATCTGCTAATAATTGGGCATGTTGTTCTTCTGCTTCCCATTTATCATTACCCATATTACAGCTCTTAGGATGACCTTTTGGAAAATTTAAACAATCATTAAAATTAACCTGGTCTTGACTTAATTGAGGATAATATTCTCTAGCTACATTGAGATGTTTTACTGAATTAGGTACACAATTGTTAGAATGTAAATAATCACTATAAGATTTTGCTTCAAATGGATGTGATGTAGCATAATAGAGATAATTAAGTCTGTTTTTTAATTGTTGTGGAAATAATCCTTCAAATGGACTTTTGTTTTTTTTGGTTTTTTTTGGCCAATCTGAACTATTAACACTGCTGAAATTATCCTTGGTGATATTCTTTGGATTAGTGTGATTACCTAGATTATTATTTAAAGTATTATTATAATCTTCTAATGTTGAAATAAATTTATTATTATTCGTTTTTCCACTTATTTTGTCAAATATATTAGTAAATACTTCTTTGTTATTATTACAACATAAAACAATTATATATAATCCACATATTAATAATAAAATGTGTATGGAATTATCTAAATTTAATATATTCGATATTATAATACCTACTAATATTGTTACTATTAGTAAATTTAAGTCTATTCCATTATTAAACATTTTTTATGTTTTAATTTTTATTTATAATATACTTATATAAAAAATATTAAAAATATTAAAATAATAAAAATTAATATTATTAACAACAAGAATTTGTTTTCATTTTTTGAATTGCATCTTTAATTTGGTCTAATGATGGTATTCTAGCGTCAGTTTTATTTATTACATTTTTAGTAGTTTTTGATTTATGATAATTATTTTTAGATTTTAATAGCGACGAACCCTTGGATTTTAATTCATTAAATAATTGGGATTTTATATCTAGTTGAATTATTTTTCCCCTATTTGATATAGTCTGATATTTTATAGTAGGTGAGAGATGTGGTGGGTGTTGTATGTTTTTAGGGGAATTAGACAATTTAAATTGTGTATTAACTGTTGTAGTTAGACTTGTATCTTCAAGTGAAAATTTAATGGATTTGAGAGGTGTATCGAGTTTTAAGTCTATTATATTAGGAGATATTTTCTCAATTATCATTTTGTTTTTAATAGCTTGAATGGGAATACCCATTTTTTTCATTTTGAAAAACTTTATAAACCGTTCATCTTCACCAATAGTTTTGAGACTATTCATTTCACTTTCAAACATATATTGAATATTTTGTACAGGTATAGGCGGAGGATCCATTAATTGACTAGGTAATATCATCGCAGCATTACAAAACAAATTAATACCCCATTTATCTTCACCAATCCATATATTTTTAATTTGTATTATAAAATAACCATATGTAGGTGCTATAAAATCCCATTCTTTTATTATTTTATTATTAATATCAATACATGAACTTGTATATGTGTTTAATGGTAAATAGAGTTTTTTTGTTTTATATTTGTAATCATCTTTTATTATAGAAAGGAACTCTTTTTCTTTTAAATTGAGACGTTTTCGTTTTTTAATTTGGTTGTATATTTTCTTTTCTATTTTAGAGAAGATTTCTTTGAAATACGCGACACCATCATCATCTCCCTCTATCATTATGGTTTCTATTGATGGTTTATATCCCATTTCTTTACGAACTTTATTGGGTATGAATAATCTAGGAGTTTTAATGAGGAAGTCATTATATTTCGTTTTTTTCGTTTTTTGGTCATTATAGTAGATTGGAATGTATTTTTTATTGTTAAATGATTGTGTTTTACCAAATTTAATGTATTTTATATTTGTTTTATCTTCATTAAATATATTATAATCCATAGTATTTATAGGCGTATTTTGGTTTGTTTTTCTTTTTATATTATTATTACTATAACTAGATATATTATTTATCTTATGTTTAGATTTGTTTTTTGATTTGTTTTTTGATTTGTTTTTTCTGTTCATTACTATTTATTACTATTTATTATAATTATAATAAGATATATAAAAATGATAAAAATAATATAAAATCATATAAAAATGTGTTTTTTTTTCTTGTAAAAAGGGGGATTTTTGATTATAATGACTATTTTAATATTTTTATAAGTGATTTTGAACAAAATATACTAAAATTGAAATTTATTTTATCTTTAATGATAAGTAGTTCTAAAGCATCATGTCATCGATGACACAAAATGAAGAGAAAGATAAAGATATTAAGGACTTTTTAGAAGCCGAAATTCGCGAACAGGAAAGAGTGATCCTTGATCTTTTGAAGAAAAACGGTAAGCTAACAGAAGAAAATAGAACCCTTCGTAACCTTGTTAATGGGTCTGAATCTACTCATAGTACTTCCAAAACACCCGAATGGTACCTTAGAATTGTTGAAGGGACCAATTCTGATGATGAAAGTGGTGGTGGGTCTGCTTCATCAAAAGTCGCAGATTTAGATTCTACTCGTGAATGGGCGTGTACCGCGTGTACATTTGATAACAACGCATCACGTACTAAGTGTGAAATATGTGAAGTACCGCGTCCATAATAAAATAAATATATCTAATATTATATTAAAAATAAAGTGATTTTAATCACTACTCTACTTTTATATTTAAAGTACAATATTCAAATAAAAAAATAAAATGTGAGTAAAATAATAATTACTAATATTAGTTAGTTTTTTCTTTTTTTCTTTTAAAAACAGCATATTTATCGTATATATTAATGATTATTAACAAAAACCAATAAAATTGAAATTTATTTTGTAATTAATAAATAATGAAGATAAACTATATCGTGAATTAGGCAAAAAATTTACCATATTAGTGTAGCTCCCGAAGGGAGCTGACTTTTATATAACGGTATCACTGCCTATACAATCATTTATCTAATTTAATCATCAATCATATTTTTTTTATTATTTAAATAAAAAAATTTAAAAATAAAGATATAAAGAGAAAATGATTATTATTTATTAAATAATAATTAATAAAAATGATTGGATACGGCATTGGTATAGTAGAATTGTTTCTTTATTTTGTAACATCTTATGGTGTTAGAAAGAGATTTAAATCATTACAAGAAATAAATGCTCTATCATATTATTGGTTTACTATGACCATATTAACATTTATTTGGGAATTTTCATATTTATCTGATTATGATGAGATAACACAAATGGGTAGAGAATTAATTATAAAAGACGAACATACGTGGACTAATTATTATGACCTTTCTTATATTCTTCCATGGAAACTAGCTCGTATTTTCTATGCTGAATATGGCGCACACGCTGACCGCGAATATTTAAAATTGACAGATGATTGGAGTCGCACAGTTGAATCTAGTCACACTATATTTTGTGGTATTTTTTCTTTATTTACACTAATATTAAAAATGGTTGATAATGTTCCTAGTTTTAATATTTGTTTGGGTATAAGTATGGGTTCACAATTTATGAATAGTTTGTTGTATATGATTAATTATTATTATCAAACACTGGATAAAGATAGTGTTAATTATGTAACATCAGAATTTCCAGCTGGAAAACTGTTTTTAAAAAGGGGATTTATGTACGTTAATGTATTTTGGTTAGTATGTCCAGCATATACAATGATATATTATCTTCTTTGCAAAAGAACACAAAAACAGATAAAATCATATAAACCACCCCCTTATAATTTTAATGGAGGATTTAAATATTATGAAACTAAAAAATCATTGAATTAATATTTTATTTTGTTATCTTTTTATTTTTTTTATAATTTAATATTATAAATTTACTATTTGTGATTTCATAGTTATTATTTTCTATTTTAATTTAGTATAAAGAAACAATGATATTAAAACTAATACAATTCATTCATTTATTATTAATAATATTTCTATTAGTATCTCCATTCTTACCAGTTAATTATTTGGCAATGGGTATTGCTTTATTACTATTTATTATAAAGAATTGGGGTAAGGATAATAGGTGTATTTTTACCATATTAGAATATATGATATTAGACAAACCTTCATTAGAAAAAGGATTTATATATAGATTAATTAATCCAGTATATGATTTTACATCTGAAAAAGATTTTGATAAATTATTAAATAAAATTGTGTATATATGGTTAATACTATTAATTATTTTATTTATATATAAAGGGAAAAAAACAAATTATTTTAAGAATAATTATTAAATAATATTAGTTTATTTAAGCAGATTTGCTTTTTTAAAAAGTTTCTTGATTCTTCTAGCTTCATTATAATGTTCTGATTTTAAAGCGTTCTCAAATTCTATTAATAAAGCGCTGGCGAGTTTTTTGTTAGGGTCTTTACCCATTGTAGGGTCAATTATTTCTGTAGTTTCTTGTGTTTCAGTCCACTTATCAGAATATTTAGTAACCGATTTTCTAAGCATTTTCGGTTCTGCATATGGTTTGATAACTAAAAATAATAATAAAGTACCTAAAATAACAGATATAAATGAAGTTATATAATCCATATGGCATTTTTGTTTAAATAGTGTTTTATTATCTGATAATTTAATAGCTCCTCCTCGCATTTGATTATTATTAGGTCCATTAAAATATCTTACATTACCACACAGAGTAGAACCTGTTGCTATTAAAATAATATCAATTAAACCCCAAACACCGCAACCACAACACGTTAAAATTTTTAATATACCTGAACCTACACAATTTAAATAAAATCTTTCCACACCAGGTACTAAAAATGACAATAATAGAGCAATAACCCAATCTCTTTCTTCTTGTTTTTTATTAGATACAGAATTAGCCATAATTTATTTTAAAAGTTAATTAATATATATATATATATATATATATATATAATAATAGAAAATAATTAAATAAAATAATTAAATAAAATAATTAAATAAAATAATTAAATAAAATAATTAAATAAAATAATTAAATAAAATAATTAAATAAAATAATTAAATAAAATAATTAAATAAAATAATTAAATATGTTTAAAAGAAATCACTTATAGCAGTTTGTCTTTTTAATTTTTTCTTAACTACTGTATTTTTAACTTGTTTAGTAGTAGATTCTGTTTTACTATTATCTACTTCATCTTCTAGCGTATCTTCTTTGTTTTCATTGTTATCATCAAACGCATCATTAATAATTTGAAGCCACCCATCTAATGTATTCACTTTATTTTGTTTATTATGTGCCAATATCATATATTCTTTGAAAATGAGTTTAGCAACTACTTTTTGTTTTTCTTCACTAATTTTCTTATCAGTTTTCTTTTTATCACCTTTATATTTTTCATAATATATATCCCATAAATTTTCAAAATGATTAGCGTGATATGGATAACCTTTCATATTTTCAACAACTAGTTCAAAAATCTGACAAATGGGTTTTAATAATTGATTTTTAATATAAATATAATAATCAAGTTGTAGGTCATTTTCTGTAATATAATTTACGTGTTCTATTTTATCACCTTGTAATAATTTAACACCTGCCTTTTCTTCTACTTTAATATAAGCATATGGAATACGTTCATTACTAGCAGGTTTATTACCAGGGTCTCGTTCACCCATTCTATTTGCTAGAACTTTGTGTGCGATTGATTCGGGGTCTTTGTAATAATCACGCAATGTTTTACTAATAACAAACATATTCAATTCATATTTATTATCAATGATTTCCTGACAACAAAGACGCACAAATTCAATAGCACTTTCAATATTCTTCTCTTTCATAATTTTTTTCATTACACCACCATAAGCGTGTTTCAAAATAGGAGCATTGTCTCTTCGTTTAAGAACAATTCCCATACTAGTAAATGCTGACGACGAAGCATCAAATTCAAATTTCTCACCAGCATATCTTTTTTTAGTAATTAACATAAGAGGATAAAATACCTTTTCATATTCTAAATCATGCGGTGGTGTAAAATATTTGTCATCTTTCAACTTTTTTTGTAATTCTAAACCAATATCAATACTACGTTGAACTTTATCCAAATCTGTTTGAGGATATGTTCCATCTTCATATACTAGATTAAACTTAACAAAGACAGAATCCGTATTTTTAACAATTAAAGGAAATCCAGAATTAAAATTACCAACATCAGTTTCTATATCATAGACATATTCATCATTATTAATAGTTTTAATATATTCTATTTTTTTAATCTCATTTGGATGTTTTCTTTGTTTTTTATTAGTTCCTGTTAATTTAAATATATTATTTTTATCTTTTCTAGTATTAACTGATACTTTTAAACCAATTGATTTCATTAAATAATATAACATAGAAGTCCCTATTTTACCTTTATTACTTAAAATAATATTTTTAGATTCTGTGTTTAAACATTTATATTCATCGGCAGCGTAATATCCAGCAAAATAAGCTATTCTCAAATTTATATCACCATTTAAATATTTTAATGGGATAATTTTATATTTATCTTTATTATAACAAATATTTCTAAATAAATTTACATATTTTTTAATACTACCTCTTGGTGCTATTTTATATATATTACTACTATTCAAAGTATTATAAATACTAAAATAATCACCAAATACATCAATTAATATAGATTGTAGTATCGAACACATTTTATAAGATTTTTGATTTAACCCCCAACTATATTTTATTCCAGAAGGACAATTATATTTACCACAACTACCGTCTCCAAAGAAGAAACCATAAATAAATGCTTCTTTAAAATTTATATCATATTTATAAATATTATTAATAATATTCAAAATAATTTCTAAGTTTATTGTATTATTATCAAATTCAGGATAATTATGCTTTAATTTCATACCTACATTAGCATTTAATGGTTTTATTGGATTTAAATCTTCATCTAGTAAACTATGGTCTTCTGTTATATCAACTATACCAGTATGAGTAGTTACTCTATAAATTTTTTTAGTTGTTTTATGTTTAATAATTCTTTTTATATTACTCCAACCATTTGATGTATATATTAAATAATTATCACATTTATTTTGTAGTTTATCAGAATTTGTAATATCATTTATTTTAAAATTATCATATTTACTCCATTCAATATCTCCTAATTCATCAATTTGTTTTATTTCTATTTCATTCGTAATTTTATTTTTTAGTAATAATGGAGTATCTTTAGTAACACTATCGCCATATACTACTTCGCACCCAGGATTGTTTTTAAGACAATAATCTTTGGCCCTATAAATACAACGACGACCACCAGCAGTAGTACTAGCTGCGATTGCTTTTTTGTATATTTTGCTTGTAGATGCTCCAATTTGTCCATATAATGAATTAGCAGTGACTTTATATGCTAATTGGAGACCATCCAAAATACTTTGTTTGAAGGGGTCTCTTTCTTCTTTCATCTTTTTCTTAGTTGCTTTTCTAGCACCTAATAGTTTCCTTTCAATGTTTGGAATTAGACCCTTTTTACCATCATTATATTGAACAAAGCGCTCGGTTGTTACACCCGTTTTCTGTTTTCCTTTATTATGATTTTTGGGGTCTATCCAGCTAAAAACATCATATTCCACATCAAGATAATCATAACCCAATGCTTTAATACGCCTTCCTCCTTCATCACCCAACCAGTACTCATCTTCACAATGACTATCGTGGCTAAGATTACTAGCAATCATTTCACTAGGATAAAGACTGCTAAAATCTAGAACTGTAATGGGGTCATCAATATAAATACCGGGCATAGGTTCTAAAACAATAGCACCTTCATATCCATCACCGTTAATATTAATTTTATTAAAATCGTCTCCCAATGTAAATTTAGTATTTCCTTCATCTCCATCATCAATATCATCTCTCCCCACTAAATTAGAAAGTGTTTCATTTTGTAATGTTGTTTCTCCTACTTCAATTGCTTCATCTTCCCCTACACTATTTACAATATCATCATCTTCGCCTTTATCAGTCCATACTTTATCAAGTGTAGGTAATAAAAATCCAGATTCACTACATTCATTAACTACTAGACTGAAAATCTTGATACCCTGTCCTCTCATAAAGATATAGCTAAATGGAACAATACAAACGTTAGACATACCAAAATTATTAACAATGGTATCTAATTTTTTCAATAATCTAATAACCAAAGCACAATCTTGTATGCAATATTTAGCTACTATAGCTCGTTGTTCATTTGTACCTTTTTGAAATTCGAAAATCTGTTTAGGTGTCACATCATCTTTAGCAATACCCCATTTAGGAGCTTGTGAATTTATTGATGCTGAAATGGGTTCATTTAATTTAATATATTCATTTTCAACATCAAGTTCTTCAATAATAAATTTAGTTCCATTTTCTACTTTTTCGCCAGTTTTAAGAGTTATTATAAGATAATTACCTACTTCTAATTCTTTAATATTAGTAATATGTAACCATTGTGATTCGTTAATAACATCATCATATTCACTTCTACCAACTTTAAGTATTTTACCGCAAATATAAAATTCCGCGACACTATCAAGTTTGTAAGAATCCAATTTAGTAAGACCACCTTGTATTACTTTTAATAAATCTATCTGTACTCTCCCTGGTGTATTGAAATATTCAAGATAATTTGCCCCCAAAGCACTAGAAGCTAACTTCTTCTTAAGAAGTTTTCCCTTACAATTCCAAATATTTTTATATGTGTCGGCATTAAGTCTTCCCATATTAATGAATTTTTGGTATTTAGTATCTCCAACATTTCCCTTTGCTATGAGTTCATTAGCTCTATCAAACATAAAGACCTCATCAAAACCAAAGATATTATAACCCAGAATAATATCAGGGTCATAATTACGGATCATTTTAGTCCATTCTAATAAAACATCGCGTTCTTTAGTGAATGAATATACATCTACATTAGGAATTGGAGCACATTCTTTTAAAGTAATTATATTGTTATATATTGGTTTATCATCTCCATAACGCCAAAATACAGTACCAATTTGAATGACCTTATCTCCTTTAACTTGTGGAAAAGAACATCGCAATTCCTGATTTACATATTTAACAAGGACATCTTTTCCTAATATTTTAATTTTAAGATTTTCAAATGAAAATTTTGTTTTTTTACTAACAGTTTTAATAATACTAATAAGATCGTGTATAGAACAAGGTTTCGCGTCTTGTTTATATGTTTTAATTCTATATTCTTCTTTTCTTTCATATTGAATATTAATTGAAGTAATTGCTGCTTTCATTTTTTGATTTGCAATTATCTTTTTAATGGGTCTATCACAAATGAATAAAATTTCTTTACATAATGTATTAAATTTTTCAGTTTTCAAATAATTTTCAATGATTATTTTGTTATCTTTTTTTGATTTAATATCACGTACTTTGAAATAAACTTTGCTTATTTCATTATCTATTTTTGGTTGTAATTTATCTGATAATTCTAAACGTTCTTCCTCTGTTTCGTCCTCTTTTTTTTGATGTAAATAATATTGTTTTTCTAAATCAAAAGCTTGTATTATACGTTTTTTGAAAAAGATATGTGTTTTTAATTCATCAGATAGTTCTTTATATTCTTGTGATGATTTTGCTATTTTATTGAGTTTTATTTTCTTATTAAGATAACTTACTACAAGTTCATTAGCCAATTTTTTATAATCTTTCTTTGCTAATGGAAAATCACCGTGACTACTATCACATTCTATATCATAAGATGCTACAATAATAGGTGGTATTTCTTGCTTATCTATGGCAATTACTTTTTGATAATCTATTTCAACATTAATTTGACAACTAGACATATTTGGCTTCATTTTATAAGACCTTTTATTAAATTTTATCCAATTTGATGGTTTAATTTTCATATCGTGGAAAAATCGTAAGAGTGGTTCTAATTCAGATTCAAAAAGTTTAAAATCCAAATAATGTGGTTTTTTTGTTTCTGATTTTTTATCATACATTTTAGGAAAATGTTTATTAATTTTCATAAAACTACTAAATAGATGATAACCTTCTTTACTTTGAAAAGATAGTTTCCAAAAATCATATTTTTGATTATTTGTAAAAGACCAAAATATTTCACTGTTTTTTTCACATATTTTACTTTCATCTAGAGCTGATTTATATTCACTAGATTCAAGTTTATCTCGCATTTTAAGTAAATATGACGCATCATTAGATATTTTAGGATTAGTAGAAGTTATTTTTTCATCTATTTTATTATAAGTATTAATTTTACTAAAATTCAATTCAGGTTTTTCAAAAAACTCTTTTATAAATTTTTTTTTTAGTTTTGGTTTTTCTTTAAAAATATATGGTATTTTAACATAAAAGTATGGTTGATAATTAATAATTTTAGCACATACCGAATAACCCTCTATAGTTATACCAAATACAAATATGGTATAAAATTTATTATGTTTTTTTTCTTCTTCAGTTACTCCTTCATCATCATTTTTATTAAAATAGTCTTCCTTAGAATATTCTTCGTAAATAGTTTCATCACATTCTATCCAATCAATACAAAGAAATTCTAACTGATTAGAAGGAGACCATTTCACTTTTTTACGAGGAAATGACATATATTGTATTATTTTTTTAACTTAATTAATTATTATTAATTATCTCTTAATAAATAAAAAAAGTTTCAATTTTAAATCTTTATATAAATTAAAAATTAATTTAATATTTAAATATATTTTATAAATTATAGTTAAGATATATTATTTTTATATATAAATAAGTGTTTAATATGAAACTATTATCTTGGAATTTAGGTTTAACTAATGATTATTATCGTTATTATGTGATGGGATTAACAAATTATAAACCAGTAAGTATTTATTTCATATCTAAATTTGTTTTAGATACATCTACAAAATTAGATGAAGAATCTAATGAAGAATCCGAATACGATATATTATTTTTTCAAGAAATTTATGATGGATTTAATCAATTAAAAGAAAATATACAACATAAATATCCTTATTATACGTATATTGATAATATTGGGATAGGGATTTTTTCAAAATATAAAATGGAAAATATTTGTTATAAAACATTTAATAAAGATTTATTGAATTATATTACAAATGTAAATAATGGGTTTATGATGTGCTATTTACCAGAATTTAAAACATATATTTGTAATGCTCATTTTAGTTGTGATATAAATATATGTCGTTCTAATAATGAATTTTATAAATTAAATGATTTTTTAGATAATATAAAATTAAAAGATGGTGAAAAAATAATATATGGGGGTGATTTAAATATTAGGAGAGAAACAATTATTGATTATTGTAATAAACTAAATATAATACCAGATTTAACAAATATATATAATTCATATCATTATGTGTTTGATTTAAATCTTGATTATTTTTTATGTAAAACAAAAACTTCTAATAAAGAATTAAAAACTAATATTATAGAAACATATGAATCTGATCATTATCCAATAATTACTATAATTTAAAATTGATTTTTAAATTATAAATTTATTAAAAGTAAATAAAATATACTAAAAAAATGTCATTTGTAAAACAATCAAATTTTTTTAATCTTTTATCAACAGATGAAAGATTAAATGACAATGAATTTAGTTTAAAGAGAAAAAGAGGTAATGATGATGATAATGATGATGATGATGGTGATGATAATGAATATGATTATTTTTCAAATCATAATAAAAAAAATATAAAAAATGATGTATTATTATCAGAGTATAACACAAAACTTTATAATAATCCACTATTGAATATAGATAGTGTAAAATATGAAAACATAGAGAAAAAAATTAATTATTTATATAAACTATATAATTTACAAATAGATAATAACAGAAAATTAAATACAAATTTAAAAACATTATATAGATATAGTATTACACAATTTAATGATTTAAATACTAAAATTGACATATTAAATACGAAATTAAATCGTTTTGATACAGATATTATTGACATTACACATAAATTATGTTTAAAAATATAAAAATTAGAAAAAGAAATTAAAAAATCAAATTAAAAAAATGAAAAAATAAATTCTAATATCATATTAATGTAATACATTTAATCCAATTAATTAAATTTTTTATTATATAAAAATATAAAAATATAATCTTGTATAATAAAATGGAAGAATTTGCATCTTATTTATTTTATTTTGTATTAGGAATTATTATATTTGTATTCTTTTCAAATTATAGAAGAAATGTTGAATTAGTGACTTCTTCTATAGATGGAGAAAAATATTTAGTACGAAAAATGGACGATAATAAAGAGGCAGCTAATCGTTTAGCATTTATAAGAAAAAGTTTAAACAATTTAGTTGAAATAATTAAAACTAAATATGAAACAGACCCTACATCATTATATCCAGAATATGTGAAAGCAAATAACAATATGGGCGTTTCTTCAGAAGCGGAATTTAATGCTACTATTAAACGTCTCCTTCATAATTATAATCCAAAATCGTGTGTTTTTAGCGAAAATACACCAAATTCACGATATACAGCATATTCTGTTAATAAAGGACAAGAATTGGTATTTTGTTTAAGACTTAAGAAAGAAGGCGATAAATTAGTACCAAAAAATACTATTCTGTTTGTAGCATTGCACGAAATTACTCATATTATGACTAAAAGTATAGGACACGAACCCGATTTTTGGAATAACTTCTCATTTATGTTAAAAATAGCTATTGATAATAATATTTACAATTCGGTAGATTTTAATAATAACCCTAAACAATATTGTGGTATTCAAATTACAGATACACCATATAAACCAAATTAATATATTGTATTTGGTTATTAATATTTATTTTTTTTGTTTTTAATTATTTCTATTATTTTTAATAATTTTCTATTATTTTCTATTTATATATTAAAGTATATTATAATATAATATTTTTATTAAAATATGAATAATATATGTGGGTCTTTCGATAGTCAAAAGATTTATAAAATAATACAATACAAAAATATAAATTCTAGTGGTATTAAAAAATATATATTTGTTGGTCCCCAACATAATGAAATTAAATCTATATTAAAAACGTTTGCAAAAACTGGTGTATTAACTAGTTCAAATAAAAAACGATTAAATGCTGCAATACCTTATTATGAACGCAAATTTGGAGAGATTATAAAGGGTCGTACGTTTTTCATTTATTATTTCATTGATGATAATACAAATATAGAACATTTACAAGAAAATATTTGTGTTTTGATAAATCAAGAAGAATTAAATTTAAATAAAGATTATTCGATAAAAAAACAAGAAGAATTATTACCTAGTAATCAATATTTATGGTATACCGCTAAAAATATACATTTAAATTATTATTTAGAGCTTTTGAATCAAATATTTATAAAAACCGAAATTGTATCAAATAATGTTTTTTTCGGAAAATTAGAAAATATTATGATGTTATCAAAAAATGAAATAGGTAATTTATTAAAAGAATTAAATCCAAAAAAATATAAAGATATAGATAAAATAGAGTTTTTATATTTAGAAACATATGAATATAATGAACTTTATAATAATGAAGAATTACTTTTAATTTTAAATAATTCTCAAATATCTTTATCAAATCAAAACAATATTATTATAGAAAACAATATAATACCTTTTGTAAAACATATTAATCCTTTAATGACTATTAAGAAAAAATATCCCCTAGATATGATTTTTATGGATAATACTATATTACAAAGAAGTAGAATGTTAAATTATTATGGACAAATTGGAAATTATGAGATTAATATGATATCATTTTCTGATTTTAAAGATCAATTAGATACTAAATATCTTAAATATTATTTTCCAATACATTATATTGATAGAATGAAGGAAATAGAAAATCTAAATTATATCAATAAATCATTTTTAATTAGGGAAAAATATAGTATAAATTATAAAATAAACAATAAAATAACAATACGAAATAATGATCATAATGAAAAAAAGAAACATTTGTCAATAGATGATCATTTAATAAAATATATGAAAATAGAAGAATGTGGAATTAAAAGATTAGATTTTCATTTAAACAGTGAATTATATTTAAATTATTTAGATGATAAAAAAATGTTATTTTGTTTTAATAAATTCAAATCATTTTATGATTTGCCAATAATACATATTTCCTATAATAATAGAACTGAAAACAAATATAAATTAAATAAACCTTTTTTAGAAGAAAAAGGACGTAGTACAATTATTAATATAATTAATAGGAAACAATTAAAATATATTAAAAATAATACTAAAACATTTATAAATTTTCGATATTATATTGAAAATATCTATAATATAGTAGATTGTTATTTGTTTGCAAATAGTTATTTTTTAGTTTCTATAAATTTCAATAATAGTATATCACAACAACAATTAGTTAAATATATTAATACTATAAATAATCTCATTAAACAAATAAACAAAGTAATTAATATTAAACATCTCAAATATATAAATACAAATTATCTTTTAGGGTCTAAAAGTATTATAACACCTACAACATATCTTTTACAAGCAAAACAATCAATAATTTATAAAATAAAAGATGTATATTTAAAAAAAAAACCTGATATATTTGATTTTACATTAAAATACCTACAAAAATTTACAAAATATTTTACACTTATAAGTAAACCAATTAAACCAAATATTGTATTTATTTATAAATCTATAAATCATTTTTTTAGTAACAATAACATATTTAAGTTTATTGGTAATAAAATAAAAGAAGGGACACTTATTAATAAAGATATAAATTATAAATTAGCAAATACGATAGTAAATTATTTCCTAATTGATAAAGAAAAAGCATTAGCAATGATTACATATTATTTAAAATATAAAAGTATAGAAAAAATAGAAAGTAGTATTGAAAGTATTATTATTAGATTAAATTTCAAAGAAGATATAATACAATGTGAATTTGATAATATAACAAATTTTAATAATGTAAAATTTATAACTACATATTTAAATCTCATTTTTTTTATAATATTTAATGACGATATAGAAGGAAATAATTCTAGTAAATCAATAGTAATTAAAAATGAAACATTAACACTTAAAAACAATATTAAATCTTTATTAAAATCATCTAAATCTGTAAAATCAAAAAAATCAATAGGGAAATCAAGAAATAGATCAAAACATAAAAAGAAATCAAAATACGATTATATGAAAGAATATACATCTGATTTACAAGATGATTTAGAAATTGATTTTACAGATTTAGATGATTTTAATGATATAGATGTATTTACTGATTTATCAAATAATGATAATATAAGTAATATGAATAATAATAATCTAAAATCAAAAAAAAAATCTAAGAAACTCAGAAATGAAGATGAATCCGAATATAATTCTAAAAATAAAAATAATAATAATAGTAATAATAATAGTAATAGTAATAATAATAGTAATAATAATAATAATAGTAATAGTAATAATAATAGTAATAGTAATAATAATAGTAATAGTAATAAGAAGAAAAGTAGAAAGAAAGAAGTTGAATATGATATTAAATTAATAGGTAAAACTAATTTAGCAAATATTAAATATTCAAATTATATGAAAAATATGAGAGAAGTAGCAGATCCCTTATTATTTAAAATTAAAAAAGATAAAGGGGCTACAAAATGGAGTTATAATACATCATGTCCAAATCAACAAATGCGACAACCATATATAGTAAATAAAGAAGAAATAGAAACATTTGACCCAAAAGCAATTAGTGGTTATATGAAATATCGTAATAATTATTATATATGTCCTCGTATTTGGGATTACCAAGCAAGAAAACCAATAAGTGTAGATGATTTACTTAAAAATAATTTTAAAAGTCCATATACTAATGGTATGATATTAGACCCAGAAAAAAGAGGCAAACAACTAATGAATAGTCAATACAATACTATTATAAGAAAACCTAGTAATCAAACAAATTCATATTGGCAAAATGAAAAATTAGAAAAAAATTGGCCTAAAATGCTAAGAGGTACAGGAACTGAAGCATATCCTGGTTTAATAACTGGTAAGAACCACCCTCATAAATTATGTTATCCTTGTTGTTTTAAAGCAATACCACAAGATTTTAATGAAAGTAAGCGAGGAAAAGAGATTCAAAATTTTAAAAAACCATATGGAACATATGGTAAAGATTTAACTTGTATAACAGATACAGATGATATTAAAAATAATTTTACTGAGGATCAAAAAATAGATGAAACCATAGATTATAAAAGAGATAAAATAGTTAATTGTTCAAATCAAAATTATATTATTGGTAATAATATTAAATTAGAACATTGTAGGTATGGTGTTCTTCCAGAATATTTAGATTTATTATTAAATAATCATCAAGACATATTTTTAAATAATAAAAAAAATGCTCTAAATCCATTAAGTAATGTCTTTTTGAGAAAGGGTGTTAGTTTTGTTAAAAAAGGTAATTTTATTCAAGTAATTGCTATGATTAAAAATGTTTCTGTTTCTATTATTAAGAATATTATTTTTAAAAGTATTACACCAGAAATATTTTTAACTTTGAATAGTGGTGATTTAATATCAATATATGGTTCTAACGATTTACTTCCTACATCTCCTAAAAAACATAATAAATTCATTAAATTTATTGAAAACAATATTTCTATAACACGGCAATTAAATATTAATATAAATGATGTTAAAAAAATGAAATATGATGACTCAACAATATTAAAAGATAAAAAATCAGTAAATAGTATTAAACATATTATAATCGCATATAAGATTTTTACAGCTTATTATAATTTTATGAATGCATTATACAATGATGATGAAATTATTAATTATAAACATTTTTTAGATTTAATATCTAGAAAAAACACAAATTTATTTCCATATGGTATTAATATTCTTATTTTTAATAATAAAACTAAAAATTTAATGTGTAATCCATATCTAGTTAAAAGTAATGATATTATGATACTTATTAAAGAAGGAGAACATCAATTTACACCAGTATATAATGTGAATGTAAATAGTAGTGGTAATATAGGTGGTAATTATGGTTCATTTAGAATACATAAATTTATTAATTTAGATAATAAAACTATTAAATATTTGAAAACAAAAAATATTAATGCTAATATACTAGAAGAAACTAAAAATAGAAGTGTGAAAGTGTTTAATATACTTAATATTCATAATAATTATTGTACTAAATTAATAAATGTTAATAATTTTGTTACAGTAAAAAACAAACTAAACTCAACATATATCAAGGGACAAATTATTACAAATACTGCTAAAACTCAATTTATATTACTAGATACAAATTATATATTGCCTATTATACCAGTAAATTTAATTCCAAACATTGGTGTTTATTTTATAGATAATATTATAAAAAAAACATCTAAGAATATTATTAAAACTTGGAAATACTATGAAAAAATAAATAAAGAATTGGGCGATGATATAAATTATAAACCATCTAAATTAATTATATATAACAAAGATAGTGAAGATAGCAAGGATGAAGTTTATATATGTGGAATTTTATTTGAAAATAAACTAATAGTACCTATAAATAATATAGTATATAATAAAAAAGATATTAATGACAAATTAGGTGATATTCCTACTGAAAATAGATTTATTTACTATGATGAATTTGTTTCTTTTCAATATCACGAAAACTATTTATCTTCAAATATAACTGAATTGTTAGTTAAAGATTATTTATATCAACAATTCAAATATGATTTTAGTTACTATTTAAACGAATACAATAATATAAAATATAAAAAGGATTTAGTTAAATTGATAAAAAATCCAAAACATAATTTAAATTTACAACACGTAAATTATGTAGAATTAATTAAAAATATTATGAAACCATTAGTATCATCTACCCTTAAAAATATAGTTCAAGTTGATGAAGGATTATATATAGGTGTGTGTTATAAATATAAAAGTGAAGCAAACTGTCATAAAAATATATTATGTAATTTTGATAAAAAGGATAAAAAATGTAAATTAAATATGAGTGAAGAATATTTGGCATTATTTTCATATTTACTTGCTAATGATTTAATAAATGATAAAATAGATAGGGACTCTCTTGTAAATGGAATATATATTCCTACACCATATTTATCTAAAAATATATTTACAAGAGATGATGATATTATATTTCAAGGAAATGAAATTAAAGATATTGAAACACATTTTATTAGTAAATATAAAAAAAATTATCCTATTATTAATTTTCAAAAAACAAACAAAAATATTATGATTGATAAACAACGTGTTAAGGAATTGAACGAAAAAGAAAAGGAATATGAAAAATTGCGTAAAATTAGTATATTAAATTTAAAACAAATAACTAAAAACATTGTTGATGTAAGTCTTGATTATTTACTAGATGAACAAAATATTTATTCTACAGTTTTTGACAAAAATTCTAATATTAATAAAAATATGGGGGCTAATAAATGTATATTCCCTTTTTTTAATACAGATACTTTAAAACTAGAATATAATTGTATTAGAAAATCAAAGGATGATGATCAATTAATATGTCCTATAAATGTGAATAATTTTAGAAAACCGATGAAATGGGGTTATTGTCCTGAGAAACCGTCTATTACTTATAAAGATAAAAAATTATATCCTATTACTACTGTTTCTAATAAAAATAATAAAAATTATCATGTAGGTAATTGTAAATTTCCCTTTTTAAATAAAGATAAAAATAAATTAATTTATGAATGTGATGATTTGGATTTAAGAAGTAAAATAGGGGTTTCTAATATAAAATGGTGCCCGTTAGAATTTAATAAAAATATAGCTGGAATTAATCAAGTACCTATAGCTTCTACATCATTTAAGAATATTTGGGATAAAAAATGGAAATATGATGAAATATATAAAAAGGGGATGAATAAATTTGATCCAAATTATTTGAAAATAAAAAAGCGTGGATTTTGTCAACCACCAAATAGATTTTCTGAATTATTTAAAGATGAAAAATATAGAAAAATAACAATGGATAATTACAAAGAACAATATTGTATGAATACTCCTTCTAAAAATGGTTATACTAAAATAGAATTATTTATTTTTGGAATGAATGAATTAAAAATACCATATACTAAGATGATAGACAATTACAGTTTAAAAACAAACAAATTTATTATTTTACAAAAAGGTCCATTATGTAAAATAATAAATGATAGATATAATGAATTGAATAATTTATATGTTAAAAAGAAGCGAGCTTTTAATAATTTGAACCAATGTTATTTAACCCCTGATAAAGGTGGTATTTCCATTAAAGAATTACGTAATATCGCAATGCTAGATTATAATTTAAATAAAAAAGTTGTAAATAATATGGAAAAAGAAAAACTATGTAATAAATTATACAATCTTTACCTACAATCATTAGGAAGAGATATAGATGCTGTTAATAACAACTCCAACTCTAACAATAATAACAACTCCAACTCTAACAATAATAACAACTCCAACTCTAACAATAATAACAACTCCAACTCTAACAATAATAACAACTCAAATGATGATAATAATAATAATAATAATAATAATAAAAAATCAAAGAAATTAAAAAGAGAAAAGAAAAAGGGGAAAAAGACATTTAAATATGAAAAAGACATTAATAATTGTAAGAAATCTCCTAATAGAGGATCATATCCTCTTAAAAAATTGAAAGAAATAGCAACTAACACATATAAATTAAATATTACTGGATTATCAAAAGATAGAATTTGTGAATTAATAGAACAACGAATGAAATATTACAAAAAATACTCCATTAATAAAGATGATTTGGATTTAGGTGATAAAGTTAAAACCAAAAAGAAACTATTTGACGAACAATAATTTACTTTTTATTTTCTTTTTTCATTTTTATATCATATATTTATAATAGTAATTATAATATTGGATAATTAAAAATGAAAAAAGAAAAATACGTAAAATTACGCGTAAAAAACCTAATAGAAGATTGAGTAAAAGCAGAAAACAAACCGCCTTAGAAAGACAAAACAGAAAACAAAAACAAAAACAAAAACAAAAAAACCAACCAAAAAAAGAAAAGGTAATATTATTAAGGGAGGTGTAAAATCTCTTATATTCAAAGGACAACAAAGTAAAGCAATAAAATTTTTAAATTTCGAACAATCATCCATATTTGGTAATGTGTTATTAACCGAAGTAAAACAATATATTGATTGTAATTTTAAAAATAATTATTCTGACAATTCTGAATCTTCAGACGAATTGAAAGCAACATTATTAAGAAAGAAAGAAGAATTAACAAATATAGATGACACAGTCAAAAGTTATAAACAATCATTATATAAATTATTACAAGATAATATTAGAACAAGTTTTAATTCTATCTATTTAACGTTTAGACCACATCCAGAATTAAAGCACTACCATGAACACTTAAAAAAATATAGTGACTATATTTATCGTGTTGAAGAATTTGGAAAACTTAACAAATATAAAGAGGAATCAATGCGACTACTTAATATTTATTATGTTAATAAAATGATGATATATAATATTCAAAAAGATAAATTAGAAACAGAAATAGACAACAAAACTGTATATTATAATTTGTATAAAAAATTTAAAGAAAATCCTATATCTTTTGAAGCTAGTAAAAACGATGAAACAAGGATAAATACTTTATCACAAGCAATCAAAAAATTAGAAAAAGAAAAAATAAAATTAGAAAAAGAAAAAATAAAATTAGAAGAAGAAAAAATAATATATGAAGGAAAATTTAATGATTTCTTGAGACAAATTATAAGTATTTTCAACACATATGATCTAAAAGATAAAAATCTCACTGATGAAAATATAACTAAATTTAAAACTAAATTTGAAAAACATAGAGAAATATTAATATTATTGGTTGGAGAAAGTTTATCTAGGTGTACAAGTGTCAAAGTTAGATAAAAATTCTCTAGGTGTACAAGTGTCAAAGTTAGATAAAAATTCCCCTAAGACTGGTTCAAAGTCGGTTTCATTGTTAAAAGTTTTTCCTGTTTTTTCATTAATATAATTTAACTTTTCTAAATATTCGGGGTTGTTATTATCATCATTATTCATTACTAGACACGGTAAATTTAAAGATAATGCATCTTTTAAAATAGTAGTTTCGCTTTCTTTAAGTATATATGGAACAAATAAAAAGCGACATTTTTTCAAGTGATTAATATGTTTGTCGTCTAATATATGACATTCTGGTGGTAATTCATTATTATCGTTTAGTGTGCCTATCAATAATCCATTTAATTTATATTTAGAACACATTATGTGGATATAATTTTGTATTATGTTATTATTAGTATTATTAGTATTGTTAGTATTAGTATTATCATTTCCTGGATTTATAATATACATAAAATCATATTCTTTCATAAATGTATTTTTAATATTATTTTCTTGTTTTTGTATTTTATTTAAATCATTATCTTCTTGTAATTCACTAGATGTATTTTCTATGTCCGATACAGAGGGTTTTAAAGTTTTTTGGTTGTTAGTGAATTTTTCTTCTTTTTCGGTTTTATTATAAACGAAAATAATAATAGTTGTAATTGCGAATACAATAACTAAAATAATAATAGGTTTATTGTATTTTTGAATGTCTAGTATTTCTTTAATTTTTAATATACTCATTTTTATTTTGATAAATATAAAATGATTTAACATATTTTATTATGATTTTTAACACATTAAAATGAATATAATCCTTTTTATAATAAAAATTGTAAAATATAGTGTAAATTATATAAATACTTTAATTGTGTTTTACACAACGAATCGTTATTGTTTTAAAATGACTTCTATCAAACCTAACCTAAAAAGTTGTTTTAAAAAACAAGTAAAAGTAAAAGTAAAGGTAAAGGTAAAAGTAAATGTATTAGTTGGGGAACACCTGACATTCATATTATATCACCGAGAAAAATTGTTATTACAATACCTAGTGGTTTTCTAACTAAACAAGAACTAGGAACTATTCAGACTGGTGAAGGAATTGAAGCTACAATAATTGAAGATACAAGAATACCTTGTCTTCCAATAACGGAAAGTCGTCTTTGGAAAAGAAGACATAAAGATATAAAACAAACAAAACAAACTATATCTGGTTCCACAAACTAAAGTCAATATAATAACTACTATAAATAATAATAATAATAAAAATAATAATAATAAATTTTTTTTGTGCTTAATTAACTCTATTAATTAATTATTTTGTTTATCACACAAGTATTTGGAAATACTTTGTCTTTTTTTTGTTTATCTTTATATAATTTAAATAAATCATCTGAAACTGTAGCTATTTCCAATTTATTACATCCGTGGAAGGCACTTTCACTGATAGTTTTGACTTCGTGCATTGTGACAGAGGTCAAACTAGAACAATTTCTAAAGGCAGACTCGCCAATCGATTTGACGCTGATAGGGATTTTGAGTTCTCCCTTCAAATTAACACATTCATAAAAGGCCATTTTGTTGATCTTCTCGACGCCTTTAGTGATTACGATGGTATCCAAGGATTTACAATAATTAAAGGCGCATTCAGAGATGATATTGACGCTACCATGGATTTTGAGTTGTCCAATCAACCCAACACATCCGGAAAAGGCATAATCGCCAATCTTCTGCAAACCTTCCGGGAGGGTGATCGATTCCAACCCAACACATCCGGAAAAGGTGATCGATTCCAACCCAACACATCCGGAAAAGGCATAATTGCCAATCTTCTGCAAATCTTTCGGGAGGGTGATCGATTTCAACCCAACACATCTGGAAAAGGCATAATTGCCAATATTCTGGACTGTGTTTGGGATTAATAAAGATCCTGTGTTTGGGATTAATAAAGATCCTGTGTTTGGGATTAATAAAGATCCTGTGTTTGTATTGCAGTTGTATGCGAAATCTTTAATTTCTAATATATCATTAGTGGTAAAATCATAACTATTATTTCGGTTATATGATACTATTTCCCCCCCCCTCATTACTTTGTTGCTCTTTTTGCAAGAACGCTTTTTCTTAGCTACGCAACGGGTTTTCTTTGCTTTGCGAACCTCAGTTTTACGGACTACGCGACGCTTTGTCCTTTTACTAGAACGAGTAGATTTTCTTGAACGCGATTTTCTAGGCATAATAAATATTTATTATAAATATATAAAAAATTTAAATAATTAATTAAAGTGTAAATAATATAGTAAGAGAAAAAAATAGAAGAAATTTAATTTTATGTATTTTAAATTTCTTTTTTATTTACATTTAAAGACCTTTTAAATATTAATATTTATAATAATTTTAAATTAACATTTAAAAACATAAACTACAAAAGTAGTTGTGCGTATATTATTTAGTTAAATAAAATAATTATATAATAATATACAATTATGGATATTCAACATAGTAAAAAAACATTAAAGAATACAACTGCTAATGTAGATGAAGAAATTTATAAAAATCAAGATAATGTTTTAACTGGTAAGCAATATTTGTTATTAATTCCATTAACGCGTTTTTTTTGTCAAACTGAAAATATTGATAAATTGAAAAACATTTTAGATGGTAAATCAAAGTTATCTTTGCGTTTAGTAGATTGGTTTGTCACTAATTATTCAAAAAAGAATCTAGTGATGTATAATCTTAAAAAAATGAAACGCAACGCATTATTAAATAAAGAAAAAAACCAAGAAAAAGAAAATGAAATAGATAACGCAAACAATATTGAAATAAAAGATGATTGTTCTGAAACAGATAGTGGTGTTGAATTAGAAGAACAAGAATATTTTTCTGATTATTTTAATGTGTTTAGTGATTATAGAGGTCAATTGAAATCACTGAATAAAAAGAATTTTGACCCCTTTTGTAGGAGAGAACGTATTAAATTTTTTTATGGTAAAGCAGATGACGACTATATTATTACGACAGTAGGACAGCTCAATTTTTTTAAATGGTCAATTGAAAACTATATTTTAGAACATATTGAGGCTAATATTAAAGTAATTGAAGATGATATGAATAAATTTACATATAGTAAAAAATTCATTCTTGAAAAAACAAAGAAAAAAACTGATATAGGAAGTGGTTGTAAAAAAGGAAAACGAAAATATAACAAAAAGAAAAAGACATCAGATAAAAATGTGGAAAAGCATACCAAAAAAAACACAGACCATATAAATGAATGCTGTGACGACAACAATACTAAAGAATCAAATGAAATTGATGGTAAAAAGAAAAAAACAACTAGAAGAAAAAGAAAAGAATTATCTATTTCTGCGAACAAATCATTTGTTATACATAATTTGAAGGCAGTGATTAATTTCGATTAATCTAATTTTCGAGTAATCTATTTTTATATTTTTCATTAATAATCAATAATAATATTTATATATTTTACAATAAACAAGGGAGGTTTGATATTCTGGTGAATATTTGTAGTGGGATTGTTTTTTTTGTAATTCCAATCCACATTTCTCGTGTGAAGAAAGAGCAAATATGAAGCCACACTTCCGGTGGTAAAAATAGAGTGTGTTCTTCCACTTGATTAATTTTGTGTTGTATTAAAAGAATACACCAAACCGCATTTCGCACACAAGTGGGATGTATATAATGTCTAGACGGCGACCAATAATTGAGAGAGTCTTGTAGATATTTAAATTTAATTTTGTTTATTTTATCATCCAGTGATTTTAATTTAGTATCTTTTTTAAACTCATAAGTCATAGTTTCTTCATTAATTAGATACCAATAAGTAGATATATAATCAAATTTATCATCATTGTAAAAATATTCCTCATCAGTATATTCAAAAATTTTATGTTCAGCATATTTTAACAATAAATGTTCAATATCTAGTATTCTATTGCGTAAAATATATTTAAATGAATTAGTTGAACTAAACAAACAGTAATCAATTATATATGAATATTCAATTAAAAAAGTATCAAGTTTGGCATTAAATAAATCCAAGTAAATGTCATATCCTTGTTTAATTTCATCATTTAATTTACATAATAAATCCATTTCACCAAATTGTTCTGAATAATCCAGAATCGCACCACTTTCTAATAAATATTGTATTATCCTGCTCTTTCCTTTATAATTTTTAGTAACACTATCACAAAGGGAATAAAAGGGTGTTTCATTATCATTATTAAGAGCGTTAATATCACAATTGTGTTGTAATAAATAATCACATATTATTGCTATATCTATATCTATATCTATATCTTTATAATTAAATATACGCCTGATTATAGCATGAAACACATATTCTCCTTTATTTGTAAGAGGTTTATGAATATCAATACCCTCTTTTATTAAAATGTTAATTCGCTCTATTGTTTCTGTACCTGATATATTAGATTTAAGAACATCATATAATTTTTGTTGTGGAGATATATTATTGTAATCTAAATCCCACTCTAGACCCCAACAATCCATATTATTTTTATATTATATAAAATTTATACCTCTTATTATAAATATTTTCAATTTTATTTAAATCATTTACATAAAATGGATATATTAATAAATAGATTTTCTAGTGAAAATATTTTACGATCATATTTTGCAAATTCAATACTAGATTCTCCACACAATTCTATTATTCTACTTTTTTTATCGTATTCAATATTAGGATTACTTAGTATCATAGAAAGACTTATTTTTACTATTTCTAAATGAGATATTCCCATACTTACAAGAGCAATTAACATTTCTTTTATTTTGGCAAATTCTTTCAAGGGGTCGTTACTATTATCTATAAAAACATAATTTAACATACTAGCAACTAACTTCTGTTTTATAGGAATAGAAGCCTTTCTATTTTGTGAAATAGTGTATTGAATCCATAAAACAATATCTCTAAAATTATAGTTCATTGTTTGATATGTTTTATATATTTTTTTATGTGTTAATTTTGTATCTTCAAGTTTTATAGTATTTTGTTTTAGTATTTTTTTTATACTAGAGCAAAGCTGTTTTTCAGTAAGTTTATTTATTTTAATAGTAGAAAAATAACCATTAAATGCTCTGTTAATTGGTTTTGAAGATGTAAAAATGTATTTGCAATAAGAACTGTTTTTTTCAATTATATTTTTAAGTGAAATTATATATCTTTTATTTAAATCTTGTATATTTTTAATAATGATTATTTTATCTAAACTATTATCGATAAGAGTTCTTCTAGAATATTTTCTTATAAATTCTATAATATTACGAATATCAACGCTAGTATAATAAGTAAAATCAAACATATATATTGATTTATAATATAATGTGTTTGCTAATAGGGTATCTGCTTTGAAATCATCTAATGTAATATCATAACATTGTTTTAAAATACATTTTAAATACATTGTTTTTCCATATCCATTACCACCATATAATAATAAATTCATAGGTATTCTACTATCTTCATTTTTAATAAAGTTTTTAATTTTTTCATAATGAGATTTTGGGAACACTAGATTTTTAAGGGTTGGTTTATAATCTAAAACCCAACAATCCATATTTTTAAAAGTAATAAAAAAGATTATAGATTATATTTACTAATTTAATAAATATATATTTTATAGTTATAAATCTGTTATATGATTTAAATTAATTTCTTTATTTTATAATTTTTATAAATAATTTTTATAAATAATATATATATATATATATAATACTATATTAGAATATGAATATTTTAAAGTCATTAAAAAATACAAAGGGAAAAGTATTTAATTTTTTTGGATATGAAAATAAGGTTAAAATTAAATTTCCTTTCGTAACACTTGTTTATTCTATATTGTATATTATATTTAACTTAATTAATAAAAATGTTGAACAAGATACACCTGTTAAATTTTATAAAGATTTAAAAAAGCATAAATTAAGATATTTTTTTCTTTATATACACTCTATTGGAGATGGTGCATTTACATTTTTTAGGAAAAATAAAGCTGGTAATTTTATTAAATATTTAGTATATTTATTGTTCGTGTCTTTAATTACTGAATTGTTAGTAGGACATAAACAATTATTATTATATATATTAATTGGAATATTCGTAGGATATTTTGTAACATTACAATATAATTATTTAAGTAATAAAATTTCATACAAATTTCCAACTAGACCATCGTGTTGTGGTGGTTTTATATACACCTTTTTGACTGGTGTTTCTATTTTTATTTTATTTAATAATATGAACAATTATAAGGGTAGATTATTAATGTTTATATTATTTATATTAATATTATTTGCAGAATCATATAATGACTACCTATCTTATGAACGTATTAGAAAAGAGGATATCATTTTTTTTAATGAAAGTGGAACTACAACTGATAATGACCTTATTGAATATATTAAAAATGTAGCAATCGATGTTGGAATAGATATTAAAGAAAAAGAAAACGAGTCTAGTGATAAAGAGTTTAATGATATAATCAATGAATATATAAATAAAACAGGTTTAAATATTAAAGGGAAAGGAAAAGATATTTTTGGATGGCATGTACATGTTTATTTAATGGGTATTATAGTTGGGTTATTAAATAATACTATTAAATTTTAAAATTTATATATTACATTTGTGTTTTTAGTTTGTTTTTTTTTATATTTTTTAGCATCACATTTCATATCTATTATCAGAGGAGGGGATTGATTATCATCAACAATAATTGTTTTTATATCATATTTTTGTTTTCTGTAAAAAGCCATACGACGCTTTCCTTTATTAATATTATTTGCGAATTGGTCATAAATATCAATAACGAGTGGTTTAATTGTGCGGTCTGATTTTTGTTTTCTTAAAATACGACCCACAGATTGTTCTATATTAACCTTTGGTGTGGCCATAATAAGTGTATCAAGTGATTTACAATCAAACCCCTCTTCAATCATATTATATGTTCCCACTATAATGCGACATTGTAATGATGCGTCAAGAACATCTTGTTTAAGACGACCAATATATTTACCTATTGACGCTAAACCACTTTCTTCAATTGTATCATGAATGTATGTGACTTGTGAAATACGTTCTGTTAAAATTAAAAGTGTGCGACCTTCTTCTAATAAAGGTGGAAGAAGTGATATAATAAAATCATTTCTTTTTTTACATTGAGCTATATTATTTATTATAATAGGGTTCATAATTTGTTTTCTATAATTACGAACTTCTTTATTATATTTAGGGTCATCATTTTGATAATTGTATATTTTTACATCAACGCCAGAATCGTCATTTTTCTCTTGTTTATAAACAATATTTCCTAAATACCAAAGAAATACTTTAGTTAGTCCATCTTTTCTAGTTGGTGTTGCTGATAATCCAAGTGTATATTTAAAATTGGTTTTACGCAATGCTTTTGAAAACACACGTGCACCTAAATGATGACATTCGTCGTAAATAGCTAAACCAAAATCATCAAATACATAATGCGGATATACATGCATACTTACGCTTTGGAGCATACCAATTACTATATCTTTTCCTTCTACATCTGCTTTATCTCCCTGAATAATACCCACTTTAGAATTTGGAAGAAATTCATTAATTCTATCTATCCATTGATTCATTAAAAATTCTTTATGAACAATAACTAATGTTTTTACTTTTAAATGACCAGCAATATAGAGACTAATTACTGTTTTTCCTACACCACACCCAGCACAAATGATACCACCTCCACCAAATTCATCATTTATATTTTTTAAATAACAATCTACAATATTATTTTGATGAGGTCGTAATGTTGTGCTAAAATTAAGGTTTGCCTTTATTGATTTTTGTATTTTAGTTTTTTGCGGAAGACCAAATTTTTCAAGCGCATAATATCTAGGAATATATATTTTTTCTTTATTTTCTTGGTATAATATAACAGGTTCTACAGATTCCCCTTGTATACCATAATTTTGACAAACACGTGGAATTACAGTTAAATCTTTTTTAAGCTGTTTAATATGAGAATCGCCTATTTCTGTTTTAATAAATGTATATCCATTTTTACCAACACTTTTTTTATATTTACTAGATGATAACATTTAGTATTATTTAATAACTTAATAAATGTTGTATATTTCGTTTATTATTATTTTTTATGATTATATTTAATAATTTAACATATATATATATAATCAATTTTATATTATATTATAAAAATAAATTAAATTTAATTCGTCTATTTTAGTAAATTATAATACTAGTATAAATTATAAATAAAAATTTAATTTAAATAATTAGTATAATTTATTAAATATAAAAATGTCTAATCAAGAAGGAAAAAAGAATCTTGGATTACCAAGTGATAAAACTCTTCAACAATCAGTTAAACTTAGTATTAAAACAGCTAAACCTATTTGCTTTTATTTTTATGTTGATTCATTAAAGAAGAAAATTTCAATTTGTAGTGACGGAGAAGATAAAATTATTTTTAAAAATCATGAAGAACATACATCTCCAATCTTAAATACTTATAAATGTGGTGATGAATATCTAGTAATTACAGAAAATACAATTTATGTAGTATCCGCCAATATTTCTGTTAATTAAGATATATTATATTTTTCATTTTAAAATTATTATATTTTAATAGTAATTAATAATTTCATATACTTATTTACCATAATTCTTTAAATTTTTCTATATAAAATGGTAATTTATTTAAAGCATCAAATGTGCTTTTAGTTTTTCTTGTAAATTTATAAGATTTAAAATCGTCCATATATTCATCAAATGTTGTATAATCATCTTCTTTGAATTGTTCCTTTTTTTTTTTAGCTTTTTTTTGTAATTTTTTACTATTTAAATTGCTAGATATAGATTTAAATTGTTCTTTTTCCTTTAAATCCTTTAATTTAGATGTAAAATTTTCTATATTATTTCTTTCATTAGTTATATATTTTTCATCATTTCTTTCATATAGTCTATAAAATACCATAATTAATGAAATTACATAAAAACAATTTATTAATATTAAATGAATATTAAATCTTTGAATAATAAAAATAAGTAATGTGATTAATATAATCTTTGGAAATAATTTATAACTAGTAAAAAACATATAAACACATAAATATTCTATTAGAGATATTATTATGAATAATATTAAATCTTTATTATCTAATTGAAACATTTTACTATATATAATAATAATATATGTTAATAATTAATAATAAAATAACTAAGTAATAAAAATAAAAAAACTAACTAATAAAAATAATAATAAAATAACTAAGTAATAAAAATAATAATAAAATAACTAAATAATAAAAATATAAATTAGTTTATTTATTATTTAAACTATAAAAGATAATACTAAAAATATTACTGTTGCTACAACTCCTTTTAATAGTACTCCCTTCATATTAATTTCTCCAGATTCTAAAAGCATGCCTTTAACTTTAGTAAAAACAAACCTATTGAATTGAGGAAGAGATACAATCATTACTAAAATAAAAACGATTATAGCATACTTAATTTGTTTTAAACAATTTTTAAATAGTTCTTCCATATTTCCCCCTTTTAATTTAGAAAGCATATTACCTTTAAATGAGTCATTTGCTTTGTTAGATTTCTCTTCTAAATTATTTGTATTTTGATCATTTTGAGGCATATCTTGTGGATTGGAATTATTGTTGTTTAAAAAGTTTTCTTCCATTTTTTCTGGGGGAACCTGACTTGGGTCCATAATATGATTAAAACTTTCAGTATTCATTTCGTTATGTGAAGACATTTCATTTAAAATATCATCTACCATTTCACTAGATGAATTTTGTTGATTTTGTTGTCCAGATTTATTCATATTTTCTCTAGGTAATTGATTTAATGGAGTAGATTGAGACATTATTTATTTTTATAATTAAATATTATATAAATAAAACTTGATTAAAACGAATTAATTAAAAATTAATTGTGTGGACACTTAGTAATTTCAGGACTATATGTATAACATTTATTATGATGTTTAAATACGGAACCTTCTATTTCTTCTTTTGGAGGACTTTTAATAATTAAACAACTATCGTCTATACATACCTTTTTAAATAAACTAGCCAATCCTAACCCTAATACACACGATACTATTATTTTCCCTGTATTATTTTCCAATAAATTATTAAGTTGCATTTCTTATAAATATTAAATATTAATTATTACTAAATATTAAAAATTCTAAATATTACTATATTACTATATAAAAATATAAAAAATTAAATTAATTATCCACTGGATGTTTTTTTATTAAATCTGGATTGACAGTCTTACAATCTACTTCAGTTGCTTTATATTTAAAGCAGCCATCACTATTATCTCTATATAATTCTTTTCCAGCATTAAACGGTGTAGGGTGTCTATATACTATTTTACGAACTGGTTGTTTAACACAAACTATTAATATACCTATACAAAATGATATTATAAATACCAACGGATTTAAATGTTTAAATAAATTCATAATTAAATGAGTATTTATTTTATTATTTTATTATTTTATTACTTACTAATATTTAATTTTTAATTATATATCTAATAATTTTAAATATTTTCTGTATTTAAAGTCTTTATTTTTTTATTAAAAATTAAAATTACAAGTATTGCGACTATCATTAAAAAAATAAGTACAAAAATAATACAAGTTGCTAAAACATAAGGATATGTTTTATTTAATATATAATTAACACTAGGGTCTAATATTTGAGTTTTAATTTTATTAAAATTCTTATCATCTTTAAATTCTTCTACACATTTTTGTACGATTTCACTACATAAATTTTTTAATTTAGCAGACATATTCTAATTAATTAAATACTATAATAATATACTATTTACTATTTTTTGAAATTAACTTTAATTTAAAATATTTATTATTTTATCATATAAAAAAGTAATATAGAAAACGAATTATCATTTTTTTTGCGTTTTAAGAAAAAAAATAATAACTATAAATTTAATTAATTAGAATATGTCATCTAGTAAAAAATTTCCACGTATTCTCAATTATAAAAATCTTGATTTTGAGAAGATAGAATATTATCAACCACAGCGAACAAATGATGGATGTTTATTATCAACTATTTATTATAAGTTAATGAATAATAATCCATTATCTATGTATATAGAAACGCCTAAATTAAAAACAATATCGGGAATAATTAAAGATGGTGAAGATTACTATATTGAAATGGAACTTTCATTAGAAGGATATGACAGTAATTTTTATACATTTATTGAAAAGATTGATGAAAAAAATGTATTGTCTTGTCATTTTAATAGTAATATTTGGTTTAATAAGCAATTACCCCTTAAAACAATAGAGCAATTTTATAAATCTCCAATAAAAATTAATATGAATGGTAAAAATCCTACTATGTTATTAAAAATACCAACATACAAAGGTAAAATATTATTAGAGGTTTATAATCAACAAAAAAAACTTATTAATATGAATAAATTATGCATAAATGATGAAATGGTTGCTATTATTAAATTTTCTGGCTTACGATTTTTAAAGCAAAAATTTATAGCTGAATGGGAAATTTATAAAATTAAATTATTAAAAGTGATTGATGAAGATAATTTACCATCTGGTTATTTTTTTAGCGATGACGCTGATGCTAATATTGAATTACAACAACCAGTACAAGAAGAATCATTAGAAGAATCTAATATATTTTTTAATTTAGAAGAAGACGAACAACAAATTAATTTTATTAATGATAATAATATAAATGAAAAACAATTAATTGAAACCAAAGAAGTAAAAGTAGAAACAAATGAAACAGTAAAAGAAAAAACTACTAACATTAATAACGAAAATGACAATGACAATGATAATCATAATGATTATGATAATCATAATGATAATCATAATGATAATGATAATAATAATGATAATGATAATGAAGAAACTAGTAACCAAGTCCAAGAAGAACTAGAAAAAGAACCTAATAACGACGATAATGAAGAATCTAATAACCAAGTTCGAGAAGAACTAAAAGAAGAGCTAAATAATGATAACAATGACGATGATAATGACAATGATAATGAAGAATCTAATAACCAAGTTCAAGAAGAACTAAAAGAAGAGCTAAATAATGATAACAATGACAATAACAATGACGATGATAATGAAGAAATTAATAATCAGTCTAAAGAAGAAATAAAAGATACTAATGATGATGTAATAGACAATGATGAATATAACTCAAATAGTGAAGAAGACATTGATTATGAATTTACAGATTCGGAATATGAACTAGATTTAGATGACGAATTAGACGAATTAACATTAACAAATAATTTTGAACACATTAAAAAAGAGACTAAAAAAAAATTATTATTACAAGAAAAAGAGAAAAAAGAAGAAGAAATGGCTAAAATACAAAAAGAACTAGAAACAATGAATAATTAATAATGTTTTATTGTTATATTTTTTATATTTTTTAATCTATTTATAATATAATATATATTATATAAACTATTAATTTTAAATTTTAATAATTATTGGTATTAAAAAATGGTATTTGGTATTATTGATAATTTCGCTAATCAGTTCCAAGATACAACAGAAGCTTTTGAAAATCAAGAAGATAATGATTATTCTAATGATAATAATAACATAGATTTAGATTTATTAATTAAAAATAGTATAAAAGAAGATTTTCAGTTGGCTGGTGAAGCCGAAGAAGAAAATGAAGAAAATGAAGAAAATGAAGAAAATGAAGAAAATGAAGAAAATGAAGAAAATGAAGAAAATGAAGAAGAAAATGATGAACAAAATAACGAAGAAGAAGAAGAACAATTTAATAATTTAGTTGAAGGATTTAACGATTATAAAGTAACAGAAGGATTTTCAGGGGGTGATGAAAATGACTATAACTCTCATAAATTAATTCTTAAAAGTATATTATTTGGATTACTTTTTTTTGTGTTGTCTAATAGTAAAATATATGCTATAACAAAACCAATTACAAAAGGATTAGACAGACAAGTTATACACGCTATCATTTTTACTATATTATATTATATAGTAAATACTGTTATCAATTAAATATCAATAAAATATAAGGAAAATAAACATCTTAAAATAAATATCTCTAATAAAATATATAAAGTAAGAAAACTATAATATGCTTACACAAGAAGAAATAAAAGAAAAAGAAGAAAAGCTCTATAATAAAAATAAAAATTATCAACTTTTAATACAAACTGTTCTTTTTTCATTATTAATCTATATTTTATTTTCACCAGTCTTTGTGTCTCTAGTAAATAAATTTAATAAAAAAAAACTAGATTCACATTTCATACTAACATTCATTTTCGGAATTATTTATATAACTATAATGAAATGTTTTATTGTTAATTAAAATATTATAAAATAATAGGAATAAATTATTTATAATAAATCATATTATATCCTAGTATGAAGCCAACCAACACTACAAATTGGAATAAGTAATCAAAATGATATAATAGATTTTTAATAAATATAAAACGTTTTTCTTGTATATTAAAATTATATTTTTCTTCAAATGTTTTTTCTTTTTTTTCCATATTAAAATTATGTCGAATAATATCTTGTAGTCCAGCTGATATCATAGTAGTTAAACATCTGCTAGTTGAATATTTATTATTTGGTCTAGATTTAGCAGAATATCTAAATCTGTTAAAATATTCAGAGTTATTAAGAGCATAAAGTAATCCACTAATAAAAGTACATACTTCACATACAATAAAAGAAAGAATTAATATTTTATCCATTTTTGTAAAATAATCTATAACTGGTATAGCATTTGATACTGATATTAAAACCCATATAACAGAAAGGGGTATGAATATAAGGATATATGTTCTATTATAATTACGATTATCTATCATATTAATACAGAGAGCAATAAATGTTAAAATAAAAATATATGACGTTGTTAAGTAATATTTTTCTGAATTACGAGAAATGGAAATGTCAAATGTTATAACAGACCATCTATCATCGGGACAACATTTATAGGTCTCTGATGTATAAGAACAATTATAATAAACTATATTCCATTCATTATGTGTAAACGCAGGACTTATTGAAATATTTTTATATTCTATTTGATACTGATGGTGCTTATTTTGATTTCTAGTTATATTTTTATTTTTTAATTTAGGTTTATTTGTATTGGAAGTTCTCCGTGTTTTATTTTTAATTATTTCAATATTATAATCTTCATATTCATATGAGTAATTATAATAACCATAGTCGTAATTTTCATCAGTGTTTTCATTATCATCGTAATATTCTTCCATAATACTTTCCATTTTACCAGTTAAAAATATATTGTTTTCTTTCAGGTATGTATTATCATATTTATAATCAAATGGTGTAATTAACACTTTGTTTTCTGGAAAAGACCAAGAACCGAAAGTCATTGAACACGTTTGTGTATCAGTTGGAAATTGACTTAATTCAAGGGGACAAGAAAAAGCAAATGATGCTGGTCTTACCCATAATATATGACCATCGCTTTTAAGACGCACATTATCTTGTATATTATAAACTTTGGCTTTAGATGCTGAATTATAGAGTTCTATATCAGGTTTCCAGATGAGTTTATTATCTAGATTTATATATTTAATACCATATTCAGTTTCATTCCATGTTAAATATTCATCAAACCACATCATCGTCATCCATATATTGAAAACAGCAGTTTCATCTTTTTGATTAAATGTTTCCAATCCTTTTACTTCTATTCCTATTTTTAAATCAAGTGTATTTGTATCATTGATTACTGGTCTAGTATATTTATTATAATCGTTTAATAATACATTACGCAAATCATCTTCTTTTGTTGCGAATGTATTTGTGAATTGTAGGGTCGTTATTAATATAACTAAATTTAAAAATGATTTCATAGTTAAAGAACTTAGTTTCTTTTTCTTTACTTAATAAAAGTAATTTTATTCTTAAATAGTGAAAAAATATTTAAATAGTAGAAAAGTTGATGTGTATAATATATTAATATATTACTCACAAACTTCTAAACTATTATTACCTTCAAATACAGTAGGGTTAATTTTAGAATAAGCTGTAATTATAGCGTTACATTTAGTATATGGTTTTCCATTAATTATTACTTGATTTAAATTACACTGAGCAAATGCATAATCCCCTATATGTGTTATATTATAGATATTTTCTATTGTAAGACTATTCAAATGGGTACATAATTGAAAAGCACTTTCTCCGATAGTAGTGACTGACGAAGGAATTGTAACCGATATTAAATTACCGAATCCATATAAAACATTATCTGGTATTTTTGTTATATAGTCAGGTATATCATTTAAATCTTTAGGTGTATTAAGTGTAGAAATTAATTCTTCCTGTATTCTATTCCAATATTCTTCTGCTGCTTTTGTTGCTGCTTCTGATGCTGCTTTTGTTGCTGCTTTTGTTGCTGCTTCTTCTGCTGCTGGTGGTTATGCTGCTGCTGGTGGTTCTGCTGCTGCTGGTTCTGCTGCTGCTTTTTCAAAAGAGTTGTCCCAGTATATAAAATTCCTCCAATTGTTTCCTTTTTCGACGGTGATTTTATATCTCTTTGGTAACCCCCCATAATAGGATCCTGAACTTATATCCTCACTAGAAGTAAGTAACAAATTTTTATTATTAAATTCGGTATCACCTAATATTAAACTACTTATAGAATATGAAGAATTAAAAGCAAGCTGATCGATTTCTAAAACATCTACTCCCATTTCAAAATCTACAAACTCAACAATTTGTAATGAAACACAATTTTCAAATGCTTTTTTGTAAATACTCGTCACAGTGTTCGGAATAGTAACAATCTTAAGACTGGAACAATCAGAAAAAGCATTATATTTAATTCTTTTAATAGAGTTTGGAATCGTAATCATATTCAGTCCACAATTTTCAAAGGCACTTTCACCAATACTTTGCAAAGAACTTGGTTCGCTAAATGTAACAGTTTTTAATTCAGCACATCTTTTAAAGGTATAATATAGTTCTTCAACATTGTTTGGAATATTAATCGAAGTCAGCCCACAGTTTTCAAAGGCACTAATACCGATATTCCAAACTGATTGGGGAATAGTCACATGTTTTAATTTTGCGCAGTTTTCAAAGGCACTTTTACCAATACTTATCAAAGAACTTGAATCACCAAAAGTAACAGTTTTTAATTCTGTGCAGTATTCAAAGGCACTATCACCAATACTTATCAAAGAGCTTGAATCACCAAAAGTAACAGTTGTTAATTCTGCACATTCTTTAAAGGCAGAATTCTCTATGTATTCAACAGAGTTTGGAATCTTAATCGAAGTCAGTTTAACACCTTTAAAAGCACTAATACCGATATTCCAAACTGATTGGGGAATAGTCACATGTTTTAAATATATAAAATTTTCAAATGCTTTATCAGGAATACTAGTTATATAGGGAGGTATTTTTATTGTACCTAATTTATCAAACATACCTATATTGTTCCAGTATTGCGTTTCTGTCATCTGACTTTTATTATTACTTGACAAAACTACACCAACGATTGTTCCTATAACCGCTAGAACAATAAAAACTATTATTCCTATTTTAGTTGTTTTTTTTAATTTACGTTTTGATGTTGATTTAGACGATTTAGTTGATTTCCTTTTAACCATAGTGAAAATAAAAGTTAATTAGTTATATATTATAGTAAGATAAAATAAAATAAAATAAAATAAAATAAAATAAAATAAAATAAACCTATACTTTCAATAAAATGCTAATATAGATAGTGTATGCTAGAGGGAATACGATTCTAAAAAAATTATCTATGTGTTTTATCTTGTTAATCATATATTTATAAAGAAGTAATTCATCATTAGATAGGTCTAGTAGTTTATTATTGTGATTTATTGTTTTAATAATAGATGGTGTATTATATAGTGTAGAATTAATATCATTTATAAAACTATTGTAACTAATTTTACCAGAACTAGTGTGTGAATCAGAATTTATTTTATAATTAGGGTTATTAATATAATCACCTATATCTATATCTTCTTTTTCAAATTTTATAAGTCTCTCATTTTTTCTATATAATTTATTATTATTATTATTATTATTATTATTATTATTATTATTGTTATTTATTAAATTTTTTGAACTATTAAATACATTCATAGAAATCATAATTTCGTTTTCAATATTAGGTTCATTTTCTTCATAATAATCTTTTTCAATAAAATCATCCAGATTAGTTTTTTCATTTATATGGTTTGTTTCTTGTTCTTTACATCGTTGTTTTAGTTTATCACTTAGTATTACCTTTTTATTTAAATGTTTCATCTCATTTTCTCGTAATGTATCAATATTCGTTAAAAAACTTATTAAATATAATACTTTATGTGATTTATGAGAAATTAACGCAAATATAATAGCACTCACCATAGATACCAACATTGATGAAACAAAACAACAAAGAAAGAATTTATCCATTAAAGTGAAATAACCAACAACGGGAACTTTATCAATAATTGTTAATTGTAATGCGAGAATTGTTAATGGAATAAACACAGCAGTACTAGTTCTGCTAATATTATTTGGTGGAAGGAACATAATTAGAAAACTCACATAAACAAGTGTAATAGTCATACCCATCGTTAAAGTATAATAATGAGTAAAACGTCCCAATTCAATAGAATATGTAATTGTAGATTTAAATTCGTTGTTTCCAATAGGCATTTCACCAGTTATATATGAGACATTTTTCACATTCCATTCACTGTGAGAAAAATCGTTTAATATATCAACTGCTTTACTTTCATCATCATAAGGTTTTAAAACTAGATACCTATTAGAAAATATCCAAGAAGAGAATGTTAAACTACAAACTTGTGTATCAAAGGGGAACAAATGTAAATCTAATGGACACGAAAACATAAAAATCCCCGGTCTGCTCCACATACACCCCCCATCTTTATAAAGCATCATCCCTCCTTTTAAGGTGTATATTTCAGGTAAAGCAGCAGCATTTATTAATTCTATATCTGGTGTCCACACGATTTCGGGTGATACATCTATTACATCAATTGGATATTCTTCTGATTTATTTTCCCAATTTAAATATGAATTGTACCAATTCATTCTAAACCAAATATTAAGTTTTATAGTTTCGGTTTTTTGATTAAATTGTTCTAGTGTTTGAATTGCTAGACCCATATCTACATTTAATGGATGTGATACATTTTTAACAGGACGTGTATCTTTTTGATAATTGTCAAATAAATGACTTCTTAAATTTGCTTCTGTTTTACTAGCATCAATATTTTGAAAATAAAATGAATTACATAATAAAAATAACACCCATAATAGTGTTTTCATTATAATTATGTTATAAAAAAGTAATATCTATTTTATTTTATTTTATGATAAATATTCTTAAATTATATATTAATCATTATTAATATATAGTTAAATCTATAAAAATAAAAATAATAATAATATTTGAAACAAAAATATAAATCTCAATATGGATGAATTTATGGCTGTTTTTTTAATATTTATTTTATTAATAGCAATAGGGTATTTAATGTTTAATGTCAATCAATTTTTTGATATAGTAATAATATTTGGATTATTATGTACATTAATGCATATCAATACATATGTTTATTAGAAAGAAACATAATAATAATATTATTAGTTAATAAAAATGTATTTAAATAAAATAAATTTAATTAAATTTATCATTTAAGAATTATTCTAATGATATGAATATATAAATTATTAGTTTTCTTAATAAACCTAATTAATATGAATAAGATTGATTTAAAAGAATATAGTTTTTATTTATGGACTTCTAAAACAGCCCCCATTAAATATTTAATGGAATTACTACGAGATTTACTTACAGAAGGTAATTTAGAATGTAGTTCTGAAGGTATAAAAATTCAAGCTGTTGATCCATCACGTGTAGTTCTTATTCATAGCAAGTTAAAAGGAGAAAAATTTGAAGAATATCATTGTCCAGAAACAATTGTATTAGGACTTAATATGGAAGATACTTTTAAAATTATAAAAAATATGGAAAATACAGATACTTTAAAGTTATTTGTCAAAAAGGAAAACCCCAATAAAATTGGAATTGAAACATATTGTAAAGAAGAAAATACGTGTGATACAACATATCTCAATCTTATGGATTTGCCATATGAAAAAATGGAAATTCCATCACAAACATTTGAAAGTGTAATAAGTCTTCCATCTAATAGATTTCAAAAAATATGCAGAGTTATATTTAATTTTTCAGAAAAAATAGAAATAGAATGTGAAGGTAATAAATTAAAATTCAGAGGATGTAATGATAATGTGCGTCAAGAAACCGTAATAAAACCCACTAATAACGGTATGAAATTTCTAAAAAACGACAATCCTGATGAAATAATACAAGGTTTTTATGAATTACGTCACCTTGTTCTTTTTAGTAAATGTTCTAATCTTAGTAATACAATACAAATACATATTAAAAACAATTTTCCGTTAGTATTATGTTGTGATATTGCTAATCTTGGTGAAATTAAACTTTGTTTAGCCCCACAAGTTGATGATGGAAATTTATAATAATATAAATTTAATTTATAAAAATTTAATAATTATTTTTTTTGTTTATCTTTTTCAATATTTGTTTTATGAACTCTAAATAATACAATTTTATTACTTAAATTAAATTCATTTGGTAATTGATAGGTATTCATATTTATTTCTTCTTTAACCCATATTTTTATAATATTAAAATTTTTTTTAGGACTAATACTAATACCATTTATTTTTCCATCAAAATTATCAGAAACTAAATAAACACTTATTTTATTCCATAATTCTACAGCTTCATTTAATGATAATTTAATAGAAATACACCCCCCTTCTATATTTTTAGGATCTTCCCAAGTAGGCATTATACCTTCTTTCATTAAAAAAAACATCCCATTATTAATTAATTTATTTGTTAATTCTTTTGAATACATCCAATAATCCTCTACTGTTTTATAAATCGCAATTTTTTTATAACTTTCTAAATCCCAATTTTGATCATTCATATTATGATTCCATAATACTAAATTAATTATTAAAGGATTAAATTTATATTCACATTCAGAATTACTTTTAGTTGTCATATTATATAATTTATATTATTAATACAATTAATATAACTAATATATTTAGATTGAATGAAAAATAAAGTAGGATGTTATTTTTATTATATATAAATATATATTTTAACTTAAATTAAATTATTTATTAAATTGTTAATAGTATTTATCATCATCTATATCATCCATATCATCCATATCATCAGGATTATCAAACTCAAAATTAGATAATTTTGTTCTTATAAACATAATATCTTTAGTATTTGTATTATTATTGTATTTTTTTAATTGTTGTGATGATATTTTATGTAACTCTGAATAAATATTATATGTTTTACAATATGTAATTATATCTAATTTTTGATTTTTAACTATATTATCAATACCAATAATAGTTGGATCTTGACATATAATATTTGTTTTTTTCAATACATCTTCAAGTAAACAAAAAAATAACATTACATTTAAAAATAAATTATTTATTATTAAATTATATTTGCTAAACAAATATATTAATTTATTAAATACAATATTCATATTAAATGGTTCCTCACATATCTCTTTAAATTTATCATATAATAATTCTACTAGTTCTGTTTTCTTCATCTTATACTGAAAATCCTCTAAAAATAGAGCAATAAGTTTTTTTATATTTTGTGTTTCAGCATATTCAAGTATTTTTGTATTATATTCCTTTGATGGACCTTCAAAACAAATACCAAAATCGTATAATATAATTTGATATGTTTTATTATAAGGGCGTACTTTCCAATTTTTAACATGTAAATCACCATGCATAAAATTATCAACCATACACATATTATGAACTAAACATAGTAAGTTCAATGCTACCTTACATCTTTGATATTCACTTATTTCATTAATATATGAACCATCTTCAAATGAAGAAATAATAATATTTTTACTAAAATTATAAACTTTTGGTATCACAATATAATCATTATCTTTATAATTATCATATATTTTAATATTATTATAAGCTTCAATATTAAAATCAATTTGTTTATTTATATTATCAATAAAATCAAGCAAATTAAAATGGATACATAACTTATTTTTTAAATAAGTTATTTTTTGCATTCCTAGTATTAAATATATTAAAATCATTTGATATGATTTAATATAATCAATATATGGATGACGTACTTTTATTACAATATCTGAATTTTCTAATTGATTTTTTATATTTTTAAATTTTGTTTTATATACTTGACCTATACTTCCAGAAGCAATAACTTCAAAATTATTAATGTCAAATATGTCTTCTATATTTTTATGGAAGTCATTTTTAAATATTTTTTTTGAATATGCGATATCGTGATAATCACATTTATCAAAAATATTTTCAAACTCATTAATGATATAATTAAATTTACTTCTATCATCAATACCTTTTAATTTAGATATTAACCACTGTGTAAATTTAATACTAATACAACCACAACTAAAAATGCGATTTTTAAGTTCATTTATTGCTTTTTTATCATTTAATAAATCGTTATTAATAATATACCTAGCTTGATAAATAATTGATATAAATAAATAAAGACTTTTTATTCCATTACAATTACCATATATTATATCAGATGTTTTATTATAAATATAAGAACAAGACAATGTTACTGTATCATATCCTTTCTTTAAATAGTTTAATATCATATCAAAATATTTAATATATATAAAAGAGGTATTTATTTAAATTATGTAAATTATACATAAATATAATATTCAATGTTTTAATATTTTTTAATAAATTAATTTATTATATTTTAATAAATTTGATATAAATTTGATATAAATATGATATAATTTTGATATAAATATTATATAAATTTGATGTAAATATTATTTTTAATATACCATACTGCGTTTTAGTATTTTATTTTTAATATTAAATTAATATAAATAATTTAATAGATAATTCTATTAAAATAAGATTATATTAATATTTTAATATAATATTTAATTATTTAAAATGGAATCTACAAGAAATACTACTAATTTAATAAGAGATATAGTATTTTATTATATTAAATACTATTATGATAAACATTTAGAAGAAAATAAACTAAAAAGATTATCAGATGAAGAAATTAGTCCATTTGTTGATAAATTATTTAATGATAATCCAAAAAAAATGAAAAAATATATTAGAGATTCTTTGAAAAAAAATCAAGGAGATGATTATAATAGTATGGTTGTAGAAAATATATTATTAGAAATGTTTGATGATATAGAATTCGCAAAAAATAGATTAATTAATGAAATCAGTAGTTATCAGGATACTGAAAACTAAAATAATATTTATGTACCTACCTTTTTTATTAATTCAATTTTTATAATTATATTTTTATAATTATATATTTATAATTATATTTTTTATATTTTATTATTATATATCAGTAATTAATTAAACTTTATTTAGTTTACTTTTAATTTAAATTAAATAGTTAACCATGTTTTCTTCAGATAATTTATACTTAATTCTTTTTGTTGTTATAATAATTGTATGTATAATGGGAAAAGATATGAATTTAAAAATGTCAGATAGCAACTCTAATTTCTTGATGTACATCGCTTTAATGGGTGTAGTATTATTTTTTATAATTAGAGATATTAATCAAAGTGAGGGCTTTAAAGCTCCTGTTTCTCATCTATTACAACCTAGATGTCCAATGCCAAATAGGAATAATATTCCATTATTTAAAAATGTAACCTTTACATCTCCTGTAGGAGATGACTATAAATATACAGAAGACCCAGCATCGTATAACTTTCCAACAGTTGACGGTCAAAAAAATTCTCCACAACACTTATTTACATTAGCAAATAATCAATTTAAACCAGAATGTTGTCCATCCACATACAGTACTAGTACAGGTTGTATGTGTAGAAATGAAGTACAAGATAGATTTATTCAATCTAGAGGTGGTAATAAATCAGTACGAACTCAACCAAATATTTAAAAAATATAAAAATTAATAATTAAAATATAATTTTATGTATACATATTAAATGGAATAGTATTAAGATTAGAAGATATAAATAAATCTACTAATTCAATAGATACGTTTATAGGGATTTTAATATTTTTAATAGTTTTTTGTATGTAATTGGATGAATTGTTATCTAATTTTTGTTTTATATGTGGAAGTATTTTTTTAATCATTTCTATATCAATAAGGTCTTCTTCTATATTTTTTGTTTCTTTACTTTTAATTTCCGTTACTATAGTTTCGGTCTTATAACCAGTTTTATTTGTATCATTTATGTTTTTATCATTTATGTTTTTATTATTTATGTTTTTATTATTTATGTTTTTATTATTTGTATTATTTGTATTTAAATTATGTTGTTTTACAGCCTTTTTACGTCGTTTTCTAACTTGTTTTAATGGTGTTGATTTATTTTTCATAAAAGCAATTTTAATAACATTTAAATTAGAAATAATTATTTCCATACGTCTTTTAATACCCCTTACTCCTTCTTCTTGTTGTTCAGTTGATATACCAGATTGATTTTTAGTAATAATATATTTAATTATATCATCACTAAATATAATTTCATCATTATTAATAAAATATTCTTTCTTAATACATGGTAGAAGAAAATCTTTACTAATAACAAATTTCTCTTCTTGTGTAAAACTATCAACCTTTATTAAATTCATACGGTCTTTTAAAATAGGATTGACCTTATTAATATCATTAAAGCTAAATACAAATAAGGCTTTAGATAAATCAAATGGTATATCACCATAATATTTATCGTGATAATGACTATTTTGAGCTGGATCTGTTAAGTGAATAAGAAGATTTATAATTTCTAAACCCCGACTAGTATTACTAACTTTATCCAATTCGTCAAAATAAAAAATGGGGTTCATACTTTTTGCTGTCTTTAAAGCTTCGACAATTCTACCTGGTATAGAACCTTCATATGTATAACTATGTCCATCTAGGAAACTAGAGTCTGAAGAACCACCAAGTGATATAAAAATAAAGGGAAGACCTAGTAATTTTGAAAGACCTTCTTTAATTATTGTTGTTTTACCAGTACCCATTGGTCCGTATATTGAAAATACATTTCCAACGGAATTTGGATTACTAATCATTTTCGATACTAATTGTATCATATGTTGTTTCGTTTTATTTTGACCATATACACATTTATCTAATTGTTTCATACCCTCTTCTAAATAATTGAATATTTCTCTATCTTTTTTAGTATTTATATTAACCGGTAATGTTTTATATGTGTTCCAAGGGATAGATAAAAGACCATTAATCCAATCACTTAATTTATTATATTCGCCAGAACCAGGTTCGCAATTATCAAACTTTGTTAATTTTTGAAGACATTTACTTTTAATGTCTAAAGGGAGTGAAGAATTAATTATTTTAAATCTGGGAGGAACTGATTTATCAACAAGATTATTTAACCCTATTTCAGTATTATAGATAGATGTTTTTTCTGCTAATGATAAATTAAAAAAATAAAGGAGGTCTTTTTTACTAAGTTGTCGCAATTTTTCATTTTTTAAATATAATTCTAAATAATCATATATTAATGATTTATCTCTATAATCAACTGATTTAAATTTTTTAAACATTTTATGATATTTAATGAATTTATCTAGTTCTCGTTTTATTTTTATTTCTTCTTTTATTCTTTCATTAACTTCTTTATTCTTTTCATCGTCAAATATTATATGTTTCTTCTTGCTATTTGTTCTATTTTTACTTAAAGCCGAAGGATGTGGCGTATGACATTTTAAATCATTGAGCTCGCCTTCTGAAATTTCATCATTAGATATTTCTTCAATATCTGTTTTATCATCATATTCTTCATAGTCACTTTCTTCATCACTACTATCTTCACTATCACTATTATATTTGCGTTTTTTTGGTGATTTGATTTCATTTATTAAATTAAGGTTGAAATCATTAAGATTATTAATATTTTTCATTAAATCTAATAAGACATATGGTAAGTTCTTCGTCAAATCCTTTTCATTTGATAAATCATTACTTGGTAATTCATATTTCTTTTTCCAATTAGTTACTTCTTTAAGATTTGAAACTAAAGATTTATTATCTTTTTCTAATCTTGTTATTTTCTTTTTACTAGACTTAAATTCATCTTGGATTGTAACTAATTGCTTTTGAATTTCTTTAATATTTATGTTACTAGATTTAGGAGAAGTTTTTTTAACCATTTCTTATAATATTAATTTTGATTTTAAATTTTTTATTAAAACAAAAAAAAATGGAAATTAAAAATTAAAAAAAAAAATAAATTAATTAACTACTAAAGGTTTTGCTTTTTTGTGCTTTTTTGTGCTTTTTTGTTCTTTTTTGTGTTTTTTTGTGTTTTTTTGTGCTTTTTTGTGCTTTTTTGTGCTTTTTTGTGTTTTTTTGTGCTTTTTGTGCTTTTTTGTGCTTTTTTGTGCTTTTTTGTGCTTTTTTGTGTTTTTTTGTGCTTTTTTGTGTTTTTTTGTGCTTTTTTGTGCTTTTTGTGTGTTTTTGTGTGTTTTTTTGTTTTGTGCTTTTGTGTTTTGTTTTTGTGCTTTTTTGTGTTTTTTTGTTTGTGCTTTTGTGTTTTGTTTTTGTGCTTTTTTGTGTTTTTTTGTGTTTTTTAATTTAAAATATCCTCCAAGTTTAGTTTCTTGTATTAACTTTGGAAAATATAGTCGCTTGTCTTCATATGTAAGAGGCAATTTATAATTATTTATTATACGAGTTGTTTCTGTATTAAATGCTTCTATACTTTCGCTATCATTATAATAATAATTATTTTTTAATGTAACTTCTCCAGTTGATAGATTACACGTTTTTTCTCCTATAAAACCTACAAGTTTAATAGCTATACTATTTTCTGGATTATTTTCTGGATTATTTACTAATAATTTAGAAACTTGATCTAAGCTAAAGTAAAGCTTATCTATTATATTATTTATGAAAATAACAATTTCATCATAGTTTGTAGGTTCATCTATATCTGTTATATCTAAAAATCTAGTGTAATCTTTTAATGTTTCAAATAATGTCTTATATAGTTTTTTTTTTTCTAAAGAAATTTTTAACTTATCATTAGAATTAGGTATTAATAAATCATTTTCATCTATTAATTCTGTGACTTCTAATGTTTTTAATATTATATTAAATGCTTTTTTTGGTTTATACCACACAAAATATTCACTAACTATGTATTCGCTAGCATCATTAATATTAATTATTAAATATTTTACACCATCTTTTAAATTCATAAAACCACTATAATAACCTTCTTTAAAATTTCCAGCTTGACAAGCAAAACAACTCATAAATAAATTAAAATTATTTCTAACTATACCTAATGAACCAAATTCTTCTTCATTTTTTAATATCCCTTCAAAAATATTTGCTGGTATAAATTTTTTTTTTGCTTCTAATTCTTCTTTTTTAGTATATAATTTATCTGTGATATTTATTGCTTCATCTATATTTAAATTAGATAACGCAAGGGCATATTTTTCTGCTTTTTCTATTGATATTGCAACAAGTGCTGCTTGTTCACTTACTTCTGCGTTTGCTGCTGCTTCTGCTGCGGATTTTGCTGTTTCTTTTAAATTTACTAATTTCTCTAAGTCTTCTACTTCTTTAGAGAGATTGGATATATCTGTCGTATTTACCATATCCGCATAATAAACCAATGTTTTATTATTTTTATTATCACTTTTCATTTCATCTATAGATGATGTTTGTTTTATTTTCTCTACTAATTCATTTAACATTTTGTTAGAATAAATATATCTATCTATATCTCTATTAACACACCCAAAAAATTCACAACACATTCCATCTTTTGTACAAGTATCAGAAGAGGTACTACATCTATCTCTATTATTATTTTCTATTAAACCATTATTTAAAAGGGGGTTAAATATATTGTTAGTTGTATTATTATCAACTATATATTTTATTAATTTATAATAATGATTTATATCTAGCTTTATTTCATTACTTTTTAAAACATTAGGTTCTTGTTCATATAATTTTATTTGTGGTTTATGATATATTTCAAATAGCAACCAATTACAAAGATATACTACATGTTTAAACATATTAAATTGGTTTTCATTTGGTATTGTTATTGTTTTTTCTGGTTGATCTGGTAGGTTATGTTTGAATTCAAACATTTTAGTACTACTATTTTCACTAAGTTGAGTTTTAAAATCAAATTCATATGGAGTTGTATCTTTTAATGTATCAATAATATTCGCATCAAATTTACCGTGTGAATCTCCTTCTACTTTTTCCGATACTTTAGTAGTTTCTAATTCCACAAATTTTGTTGTTACAGAGCTTAATGCTTTTTTTAAACCTTCTATTTGTTCTTTTAATTTTGAAACTAATAGTTTATCTAATATTGCTTTAATAGCGGTTGAGTTTAATGATAATTTTTTTAATAGTTCTTCGTAATCTTCTTCATAAAGAGTTTGCCCCTGTTTTAAAGCTTTATCTTTATCTTTATCTTTATTTTCGATTTCTAATACAAGTTGTTTTACTTTTTCTACCTGTTCTGCCACAGCTGCTTTTGTTTCGTCTTTTATATCTACTGATGGTTCTGTTGTTACAGCTGTTGTTGTTGTTGTCTCTATATGTTTTGGTTCAATTTGTTGTAAAATAGTTTCTAATTTATTTAATAGTAAATAATGTAGAGCACTAATTTCAAAAGTTTTATGTTTTACATTTGACACATCACTAGGTTCTTCTAAATATAATATTATTTTATTATCTTTAAATACAAAAAATATATCAAATGTACCTGTATCAGTAGTAATATTTTCTAACTTTCCTAATACTATATCAGTCATTAAAATTTCGTAATCGTTATATATATACTTAAAATTAATACACAGTTTGTCTAATAAATTATTAAATTTTACATCTTCTATTTTTTGTTCAATTTCTTGTGTTAATGGTGCTTCCATTTTATATAATCTAATATAATATAATATAATATAATCTAATATAATATAATATAATATAATATAATATAATATAATATAATTTTATTTTATAAAAAATATTAAAAATTTATTTTAGTACTAAAGGTTTTGCTTTTTTAGTTTTTTGTTATTTTATTAATTTAATGCGGTTGCTGCAATAGCAACAGCTGTTTTAATATCTTTTTCAAATATGTCATCTTCTGACACTTCCTCTTCTATAATAAAACTACCAACTAATGGTAAGTGGTCAGAATGAGTTACCTTTTCTACATCTATTGAAATATTATCTATATTACTATAAACCAAATCACTTACTTCGTTATAATCATTTAGTTTTCTTGGTTTATCTGATGTATTAAATACACTAGAACAACATGTTCCCTTATGAGGTACATTTGCTAATTTTACAGTAATTGTCTCTTTTAATTTTATTTCGTTCCGTTCATCATTTTCCGAAAGGGTATATAATTCATTATGGTCTCCCATAATTAATATTTTATCTGTACTTTCATTACACTTTATGTTTTTTAAAACATCGTTCATTGCGTATTGATATTCAGATATTTTCATTTTATGATCTAAATGAACACCTATAACACAATAAAATTGGTTTGTTTTTGTATGTTTTAATTTTACTCCTACAATAGGTCTATCAAACTTATCTTTTTGAATACTATAAGATTGCTTATAACTCATACCATAACTTTTTTTAGATGCGTCATCTAATTCAAATTTATCACTCCAGTAAATAAGAGTTCCATTTGTGCCTTTCATTGCGTGATAAGCTATATTATTTTTATAATTTTTTAATATAATCTTCTTAAAAAATTCAGATTCTCCAATAGTACCATTTGGTATAATAGGAGATGCTTCACATAAAACCATAATATCTGGCTTTTTTGTATTTATAAGTTTTATTATTTTTTCTCCATCTTCTTTTTGTGGAAAGTTTGTTTGTTTCTTTTTACCTTCACCTTTTGTAGTAAAATTAATAAAAGAACCATAAAATACATTATATGCTAATAATCTAATAATATTCTCATCAGTAATTACAGTAGAAGAACTTACTTCCTTATAACTTTCTTCTTCTCTCGAGGATATTAAGTCTGTGTCTCCTTCTTTCCCTATAAATAGTGATGCTTTGAGTGAATATCTTAAGTGTTGTTTAAGATTAACAGTTTTATTTTTATCAGGTATAAATAAAAAACAACCATTATATTTTAATTCAAATTCACATTTTAAAGATTGTGATGTATTATCATCATTAAATACAATACCATTTACAGTAGGTTTTATTGATATTGGTTCTATTTTTTCGACATTTGTTTTTCCGTAAAATAAAGATTTATCTTCATCTTCATTAAGGTTTTTTAAGTCTTCTGTTATATAATATAATAAACATACACTCGTAGGAATAATATAAAATTGGTTGTCTATATTAATGATAGATATTATACTTACATTATTTGGATTTGTGATATGATTTATATTAAGTTTTTTTCCTTCTAAATAAATATCTTTCAATTTTTCGTTTCCTTTATCGTATAGTTTTTTATCGTATAGTGTTTTATCGTATAGGGGGTCCCCTTTTTCTATTCCAAATTTTTTAGCAATATTATTTTTTAATATTTTAATGTAATACTCTTTTCCTCTTTTTGTAAAGGTATCTATTATTTTTAGATTTTGTATTAAAGAAATAATGTACCCTCTATAACCTTTTAACTCTTTCATTTCTATTTCTTTAAAATCTTTTAAAGTTTGGGGTTGTATATTATAACTATGTGTTACGTATAACCTCTCTAAATTTTTTATACATTTTTTTATATCATCTTCTGTTAAATCAGATTTGGGTTCTATTTCTGCTACTAATTTATCTTCAATAGTACCTCTATAATCTTCATTGTTTAATGTAGTATTTCTTTCATACCCTTTAAAACTTTCTTTTACTTCTTTGATAGAAGTACCATCAATATCTGTAGTAGCAATAATATTTGTATTATATTCTTCTATAAACTTTTTTAGTTCTAAGTTTTCATATATATCGCCTATTATTTTATTATTAATGAAATTAATTCTGGGTTCTGACATTTTATATTTTAATAAATAGTAGTAATAGTAATAATATTATTTATATTTTTAATATTATTAATAATTAATATTTAATTTAATATTTTTAATCAAATATAAAATTGAATTAATTTTATTTTAATAATTTAAAATATTTATTTAATTATTTAATATTAATATACAATAAAAGATATTTTATTAATTTATAAAAATATCATTTTATATTCACAAAAATGACAACTGAAGTATCACAAATAAAAAAAATACAATTTAGTATATCTAGTCCAGAAGACATATTAAAATGTTCTGCCGCTCATATAAATACAGCAACACTTTATGATACAACTAGTAATAATATTCCAAAAACGGGGGGTTTGTTTGATACACGAATGGGTGTAATAGATAGACAATTTAGATGTAAAACCTGTGAACAAACACACGTTAATTGCCCTGGACATATGGGTCATATCGAATTGGCTGTTCCGGTATATTATGAGCATTTTATGTATTATGTAAAAGGTGTATTAAGTTGTGTTTGTTTAAGATGTAGTAAATTATTAATTAATAGAAATCATCCCATCGTTAAAAATTTAATAAAAAATGAACCAAATAATAAAAAACGTTTTAATTTAATTAAAAATATTATTAAAACAAAAACGTGCGGTGGCTGTACTAAAGAAGATGATATTCATTATATTCAAGGATGTGGTGCAATTTTACCAAATAAAATTTTTTCAAATCAAACATCATTAGATTTTGTTATTGCAGAGTATAATAAAGAAGAATCTAGCGGAGATGGTAGAAAAAAAGAAAAAATTAATAATATTATTAGTGCTGCGAATGCGATTTCTATATTAAAACGTATTTCTAAAGAAGACGCTTATGTATTAGGTTTTCACGAAGATTGGTGTCTTCCACATTGGTTAATTTGTACTGTTCTACCAGTTGTACCACCTAGTGTACGTCCATCTGTAAAACAATATAATAATCAAAGATGTGAAGATGATTTAACACAACGTTATAATGAAATTATTAAAAATAATAATCACTTAAAACAAAAATTAGCATCTGGTGATACAAATGAAGATTTTATTAAACATTATACAAGTCTTATTCAATATTATATTATTACACTTATTAATAACAATATTAAGGGTGTACCAGCGTCTATGACAAAAGCTGGTAAAAAAAAAATGCGTTCTATTGAAGAAAGATTAAATAGTAAAGATGGACGTATTCGTAGTAATTTAATGGGTAAACGGGTAGATTTTTCCGCCCGTAGTGTTATATCACCAGATCCTAATCTTAATATTGAAGAATTGGGTGTTCCAATTAAAATTGCGATGAATCTTACTTTTCCAGAAGTTGTTAATAAATTTAATATTAATAAACTTTATAAACTTATTCAAAATGGTAATAAAGTATATCCTGGTGCTAAAAGCTATAAAAGTGTTAAAAGTGGTCGTACAAAATACTTGGAATATACTAAAGAAACTATTGAATTAGATTATGGAGATATTGTTTATCGTCATTTGGTAGATGGTGATGTAGTTCTTTTTAATAGACAACCTTCACTCCACAAAATGAATATGATGGGACATAAAATACGCGTGATGAAAGGTTCTACATTCAGATTAAATGTTAATGTATGTAAACCTTATAATGCTGATTTTGATGGAGATGAAATGAATATGCATGTTCCACAAAGTATTCAAACAGCAATTGAATTAAAAATGATTGCGAATGTATCTAAACAAATTATTAGTCCTTCATCTAATTCTCCTATTATTAAACCAGATCAAGATAATTTATTAGGTCTTTATAAAATTACAGATGAAGACGTTTATTTTAATAAAAAAGAAGTTATGAATATGTTAATGGACGTAACAACATTTACAGGTACAATACCAGAACCAGAAATAAATGAACCTAAACGTAAAAGATGGACTGGTAGGCAATTGGTAAGTATTGCACTTCCCCCAATTAGTATTAGAAATTCTAAAGTTATTATTAAAAAAGGTCAATTAATAAAGGGACAAATTAATAAACAAATATCAAATACTATAGTTCACGTTATTTTTAATGAATTCGGATTTAAAAAAACACGCGAATACCTCAATAATATTCAAAAAATAATTACTAAATATTTAGTGAGGAGTGGATTTAGTGTTGGTATTAGTGATTTAATTATTCACCCAGATATAAGAAAAATAAATGACTCACTTATTATAAAAACAAAAGAAGAGATTATGAATATGACAAAACAGATTCATCTTAATATTTTTGAAGGGATTTCAAATAATATTAGTGAAGTATATGAAGCTAAAATTATGGGTGTACTTAGCAAAACTACGAAAAAACTAGAAGAAAATAATTCTAAAAATATTGATAAAAATAATAGTATTAATTATATGATAGCATCTGGTTCAAAAGGTTCAGCAACTAATATAACACAAATGACATGTCTTTTGGGTCAACAAATGGTAACTGGTAAGAGAATTCCCCTTGGTTTTGATAATAGGTCTCTACCCCATTTTAGTAAATATGATAATGGTATAGAAAGTAGAGGATATATTACAAGTTCATTTATAGATGGTCTTACTCCACAAGAGTTTTTCTTTCACGCTATGACTGGTAGGGAAGGTTTAATTGATACTGCTGTAAAAACAGCAAAATCTGGATATATTCAGCGTAAATTAGTTAAAACAATGGAGGATTTAAAGGTTAGTCACGATTATAGTGTTCGTTCTTCTAATGGAGATATTGTTCAATTTGTATATGGTGATGATGCTTTTAATAGTATCTATATTGAAAAACAGTCATTCGACCTTCATTTTATTAAAGAAGAAGAGCTTAAAGATAATTATTTGATTAATATTGATGATAATTGGGATAAACATATTATTAAAAAGGTATTATCAACTTACAAAAAAAATAATATTGTATCAATCGCATACGAAACATATAATAAAAAAATTATAGAAATTGTTAAAGATATTCATTTAGTATATGGTAAATTTGTTGATCCATCTAGTAAAAAAGTAGGAATTGAAATCACAATCTATACTCCTATTAATTTTAATAGATTATTTGATAATGTTAAAGAAATTTATAATATTAAAAACAATAAATCTGATATAACTCCATTAGATATTATTAACACCATACACGAAATAACAGAAACTTGTAAGATTAACACACAGTTTAATAAATTAATAGAATATATGTGTTATGATAAGCTTTCTCCTAAAATATTAATTAAAAAATTACATTTTAATAAATTGGCTCTTGATTATATTAAAACATTTATTATTTCAATCTATAGAAAATCATTAGTTGATGGTGGTGAAATGGTTGGACCAGTTGCTGCACAATCAATTGGTGAAATTTCTACTCAATTAACTCTTAATACTTTTCATTATGCTGGTGTTGGTGAAAAATCTAATGTTACAAGTGGTGTTCCTAGATTAGAAGAATTACTTAATAAACAAAAACCAAAAGCACCGGAAGTTAGCATATTTTTAAATGAAGATATCAGACATAATAAAGAATTAGTGGAAGGTATGAAATATAATATCGAACTAGTTAAAATAAATGATATATTAGATTCAGTTGCTATTTATTTAGAATCAAAAAATAATTATGAAAATGTTTTGAAAGAAGATGAAAATATTATGAAAATATATGAAGTCTTTTCTGAATTAGACTCTAACTATAAAAATATTAATAGTAATCCTTGGTTAATAAGATTAGAATTTAATAGGATAAAAATATTGAATAAAAAAATATCAATGGATGATATTCATTTAATTATAAAATATAATATTCCCAATTCAAATATTATATACGCCGATGATAATTCAAATAAACTTATTTTTAGATTAAAAATAAACTTCAAATCATCATTGACGAATATTGACAATGATTATAATACTTTAATAAAACACATAGAAGATATTAAAGATATTACAATTAAGGGTATAAAGGGAATTGACAATGTATTTATGGCTGAAAACTATTCATTAATAAAACAAAATGGTATAATTTATAATACAAAACAAGAATATTATATTAAAACCTCTGGTTCTAATTTATTTGATATTTTATGTAAAGAATATGTTGATACAACTAGAACATATTCTATTGATATTAATGAGATGTATGCTACATTTGGCATTGAATCCGCACGTTTTGTATTAGAACAACAAATTAATGATGTATTTAAATTTGCTGGTCAATCAACAAGTGCGAGACACGTTTCTTTATTATGTGATATAATGTGCAATAAGGGTAAAATTATGGCTGCTAATAGACACGGAATTAATCAAAGTAATATTGGTCCTTTAGCCAAGTGTTCGTTTGAAGAAACTACAGACCAATTTAAAACTGCTAGTATATTTGGAGTGAGCGATTTGATTGAAGGTGTTTCTGCTAATATTATGGTTGGTCAAATACCAAAATGTGGTACTGGTGATAGTGAAATTATTTTAGATGAAGATAAAATAAAAGAATATTATTCTAAAAAATCAAAATCAAAATCAAAATCATTAGTAGGAGATGTTACAGAACATACAAAACAAGAAAATATTAATAACATATTTGAACAAGATGAATTAATTAATAATGACATGTTTGATATTAATTTAATTGAAAGTGATAATATTGAATTTTAACTATCTATATTTTCAAGTTCTAATTCAAAATTGGGAATATATATATGTTCATCGTCTTGATTTACTATAAAATCTTCTATAACATTTGTAGAATTATTATCATTAGTAGTATTATTTACAAAATAAACTTTTTTTGCGGTTTCTTCATTATCTGGTATTTCTTCTTTGTTTTTAATTATTTTTTTTGAAATTTTTTTAAATAAAATATTTTTATAGTTAGTTAAATTTAACACTATAGTTTTCATATCTAGCTTTAAAATTTTCCAAGATAATATAAAATGAGTTTCTGTTTTACATAAACCATAACAACATACTGTAAGTTTCAGTTGCAATTTACTATAATCCAATTCTTCTAAATTTCCACTGTATAGTTTATTATCTAATGTAATAGTACATTCATTGGTATTTAATTTTGCTTTTATAAATTTATATTCATATTCATATTTGTCTATTGTAATTATATTGTCTTTTACACTATTTTCATATAATAATGTCGTGTTTACATTATTAATTATTTTATTTATTTTTTTATCAATATTTAAAAATATATTATTAAATATATCATTTTCTAATAAAGGTATTTCAAATATATATTTATGCTTATTACAATCTAGAGATATACATTTATTAAATAATGAAAAAGTTGGTGTTTCCAAATATATTCCATCAATACATAATATATTTGTATTATATTCAATATTTATAAATGATTGTTGTATTAATTTATTATTAATATTACATTTAACATTATCAATATTAAATTTATCATTTTTAACTATTGTATGATTTATATTAAACCTATTAATATTCATTTTTTAATTTTATATTATTATAACAATGGTATTTTAAATATATTGAACGCGTTATATACTATTAATTTCTTATCTATTATTTAAATTATTTTTCTTTTTTTATAATATTTATTCGTTTTTTAGTTTTTATCATTTCTCTTTTTTTAAATATTAATTATTTTAATATTGTTTTAAAATTATAATGGTAATAATATTGTTCTATATAAGTTAAATTTAATTTTAATTTATTTTTACAGATTTTGTTTTTTAATTCTAAAATTAAATTATATAATATAATGAACATTATTTCTTCTAGTTATAATCCATTTAACATTTTATATCAAGGTGTAACATATTTATGGAATAATGAACCAAACGATTATATCAAAAGACCAAATAAAGATGATGTTAAAAATTTAAAACTTATTATATTCAATATGGACGGTGTATTACGAATTGGAGAAAATCCCATAATAATAGCAAGAGAAGCTTTTAATAGTTTACTAAAAAATAATATTCCCATATGTATACTTACTAATGAATCACGACGGTCTCCAAAAAGAATAAAGAAAGAACTAAAACAAATGGGGTTTCATATTAATGAAAATGTTAAAATAATTACAGCAGGTTTATTGATGTTGTACCATATATCATATCTTATTAATCCATTAACATATCATATTATAAATAGAAAAACGAAAGCTGAATTTAAAAATAATAGAAAAATATTTTCTAGTAGAAAACGAAATTTTGCAGTCATAGGAGAACAAGATTTCTTTAATTATGTGAAACAAAATACATTAAATAGATATGAAAATATTGAATTTTATTGGATATATGATGATACTGAACCTAAAAATATTGATTATTTTATAATTGGTTCATTAAATAATACAGATAATATTTTAGATATTAAAAATAGTATTATAAAATGGATTAAGTTAAATCAAAAAGCAAAATTTGTAATTACCGCACCCGATAAAGTTGATGTTGAAAATAATGAAAAATTAACTACTATTTTACCTACTATGACATTACAACTAATAAAAGATGAATTCGCAAAAGAAGAAAATATGGTCGAATTAATAAAACATATTAATTTAAATGTAGAATATCCTTCTAAACCCAATCCAACATTTATAAGGGAAGAATTAGAATTTCACTACAATATAAAACTAGATGATACATTTAAAAATGATATAATGATTGTTGGTGATAATATAGATACTGATATTAAATTAGGGGAAAAATTAAATTGTTATAAATCATTAGTTTTAAACGGAGTAACTAAACACAACGATTTATATAAATTAACTAAAAAAGATAGAGATGATATTGATTACATAATACCTGATATTAGTTATTTAATTTTATAAATTTTATAAATTTTATAAATTTTATTTTTATCTTTATAATAATTATATTAAATATAATTTTAAAATGGTTAATAATAAAAAAGAAAAGGGAGACAACGCAAATACATCTTCAGATAAAACAAAAAATGTAACTACAATAGATATTGATATATTTATAATTAAAACAGTTCAAGAATTTATGTTTTTTTTCAGTATTATGTTTATTTTATATTATGTTAAAAGTAAGGTAGGTAAAATAACAAAAGAAAAAAGAGATATTGAATATTATATGATTATAGGTTTAATTGTATTGAATATTATAGTTAATACAATTAAAATAATTATATTTTTGAAAAAAATAATTACAAATAATTGTAATTTTAAATTTTTAAATGATGAAACAAAAGTAACATTACAAGGAGTTGGTGAATTTGGAGGAGAAGTTGGTGTAAATAAAGGCTAGAAATAATAGTGTTTAATCTTGTAATATACTAGAGTAATTATAAACAGCAACACCTTGAATATAAAATCCTATAAATATCATACTCATAATATAAGCTAAATCACTTTCAATTATATTATTAGGAAAAAACGCCATAATATAAAATATAGTCCAATGATGGGGGTGATAAACATATTTATTCTTATTTAACTTATAGATAACAAACGTTATTATGTAATATGATAAAGCTATTAGTATTAATTTTTTTACCTTATTTTTATTATAAAAATCATTGTATTCTGATGTACTGTTTTCTTTTATTAAATATGAAAAGCAAGTTATTGTAATAAATATAAATGTAAAAAATAGTAATTTAACATTATCAGACCATTTATTATATCTTGTTAAGTCTGTTTGAAATTCTTTATTAAATGATAATGATGAAAAAAATATAGATGCTCCACAAATTAATATTAATGATAGTAATATAGTATTTAATTTACAATTATCTAGTACTAAATTAATATTCCCAAAAAAATACAGTACTGTATTAAAAACTATAAATAATATAATAGTTTTACAATGATCATTAAATGGTCTAATATGTACTTTATCTGGGATTGCTTGCTTTTTATAATTATATGAAACAATATAACTTATAATACATATTATGTTAAATATAATAACATATTTATAGTTTTCTATAATAGTGACTATATTCATTGTTTTAGTTTAGTTTAGTTTAGTTTAGTTTAGTTTAGTTTAGTTTAGTTTAGTTTAGTTTAGTTTAGTTTAGTTTAGTTTATTAATAATTATAAATATAATATTCAAACTATTTTCATTTTTTTAAAAACTATTTATGTATAATATATTTTAATATTATATTGTTATTTTCAATAAAATTATAAAATATAATATATATATATATAATAAAAATAAATAAAATTAAATTAAAATTAAATTATGATGCCAGATACTCAAGTAGGGAAACGTGTTATTAAATATTCATTGGAGGGTCTTATGGTTGCTTTTGCCGCATTAGTTATTCCTAAAAAACATGCTCTTAAACCAGAAGATGTTCTTAGTCTTGCATTAGTTGCTGCTGCTACATTCGCAGTTCTTGATTTACTTGCACCAACAAATGCTGATGGTGTTGAAGATAGTAGAATAGGTGATGCAGCTAGATTTGGTGCCGGAGCAGGTATAGGTGCTAATCTTGTTGGTTTCCCAATGGGATTATAAGTAATGATAGAAGTTTTAGTTACTTATTGGTTTTAAATTTTTAATTTGTTTTTTTATTTTACCGTTTTCAAAAAAGATTACTCTATTATGTAAATTGTATTTTTTTATATCGTTATCGTGTGTAATAATTATTAAATTGCGATTATTACTTATTTCTTTTATTAAGTTCATTATTTTTTTTTTAGATTCTTCATCTAGTGAAGAAGTAGGTTCATCCAATATAACAATTTTAGAATTATTAAACATACTTCGTAATATCCAAACAAGTTGTCTTTGACCACCAGATAATTTACTCCCTAATTTTCCTACTTTATTATTCATTATACTTTTAAATTTATCACGGATATCATGTAAGTCTACATTTGTTAATTTTTTTAATATATCTTCTATCGTATAATTAGTAACACCATATAATAAATTTTCTTTTAATGTTCTATTAAATAAATTAGGATGTTGGGGTATATACATTATTTTTTCTCGTAAATCATCTACATTCATATTTTTATTTGATTTTCCATTTATAAGAATTTCTCCTTCATAGTTTGTGATAAATTTTAGTAGTAATTTAGATAATGTCGATTTACCACTACCAATATGACCTTGAATAATTATAGTTTCTAATGGTGTTATAGTTAAATTAATACCATTTAATATATATGGTGATTTATTGTCATATTTAAATTTAACATTTTTAAATTGTATTTTCATTCCTTCTATTGGTTTATTATTCGCATTTAATAATAGTGGTATATTATTTTTATTAAGACTAAGTTTAATTCTTTTTGGTAATTGATTATTTAAGTAATCTATAATAAGATTAATATTAACGGAGGAATGCATTAAATCATTTAATTCACGAAAAAACCCCATAAATATACCCAGAAGTGAATAATTAATAATAAATACAGAAATAAATGTTTCTAGTTTCATTGTTTTTTTCAAATACAATTTATAACCCATATAATTAAGAATAATTATAGTTATAATAAATATTAGTGTAAAAACGATTCTATATTTATTTTTACATTTATTCATTAATTGAACATTATTATATAATTGATCATCTATATTTGATATACGCTCTGTTTCAGCTTTATATTTTCTAGCAGTATAAATTGAAATAAGATTTGAAAATGTATCTTCTATTTCTTCGTGAGTTTTATCATATAATGTTTCCATATTTTTAACATTATCTCTACAACTAGACAAATAACATAACGATAATCCTATTATTACAGTCATACAAATACCAAATATAAGTCCTAATCTAATATTATAGTAGCATAAATATCCAAATATAGATATTATTGTTATAATATTACGAACAACAACATCTTTAAACATATAAAAAATATCTTCTAAAACATATGGACTTTTTATAATTTTAGTAATCATATCTCCCAATTTTAATTCTTGAAAATTGGTTTTATATCTATCCATAATTTCAGTTATAAAGAATTTGCGAATATATTGTTTAAATTTGGGCATTAATATATTCATAATATAACTTGAAGCAGTATTCATAATTTGTATTACTAACCATCCACATATTAAAATAAAGAAGATTTTTTCTATCCCTTTAAATTTTTTGCTTTTTAAATTAGATATTAAATCACCATATAATTTTGGTAAATAAATACTATTAATTGGTATATATATTAATGTTAAAATATATAATATAAACAATTTTTTATTGTCTCTTATAAAATTAGTATATAAATCACGTAATTGTTTCATAATTGATTTTTATATATGTTATATAATTTACAAATAGTTGATTTATAAATTATTGATTTATAAGTATTCTATATAATAATTTTATATAAAAAAAGTTATTGCGGTAATATAAAAAAAAATAATTCTAATAAAACTATAAACTATAAATAATTATAATTTTAAATATTATTTAATCAATATTATCTTTAATATTAACTTTAATTATGTCTAATATGATGGAAGAAGGTAATGTAACAATATTAGTTGATGCTAAACAAGAATATACTAAACAACTTATTAATATTCTTAAAAATAGTATTTATGATAAAGTTCAATCAATTTATAAAGAGGCTTCTAAAGAATGTACTGAAAATAAGAAAAAAAAGAAAACACTTTTAAAATTTCAAGAAAAACTTAGTAATATTCCAAAATGGTCATCTCAAAAAATAGAAGAAGAATATAATTTTATTGCCGAAACAACAAAATGTGATTGGATAGATGATTTATTAACTGCTGTTTTTATTACACATACTAAGATTTTAACAATAGTTCACAAGGGACAACAAAATAAAAAAGTGAATCTTAAAATTCCTAAAGCATCCCATTTTATTCATTTATGTTATATTGAATCAGCACGTGAATTTTGGAAAAATCCATATTTATTCAGTGAAAAAGTATCTCAATATGATTATCAACGTAATATGCGCGACGCATTAACTATAATTTCCGATACTATTACCGAAACTATTAGAAAACAACTTCCCGTTAAACATATTTTAAAAGAATATTTAGGCGATAATTATCAAAGTGAAGCAGAAGAAGAAGACGATGATACTGAAAATATAAGTCATCCAACATCTAAAAAACACGTTAAAGATATTAAAAAAATGGTTACAAAACAAATTAACGAAGAAACCTCTTCTATAAACATTGAAAATGACAATAATCTTAAAAATTTAATTAAAGCAGAAGTTTCAAAACAAATAAGTGGTGAAGAAGATAAAGAGGGTTTTATTGTAGAAGAAATAGCACCAGTTGTTGAAGCAACCGTACCTGTTGTAGCAGAAGTCGCACCAGCTGTTGAAGCAGAGGCACCTGTTGTAGCAGAAGTCGCACCAGCTGTTGAAGCAGAGGCACCTGTTGTAGCAGAAGTCGCACCAGCTGTTGAAGCAGAGGCACCTGTTGAAGCAGAAGTCGCACCAGCTGTTGAAGCAGAGGCACCTGTTGAAGCAGAGGCACCTGTTGTAGCAGAAGTTGCACCTGTTGTAGAAGAAGTCGCACCTGTAGTAGAAGAAGTCGCACCTGTTGTTGAAGAAGATTCTAATATTAATAAAACATCTAAAGTTAAAGAAGAAAAACCAGAAGAAATAATAAATGCCGATGAAATTAAAACTTTATTATTAGATAATGAAGAAAATAACAAAGAACATAATATTGAATTAAATAGTAAGGAAGAAAAACAAGAAAGTGAAGATGAAGAAAGTGAAGAAGATGACGAAAATGAAGAAGATGATGATGAAGATAGTGATGATAGCAACAGTTATGATAGTGAATTAGATGATAGTGATTTAAATGATAGTGATATAGAAGATAGTGAATATGAAGAAGACGACAACAATAGTGATAAATTAGAAATAGAAGATATTGCTGATTTAGATATTGAATTAGATGATTTAGACCTTAATTTAGACGATAATGAAGTTGATTTAAATGATTTATCAGAATCAAAACAAAATGAACAAGTATTAAATAACAAAGAAAGCTTTAGTTTTTATGATGAATAAAAACTGGGATTTTTGACCGTTTTAACACTTTTTCATACAAAATTAACGAAAATAAACAAAATTGAAATTTATAGTGTTATTAAGAAAGTATTATTATAACCCATCCAAAAATGTATGAAGGACCATTAATTGGATTTATTGATAGACAAGACTTACAAGTCTTAATCATGATCGTTGCTATGGGTTTTGCTGTCTTATTTGAAAATTTATGATAGTTTAGGATGGGAGTATATAACTCCTTTTTTTATTGTTTTGAGAGGGAAAAGCTTTTGAATTTTTTTATTTTTTTGCTTACTGGTTTTAATGTTATAAAAGAACATTCTAAATTAGATTTCACTTTCATTACCGAAGCATGATTACCTACTTCGCCACAATAATTAGGTGCCGAAAATACTGTAACCATTTTTTGATTATGAAAGAACTGAAATCCATCATCAACAACTTGATGTGCTCTTACCACTAATTCTATTTTCATTTTTTTTATAAAATCATCTAATGCTTTCTCATTAAATGTATAAGAGATACCACGGTCGCTATCAGCCCATTTATTCCGTTGTCTTTTTGGATCGGCCCAGGTTAAATCACATAAAATACCTCGGTCTGGTATTTCAACATTTCTATTTATTCTATTAATTTGTTCTAGATTTTCTAAATGAGGCGATATACCACCATGAGTACAAAATATTTTATTATCAATTACAGCACAAATAGGAAGCATTCTCAATGTATTATTTATTTCATTCCAAATGTGAATACCACGGTCTTTATAACGTTCTACACATTCATCTTTAAATCCATATGCGTCGTTTACTTGCGAACATTCGTGGTTACCTCTTAATAAAAAGACTTGTTTTGGATATTTAATTTTAAGTGAAAATAAAAGGGCAATAACTTCAATACTATTATCTCCTCTATCTACATAATCTCCTAAAAACAAAAACTGTTTATTGGGAGGCAATCCTATAATATCAAGAAAACGTATTAAGTCACAATATTGACCGTGAATATCACCAAATATATGAATTGGCGAAGTTAATCGCAAAAGATTTGGTTCATCTGATAATATTTTATAAGTTTTTAAACATATTTTTTCTAATATAGGTATTGGTATATTAATCCTATAATTATTGTTAGAATAATTTTTTTTTGGATTTTCCTTCCTTAATTTTGCTCTAGTTGCTTCTTCTAATTTATTAAATGAAATTAAATATTTAATAAACTTATCAAAACAACTAAATGTTTGATTTGATTGTTGTGTTGATTGTGTATTAGAACAAGAAGATTTTTTAAGAGCGGGAGTGGGAATGGTCTTTATATTACTTGTTGATTTTCTTCTAGTCACTCTAGTAGTATTTGGTATAGTTTGTGATTTGGATGATTTGTTAGATAATGATTTACTTTTTGAACTCATTATTTATTGAAATATTAAAAAATGTAAAAGTAATACTAATAAATAATTATAAAACTTATATAATTTTGATAAATATTTTATTAGTCAAAAAATAACATATTAATTTTAAAATAAAATATATTATATATTTATATTGAATACTTATAATTTTTGAATATTTATAATACTAAAATGAACTTTGAAACTTTATTTATAATAGTTATAATTTTATCAATATTTTTTTATTATGTTATGACGTGTGGTCAAAGAAAAGAAAATAAAGAATATTTTACACAATTACAAAATATAAAAATACAAAATAATTCAAAACGTCATAATAAAAATAATAGTGAAGAAGGGTTTGAAAATCAATCATCTAATAATAATTTGATAAATGATAATAAAGCAGTATTAATATTTTTTTATTCAAAAACGTGTCCTTATTGTATAGATTTTATTCCCACGTGGGAAAAACTTAAAAAAATGAAAACACCCAATGTAGATTTTAATAGTGTAGAAGAAAGTAATGATACTAATGATGATTTTATTAAATATAATATTAAATATTTACCAACTGTTATATTACAATTTGAAGGTAAGAATGATTTTAATACTTATAAAGGCGATAGAAGTATAGAAGATATCATTAAATTTGTAAGATTAAATGGTATAAATCTTAATACGACTATTCTAGAAGGATTTGTTAATAATAATAATAATAATAATAATAATAATAATAATAATGATGATGATGATGAAGGTTATAAATGCGGTGATTATAAAAAATTTGAGTTTGAAAAGGGTATTTTTACTTTAAATAAAAAAACGAATAGATTTATTTTAGAAATGGAAGATTATACTAGAGAAATAGATGCTGATGAAGAATTTGTATATCCAGCTTATTTTTTGGTGTCATTGTTTATAGATAAATTAAGAGCTAAAAATATGAATGATAATGAAATAGCATTAGAACTTAATAAATGTAAAACCAAAATGTTTATAAAAAATTTAGACGATGGTTTATGTTATAAAAATACAATTGAAAAATTAAAAGATGAATATAAAAACGATAAAAGTAATTTAATTAATCTAGAATTAATAGATAAAAAAGTATGTAACAATGATAATTATTTAATTCATAGTAGATTTGACCCTACAACAATAGGAAATTAATTTTTATATTTTAAATATGTTTTTCCAAATAATCGTAAAATCCTATTTCAATTAACCAAATAATAACATTTAATTTAGATAAATTTGTTAAATAACACAATTGATCTTTTTTTAAAGGGAAATATTTTTTATTATTATAAATATCGAATAAAGACTTATCAACCATTATTTGCTCATTTTCATATAATTTACTTAAATTAACGTTTACTTTATCTCTACAAGATGTATAGAGATTTTTAGTATTACCATACTGTATAAATTTCAAAAACACATTATTTGTTATTGAAGTATTGTCGTGTTCAGTTTTATAATAATTTAAAAAAATTTCTTTATTTAGAAAAATATTCCTATATTTATCATTAAGTATATCTTTAGTTTGTTGTAAGTAATTACTAGATTCTTTATAAAAATATAATACTTTATCTAAATTATTATCTTTATTTAAATATTGTTGAATTTTAATTATTTCTGAATAATTAAAAAAGAATTCTTCTATTTCATCTTTATCTTTTAAAATAATATTATCTGTAATATCTGTAGTATCTGTAGTATCTGTAGTATCTGTAGTATCTGTAGTATCTGTAGTATTTATATTACTATTATTCATAATATTATTTTTTTCATCAGAGTTATCATCATTATTCATCATTAAATCTTCTTGTAGAAATAATTTAGTTATAATAGAATTAAATACAAAAAATGATCTTTCAATTAATATAAATAAAGCTATATAAAATATATTAATTACTATAAAAAATAAAATATAATCAATACAATTTGTAGAGATATTATTAAATTTACTATTATCATATTCACAGTATATATTTTCTGTTATTGTTGTTTCATCAGCAATATAGTCTGGACATATATATTCATTATTTTCTAATGATGTACTGTTATCATTAATAAATGTTTTAAAAATAATATCATAAATGTGATATGTTTTACTATACATTATATTATAAATATGATTAAACATAACTATTAAAAATTCCCAATATAATTTTTACTTGAAATATCTTATAAATATTAAGAATAAATTGAAAAAGTTTTAAATTAAAAATTTGATTATATAATTATGTTTTTATTCTTTTGATTTACCAGCTTTTTCTAATGTGTTTCTATCAACTAATATAAAATTATCCTTGATTTTTGTTAATATTTGAGTAATTAAATCATCAACATTTTCATTAAATGAATCACTTAATTTAGATATATCATTTTTTTCGGCAACATCTTTTATTTTATCTTTTAAATCTGTTAAAATTACATTCTTACTTTCTTTAAAATCATTAACTGATTTATTTTTCAATTGATTTATAAAAGCTGGTATAAAAGTCTGTCTTGATATATCACTATCACATTTACCAAATATATTACATCTTTGTTCTTTTACATAAGTATCATTTGTTAAATATCCGTTAATTATAATTAAAATTAAATCGTGAACTCTTTTTTTACTTGAATCTTCAAGCGCTCCAAATCTGATTCCTTTATATAACCACCTATATGGTGATGTAATGTTTTGATAATATGTAGTAACTTCACTTATTGCTATATCTATATAATTTTTATATAATTCTTTTAATTTTTTAATTAAAGTACCGGATTTATCACTGTCTATCTCTATTTCAGGACCTTTAATATTTGATATTTCGTTTGATTCAAATTTTTTATCATTTAATGATTTAAAAAATGAGTCATTGTATTTGTTTATTACAAATATTTCGTTATACTTTTCTTCTTTTGTTAAAGTATCTAAAGAAATTGATATTTTACTATATCCTTTTACAATTGTTTCAAAGTCAAAGTTTAAAATTTTTTCATGTTTTTTGTCAAAATCATCCTCATTTTCTTCTTTTGTTTCTTTCATTTCATATATATCTTTATCTTCATTCATACCTGAATATGTAGTTGTTGGTTTTAGTTTTAATTTATAAAATTTATTTAACTCAGTTTTTCGTTTTATAATGTTGTCTATTCTATCTTCTTTTTGACTTGATTTTAATGTGGTACTTTTTTCCTTATACTCTTTAATTAAGTTTTTAAGTTCATCTAGTTTTTCTTTCATATCATATAAATCAAAAAATATACGCTCTTTTTTAATTTTGTCTAGAATATTATTTTTAATATTTTTAAAATGTTCATTCTCACTCTTTCTAAAAGTTTCCCTCCCGGTTACTGCTTCATATACTCCCATTTCGGTTTTTTCTGCTTCTATTGATTGTTGTGTTTCCCCCTTGTCCTTCTTGTCTTTATTTTTATATTTTTCTAAAATGTCGTCTAAAATTACCTTTAATGTTGTTTCAATTTTATCGCTATCTTTAAAATCCTTATCTTCTGTACGATATTGTAAATAATTACCCTTTTCTTTTTCATATGGTTTGCTTGAATCTAAAAATACGAATTGCATAGGATAATATATATCTGACCTATTATGGAAAGCTTCTACACTTGAATGTTCTCCTAGTTTTTGTTTAGAACTACTACCGACATCAATTTGTAATAATTTATTAATTAATTTTTTGAATAAAGATACTAATATTATATTTTTATTAAAATTTTCAATATCTTTATTTCTTTCCTTTAATAGAGTATCTAACTCACTCTTTTTATACTCTAGAATTTTCTTTTTAAAAGCAGTATGACCTAAAATAATTTCTGGTATACTATCTAACTTATTTTCATCCAAGCCCTCTTTTTCTATATAAGCTATAGTACTATCTTCTCTCTTAAGGTCATTTTCTTTATTATGTATAATAGTGTCTTTATTAAACGGATATTCCTTTTGTTTACTCCATAGTTTTATGAAATTAATTTCTAGTTTAGTTATTGGATCATTTTTAGTAGTAAATACAATATTTGGTTTTTTTTCGTGATCATAATTAACTAATAAAAATTTTGAACTAGATATGATATTATCCTTAATAACACCTAATACTATATTTTTAATTTTTTTATCTTTATCTTTCATTGATGTTAATAATTCATTACATACATCTATTGTTTTTTTTAATTGTGTTGTATGAGGATATTCTTTTTCATATGATGGTAATGAACCTTTTATTGAAGATAATAAGAACTCTTTATCCCTATACATTTTATCTGTGAAAAAAATGAAATTATCTTTATGTAATAAATTAAATTCATTCATAAGCATCATTTTAGAGTCCATCATATCTTCTTTACCTTTTGATATGGTATCTTCACCTTTTGATATGGTAGTATATATATCTTTTAGCGGTTTTGCTTTATCTTTATCTTTACCCTGTATTTTAATATGAGTTCTAATATAATATTTAATCATTTTTTCAATATCATTTATTGCGTTTGGGTTTAATTTTTTTATAGAATTCATAAAATTTGGTATATCTACATCATTATTTGCTGCATCATCACTATTTTTAATATGTTTATCCATAACTAGAAGTAATAAATAATATAATTCTGCTTGTATTTGTTTTATTTTTTCTGGTTGTTGTTCTTTATCCCTATTTAATATTCCCTTTAAAAATTCACTACTATGCCCCCCTATAACTTCGCTATTTGGATTTAAAAATAAATGTTTTTCTATTAAATCTGTTTTAAAATAAACACGGTCTATCTCCTTAACAGTATCATCATCTAAATATAATTTATATATAGTATTTTCTAAATCTAATTTATCGCCTTTTCTTGTTAATTCATAATAATTAGATAGTGTTAATCGCGGTTTAATACCAGTTTTTTGTTTCTGTTTTACTATTGCTTGTATTAATGAATTAATTTCTTCTAATGTTTTTGTTCTATCTATCTCTTTTTTAACTTTATATATTAGTCTTTTATAATCATAAGAACTACTTTTAATATCTTTATCAACTTCATTATTTAATAATTTATCATCATAACCATATGATTTGTTATCCCCTGTTGCTTTTTCACTATCAACAGAATAATCCTCGTGTTTACTTATTCTATCTATTTCGTCTCTAAATATATTTCTTGCCCCTGTATCTTTTTTATAAGTATGAAATAATTTATCTGTTAAATATTCTAAATCAGTCACACATTCTAATAACCTATTTAAATGTTGTAGATAAACTATCATAGCATAAGTAACATATAACGCGCGATTATCTATACCCGAAAATATACCTATATTACGCTTAATATTTTTTTCTTTGTATAGTTGTGTTTTTGCTCTTGTATTTCTTTCTTCTGGAGTTATTATAGTTGTATCGCTAGTAATTCTTTTACCTATAATACTTTTATTTTTATCTATCACTATTTTATTATCATTTTTATCATATTTTTCTTCAGTAGCATCACCATATGCAAAATTTAATATTTTTTCTAAAAAACACGAATATAATACATTATCATTACTATGTGTTAAACATAATGTAAAATGAAGCAAATATGCGATTTGTTTATATAAATATATAATTGTTCCTGGTAAAATGTCGTTATTGTTATTAATATAAAATAAGCGCGATATAGCCTCGCCCTTTTTAATATTTTCATTATTTATTTTAACTTTCGTTGTAAAATAATCTTTTTTAAATTTAATATTTCTTATTGAATTAAAATCTCTTATTTTAAACATTGCATGATATGTAGAAATAGGTAAAAATATACTTTTTTTATCATCTGAATTATTATCGTCTGTTTCATCATCTGGCGTATTTAATGAAAAATCTTCATCTTTTAATTGTTCTAATTCTTTTTCTGATTCCGCCCCTACTTTTTCTTTTTTTAAACCTAAAGTATTCATTTTAAATTTATTAATACCAATTGATTCCATTATTTTTGTAAGTCTTGTGTCATCAATATTACCTATTTGATTACTATCTTTAACACCAACTAAAGTATAATAATCGTCATTGTATGTTTCTTCTGCCGATTTTATCATACAAGCGTTCAAATGATTTAAAATAAATCTCGGAAGATGTAAAATATTATTATAGTAATCCATATTTTCAGAATAAATTAATTTATCCTTGTTTTTAATATCAAGTAGGGATGCGTCTATATGATTTTCATAACTTAACATAGATATTTGACCAATATCTATATATGACTTTTTCTCTATATTATATAAATATAAGATACCAATATTATGAAATAATTTATGCAATCCGTGAAATTTAACAAATGAACTCATATAATTAAATTTGTTATTATCTAATATTTTTTTTGTGTCATTAAAAAATATATCTATTAAATCAACAGATTTTTCAAACAAAACCTTATTACCTTCTTTATGAGATTTAACTATTTTATTATCTGAAGTATCATATACTTTTTGTTCATCTACTTCTATATTTGTTTTATATGGATTTATAATATTTTTTAAATTGCCAAAAGCAAATTTACTTTTTCTTGGCATTTTCATTAATATTAAATTCATATTTGTTATTTTAACTTTTGGTACATAGTAATGAATTGGTGTTTTTAAATTTTCATTATATTTATCATATGTTGGTTTTAAGAGTACTTTTAATTCTTTTAATTTATCTAATTCTTCTTTTGTTATTAAATTAACATCTTCGTTTTCTTTTACACTTGTTCCTTCACCCTTAGATTTTTCTGATTTTCCTGTTTTTTCTTCTTTAACACGTCTAATTATTTCTTTTGTCTCTCTCGAATGTTTTACTAATAAATTTTTAATTTCTGACTTAATTTTTTCTAATTTCATTTCATATTCTCTATATACAGCAATTTGTCCCCATATACTACCCGATGTTGAAAAATTCCTTTCGATTTTAGATACTCCTTTATATTTTACAAAACGAGTAGCTCTCCGATGTCTATGTTTATAATAAAAATTTTTTGGTTGATTTAATGATATATTAAAATCAATACCTTTTATTGTAATGGCTTTTGATTTATAACTCCCTAGTGTTTGACCCACAGCTGTTGAAAATCTATATATTTTATTTAACATTTCCATACGTTTTTTCATTAATTTATAACCTTCTTTATTTTTTTTATCTATAACATTAACTTCTAACCCTCGTTCAATAATACCATTTAAAAATGAATTTATTTCTATATTAAATTTATTAATATAATATTTATTTAATATATCTTGTTTTTTTTTATATAAATTGAAGATTATTTTAAACTCATCATTATAATTCAAGAGTTCTTTTCTAATTTCATCTCCACTTGCTTTATATGAATTTAACATCTTTTTAACTTTACTTCCAAATAATCCACCTAATATTCCACTTCCAGAATGAATTTTTTTTTTTGTTTTTTTTTTTTTTTTAAAATATATTTTTATTTCTTTTAACAGTTTTTCTTTTTTTTATAGCATCGTGTTTTTTTGATTCTAGTTTATTATATATTGTTTTTAAACTTGAACTCATTATATTTTTTTTTATAATAGGTTTCTTATTTTTCATATTGTTTTTCTTATTGTTTTTCATATTGTTTTTCTTATTGTTTTTCATATTTTTTTGTATAATCTTTCTCTTCACTGATGTTTTATTTTTATTCATTATATTAATGATTACAAATTATAAAATAATTATACTAATTATTATAAATATAATATTTAAAAATTATAAATATTACGGTTTAAATAATTATAATAAATTTTGTATTTTATAATATTATTATATATTAAATAATAGAATTATATATTTTAATAAAATATATAAAAAGCAATATGAAAAATAATAAAAATAAATCCATTACACAAAATGGAGGAGAATGTATAGGAGCTGGTACATTTGGATGCGTATTAAAACCATATATATCTTGTAGGAAAAAATCAAATGTAGATAGTGCTTCTAATAATTCTTATAATCCTAATATTATTAGTAAAATGACACAATACAATACTTATGATTCATATAATTTAAATAATATTTATGATGAAATACAAATGGGAAGCAAAGTATATAAATTAGATAAAAATTTTGAATATTTATGTCCTATTATTAAATATTGTAAAATTGATGTAGAAGATGTTAAATTTAGAGATGATATAAAATTAAAACATTTAAAAGATATGGAAGATATTGATTTAGATTATGAAACAAAATCACACGAAAAAAAATGTTTATTTAATATAAACCAAAATTATTCTAGTATAAATCTTATATCACATTATGCTGGTCCTGACCTATATGAATTTTTTAAAAATGATTCACGCGATTTTAAAAAATATCATAAATTAATTATTGATGATTTTAAATATATTACAAAATATTTACTTACTGGATTATATATATTACATAAAAATAAAATAACACATAAAGATATTAAATTAAATAACATTTGTATTCTTATAAAAAATAATAGACCCCTATTGCGTTATATAGATTTTGGATTAAGTGAAGATTTAAATGAATTAACACCTTCTTTTAGTCATATATATAGTTCTGGTACACCATCTTATATGCCTCCTGATTTCATTATATTAATAGAAATGAAAAAACATAAATTTAATACTTTAATTAATAGACGTTCTCTTCATAATGCTATTATTAATAAATTATTTAATTCTATTAAAAGTAATATGTCTACATTTACAAATAAAGGATTAAATAAAACTTATCTGAAGGGAAACTTAGATACTATTCATTCTGTTATTCATACAAATTTAGAGAAACTTTCAAATTATTTTATTAATAAAGATGATGTATCTAATATATTTAATTTTATTCTTAATCTTTATAAAAATGATGAACTTCTTAAATTTTATTTTAAACCATTGATAGGTATTAATCCCAAATTTGATGTGTTTGGATTAGGGTTGGTTTTATTTGAATTAAAAAAAAAACTTGATTTTAAAAATATATTACTTGTTAATTTACTTAAAAATATGCTTGAATTAAATAGTATAAATAGATTTTCAGTTGAAGAATGTTTAGAACATTTTTACATTGATAATTAGTTTTTATTCTTTCATCATCTTTTTAACTTTATTTATAGTATTTATATCCATAGAATCTAATTCAATATTAATTTTTTGCGTTACAGTATTTTTATTATTATTTATATTTGATGTTATACTTGTAGTATTTTTATCCTTTCCTTTATATTTTGATGTCTCTTTATTTTTTTGAGAAGTAGAAACTTTATTAAACATCTTTTCAAATGTTTCTTCTGTAATATCATCTATACTGTTCATTAATAAATGCGATGTTTCATTATCCATAAAATTATTACTTAATAATATTGACATATTATCCATATCACCAATACTATTTATATTTTGATACTTATTTCTATTTTTACAATTATATTCATTATCAATATCTTCTGTTGTTAAACTATTATCAAAAGTATCTCTAAATAAATCTATCTGTTTTTTATTAGATTTGGAAGATTTGTGTTTAGAAAGACATAACTTACATAATCCTAATTCCTTATATATTTCGGACATATTATTAATATTAAAATTACATATTTTACATTCTAGTATGGCAGATTTTTTAATTTTATTAAATATATTTTCATTATTATTTTTTTGAAAATAACAATTATAACAACTATATTCCAAATTATTAATACGTAAATCTTCTTGTTTATTATTTTTTCTTACTAATATTAGATTAATAGGATTAGAAAGCCATTCGCTTGTAATAGAACATTTTACATTAGAACATTTATAATCTAAAATTTTGTATTGATATATCATACCATTAATTATTTTTTCATTTTTTAATAGAGAATTAACAACAAATACATTTTCTACCTTTAATTTTTGTATTTGTTCTAATGTATATTTATCTAATTCAACAGTATATTCCTGTTTTTCTTTTTTTGGTTCCTTTTCCTTTTTTGGCTTTTTCTCTTTTTTTGGCTTTTTCTCTTTTTTTGGTTCCTTTTCTTTTTGTTGTTTCTTTTCTATAGATGACATAATTATAAATAAGTATAAATAACTATATATTATTATATTTATTTATCTTTAAAATAATTGATAAAAAATTCAATTTTTAAAAATTTAAGATTTAGGACAATTACATTCTTGTGGATTAACCTTACACCACTTTGGTCCAACATCGCCCCTACGACCAATGCGCCCTTTATCACCTTGTGGTCCTTTATCACCTTGTTTTCCTTTATCACCAGTAGGGCCTTTGTCGCCAATTTCACCTTGTTCGCCCATTATTCCTTGTAAACCAATGGGGCCTCTATCTCCTTGTGGTCCCTTATTTCCTTCTAACCCCATTTCACCATCAGGACCCTTTAATCCCATCATTCCGCTTGGTCCTATTGGTCCTCTTTCACCTCTTTCTCCACGTGGTCCAATATCTCCTAATATACCTTTATCTCCTTGTATCCCTTTATCTCCTCTTGGTCCAATATCTCCTAATATACCCTTATCTCCAGGTGGACCTTTATCTCCTATAACACCTTGCTTTCCTTGAATTCCTGATGGTCCCCTTTCTCCCAAAGGCCCTTTTGGTCCTAATTTACCCATTTTTTCTTTTAAAATTTTAATCATTAAATTTTCTAATGATGTTGTATCTATTTTTGTTTCTATATCAAATGATTTTATAAATTCTTGAAATGTTTGTATTTTATTTCCTAGAGAAGATATTTCTTCTTCTTGTTTTTTATTTTGTTGTAATAAATCAATATTTATTTTAATTATAGTTTCAAGCTGTTCTTGTAAATGACATAACATCTCCAAACTCATTTTATTAAATAGTGTAATTTACTTTTATATTTAGTTATAAATATTGAATATTTTACTTAATTTATTTAATATTTAAATTCTTAATATTTAAATTCTTAATATTTAAATTCTTAATATTTAAATTCTTAATATTTAAATTCTTAATATTTAAATTCTTAATATTTAAATTCTTAATATTTAAATTCTTAATATTTAAATTCTTAATATTTAAATTCTTACAAAGAAGAACATTGTTCTCTAATAAAATCAGCTAATAGTTTTTCTTTTGTTGTAGTCATATTATTTATATTATTAATTATATTTTCTTTTTCATCACGAGTTTCTTTTTCGTGATATTCTTGAAAAAGTTGTATTATTATATTAATTTCTCGCTTTGACCACATTTTTTTCAAATAATTATATATTATTGTTTTTTCTTGTATTACATTTTTTCCTTCGTCCGATTGAAGTTCGTCATATTCTGTATTATTATCAGTGTGATTACCAGTATTATTATTTTGTTTATTTTTAATATAAGATATATAGTAATCCAATGAATGTTGTATTGTAGAATTTGCTTCATAACAGTTTTTTAAATTAATAAGTCCCTTTTCACTCATATTGAAAAGAACTTCTAACGTTGTACCATATACTTCTGTATTCCAGTACCATTCTATTGATTTTTGAATTGGTTTAAAAATATTATGTAAATCTTCTCTACAATCACCCTGTATAAACCGTATACTTCCTTGAAATACAGTTGAGTTATTAAAACTTAACCCATTGTTTGATATTGATATTTTAGTGCCTTTTGGATATAAACTTAAAATACTTAACTTAACTAGACACGATATGGGGTCTATAATTATATTTTTATCCTTCTTATAAGAAAAAAACCATTCTTTGATATTAGTTATTATATCCATTATTAATTTTATTATTATAAAAATATGTAACTATATAACTTATTTTTATTAAAATACAATAAAAAAAATTGAAATTTTTTACATATCTTTTAAAAATATTATAAGTTTTTAATTAAGTCATAAAGTCCCAATAAGCATATAAAATGGGTAAACCTCGTGGAAATAAAAACAGAGAATGTGCAAAATTTGCTGATGGTTCTTATTTAGCAAGACAAATTCTATCAGAAAGAAAAGAAGGTGGTAAAACATTTTACAAAATTCTATGGGATAGTGGTGAAATTACTGAAGAACCAGAAGAACATATGCTTGCTAATACAGAACTAATTGAGAATTACAAACAAATTAAAGAAGTTAATAAAGATATTAATAGTTATTCTAGAAATAAATTTATACCACTATCTAATAAAAAAGCATCTATTTATGCTAGAGTAAGTAGAGAAAGTGATATGAGTCTAAGTACACAAACGGATTATTCCATAAATTATTGTAAAAATAAAGGTATAACCATTAGTGATATAACTACTGACAATGGTGTTTCTGGAAGACAAATGAAAAATTTTACACACGGTAATTTAGGAAGATTATTTACATATTTAACCGAAGATGATACTGATAGTTGTATTATTATATATAACATTGATAGATTATGTAGGGATGTTCAAGGTGGTTTGAACTTTTTAGAAAAGTGTCAAGAAAATAATATTGACGTACATTTTGTAATGGAAGATGTTGTATGGAATAAAGATACATCATCGTTTAATAAGAAAAATATTAGAGATGGATTAATGACATCACACCACTATTCGGACCAATTAAGTGAAAAACTTAAAAAATCAAACACTCTACGAAGAGCAAAAGGAAACGTTTTTGGTAGAGCACCTTATGGTAAAAAAGCTGGTAAAAATAAAAACAACGTTAGGAAATTTACTAATAATGTGGAAGAAAAGAATGTTATTACTAAAATTATGAACTTGTACAAAACAAATCATATTGAGTATAAATTATCCAAAAGTTATACTTATCATAAGATTAAAACTGAACTTAAAAAGAATAGTAAAACACGCACAAAACGTGGTAAAGAATGGACATCACAGATGATCTCATATATTATTTCTAAAAATACTAGTGAACAAAAAGATTTATCTAATTTAAATATGAATAGCTTAGATTTATAGATTTATAGATTTAAATTTATATTGTAAATTTTACTTAAAATATAATATAAATATTAAAAATATATATTTAAAATATTAAAAATTAAACTTTTTTTTTTTGATGTTCTAATATTAGTTCCAATTCATTTATCATTTTTGATTGACATTCAATTTGGTTTTTAATTATTTTAATATCTTCTATAGATATAGATTGTAATGTATTATTATAACTAGGTGGCTCTTGTTGTTCTTGAAGTATTTCTTCATTTTTTTTATCTTCTTCATTAATAGTTTTAATATTATCTTCAATCATTAATTGTTGTGGTTTGTTAAGTTCATTATATGTTTTAATTATTTTATTTCCTAAAATATTACCCCCTTCAATTGCTTTATGCGATGACCATAGTAATACATTAAAAGATACATCTAATATCATATACACTAATGTACCTAACATAATATATGTTATTTTATAATATATTTATAAAAAAAATATTAATTTATCATTTTATAAACATTTTTACATATAAATAGAAATAGTAATAATGCTATAACCATAAAACATAATCTTATAAAATAAACAGCTTTGAATTTTAAACTGTTATAACTGTTATTTTCATTTAATATAAAAATATTATCTTCTAGATTTGTAGTTTTATTATTAATATTAGATAAATCTTCTTTGATTTTATCATATCCTTCTTTATCTTTTTTAAATTGACCTAAAAACCTTGCATTTTTAAACTGATTTGTTCTTAATTCAGATGTTTTTTTTTCTAAGTAAGCCTTTATAACATTATTTAAACCATATAACTGAGAGATATTATTAATATTACTCAATGTTAAACCATTAATATCTTCATTTAATAATGTTAAATCTAAATTATTTTCTCCATTTAATTGAGTTGATATATAATTGTATTTTCCAGATTCTAAATAAGAAATCAATTTATTTGCATATAGCTCTAATTGTCTTTCTAACCCTAGTAATATTTCGCTTTTTCCATATTTAGTTTCTATATCTTCCTCAATTGGTATAAATATACATACATTCTTTTCTGAAAATCCAGTACTTAATATAAGTTTATCGGAAAATTCTAACCTATATCTAGGATATAAAACAGATTCAACATAATACTTAGTTGGATTATTAATGTTTTCTTGCTCTAATTTTTTTAATCTCCATAAATTTGATTGTGATTTCATATCTGTTTTCCCTGAATTATTTATGATTATTTTTTTATCTTTATCAATATTTAAATAAGCACCCTCATTATTTGCTAATCTTATAAAATCTGTATTATCTCTAATAACATTCCATTCTATTTCATATTTATTAGTATCTGTTATATCAATATGTTCCATTAAACTAATATTTTTATTATGTGATTTTATATAATAACGTCCATCCGCAGATTTAATATTAAAAAAATTGTGGTTTTTATTAAAAAATGGATTACTTAAAAAATTAGGTGCTCTATTATATAAACCATAACTTTTTTCATTACTAGATATAGGGTCTGGTATATCCATAAAATTATTTGGCTCTTCTATTTCTGTAATAGTTGTATATAATTCATTTCTTTCATCTTGTGTTATAATACCAGTATCATACCATTCTTCAACTAGTTTATTTTTCATTTCAATATAGTCATTATATGGATTCATTATTATTTAGTTTTCTATTATTTAACTTATCTAACTATTTATAATTATAGTATTTATTATAATTTAACAATATAAAAATATAAGAATTAATTAAATATTTTTTGATTTTTATGTTTGTCACATAAATGGAATATCTTATTTTTTAAGTATTTAGCCCTATGTTTACAAAATGTAGCTTCATTTTTATTATTAAAATAAATACCTTGACACATATTTGGTTTAACATCTATATTCATAAATATAGTATCATTTGATGAATTAGAAAGCAGTTGTGTAGTTTTAAACATTTATTATTTTTATGTTATTTTTATATTTAATGTTTAAAAATGTTTAAGTTTCAATTTTATTTTTAAAATATTTTTAAAATTTAAATTAATTAAATAATTATGAACAAAGTTTTAGATGAAGAAGAAGAACTTATTATAGAAGAAGAAAATACAAATGAGATTATCGAAGAAGAAGAACTTATTATGGAAGAAGAAAATACAGATGAAATTATAGGAGAAGAAGCAAAAGAAGAACAAGAAGTAGAAGAAGAAGAAAAAGAAAACGTCATTATTGGCGAAAATGTTGTTAATATATCCAATCGTGTAGAAAAGCAAAACAGTACTATTAATCAAATGTATATTTTAAATTTAGATAGTAAGACTGAAAGATGGGATACTATGACTAATCAACTTAAAAAAGCGAATAATCTATTGCCTTATTATCAATTTTGTGGTGTAGATGGTAGTAAATTAAATATGAATGAAATTAGAAATAATGTTCCTAGAGGTAGTGGGAAATTTTTTATGACACAAGAAATTTATGGTAAGGCTCATAGTCATTATCTTTTATGGAAAAACATATTAAAAGAAAATATGGATAATAATCTTACACCTAAAGATTGGTTTCTAGTATTAGAAGACGACGCCATTATACCAGACAATTTTAATGAATATATTAACAAATTACAACAATTTCTTGATACAATTCCAGCTGACATTATTGATAATACAGATATGTTTAACCTTTCGCCAGTGGGTGATTATTGTAAGAAGAAAAACTTTCATAATAAAGTTATGACTTTATTAACATCTATTGGAACAACTATAAAATCTAAAAGAAAATATGATAATAGTATATTACATCAACTTGATATAATGACTGAAAAATGGTCTTTATTGAACTCCAACTTTCCATTATGTACCCACGCTTATTTAGTTAATAAGAAACAAATTGAAAACTTAATAAAAGTAATTGATGAAAAAAAAATATATTATCACCTCGACTGGATGTTAAATTTTGAAGGATTAAATATTAATAGTATTACACCAATCTCAATTAAAAGGGGTGGATTTAATGATGCTACCACCTCTACACTTACCAACCCATCTTTACCAGTAAAAGTATTTACTATGTTTAATAAAGAACTAGCTTGTGATTTAGGAAAACCAGCTTTTAATATTATGGGTATGTATCAAATTAATATATTAATTATTGTTTATGCTATATTTATTATTATTTGGGAAGCATTCAATATCCCCGGTAGATTAAATGATTTTTTTAATCGGATATAATTTTATTTATTTTTTATACAAAATAACCTTCCTATTTATACTGATAATAGTAGCTCGATTCCTTCAATATCAATATTATTATCAATATAATGGGAAATTAAATCAGTGACACTATTTTGTAATATTTTTTCCGTCTGTCCTTCAATACTAATATAATATTTTCCGTTTTCGTCTATAATTTTATAAGACTTTATTTCTTTGTTAGCTTCTTGTTCAATATAAATAGTATACATATGATTATTGTTTGCTAGTATTTCTTCATTAGTAGCGGTTGTTACTACAAATACAATAGTAGTGTCGTCCTTAATAACTTGTTCAGCCTGTGTTTTAGATAAGTTTGGTTTATACCAGTCTTCATTAATTACTTCTAATTCGCCTACTTTAGCGTGCTCTGCTTTTGTAGTTATATTGAGGTTCCCTGTAAATGCTTTCGCAGTACCATATCCATCTTCTACTAGATTAAATGTTTTATCGTTATATAATTCACGATATTTTGATATAATATCATTTTTTATATCATTAATTGTATCTTTTAGTTCACTATAGATTTGTTTGGAAGAAGGAGAATTATATGTATAAAAATATTTAGAGTCATTATTTTTACTAATTGGATGATGTATAAATTTTGTATCTAAAGTAGAAGTAAAAACTAGTTTTCCTCGACTGATTCGTAGCAAATAAAATTCATCATTAGGATTTGTTGTAGTCTTCTTTGATAATAATTTTTCTTTTGCCTTTTCTCTATTAAAAGAATAATATGGTATTTCTTCATTAATTAAATCTTTTTCTATTGGTAATAGATCAGAAGAGGAGGTTCTACCTGGTTTTATTCCTGTTAGTTTCATTCTTGGTGCTGCTGGTGCTGCTGCTGGTGATGGTGGTGCTGGTGGTGGTGCTGATGGTGGTGGTGTTGGTGTTGGTGGTGCTGATGGTGGTGGTGTTGGTGTTGGTGCTGGTGCTGGTGCTTGTAGTGCTGGTGGTGATGCTGGTGTTGGTGGATCTTTTAATATTTCCCGATTTGTAAATTTAGTTTTAAAGTACGGTAAAAATTCATTGACTGTTTTTATAAATTTTTCATTACCATTAAATTTAAAATTACCACTTTCAGAATCTTTAGTTATTTCAATATACTTAATGTCTTCTTTATTATTTTCTGATTCGTAAGCAAACTTATATAATTTATCAGATTCATCTTTATAATATAAGTAATATCTGTTTCTTTCTTTGTACTCCGCTACTATACTTTTAAATAAGTTTCTTACATTTTCTTCATTTTTAATATGAGAGTAAAAATATTCTTGTTGTTTTATGTCTTCTAAATTGATATTTTTATTTAGAGTATTTATATCCATTTCTTTTCGTTCTAGATTTGTATGTTCTTTAAATAATTCATTCTGATTATAAAAAATATAGTATATACAAGTTTCGAAATAGTCCTTATTGTCCCTGTAATAATTACCTTCATTATTATCACTAAAAATATTAACCGAAAACATATTTCTTATACCATATGCATAAAAATCGTTTTCCGCATAAACAATTTCTACCATAAATTGAAATATTTTATGTAAAACTAGAAGTTTTGATTTATTAATTTTAGACATTATTTTTTTAATTTCTCTATTTAAATCTTCATTATTTATATTATCACTATCAAATATATTCCTTTCAACAACGTCCTTTATATTATAAGTTTGTTCTAAATCAAATATTTCTAATTCATTTATTTTATTTTTAAAATATTGTGAGAAACTCACATAACATGCATTAGTGATTGATTCAAAATCACCTTTTTTCTTAAAAATATCTGGAAGTGTTTCTTTGCACTTAGGACCAATAGCTCCCCTAAAGATATGCTTAGTATTGAAAAACCCTGTTGTTTTGTACATATATTTCATCATTTTATTAATTAACTCTATTTTTTCATATAATTCATTATTTTGTTGTGGTTGTATTCGTTCTAACATTTCTGTGTTAATAAATGGATTACATAACTGTCCCAAACTTGTAGCTGATACAGTAACTGGATCTCCTGAATTAGAATATTCTTTATTCCAATATTCATTTCCAACAAATGAATTACCATCCCAAGCAAATAAATATGCTTCTGTTAAATCTGTTTCACCTGTCATTGTATTAAGTTGTTTTTTAGTTAAAAAACTTTGTCCCATTTTATTATCGTGATGATTATGATATACTTTTAATTTATCTAATAATTCTTTATTATTTTCTACTTTTCCTCCTGGTGCTGGTTTTTGTTGTGTTACTAGTTTTAATCCTCCAATTTCGTTGTTTTTATAATGATCTATTAGTTTAACTAATGTATCTTCAGCTTCATTTTCTAATTTAAACGTGTTATCAACGATTTTAATTTCATACATACTATTTTTATCCTCCGTAATACCTTCTATTAATAATACTAATCTACTATCTATATCAAATCCTATTACAAAATTATATCCTGTATTAAATTTAGTTGTGTTGTCTACAATATTATCCTTTTTAAACCATTTATCTTTAGTATTATCATCTATCATATCATAAATATGCTTATTCACATAGTTTTTGAGACATTTATAGATAAATTCGCACTGTTCTGAGGTTTGGACCATGCCGCCTCGCCCTTGCCGCATCAAGTCCACGAGGTCAATGACGCTGGTCTTGCACTTTGTTTTAAGTTGCTTTATACCCATGTCCACCCCTATGAACGTACCAGTACGCCCAATCCCGGCAGAGCAGTGCACCACCCACGGATGAAGCGGTTTTGGTGTTTCAGTTTCTTGTTTTTGTTGTTGTGTTTCAGTTTCTTGTTTTTGTTTTGGTGTTTCAGTTTCTTGTTTATTGTTCCATTCATTAACCTCTTCGAGCATGGCTGGCACGACAGTAGTGTCCTCTGGGACGCTGTAATCCGGCCACGAGTCAAACCAAAAATGCTTCACAACCCGCGATCCTCCGGTTGGGTGGGTCACCTCGAGCTCGGCGACCTTGTAACCTTTCTGGTGCTTGCCAGAGAGGACCCCAACCTCGAGTCCGCCGTAATTGATGGTGCCGGTATTGGATTTCAACGAGGAGGGCCAGTACCGAGCGCATTTCTGCTTCGAGTCTTCCATCAAACCAGTCACCATCACAATCGCTCGAACATCTTCTTGCCATATCATCCTCCAGAAGTGGCCCAGGGTCTTGTCTTTCGGACCCTGCGCCGCAATGTAGCCTTTTTCGTTGCCCTCAATGTCAGGGATGAAGTTGGCGTTGATGAACGACGAGGCCGAGTCGCCGCCCACCGTGTCGAGAATGATGCGCGTGTGCGGGTTTGGCAAAATGTTCTTGTACCGGTTAAACTCTTTGAGCCTCGCCCGGACATCGCTTGGCAGCGCGTCGATGCCGACGTCGTTCTTCGGCAGATCACGGTAATCGTCCAGGTCCAGTTCATCAACTGTCATTATTTTACACATTTGACTTTCATATGGTGATTCATATTTATTTTTAAAATCTTGACTTTCATACGGTAATGTAGAACTATTTGTATTATCATATGGTCTGATACAGGATAATCTAATAGCAGGTAAATATGTTAAATATTCACTTTTTTCATTAAATAAAGATAAAATAGTATCTTCTACTATATCATAAAGAAAATTATCATCACATCCAGCAAGTTTTCTAAAATCATGTCTCCATACACCCATACCTAATCCTGTAAAAACAGGACACATTTTTATTTGTTTTATTTTACAAACACTTAAACATTGTTCTAAAAATAATTCAAATGAGAATCTAAGACGCTCTCTATATAATCTTCTAATTAAATAGTTTGGAACACGTTCACTTATATTATAGAAATATTTATCTTTATTGTATTCTGCTTTAGTTTTGAAAAAGTTGTGTAATAATTTATAAATACCTTCTTTAGGTGCTATATCTGTAATATATGCTCTTTCCATTACACCCGGAACTTCAAATCTTGCTCCAACTAAACCACATACATAACTTTCTGTATTATTAAATTTAGGTTCTCTCTGTAAATTATCAGTTTCAGTTGTTTTTCTCTTTCCACTATGATGTATTGGTGTTAATGACCAACAACCCATTAATGCTGCTAAAGTAGCAATAGAATATTCTTCTTTTTTATCTGATGCGTTTTTTTTTCCATCATCTTTAATTAATATACTATCTTTATTATAATAATATTTTCCTCCATTATTAGTATTAAATTTATCAATAGATGAATTAGATGGATATTTAATAGGAGAATCATCTGTTTTGTTATAAAACGTTATAGGTCTATTATATATTAATCTTTGTATTAATTTATTTATATCATCAACTGTATATGGTTTACCATCAGTATGTGTTAGTTTTGTATTACTAATTATTTCTTTTAATAAATCATTTAATTCTGGATGACATAATATACCTGCTGTTTTTTCGAATTCTTCAGTTTCTTCTAAAGACCCTTCTAAAAGAGTTTCATTTTTACTATCTGAAAACCATCCATACTCTGTTCCTTTTGTAAATAACTCAGTTCTATCTTTTAAACTCATTTTTGTTGTAGTTCCTGGTATAATATCTAATCCTACAATAAATTTATTTAATTCAGTATGAAGATCTTCAAGTTCCGTATCTAGTAATGTTATATCGTGATAATATTCTCTTACACCTAAAGTATATTTTATTGTTGTTGCGTCAAAATCATCATTAATTGATAAAAGTATCATACCCTTTTCAATTCCAGCATCTTTTCCTTTACCCTTTTCAACTTTTGAAACTATTGTTTCTCCTTTTTCATTTCTTTTGAATCCAATACCAATAGATTCCCATTTCTCTCCTGGTTTTTTATTTAATGTTATTTCTTTTATTACTTCTCTTTCTTTTTCATCTTTAAATTTAAAAATTAGTTTTATTGAAATTTCTGATTTTTCGATTCGTTTACCGCTTAATATTCTTGTTTGTGATTTTAGTTCAAATTTAGGAATATTTCCTTGTGATGCTTTTGATATTTGTGGTGGTTTTTCTTTCTGCTCTTTGTTGAGTTTCAACTGTTTAATATAATTTGTTACAAATCCATCATTCAAAATATACATTCCTTTTCTAAAACCTTTTTTATATCCTTCTTTAGTAACTTTTGTTATAATTTCATTACCATCACGTTTACCACTTTCTATATTAATTAGTTTAGTTTCTTCTATATATTTTATTCCAAAATCTTTTTTATTTATAGTAATAATCTTTTCTTCATCTTTATTATTATAAAACATATGAATATTACTAGTATTGTTATTTGTTGAACTTATAAATAAAAATAAATTACCATTAGTCTTAATATCTTTATCATATACACTTAAAATACTAATCATATAATTCTTATACCCTTTTGGTACACTTAAATTTACTATATTTGTGCGTAATAATATATCTTCAAATAATTTCTTTCTATTAATATCTTCTACTATTTTTAATTCTTTTTTTAATTCTTTTTTAATATCGGTATTTAACTTTTCAAATGTTTCAAGTAATTGATTACTATTTTTATATTCTACATTATCTTGTTTCATATTCGTAAATACTTGTAAAACACCTTCATTTTCATTTAATTTAATATTTGGATTTCTAAATTGAGGATATAATTCGTTTAATTTATTAAATAACTTAATAGTACCACCTTTTAATATTTTATCTAATTTTTTGGTGAGTTTTCTTTTTTGTATTTGTTTCCGTTTTTTTGTTATTTTATTTTTATTGTATCGTTTCATTTTTTTAGAAACTGATTTTTTAGGTATTTTGGATATTAGTTTTTTAGAATGGTATTTAGACATTTTCTTTTTAACAACATGTTTTGCTTTATTATGTGCTGGATTTTTCATTTTTTTTGGTGCGCTTCGTTTTGTTCTTTTTCTAGAACTAGCAGAATTACTTATAAGTGGAACCTTTAATGTACTCTTACGAGTACGCTTTTTAACCATAATTATATAATTTAATTAATTTACTTAATAAAAAAAACTATAATTAATAATTAATTAAATATTATAAAATAATAAAATATTTTAATTTACAGATTTTTATCTAATAAAAATAAAAATTAAAATTAAAAAATTAAAATTTAAAATTTAAAATTTAAAATTTAAAATTATATAAAATTAGTTATTAAAAATTAGGTGGTGTATAAGATAAACCAAATTTATTAAGTATTCGGTTTGATATTTTATTAACAAAAGAAGCTTGTACTGGCATTGTTCCTATTTTTGTTAGCGAATCATATAATATTAATTCTGGCTTCTTATCTTTAAAATTATTTAAAGAGCAAGTTTCTAAATTACGCAAATTTATTTCTAAATAAGGAGTATTTTTTGCCTGATATATACAATCTGTATTATTTACCATTGCCGCTATATTTGTATTGTAAGAATAAAATATACAAGCCAAAAGATTTTCTTCATGATTTTGCGACAATTTAATTGGAATACCCATTGGTTGTCCTTTTAATGTCACCTTAGATAATTCAGCATCTATCAATTTAGCTAAATCAAGATTTTGTTTTCTTTTTGGTTTTTTTGGTTTTCCTTCTTGTTTGGGTTTAGATTTATATTTAGGTTTATCTTTTTTACTAGATGTTTGTCTAAAATTTTTTTCTGGTTTTAAAAGCTTCATTCTCTCTTCTCTCTCTTTTTCTTTCATCTTTTTATAATTTTTAACAAAATCTGGACTAGGTTTATCTGGTTGTTTATATGTTTTAATTTTCTTTAAAGCATCTTCTACATATGAATTACGTTTATTAAATTTATTAAAGGGTTTTTTGTCTTTATTGAATGGTTTTTTGTCTTTATTGAATGGTTTTTTGTCTTTGTTGAATTTATTAATGGGTTGTTTTTGTTTGCCGTTCTTTTCATTGTTATGTTCGCTATAAGGATGTCTAAATTTAGGTAATTCTTTGTATTTAAATTCTGGTAAATTATCTTGTTTTTTAAACATTTTATCCAATACTTTAATTGATTTTATTTTTTTATCATTGATTATGTCTATTCTTTGATTTTGTGGAGTTTTTTTTTTTTGTTTTGATTGATTTTGTTTTTTTGTTTTCCCCTGTGAATATCTAGTTCTCTTTAGTTTTTTAGTTCTCTTTCCGGAAGACTTCCTTCCACTTCCTTTCATCATAATATA